>Ga0187847_10000161_pt1 | contig 79006 bp, 63 predicted proteins | sample June2016WEW_4_10_FD_132458 | JGI IMG/M metagenome (GOLD analysis project Ga0187847, IMG submission 132458) | Peatland microbial communities from SPRUCE experiment site at the Marcell Experimental Forest, Minnesota, USA - June2016WEW_4_10 | ecosystem: Environmental > Terrestrial > Soil >...
CAGAGCCGTCCCAGCCCCGGAACGGGGCGTAAGTCGTTTTGGTGACTCTCTTCCGCCCCGTTCCGGGGCTGGGCAAGGACGCACCGTGTACCCGACGGCTTGCGCCGTGGGCTACTTTCTTTCGCCCTACGGGCTAAGAACTGCCGCTTTGCGCAGCTACAAGCTCGGATGCAGGCAGACTTTCTCGGCATCCGGAGTTCCACCTTCATGTCGCGCACCTCGGCGAGGGGGGCAATTTGACTCTCGGACAGGAGTGTCCAAACCTCAAGGAGATAGACCATGTCCGCCTTTACGTATCCCGCGAAATTCACGACCGGCAGCGATGGCCGCGTGCTGGTGGAGTTTGCCGATCTGCCGCGTGTCGCGACCGACGGCAAGGACGGCCGTGAGGCAATGGAAGAAGCCATGGACGCCCTAGGATCCGATCTTTCAATTCGCCTGTCGCGCAGGGAAGAGCTTCCGGCGCCGTCACCGGCCAAGCGCGGTCAGCGGTTGGTGCCCGTGCCGCTTTGACTGGCGCCGAGACTCGCGCTCTATCTGGCGATGCGCGACGGCCAAGTCAATAACTCCGAATTGGCCCGCCGCTTTGGAGTCCATGAGCGAGTGATCCGCCGTTGTCGCTTGTCGGACATGCTTAAGCGGCCTGATGGACTGGTTCGTGATGCAGCCGCATCAGTAGGTCGGCGCTCAATGCAGCCATGGCGTAGGTTTTGCCGTCGCTATCTGAAAACTCGACTTCGTAGACGTCCGGAGCCCAGCTCTCGACCACGGTGCCGACCTGGCCGCGGACCAATCCCTCCTCGGGCAGATCCTTGACCAGCGCGACCACGCCGAGCAACTCAATTCCGTCCATGACGAACCTTCCTCTTATAGTACATAACAACTTGTTAGACACGGCAAGTCTTCACCAACTCGCACGATCCGACGTCGGATAAGATCGAAATCGACCACATAGCTCTGCCCGTAAGGGCTCGCAGTACCTAGCCGAGCCTCGGCACTGCTGGCGGCGGCGAGGAGGTATGTTCGCAGTTCCTCTGCATCGGCCTCCCGGATTCCGCCAGATGCAAACACCCGCGCTTTGTTGCGGCCACGCGGATGCTGTGAGCTGAGGCAGTACTCTTCGAGCTTCCGAATATCGACAATGGCACGCTCGCCATTGGGCAGTCTCATGAAGCAACCATCGTAACCGGGCACTGATGCGGGTACAAGTTCGAAGCTACCTTCTTCTCGATGCCACGATGATCACTTGCATCTCGCGGGAGTGGGCGGCGACGGATTGCACCACGGTCTCGCGCAGGCTGCGGTACCACGGGCGCGGGGCGGAGCGGCCCATGAAGATCTGCGTGATGAGCTGCTGGCGGGCGAAATCGGCGATCGCGCGGGGAGCCTCCTCCGCGTACACGGTATGGGTTTCGATGCGCAGGTTGCGGGCGAAACTCATGTGCCGTTCGACGCCCTCGCGATCTTCGCCGGGTGCGGCGACGTGAATGGCCAGGCAATCGGCTTGCAAATAGTCCGCCACGCGCTTGCCGCGGCGAATCAACACGGCAGAAAACGGATTGCCGGTGAGGCAGATCAGGATGCGGTCCTTGCGCCGCGGCTCCGCGTCCGCCTGCGGCCTGGGGCCGTGCCCGGCGGGCGCCAGGATGTCCGCCACAGCGGCCTGCGGGGCGGCGGACAGCTTCTCCTCCACTTCGTGCGCGGTGTGCCGCATGGCCATCTCGCGCAGCGCCGCAAGGTTGGTTTCGGTGAAGAAATTGTCCATCGCCTTTTGCGCCTTGTCGGACGCGTAGACCACGCCGCGCTCCAGCCGGTTGCGCAGCGCTTGCGGCGTGAGGTCGACGAAGACGATCTCGTCGGCGTCGTCGATCACCCAGTCCGGCACGGTTTCGCGCACGCGCACTCCGGTGACGTGCCAGACCTGGTCGTTGAGGCTCTCCAGGTGCTGCACGTTCATGGTGGCGATCACGTCGATGCCGGCGTCGAGCAGGGCGTGCACGTCCTGCCAACGTTTCAGGCGCTCGCTTCCCGGCACGTTGGTGTGGGCGAACTCGTCCACCACCGCTACCGCGGGCCGGCGACGCAGAATGGCTTCGGTATCCATCTCCTCGAAGGTTGCGTTGTTATAGGGAATCACGCGGCGCGGGACGAACTCGAGGCCCTCGGTCATGGCGATGGTTTCCTTGCGGCCGTGCGGTTCGAAATAACCGACCACGATGTCCACGCCCTGCCGCTTGAGCGTCTGCGCCTCCTCCAGCATGCGGTAGGTTTTGCCGACGCCGGCCGCGTATCCGAGATAGACCTTGAGATGACCCTTGTGCCGCTCGCTCATCGGCCCTCGCGGTGCGGAAACAGGCGCAGATCGAAATCCTCGGCGGCGTCGATCAGACGGTCCACCGAACTGCGAGGCTCCCACCAGCGCCGCTCGCGGCCGGTGTGGCCAAGGAACACCTGAGTGACGCGCTGTTCGCGCGCGAAATCGAGAATGGCCTCGACGAAATCGTCGTTGCTCAGGCAGTGAACGTCGGCTCCCAATTGGCGCGCCAGTTCCAGATTGGCATCGAGCCGCTCCCGATCCGCGGCGTCCAAGCGGGAGCTCTCCACGTAAGCGGCGATCAACGCGCCGTGGAAGCGTAGCGCGTTGCGATGTCCGCTCTCCAGCATCGGTCTGGCGTTGGAGCGGGCGGTGAGGCACACCAGGATGCGCTCCTGCGCGCCCCAGCGCACGGCGATGCCGTGATCGTCGAGATAGCCCTGGAGCTGCCGCTCCACCACGTCGGCGGCCAGCAGCAACGCCATTTCGCGCAGCTCGGCCAGTTGACGCGGGTCCGGCATGCTGACGTCCTGGGCGCGGCCGATCAGCGCCTCGGTGGGCGCATCCACCACTTCGATTTCGTCGGCTTCGAGCAGAAAGTCCTCGGGCACGCTATTGGCCGCGCGCTTGCCCGTGATGACCTCCACCGCATCCTGCTTCTCGCCGATGTGTTGCAGGTTGACGGCGGTGATGACGGAGATGCCGCGGTCGAGCAATTCCTCGACGTCCTCCCAGCGATGCGGATTGCGGCTGCCGGGCGGATTGTCGAAAGCCAGGCCATCGATCAGACAGGTGCTCGGATGGCGGCGGAAAATGGCGGCCAGGTTGATCACGTCCCACACCCGGCCGGCGTGGTGTTCGCAGACCGGAGGGATGACTTCGAGATTGGCCAGAATGGTCTCCAGGTCGGGCGTGAGACTGCCCTGTAGCGAGCCGATTACTACGTCCTGCCCGCGCTGCTTGCGGCGCCGTCCCTCGTCGAACATGCGGAACGATTTGCCCACGCGCGGCGCGTAGCCGAGGAAGACTTTTAGCCGCCCGCGCTTTTCGCGCCGCTCTCCCGCCTGCACGCGGCGCAGCAGCTCTTCCGGGTCCGGCCTATGATCGGTGCGATCCGCCATAAGAACAATTATGCATGACGCGGGTCCGCCGGAGCGCGAAACGACCTAGACTAGGTAGGACAGACGATCGTTTTTTGTCGTCTGTCAATGTCGCGCCAAACGTGAGGCAGTGGGGCTGTGTCCGAGATGGGCGTTACGCGTCAGAGTGGCTCTGAGAAACGAGTGCCGTGCGGTTCCCAAACAGCTGCGGGAACGTTTCGAGCTCCCATCGAGCGAGTGGTGCAGGCTTGGCCTTATCCTTCGCAGCCTTGACCCATTCACGGTACCGATCGAGGCTGTCCACCGTCGTCCAATTATCGGAAAGGCCCAATTCTCCGATAATTCACGCGTAGAAGGGGCAGTGGGGCGGCGTGGACACTCCTCCTATACACCATAAGTATTTCAGGTAGAGGTTGAGCGCCTTTTGCGCTACGCCAATTCGAAAGCGCCCCGCCACGAGCACTTTGGCGTGGTCTATCGAAAGCCTCGATGACAGGATTTCAATGTTTCGGATGTGATCTTCGTCCTCGACGGGCTCGCGGTAATGCGCCTCGAGTTGTTCGAGTGAAGACCGAAGCGCCTTACGAAAACCCTCCCTCCCGTTGTCCTTGGCCTCAGCCGTGTAGACACGTGCCCTCTGAAAGGCGCCCCGAATGGTGCAGTTGAAGAACTCGTCTTTCAGAAAACTCCTCTGCTGCTCGTCCATGTTCCACATTCTAACAACACCCCAAGATGCGGCGCCTGCCGATTGACAGATAGTCCCCAATTCGGAGACTGACCCGCTCCCCGACAGACAAAGCGCGACAGACCACGAAACGCGATGGTCTGTCCCACCACTCGCGGCATTGGCGGTCCACCGCATCCACCGCGCTCCTCGGCCCAGAAGGTCGGTGGGAGCCAGGCGACGCTTCCCGGATCGCATGGCCGGCTAGATTTCGAGTATCACCGGCATGATCAGCGGGCGCCGCGAAGTCTCTTTCACGATGTAGCGTTTCAGGTCGGCGCGGATTTTCTCCTTCATGACTCCCCAATCGGTCTTCTCCTCCTGGTTGGAGCCCTCCAGGGTTTTGGCCACCACCGCGCGCGCGCGCGCCATGAACTCGCTGCCGTCTTCGGCCAACGCGAAGCCGCGGCTGACGATCTCCGGCGAATTCTCCACGCGCCCGGTGTGACGGTTGATGGTGATAATGGGGAGCACGATGCCGTCCTCGGAGAGCAGCCGGCGGTCGCGAATCACCATCTCCGGCACGGCGTCGTCGACGGAGCCGGAATCGATGCAGACGCGGCCCACCGGCACGCGGCCTGCGCGGCGCGCGCCGTGCTTATCGATTTCGAGGATTTCGCCAGATTCCATGATGAAGGAATCCTCCAGGCCCGCGAAGCGCAGGTGCTCGGCCAGCCGGGCGTGCTTGGCGAGCTGGCGGTATTCGCCGTGGATGGGCATGAAGAAGCGCGGCCGCACCAGGTTCAGCATCAGCTTCATCTCTTCCACGCTGCCGTGCCCGGAGACGTGCAGCGGCGGGTTCATGTAGCCGTACATCACGTCGGTGCCGCGCCGCTCCATGTGGTCAATCATGCGGAAGATGGCTTTCTCGTTGCCGGGAATGATGCGCGAGCTGAGCACCACGGTATCGCCGCGCTCCACCGATATGTGCTTGTGGTTATCCACCGCCACGCGCGAAAGCGCCGACATGGGCTCGCCCTGGGTGCCGGACATGAGGATCGCGACCTTATCCGGCGCCAGGCCCATCACGTCCTGCGGGCGCAACAGAATACCATCGGGAATGTCGAGCAGACCGAGCGAGTGCGCGATTTCCGTCACCGAAATCATGCTCCGGCCGGCGAACGCCACGCGGCGGCCGTATTCCTGCGCCAGGTCGAGCACCAACTGGATGCGGTGAATGGATGAGCTGAAGCACGCCACCACGATGCGCCGCTCGCTGCGGTTGAAGATCTCTTCCATCCGTGGGCGGACGGCGCGTTCGCTCTCGGTGTAGCCGTTGCGGTCGCTATTGGTGGAATCGGAAAGCAGCAGCAGCACGCCGCGCTTGCCGTAGTCGGCCAGCGTATGCAGGTCGAAGAGCTCATTGTCGGTGGGGGTGGGATCCACCTTGAAATCGCCGGTGTGGATGATGACGCCGAGCGGGGTGGTGATGGCCAGCGCGACGGCGCTGACAATCGAGTGGGTGACGTGGATGAACTCGACCTTGAAGGGGCCGATTTCGACGATCTGCTTGGGCGCGACCTTGATGAAGACGGGGTCCTTCTCGAGCTCGTATTCTTCCAGCCGCCGGTCCACCAGCGCCAGCGTGAAGGCCGTGCCATAGACCGGCACGTCGATATCGGAGAGGAAATACGGGACGGCGCCGATGTGATCTTCGTGGCCGTGGGTGAGAATGAGGCCGCGGATTTGAGCCGCGTTCTCCTTGAGGAAAGTCAGGTCGGGCATTACCAGGTCTACGCCCAGCAGCTCGGCTTCCGGAAACATCATGCCGCAATCGATGACAATGATGTCCTCCCCGTAGCGGATGGCGGTCATGTTCATGCCGAACTCGCCCAAACCACCGATGGGGATTACGTGCAGCTTGTTATCAGTCATTCAAAAAGAGACCGGGCGCACCCGGACCTCTCATTCTAGCGTGGCGCGCTGCGCAACAAACCGCTCGTGGCGCGGCTTGCCCGTGCACCATCCGGGACTGTCAAGTCCGCAGAGCCGAGAGTCGTCTCGGCTTTTCTTTTCCTGCCCCTGGAGAACAACCCTGCCGCGATTGCGCGCCGCCGGGGTCTATACTGCAAGGTGACCTTGCGCCAATCGCGACAATTGTGGTGGTTGCTCGCCGCTGCGCTGGTGGCCACCCGGATGTGCCATTCGGGACTGCTGTGGGAAGGCGACGCTTACCCACTCGCCGGTGCGCAGCAGATCCTGCACGGCAAAGCGCTCTACCGCGATATCTGGTTCGACAAGCCGCCGCTGCTGCCGCTCGCGTACCTCTTGTTCGGCGCGTTGCCGGGTTGGCCGCTGCGGCTTTTCGGTGCGTGCTACAGCTTGCTGGCCTGCTGGATCGCCTATGCTTTCGGCCGCGAGCTATGGGGCGAGCGCGAGGGCCGCTGGGCGGCGGCGCTGCTGGGCTTTTCGTTGTGCTTCGATTTTCCTTCGGCGGCGATCCCCGTGGCGTCGGACCTGCTAATGCTGGCGCCGCACCTGGCGGCGGTCTGGCTGGCGTCGCGGCGTCCGTTCTGGAGCGGCGCGCTGGCCGCGGCGGCGTTCTGGATCAATCCCAAGGGAGCGCTGGTTGCCGTGGTGTGCGTATTGTGGAACCCGGCTGGCGTAGTGGCGATGGCCGCCGGCTTCGCCGCGGTGAGCGCAGCGATGATGGCGTGGTTGGCCGGCACCGGAGCGCTGGCGCCATATTGGGAACAAGTGTGGCGCTGGGGAAGGCTATATGCCGGCAGGCCGTTCGAAGATGCGCCGCTGCGCAACGGGATCCTGCGCACGCTTGGTTGGGTTGGCTTCCACGCTGCGATGGTGACGGCCGCAGCGCGGGGTTGGATCAGGCGCGGATTCGACAACGGCCGTTCCGGTGAAAATCAGCCCAGCGTCGCGGGAAGAAAAGCCGAGATGACTCTCGGCTCTGCAGGCCTGACGGCCCGCGCCACGGTGCTCGGTTTCAGCCCCTTGGGAAAGCCGGAGGCCCAGAGGGCACCCAGTGAGCGGAGTGGTTGGGTGGCTATCATACGAGGCCTAACCGCGCGCTGGGCCGCCTGGCTGTTGCTCTCGCTGGCCGGCGTGGCGGCGGGCATGCGCTTTTTCCCGCGCTATTATTTCCTGCTGCTGCCGGTGGTGGTGATGATGGCTGCGCGCGGATTCACACTAATGAAGGGCCGCGCCCGCTTCGCCGTCTGTTTGCTGCTGCTGATCCCCGCGATTCGTTTCGCTCCAGCGTATGTGGCCGCGGCGCGCGGCGGGGATTGGCGCGACACTGCCATGGATCGTGACAGCCGCGCAGCCGCCGCGCTGGTCCGCGCCATGGCCCAGCCGGGCGATACGCTCTTTGTCTGGGGATACCGTCCTGAAGATTACGTCTACACGCGCCTGCGCGCGGCCACCATGTATCTCGATTCGCAACCCCTGACTGGCGTTCCCGCCGACCGGCACCTGACGCAATCCACGCCGGTCGAAGCCGAAGAGCCGCGCGAACGCCGCGCGGAGTTGACGCGCTCCGCGCCCGGCTTCATCCTCGATGGCCTGGGACTCTACAACCCGCGCCTGGCCGTCGGCAATTATCCCGACCTGCGCGCGTGGCTGAGCAATTATCGCGAAGTAGGACGAACGGGCGGGACGGTGATCTACCGGAGGGAGGCTGGAGCGGATTCGGTGGCGCGGTAAACTCCGTGGAGCGAATCCAGATTAGTTCACGGCCCGAGAGGGCGGGAAACCGGTGAAGGAATCAGTTGGCAGGCGAAAGCGCCTGCCCCACTCGCGCGGCAGATCGTTCGACACCAAAGTGGGGCAGGCGCTTTCGCCTGCCAACCCGGCCGCCGGTCGCATTCCCAAGCGGCCCCAAGCCGCCACGTCCGAGCGCCGCCACGCTGGACGATAATAAAGAGCGATGGCAACGGAAACGGTTTGCGCCAAGTGCGGCGGCACGGGCTGGATTATCGTCGAGCACGCCAACGTCTCCGGCGCCGAGGCGTGCACCTGCCGCAATGAGGGCCGCGCCAGCCGCCTGGAAGAGCGGGCACAAATCCCGCCGCTTTACCGGAATGCCTCGTTGGAGAATTTCAATGTGCCCGGTCCCGATAATCCCATCGCGCGCCGGGAATTGACCAACGTTTTGCTGGCGGTGAAAAACTTCGTTCGCGATTTTCCCAACGAGAGCCGGCCGGGTCTACTGCTGGTGGGCGATCCGGGCACCGGCAAAACCCACCTGGCGGTGGCCGCGCTGCGCAAGATCGTCGAAAAAGGTTTCGACTGCCTGTTCTGGGATTATCAGACGCTGCTGAACAGCATCCGCGCCGGCTACGATTCGAGCTCGAATTCGTCCAACCGCGAAGCCTACCGCGCGGCCCTCGATACGGAAGTTCTGCTGCTCGACGATCTGGGCGCGCAGCGCGTCACCGATTGGGTGGAGGATACCGTCACTTCCATCGTGACCCACCGCGCCAACCACCGGAAAGCGCTGATCGCCACCACCAACCTGCCGGAGCCGGACGCGGGCAGTTCCCGATTCCAGCAATCCGCCCTGGGGACGACGGAGTACCGCAAAACGCTGGCGGACCACATCGGGCCGCGTGCGCGCTCCCGGCTGTTTGAGATGTGCACGGTGATCCGCATGCCCGGCGACGATTACCGGCTGCGCAAGGCGCGGACGCTCTGATGTTCGCTCGATGGGGCGTGGGCGCCGGTGCATGCCGGGTTTTCGGCGTGCTGGCCCTGTGGCTCTTCTTTTCTGCCGCGGCTGCGCCTACCGGCAATTCCCGGGAGGGCGATCCGTTGGCAGGTCGGGGACCTGCCCCACTTTACTTGCAAGCGGTCGAATTCCCTTACTATCTGTACCCGCGCACGCTCTGGGAGCGCGAATTGGTGTGGCTGAAGAACATCGGGATTCGCAGCGTGGAATTCTCGATTCCCTGGAACTGGCACCAGCTCGCGCCGGGCGATTTCGATTTCAGCGGACGCACCAGCCCACGGCGCGACTTGAACGGATTGATTCGAATCCTGCGGCGGTTGGGTCTCAGCGCGTGGGTGCGGACTACACAGCCGGTCGACGGATGGCGGAATCTGGGGGTTCCGGATGGCGCCGATGCCGCCGCGCGGCGCGCCTGGTTGAAGCAGCTTTCCGAAACCTTGGCGACGCAGACCGCCAGCCACGGCGGTCCGGTGGCCTGGGTGGAGGGCGACGCTCTCGAGATCGACGCCGCGGCCCCGCCCGATGTGACGCAGATCTCCGCCGGCGATCTGGCCGCGCTCGAGTTGAGCCGGCAGGCCCTCGCCGCCGGCAAGGGCGTGCTGTGGACCGCTGTGGAGGATCGGCTCTACCCGGCCGGCTGGAAAAGCGGCGGCGGAGCGCCGCTGGTGCAAGGCGCGGTCGGCTTGAGCGGCGATGAGCGTCCGGCCGCGGCGGCGCTGCGGCGCCAGGCCGCGCTGTTGCAACATTGGAGCGCCATCATCCGAGCCCTGCAACCGGTGGCCGCGCCGCAACCGCCATCCGGCAGGCTGCCCGCCGGCGTCACGGCCATCGAGCTGGTTTCGCCGGGGGCATCGGCGGTCAGCATCGTCAACCGCTCCAGCCAGCCGTTCCACGATGACCTTCGCGTCTTCGAACCGGCTTCCAAGCGGACTATCACGATTCCCGCCTCGGTGCCCGCCGGCGACGCTGCGTGGCTGCCGCTCAGCGTGTCCCTGGCGCCCGACGGGCTCTGCCCCGAATGTTCCAACTTCTCCGCCGCGGAGCGGCTGGTGTACGCAACCGCCGAGTTGCTCTCCATCGAATATGAGAACGGCATCCTGGCCATGGAATTCGCGGCGCCCGAGGACGGGGAAGCCGTTTTGCAACTGGAGCGCAAGCCGGTCGGCCCCCTGCTGGCAGCCGGCGCGCCGGTGGATTACGATTGGGACGACCATGCGCTGCGCGCGCGCCTGCCGATTCCCCGTTCCGACGCGCCCGGCCACCGCGTGCGCATCGGCATCGCCATCGAGCTGGCGGAGACCGCGGCTTTCTTCACCGACGCCCGCCGGCTCGTCATTGGACAGAAGAACGCGATTTCGACCACCTATTCCTCGGCGCAAGTGGCTGCCCGCTCGCGCCTGCGGCTGCCCGAAGGCTTCACGGCTAGCTCTCAGGCGAAATCGGCCGACGAGATTGAGTATCAGGTCGCGGTTCCCGCCGATGCGCTGCACGGCGACTTCGCGATTCTCGCCCTCGAGGCCGACGGCACCCTGATGGGCCGCGCACGGCTGCAATTGTTCCGCCCGTTTTCGGTACGCCTGATGGAGGCGATCCAACTGCATTTCGGCCAGCACGAGGAGTTGACGCCGGATCCGCCCATCGTGCCCATCGACCTCAAGGCCGGCAGCGACCTGGAGATTTCCATTCGCAACAACTGGCCCGGTATTCAGACCTACCGCTTGGAGGCCCTTGGCGCCGGCCTGGAGTTCCTGCCCGCGAAGACCGAGATCAGCATCGGCGCGGTCGCCGAGCGCCGCGTCCGCTTGCGCGTGTTCGCAGCCGAAGGGATGGCCGGGTTGCGCGACTGGCACCTGCGGATCACCGGCGCCGGTGAGGCCGATCTGCCGATGCGAGCCCTGCCGCTGCCGCGCGGCCGCACCGCCGTTTGGAGCGCGGATCTCGATGGCGGCGGCACCGCTGAATGGGTTCTCGAAACCGAACACGCGCGCGCGGTGTTTTCGACCGAAGACGGTGGCCGATGGATGGAGTTCACCGCCAAACCAGACAACGCGAATTTCCTCCCCGAAGCCGGTGTCTTCGCCGGGCACGGCGCTGTCGCGGTGCGGGCTCTAGAGGACGGCCTGGATTTCACCGGTGCAGGCTGGCGCCGCACCGCGCGGCTGACCGGCGCCACATTAACCATTGAGCAGGACACGCCGCTGCCCGCTACTGTGGTCGAGCCGGTTAAGATCGGCAACCTCGCACTTACCGTGGAGCACCCCTCGCCCACTCGCGTGGTGTACACGTTGCAGTGAGGCCGCTAAGGGCTCGTCAAGAAGCAACCGTGCCAAATCCTTGTGAAGGACGTGGCGCACGCACTCTTGCGTTCCGTGTCGAGACCCTTCTCGACACCCGCTGGCGCGCGGAAAACCGGCGTCGGCACGAGTGCCGACGCGGCACGCATGAGTGCGCGCGCCACGTCCGAATGGTACGGTTGTTCTTTGACGAGCCCTAAGCCGCGGGCCGCGGCGCAAACCTCTTCCTCGACACGCACCGCCGCGGTGATGTTCGCCGGCTTCTGCGCCTTCCTCACGCTGTACGCGCCGCAGCCGCTGCTGCCGATGCTGGCGCGCGGATTTCACGCCTCGGCCGGAGCGGTGAGCCTGGTGCTGACCGCCTCCACCGCTGCCGTGGCTCTGGCCGCGCCCTTTGCCGGTGTGGTGGCGGACCGCTTCGGGCGCAAGCGTGTGATCGTGCTTTCGGCGCTTCTGCTCTCGCTGCCCACGGCTGGCGCGGCGGTTTCCGGCAGCCTGGCGCAGATGCTGATCTGGCGTTTCTGGCAAGGTGTTTTCACGCCCGGCATCTTCGCCGTCACCATCGCCTACGTCAATGACGAATGGGAGCAAGGGGTGGGCGCGGCGATGTCCTCCTACGTCGCCGGGACGGTGCTGGGCGGCTTCAGCGGCAGAATGATCTCCGCCCTGGTGGCGGCGCATTCCTCCTGGCGCTGGTCGTTCATCGCGCTGGCCGCGCTCGATGCGTTGTGCGCGGCGGCGATGTGGGCCTGGCTGCCGCCGGACCGCCATTTTACACGGCCCCGGCGGGGGGCTTCCGTCGCGCGCGCCATGCTCGGTCATCTGAGAAATCCGCCGCTCGCGGCAACTTATGCGGTCGGCTTCTGCGTTTTGTTCACCCTCATCGCCACCTTCACTTACGTCAATTTCTATTTGGCCGCGCCGCCGTTTGGCTTGGGCACCACCGCGCTGGGACTGATCTTCGTGGTCTACCTGATCGGCGCCGTGGTCACGCCGGTGGCCGGCCGCGCGATCGACCGCATCGGACACCGGTTCACGCTGGTGGCCGCTTTCGTGGGAGGCGTAGGCGGCATTTCGCTCACTCTGGTGCCACATTTGCCCGCCGTCCTGCTGGGTCTGGCGCTGACTTCGACGGGTGTGTTCATCGCCCAATCCGCCGCTTCCAGCTATGTTGGCAGATTGGCCGAGGGCGCGCGCGGCGCCGCCGTCGGGCTATACGTGATGTTCTATTACACCGGCGGCAGCTTCGGCGCGGCATTACCGGGCACCTTCTGGAACCGTGGTGGATGGCCGGCCACGGTGGCTCTCATCGGTGCCGTGCAGGTTGTCACAATTGCGCTGTGCATCCTGTTCTGGAAGCCCGCCGCAGGGCCGGAGAACGAACCCTACGCCGCCAGCCAAGTGGGATAGAGCGGGCTCGAGTGCCGAATTCGTGGGGCGGACCCCCGGGTCCGCGCGGGACGCCCTCGTCCCGCAGCTCGCTGGAAGGGTCAGGCATTTGCGTTACGGCGAAAGGCCGGCCAGGGGGCCGGCCGCGGACGAGGGCGTCCGCCCCACTTTGCTGCGCCATGCGAAAATCGGACGGTGAACCTTCGACCTGCCGGGGAAAACCCGGAGCTGCGCATCGTCAATGTCGACGGCCTCGATCTCGCTCTTTGGGAATGGCCGGGCGCCGATCCTCCGCTCGTTTTCACCCACGCCACCGGATTCCACGGCCGCCTGTGGGATTACATCATCCGCCGTCTGCCGGGCCGCCGTTGCCTAGCGGTGGAAACGCGCGGCCACGGCCGCAGCGCCCGGCCCAAGCCGCCATACCGCTGGCGCTACCTGGGCCATGACCTGGCTGGCATCCTGCGCAGCCTCGGCGTGCGCGGCGCGTTCGGCATCGGCCACTCCTCGGGCGGCCACTCGATGGTGCAGGCCGCGGCGCTGACTCCCGAGGCCTTCGCCGCCTTGCTGCTGATCGATCCCACCATTTTCCCGGTGATCCGCTATGGCGGCGCGCCGCTGGATTTCGCCTTCACCCTGCGCCGCAAGAACGTGTGGCACTCGGCGGAGGAAATGATCGAGCGCTTCTCGAAACGCGCGCCCTTCGTCAACTGGCTGCCGGAGATTCTGCGCGACTACTGCCGGTTCGGGCTGCTGCCCAGCGGCGATCATTTGGAGCTGGCCTGTCCGCCGGTTGCCGAGGCTTCCATCTACGAGGAATCCATTGCGCCGGAATCGAACATATACGCCGAGGTCGCCCAAGTCACCGCGCCGGTCACCATCCTGCGCGCCGGAACGGCTCGCAAACCGGGTGAGCTCGACCTGGCCGCTTCGCCCACCGCCCCAGACCTGGCCACCCGCTTTGCCCACGGCCGCGACGTGGTGCTGGAAGGCGCATCCCACTTCATCCCGATGGAATTTCCCGACCGCGTGGTGGAAGAAGTGCGCGCGAGGTAGGACAGACGATCGGTTTCTGTCGTCTGTCAAGGTTTTGCGTGCCGGCCCGGCGCGACAGACCACGCAAGGCGATGGTCTGTCCTATCTACGAAACCTGCGAGAATCGAGCCCGCTAGGCCACTACATCCTAGGCAGTATGCGAGCGGCAATTCTAGTGGCGGCGTGCGCTCTGGCAGCGGCGCAGACGCCGGATCCGGCCTACCAGCCGCTCGCGAGCGCCTATGCCGCGTTGCAGGCGCACGATTATGACGCCGCGGTGGCCGGCTTCACCCGCGCCATCGAGCTCGCGCCGCAGCGCGCCTCCATCCGCAAAGATCTGGCTTACACCTATCTCAAGATCGGCGAAAACGATTTGGCGCGCGACCAGTTTCACGCCGCCATGGCGATGGATGAGGCCGACGTTCCAGTGGCCCTGGAGTACGCCTTCCTTTGCTATGAGAGCAAGCGGGAAGCCGAAGCGCGGCGCATCTTCGATCGCATCCGCAAGACTGGCAATGCGGTGGCGGAACAGGCGTTTCAGAATATCGACCGGCCGCTCGGCGCCTCGATCGGGCGCTGGAAAAGCGCGCTCGACGCGGGTCCGGACAACTTCAGCGCGCACTTCGAGCTCGCCCACCTGGCCGAGGAGCGCGACGAGCTGCCATTGGCGGCGGAACACTTCGAGAAAGCCTGGCGTTTGCTCCCGGACCGGCGCACCGTGTTGGTGGACCTGGGCCGGGTGTGGAAGGCGATGGGCCGCACTGACGACGCGATGGCCGCGCTGCTGGCCGCTTCCCGCGGCGGCGAGCCGCGCGCGGCCGAGCAGGCACGTGAGCTGCTGCCCGATCGCTACCCCTTCGTCGCCGAATTCCGCGGCGCGCTGGCGCTCGATCCCCGCAATGTCGAATTGCGGCGCGAGCTGGCCTATTTGCTGCTGAGCATGAGCCAGGAACCCGAGGCCGAACGGGAGTTCCGCACGCTCACCGAATCCGCGCCGGACGATATGCTGGCCGTCACCCAGCTCGGCTTCCTGCTCCACGCGCGCGGCGACGATGCGGCCGCCAAGCCGCTGTTCGATCGTGTGCTGGGCGGACCGGACGAGGACCTGGCCAACCGCGTGCGCGCCGTGCTGCACCTGCCGCAGGTGCTGGGCCGCCGCCCGCAAGCGCCGCCCGATTCCATCGACGCGAAAGTTATGGCCGAGCGCAGCATCAAGGCCGGCTATATGAAGGATGCGCTCAAGTACCTGCAAGTGGCCCATGAAGACGACCCCGGCGATTTCGAAGCGATGCTCAAGCTCGGCTGGACCTACAACATCCTGCATGAGGACCCGGCCGCGGCGCGCTGGTTCGACCTGGCGCGCCGCAGCCCCGACCCGAAAATCGCCGCCGAGGGACGGCAGGCGTGGCGCAACCTGAGCGGCGTGTTGAGAAGGTTCCGCACCACCTTTTGGATCTACCCGATTTATTCCACGCGCTGGAGCGACTTCTTCGCTTACGCGCAAGTGAAGACCGAGCTACGCAACAAGACGCGCTTGCAGCCGTACCTGAGCGTGCGCTTCGTCGGCGATACGCGGGTGACGGTGGGCGCCGTCACGCCGCAGTATCTTTCGGAAAGCTCGTTCATCGTGGGCGGTGGCGTGCGCGTGCTGCCGTGGCACGGGGCCGGAGCGTGGTTCGAGGCCGCCAGCGCCATGGGTTACGCCACTGGCCACATTCTTCCCGACTATCGGGGCGGGCTGAATTATGCCCACGCGATCGGCCGGTCGCTCGCCTCCGAATCCGCCGGCTGGTTTGCCGACACCGCCGTGGACGCGGTTTTCATCAGCCGGTTCGGCAACGATTTCCTGGTGTACGACCAATCGCGCGCCGGCTACTCGATGGGGCCGGCCGCGTTTCGGGTGCAGTTCTTCTGTAACGCGAATCTCAATTTCGACGCTCAGGGGCAAATCTGGGCCAACTTTTTCGAAACCGGGCCGGGGGTGCGCTTCCGCGCGGCCTGGATGCCGCCTTCGATGTGGGTCACCACCAGCGTGTTACGCGGCACGTATCTGCTGAACAGATTTGGCCTCAGCCCAGCCACTTTCGGCGACTTCCGCTCGGGAATCTGGTATGCGTTTACTCATTAGCATACTGCTCGCCGCCGGCTCGATCTCGGCCGCGCCGCTGCCCTATTATTGCGTGCTGAACGCGGACGCCGGCGCCTGGCCGGAGATCCTCTCTTCGATTGGCCTGGTGCGGCAGCCGGCGAACCTGGCGCACGTTTTTGTGGCGCGCACCGGCACGCCGGCTTCGAACGAGTGGAACCAGAGGGTGGAGCAGGGCGCCATCATGATCCTCGAGGGCGAATCTTCGCTGGCGGAAATGTTCGGCTTCCGGCGTGGTGCGGGCTTCATCAAGGTCGGCAGCCTCACCGACGTGCACCGGCCGGGATTGCCCATCGTCTGGGAAAAGGGGCTCGAACTGCCGGTCTTCGACCTGCCCGGCGGCGTTACCGTGTTCGCCCGTGAGCGCTGGTCCGGCACGCCCATGATGGCGGGGCAACGTCGCGGCGCGGGGATTCTGCTGTGGGTGGCCGTGCCGCCCGGAGAGCGCGGCTACGAGCGCTTCCCCTACGTCTTGCAAGCCCTGACCGATCTCGGCATGGAGCGGCCGTTTTCTTCCGCGCGCCTGTGGGCGTTCTTCGATTCCGCCTACCGCTCACGCGTGGACCTGGACTACTTCGCGGCGCGCTGGCGCGCGAGCGGCGTGGCGGCGCTGCACGTGGCCGCCTGGCATTTCTGGGAGACCGACCCCGAGCAGGACGCCTACCTCGCCAAGCTGATTGCCGCCTGTCACCGCGAGGGGATCCTGGTGTACGCCTGGCTGGAGCTGCCGCACGTCAGCGAGAAATTCTGGGCCGCCCATCCGGAGTGGCGCGAGAAGACCGCCATTTTGCAGGATGCCCAGCTCGACTGGCGCAAGCTGATGAACCTGACCAACCGGGACTGCTTCCGCGCCACCGCCGAGGGAACCGCGTCGCTGGTGAAGCGCTTCGACTGGGACGGAGTGAACCTGGCCGAGTTGTACTTCGAATCGCTCGAGGGGATTGGCAACCCGGCGCGGTTCACGCCTATGAACAGCGATGTACGGCGGGAGTTTCGCGAGCGCGCGGGCTTCGATCCCATAGCTCTTTTCGCAGCACGCCGCGACCAGGCGTCGCAAAAACAATTCCTGGATTACCGCGCCGAGCTGGCCCGGCGGATGGAAGAGGAATGGCTGGGCGTGCTCGAAAGCCTGCGCCGCGAAAAGCCGGATCTGGACCTGGTGCTCACCCACGTGGACGACCGTTTCGACACCGGCATGCGCGAAGCCATCGGCGCCGATGCGGCGCGCGTGCTTCCGATGCTCGATACGCACAGCTTCACGTTTCTGATCGAAGATCCGGCCACAGTCTGGAACCTGGGGCCGCAGCGGTATCAGGCTATCGCGGAGCGATACCGCGCCCTTACCAGCCATGGCGATAAGCTGGCCATCGACCTGAATATCGTCGACCGCTATCAGAACGTCTATCCGACCAAGCAGCAGACGGGCACCGAGCTGTTCGAGCTGGTCCACCATGCGGCGCGCAACTTCGAGCGAGTCACGCTCTATTTCGAAAATTCGCTGCTGGCGCCGGACCTGGGGCTGCTGCCCTCGGCCGCGGCCGCGGTCAGCCGTGTGGAGCGGATTGGGCCGAAGCTGGTAGTGGAATCGGCGCACGGGGTGGGCGTTCCATGGCGCGGCCCGGCTATAGTGGATGGCCAGCCCTGGCCGGTGCGGGATGCGGAAACCGTGTGGTTGGCGGCCGGGGCGCACAGTATCGAGGCGGCGCCGGCGGATGCCGGTCCGCGCTTGCTGCGGCTCAACGGCGAGCTGAGAGCCGCCCGAAGCCTGGACGCGCACTCGATCGAGTTCACCTATCAAAGCTCCGCCCGCGCCATCGCAGTGCTCGATCGCACACCGCGGACGGTCGAGATCGACTCCATCCCCGCTACAGCGAAAAGTGCGGGTCCCAACACTCTGCTGCTGCCGCGCGGCCAGCACATCGTGACATTAACCATCGAGTGAGCTAGGATTACGAATGACCGATGACAGATGTAGCAGTGCAGTCCGGACCTCCGGACATCCCGGATAAGCTGTACTTCAAGATTCGCGAAGTGAGCGATCTGCTGGGTGTCGAGCCCTATGTGCTGCGCTTTTGGGAGACCGAATTCCCGGTGCTGCAACCGAAGAAATCCGGCACCGGCCATCGCCTGTACCGCCGCAAGGACGTCGAGTTGCTGCTGCGCATCAAGAGTCTGCTCTACGAAAAGCGGTATACCATCGAAGGCGCGCGGCAGTCGCTCGAATCGGAGGGCCGCCGCGTCAAGGCGAGGCGATCCACCAGCGTCCAGCAGGAACTGTTCGCCACCGACCCGTGGCCCGAAATCCGCCGCCAGCTTAACGAGATTCTGAACCTGCTGAAGTAGCCGGGATTCTGAACTTGCTGAAACAGCCTCGTGGCGCGACTTTGCCCGTGCACCATCCGGGGCCGTCCGGCCCGCTGAGCCGAGAGGCGTCTCGGCTTTTCTTTGCTTTTCCTTGCTTGCACTGCCTGGCCCATGCCGCCCGCGCAACGCCCCGTTCCGCAGTGGTATAAGTCACATATGACGTTCCCGATTGACTGGCAGAACGAAACTGTGCGCCAGATGCTCAAGCTGGTGGCGGCCTATGTGCTGGCGCTCCCGGTCGGCTGGTGGCGCGAAAAGGAAGCCCACACGATTGGCGTGCGCACGTTTCCGCTGGTGGCGATGGCCAGTTGCGGCTACATCCTGGTAGCGGTGCCGCTCGGACATCCCGATATCGCCGCTCAGTCGCGCGTGTTGCAGGGGCTGGTGGCGGGCATCGGTTTCATCGGCGGCGGAGCCATCCTGAAAGCCGAAGGCAATGTGCACGGCACGGCGACCGCGGCCAGCATCTGGAACACCGGCGTGCTCGGCGCCGCGGTGGCGGAAGACCGTTTCTACCTGGCGGCAGTCCTGGCGCTTCTCAACTTTTTCACCCTGCGCGTTCTATTGCCTTTCAAGCTCAAAATGGACGCGAAGAACGACGCCAAAACGGCGGCGTCTCTCGATTAGATCGAGTCCGTTCCGGATTTCGGCATCCAGCCGCGCGGCGGGATGTAGGCTACTTTTATTTCGGCGGTTCGGTACTTTTCGATCTCGCTGGTTCAGCCGCCACGCCCATTCTGGCGCTCACGCCCCGGCTTGCGCGGGCTGCCTCCCGGCCACAACGTCTTCGTAATACTGTTCGTATTGGGGAATGATCTTTTCCGAACAGAAGCGCTCGGAGGCGCTCCAGCGGCCGGCGCCGGCCATGCGGGAATGCAGCGCATCGTCGGATAACAAGGCGGTCACTCTCGCGGCCTGCGCGGCGATATCGCCGGGAGTCTCCAGGTACCCGTCTTCACCATTGGTTATGAGTTCGGGCACGCCGCCGACATTGGTGGCTACCGGCACTACGCCGCACGCCATGGCCTCAAGCGCCACCAGGCCGAAGGATTCCAGCTCGCTCGGCATCAGCAGCACGTGCGCCAGCGGGATGATGCGCTCCACGTGGTCCTGCTTGCCGAGAAATAGTACGTGGCGGTCCACCTTCAGTTCGCGCGCCAGGTGTTCGGCCGGCAGCCGGTCGGGGCCGTCGCCCACCATCAACAGCCGTGCCGGCACCTTGCGGCGCACTTCGGCCAGGATGCGAACGCAATCGAGCACACGCTTGACCGGGCGGAAATTGGAAAGATGAATCAACAGCTTCTCGCCATCGGGCGAGTATGCCGCGGCGCCGCTCTTCGAGTGATCGGGATGGTAGAGATCGCAGTTGACGAAGTTCTTGATCACGCGAATCTCGTTCGAGACGCCGAACACGTCCACTGTCTGCTGGCGCAGGTAGTCGCTGATGGAAGTGACGCCGTCGGAACGTTCGATGGAAAACTTGGTGATGGGAAAGTAGGACGGATCGGCGCCCACCAGCGTAATATCGGTGCCATGCAGCGTGGTGATAAAAGGTAGGCGACGCTTGGGAGCCAGAATCTGCTGCGCCAGCATGGCGGAGATGGAATGCGGGATGGCGTAATGCACGTGCAGCAGGTCGAGCCCGTAGGCCTCGGCCACATCCGCCATGCGCGACGCCAGCGCCAGGCAATAGGGCGGGTATTGGAACAGCGGGTAATTCGAGACTTCGACCTCGTGGTAGTGGATGCGCGGCGAACAGGGATCGAGGCGAATGGGATTGGCGTAAGTGATGAAGTGGACCTCATGCCCGCGCGCGGCCAGTTCCATGCCAAGCTCGGTGGCGACGATGCCGCTGCCGCCGTAGGTGGGGTAACACGTGATGCCGACGTTCACGGCGATAAGCGTAGCATACTAGAGAACGCTGAGGCCGCGAGGTTGGCAGGTCGGGGACCTGCCCCACTTTGCAGCGGAAGCCGCTTATTGCAGCGGGATGCGCACCTTGAGGCCGGTGCCGCGGCCGGGGCGCGATTCGAGCTGCATATCCGCATTCAGCGACCGGGCGCGGCGCTTCAGGCTGGCGGGGCCGAGCCGCAGCAACTCGAGCTCCTCGAGCGAATACGACCCGGAAAAGGCGAAGCCGTGGCCGTTGTCTTCGATCGAGATCTCCAGGCCGTTGGCGGCCTTTTCGAGCGACACGGCGACGCGCGTGGCGTTAGCGTGCTTCTGCACGTTGGCCAGCGCTTCGCGAATCATCTGTAGCGCTTCGGCCGTCATTTCCGGCGGCAGGCCGACCGGCCCGGAGGAGCTGATGAAGGTGACCGGAATCCCGCTTTCCTTCTGGAACGATTCCGCGGTGCGCCGGGCGGTGACCACGAAATTGGCGCCATCCACATCCACCGGCCGCATCGCATTCAGGAACATGCGCAGGTCGCGTATCTGCGCCACCGCCAGGGATTGCAGTCCCAGCAACTCCTCCATGCCGGCTTCGAAGTCGCGCTCCAGCAGCTTCTTCAGAATCTCGAGGCGCATCTGCAGGCTGATGAAGCTTTGCAGCGGGCCGTCGTGAAAATCCGCGGCGATGCGCTGGCGCTCGGTTTCACGCGCTTTCTCGGCGTCCTGCTGCGCGCCCGCGGCGCGCGCTTCGAGGGTGGCGAGGCGCGTAGTCATGTGACTCTTGTAGATCGCCGCGCCGCAGGCGAGCGTGCCACCGACCAGAATCGTCCTCAGCAGGGGCTCCAGCGGGAGTGAAGGCAGCGCGATACAAAATGCGGCGGCCACCACCGACACCAGCACAACCTCCGTAACGCCGAAGAACACCAGCGCTTCGGCGAGCACATAGAGCAGGAAGGCCGTACTGAACCAGACCAGGCGTTCTCCGCCATAGGCCGCGGACACCAGTAGGTATACGATGTCGGCAATCAGCGCCAGCAGGCCGAAAACGCCGTGCGGCGCGCGGGCTTTGATCGCCAGCACCACGGCGCAGACCAGGAACACCGCCAGCACGTAGAATAACGCCGAGAACGCCGCGGTGGGTCCGAAAAGGAACCACGCGAGGGTTGCCGCGGCCAGCGCCGCCCGGGCGACCGCCATCGCTCTAGGCCAACCGATTTTTATTCGATCCCACAAGGCTTTACTTTCGATACAGGTACAGCGTGTGGCTGCGGCCTTCCCCGTCGTCGGCGATGTTTTCCACCTTTTCCGGGGTCCACGCACGAAACTCGAAATCGTGCGCTACCACACGCGCGCCCTTCTTGAGCTGGCGATCGAGCAGCGGCTCCACTTTGCCGTTGATGGAATCCGGCAACAGGTAGACCGTCACCAGGTCCGCCGAGCTGTAATTCTGCGCCAGCAGGTCGCCGTGGACGATGCGAGCGTTTTTTTCAAGCCCCAGTTTGGCAATCCGCGCGACGCTCTGGCGCCACAAATCGGGGTCGATCTCGATGCCCACGGCGTCGGCATGGAACTTTTGCGCCGCCATAATCACGATGCGGCCGTCGCCCGACCCGAGGTCGAACATCTTCTCACCCGCTTTCAAGCCGCCCAACTGGAGCATTTGTCCGACGATGGTTTGCGGCGTCGGGTAATACGGCGCGAGTTTGGCCGCGTCGCCATCCTGAGCGCGCAGGCCCGCGCACATCGCGACTGCGCACAGGCACGCCGCCAGCCACCGCGCCAACCGGCCGCGGCGCCGGCCATCCGTTCGCAGTTTCAAACCTTCTCCAGGGGGACGCCCCTCTGGCACCATTCGCAGTGCTCCCCGTCCACATAATAACTGGCGTCAAGCTTGACCAGATAGTACATCGGGAGCTCGGCGAAACTCACGGTGGTGGGGTTGGGCTGGTAAACGGCCACCGCCAGTCCCACCACTTTAGCGTCGTAGGACTCAAGCAGCGCCTTCAGTTCGGCCAGCCGCTGGCCGGTGCGCAGGAGGTCGTCCACCAGCACCACCGGCTCTCCCGGTTCGGGGCGCAGGAACTGGCGGAAACGGAGCGGGTCCCGGTCATGCTCCCGCTCCGCCCAGTAAACCTGCCGCGCACGCAGCGCTTCGCACAACCCGAACGCCAGGGGCAAGCCGCCCGTGGTGGGCGCCACCATCGAAAGATCCTTGGCGATGGCGCGAATCTCCGGATGGGCGCGCAACAGCCGGCTCAAACCAACCGACATCATTTTCTGGTGCCGGGAGTACCGCGTCGCCAGCGGCACCTTCAGATACTCGTTGGAATGCAGACCGGTGGGGTACTCAAAATGGCCGTCGCGCAGCGCTCCGGTTTCTCTCAGTACGGCGACAACTTCCTCTTGCGTGGGGATGAGGTGCATCGATGTCCTCGCCTTTCCGGCCCGGATCAAATCCGTTAGCCCAAACAAAATAAGGGCTTTACATTGTGGCCGTGCGTCCGGCTTCAGGATATCATGCGTCACCGGGCAGCGGCTCTGCCGGAGGCGCGAATCGACGCGATTGTCTGGAGCCGCCGGACGGCTGTAAAGGTCCGCGGAGTTTGCGCCGATATACGCGGCATGAAGATGGTGCGCATCCTCGGCTGGGCGCTGGCGGCGCTCACGGCAGGCAGTACTTGGGCCGCGAGTGCGACGGGCATCACCGTCTCACCCGCTTCGGTGACTTTTTCTTATCAGGTGGGCAGCGCCACGCTGCCGGCGTCGAGCAAATTGACCGTGACGCTGCCAACGGGTACGGCGAGCTCGACGGTGGTGGTAGCCCAGGAATCCTCGGCGCCACCCTGGCTGGTCGTTACGCCGGCCTCCGGATATTCCCCTTTAGCTCTGACGTTGACTGCGAATCCCACCGGCCTGCCGCCGGGAACCTATCCCGGTTCGATTGCGATTTCGACCGTGCCGGCGACCATGACCCTGACCATTCCGGTCAACCTAATGGTGTCCAATCCCCCGTCTTCCTTGGTTGTAATCTCCCCATCGCCGAACTACACTTCAGCCACGTCCACAAGCAACGGCACTCTGACATTTGCGTACACCACGGGGGGCGCGTGGCCCGCTTTTCCCGCCACGGACCCAACGACTTCTTCCGAGATCGACGTGGCATCGAACGGGGGGACGATACCTTTCACGGTTACCGCTGCCGCATCCGGTACCGGCAAAGGATCCTCCAGCACGCCGGTATGGGTTCGAGTGGGGCCGCTCGGCTCGACGCCTGCGGGGCTGACCACCAGTGGCGTGGCGCTTTCGGGTTCCTACGTGCCAATCACGGTGATGCTGGACGAGACCACCATGGAGTCTTTGCTTCCCGGCAGCTATAACGCTACCATCACCATCACTCCAACTGTATCCGGAGACGCACCGTTTCTGATTTCGGTGAGCCTGGTGGTTTCGGCCGGCGCTCCCTCGCTGACTTCCATTTATCCGGTTGTGATTGTGCAAGACCCGACGGTCAGCCCGCTAATTACCATCACGGGGCAGAACTTCTTCGCCACATCGGTGGTGACCATCGAAGCGCAATCCGGAGGCGCCTGCGACCTCGACGGCACGCCGGTCGGCACGCCCACGCAGTTGGCGACAACCCTGTTGAGCCAGCAGGTGCTGGAGGCCACCATCCCGTATAATGCCGCCTTGCTCGAAAACCCCGGAACCCTGTGTCTGTTCGTGACCAATCCAGCGCCACCCACCAATCCCGCGCAGGTGCCGGGAGGCCCGGCCACGTTCACCGTGCTTTCCAGCACGCAGATGGCGATTACCGCGCTAACCAATGCGTCCAGCTACCAGCTCCGGGCGACTCAGGTGGGGACCGACCCCGATCCGGTATCGAGCGGCCAAACAGCGGCCTCGCCCGGAGAGATCATATCCATTTTCGGGCAGAATCTGGGGCCGCTGGTGGTTGATACCGTGCCACTCACCACTGTTGTCGATGTGCAGGCCTTCCCCACCAGCGTGCCGGATCCGGCCAATCCCGCCAACAGCTTCGAGGTCGTTTTCACTTTCTGGGACGTTACTCTCTCGCCGCCCGGCAATCACAATGTTCTGTCGCCCATCATCATGCTCTCCAACAACCAGATCAACGCCATCGTGCCGTTTGAGCTGTCGGCCGTGGTGGGCACAGCGAACTCAAACGCATCGGTCGTGGTTTGGGACGGCGCGGCATTCAGCAACACCTTCCCGATCGTCATGGTGGGCGAGGATCCCGGAGTTTTCACCATGGCAGGTCTGGGCACCGGACAAGGCGCGATTCTGAACTACAGCGTCGACTCCGCGACCTACACCATCAACTCCGCGAAAAATGCGGCCCCGCGGGGATCGACGATTGTGATCTACGCGACCGGGATGGGCACGCTGGCGTCGCCGTTGGCCGATGGCGTGATCGCCAACGCAAGCGATGTAGTCAACGATCCCGTCCAGGTCACCATCGGAGGACAGCCCGCCGTGGTAAGCTACGCGGGCGCCGCCGGCGGGTCGGTGGCTGGACTAATCCAGATCAATGCGATCGTGCCGCCCACCATCTCTGCCGGGGCTGCGGTGTCGCTTACCGTTTCCGGCGGTACGGCCGCTACCGCGCGGCGCAGCCAGGCGAACGTCACCGTGGCCGTGCAATAGCCTCGAACAGCGCCGCGTCCGCTCGCCGGCCCCGACGGCTGGCATCGTCATCCCTTCTGCTTAGCCGCGATCCTCCGTTCCAAGGCTTGCATCAGCCGCAACTGAACGTCGGCCGGAACCGGGTACGGATCCATGCCTTTGTAGATTTGGATCGTCTTGCGGGTGGTATCCGCAATCACCCAGCAATTCGGGCATTCGGCGATATGACTCTCCAGCTTGGCCCTGACGTCCGCGTCAAGGCTCTCGTCCATATAGTCGCTCAGCTCATGCAGGAAATCTTTACAGGTAAGCAAACGCGTCGTCCCCCTTGCGTTTGAAGTGGCGCGTCAGTTTCTCGCGCAACTGCAGACGGGCCCGCAGCAGTCTGCTCTTCACCGCGGGAATGGACAGGCCCAGAGCATCCGCGGTCTCCTCCGTCGAAAGTTCATCGATGTCGCGCAGCATGAAAACCGAGCGGTAGAGAGGCTCAAGGCCCTGAATGGCCTCATCCAGAATCTGTCCAAACTGAGCTCGCGAGAATCTCTGCTCCGGATTCTCGTCCCATGCCGCAACCTCGCGAATAATCGTGTCCTCTCCCGTGTCAATCGCTTCATCGAGCGAGACCGACCTATCGGTTCGCCGCCGCCGGAGTTTCATCAGCGCCTGGTTCACCGCGATGCGCACGATCCACGTGTAGAACTTCGCGGCGCCCTGAAACTGGTCGAGATGCTCGTAGGCCTTCAGGAAAGTCTCCTGCAGCACGTCCTCGGCGTCCTCGCGGTTCTGCGTGACGTGTTGGGCCAGGCGGAAGATCTTGCTCTCGTAACGCCGCACCAGCTCGCCGAACGCACGTCCATCGCCTTCGCGCGATTGCGCGACCAGCGTGGCTTCGTCGGCTTCGGCAAGACTGGGGGCCGTCATAGGGCGATTCTTCATGATACCGCGCAACCCGCCACGCTTCCGCTGGCAGAATCGTCCCATCCAGGGACGATCGCGCAAAGGGTGCCGGGTTGGCCGGCGGCATCCGCCAACCAAGGGCCGATCCTACGATTACTAGGCACACCAGCGGGCTGGCGAGCCGGCATCTTCGCCAGTCATGCGCAGCGTCGCCGTCTCGCCCTCACAACGTGGGGCAGTAGCCGTAAGAGACCGACGGCCAACACTCAGCTCAGCGGCGGCGCACTCAGCATGAATAAATGAGGGCCACCGGCCGCCGTCGTGCCGGTTGCCCGAAGCGCAGTCATCGACACCCACTCGATCGAGAGCGGATGAATTCACGGGGCTGGAGCAGGCTGCCGCCTCGTTGCGCCCGCGGGCAATTCCCGCAACAATCGAGAATGTGGAGAATCACCGAGACCGAGCGGACAGGATCTGGGCCGACGTCGAGCGCATTCGCGCGGAAGCCCCGGTAGTCCACAACATAACGAACTACGTTGTGATGAACACCACCGCAAACGCACTGCTTGCGTTGGGGGCATCGCCTGTCATGGCCCACGCGGAGGAGGAAGTCGAAGAAATGACCGCGATCGCACGGTCGCTGGTGATCAACATCGGAACGCTGAGCGCGCCTTGGATCGCCGCGATGTTCAAGGCGGGAGAAGCCGCCAGGCGTAATGCGCGGCCCATTATCCTGGACCCGGTGGGGGCAGGCGCCACCACATTTCGGACCATCACCGCGCGAAACCTGCTGGCCGAACTTTCGCCGTCGATCGTAAGAGGCAACGCAAGCGAGATTCGAGCGCTGGTGTACGACGAACGGACTACGCGCGGCGTCGACAGCGCATGCGAATCGGAAGAGGCGGCCAACGCCGCGGGTGCACTGTCCACCCGGTACGGCTGCGTGGTGGTGACCAGCGGCGCCGTGGATCTGATTTCTTTTGCCGGCACGACAACTCGAGTTTTCAATGGGCACCCGATCATGCCGAAGGTGACGGGCATGGGATGTACGGCAAGCGCACTCGCCGGCGCATTCGCGGCGGTGAATCCGTCCCCGCGCGATGCGGCCGTAAACGCAATGGCTGTGATGGGGATTGCGGGCGAGCTGGCCGCGGAACATTCGCGAGGACCAGGCACGTTTCTCGGCCACTTCCTGGATGCCTTGTACCTTCTGAACGAATCGGACATTCGACAACGGGTCAAGGTACGGGAATCGTGAAGTGCCTGCGCGATTGGAGGTTGTACCTGGTTACCGACCGCAGTCTGGCGCGCGGACGGCCGATTGCGCGCGTGGTTGAGGCGGCAGTGCGCGGCGGAGTCACCGCCGTCCAACTGCGGGAGAAGAGTTGCGGCACGGACGACTTTGTTCAACTTGGGCGCGAGCTGAAGAATCTGCTCGCTCCGCTCCAGGTTCCCTTGATCATCAACGATCGGGTGGATATCGCGCTGGCCATCGGAGCCGATGGTGTTCACATCGGACAGCGGGACATGGACTCCACGCGGGCGCGAAGGCTGCTGGGGCCCGGCGCCATCATAGGCCTGTCGATCGAAACCATCGAGCAGGCGCGGGCGGCCGAAACGCTCGATGTCGACTATCTCGGAGTCGGGCCGGTGTTTGTCACTGCCACGAAGATTGATGCCGCTCCGCCAGTGGGCGTGGAGGCACTGGCGCAGGTGCGCGCGATCACACACCGCGCGATGGTGGCGATCGGCGGGATCGGCATCAAAAACGCGCGGCAGGCGATCCATGCCGGAGCTGACGGAGTCGCTCTAGTTTCGGCCATCTGCGCGGCTGACGATCCAGAACGCGCCGCAAGGGAACTTCGGCAATCGATCGATGCGGCGCTGCAGAATCGCCGTGAGCGGCGTACATCGAAGTAACTTGATCCGCCATTTGGGGCACAAGATGACTCTCGGAACTCCTGATGTTATCGGGCGTTTTCCGCGCGCTGCGGAAAATGAGCTGACCCACCTGACGGGGAATCGGTGGCGCAGCCCAGGTAGGGCAGACGATCGGTTTTTGTCGTCTGATGGGATGGGCCGCGGAATTCCATGAAAAGCTCCCGTAACGCCGGCGATCCTGTCGCCGGTGATTTGCCGGGATTCCCGGACCTTCGAGGCGGTTTGTCGACCCTGTCGCGCCTCGGCCAGGGGCGCCGCTTGACAGGGCCGAAAAATCGCCCCAAACCACGCGGGGAACCCCGAGGCTCGCGTAGTTTTTCATCCGCTTTCGCGGGCCAACGGCCCATGATGGCAGACGACAAAAACCGATCGTTTATCCTACGCCTGGCCCAGGCAACCTCGCTCAGCCTAACTAAATCCCGCCACATCGGGAGTTCGGACTCTCACAGCAGCCAGACGCCCGCGCCACGACTGCCCGGTTACTCCTCGCGTAACGAAACTGCCGGGTCCACTCGGGCGGCGCGGCGGGCCGGACGCCAGGCAGCAATAGCGGTGGCTGTGGCCAGGACCAGGGCGGCGGCCGCGAGCGAAAGCGGATCGAAGGGCGAAACCTGGAACAGTGCGCCGCGCGCGAGCCGCGCTAATGCCGCGGAGCCAGCCCAGCCGGCGGCCATTCCAGCCAGCGTCCAGGCAGCGGCCTGGCGCACCGCCATGCGCGCGATCTGGCCCGGCGTGGCGCCGAGAGCGATCCGCACGCCGATCTCGCGCGTGCGTTGGGCCACCAGGAACGACAGTACGCCGTACAGCCCGATCGCGGCCAGCAGCAGTCCGAAGGCTGCGAATAACGCGATCAGCACGGCCAGGAACCGCGGGCGCTCGCTCAGGCGGTCCACCTTGGCCTCGATGGTTTCGATGGTGACGGGCAGCGCGGGGTCGATGTCCGCCATCTGGCGGCGCACCCAACGTTCCAGCGCGCCCGCATCAAGCGGCGTTTCGAGCAGAGCCACTCCGCTCAGGCCTAGCTCGTTCGACCGGTTCGTGCGCAAACGGTAGTATTCCGGCTGCGGCGCATCGGTGAGCCCCGAATTCTTCACGTCGCTCGCCACGCCGACCACCGGCTGCCAATGGCCACTCACGTCGAGGTCTATCTGCTGGCCCACGGGATTCTCAGCCGGGAACATGCGCTGCGCCAGTGACTCGCTGAGGATCAGCGGAGTCGCCGTTCCGGAGCGCTCCTTTTCGTCGAAATCGCGTCCAGCAAGAATGGGAATGCCGAGCGTGCGGAAGTAACCTGGCGTGACGTAGCGGAACGCCACCATGCCGCCTTGCTCGGGGAGTGGCGGATGGCCGGCAATCCGCATATTGGAAAACGGCCGGCCGCGCATGCCACCCGAGGGCGGAATGGTATCACTTAGAGCAAACCGGCTGACGCCGGGGATGCTGGCGAGATGCCGCTCCACCTCGGCGTAAAAGGCGTCCTGTTTTGCCGCCGAATTGTAGCGATGGCGATTGAGAGTGAACGCTGCGGCGACCACGCGCCGCGGCTGAAATCCCAACGATTCGCTTTCCAGCTTCCACAAGCTCCGCACCAGCAGCGATGCGCCGGTTAGCAGCACCAACGAAATCGCCACCTGAGTCGCCACCAGCACGGGCCGCGACCAGGAGCGCCCGTCTCCGGCGGAATGCCATCCGGCCAGCGCGGCCGAGCTCAAGCGCTCCCAGGCCGGCAGCAGGCCAGTCGCGATAGCAGCCGCGAACGAAACCGCCAAGGCGAACAACAGAACCCGGGCGTCTATGCGCGCCTGGGGGAGGCGCGGCAGCGCTTGAGGCGCCATAGCGACCACCGCGCGCAACAACCCCCAGGCGAAAACACATCCAGCCGTGCCGCCGGCCAGACTGAGCAGCAGGCTTTCGGTGAACATCTGGCGCGCCAGGCGGCCGCGGCCTGCGCCAAGCGCGGCGCGCATCGCCAGTTCCTTCCGGCGCGAGGCGGCGCGCGCCAGCATGAGGTTGGCTACGTTGGCGCAGGCCAGGGCCACCAGCGCCAACACGGCGCCGAACAACAGCCAGGAAGCCAGCTTCACATCGTGGATCTGCCGGTCCCGCAGGCTGCGCACCACCAGCCCGACTTCCCGCTGCAACTGCGGGGGGACGTAACGTCGTACGCTGTCCTGGAACAGCGGCAACATTTGCTGGCGCGCGGTGTCTGCGCCGACTCCGTCTTTCAACCGGGCGAAGGTGCGCAAGAAAACGGTTGACCTTGGCGCGCGCGCGACACCTTCGTCCAGTTGCTCGGCGAACAGCACATCGGCTTCGCCGAGTTGCGGCATTTCGAAACTGCGCGGCAGGAAACCGATCACGCGTACCGGGGCGTCATCCAAGCTGATTGTCTTTCCTACGGCGCCGGGATCGCCACCGAAACGCGATTGCCACATGGTGTAGGAGAGTAGAGCCACCTTGGGAGCGCCAGGCCGGTCGTCCAAGGGATGGAAATCGCGGCCGGCGGCGGGGACTATCCCGAGTGTGGCGAGAAAATTCGACTCCACCTGGACGCAAGGGACGCGCAGCGCCGGTGACGCGCCGAGATCGCACTCACCCGCGGGATACATCGACGTCATGGCGGCAAACACGCGCTGGTGGTCCCGCCAGTCGAGGTAAGCGTTGCCGACATTGAATTCGTTGGTGTCAATGGGTCCGCTGAAGCCGACCGAAACCAAACGCTCCGCGCGCGGATAGGGGAGACTGCGAAACAGCAGGAGATCGACGACACTGAACACGGCGGTGGAAGCGCCGATACCGACCGCCAACGTTGCTACCGCCGCCAGGCTGAATGCGGGCGAGCGGCGGATCACGCGCAAGCCGTGGCGGGCATCCTGCGCCAGCGCATCCAGCCACGGCGCCCGATGCACCGCGCGAACGGCCTCCAACGCCCGCAGCGGGCTGCCGAAATCGCGCGCGGCGCGGGTGCGAGCCGCATTCGGCGCGGCACCACGTTGCCGGTGCCAATCGGCGCGCATGGCAAGGTGGCTTTCGATTTCCTCCTGCCACGCGGAATCGCGATGGAAAAGACGTTTCAGCCACTCGATGGCGCGCGTCATGCGAACCTCAGAACTCTCTCAATGCCGAGCGAAACCGACGACCAGCTTGCTTCGTTTTCGGCCAGGCGCTTGCGGCCGGCCGCGGTGAGCGCGTAAATGCGCGCCCGGCGGCCATTGTCGGTCTGGCGCCACTCGCCCGAAATCAACCGCTCGCGCTCCAGACGGTGCAGCGCCGGATACAGCGACCCTTCTTCCATATGCAACAGTCCCTTTGAAACGGTTTCCACATGGAGCGTGATGCCGAAACCGTGATTGGGCCCGGCCGCCAGGGTCTTCAGAATCAGGAGTTCGAGCGAACCAAAAAGACGATCGGTGTTTTTCATGAATAAATGCGTGGTTCTGTTTCTATCCCTAGTTTTCTAGGGTAGATGTCTAGGGATGCAGTGTCAAGCCCCGGTTTCCGTCTAATGTGATTTTCCGCCCATAATTCAGCGGCGCTCGCGGTCAGCCTGCGAGACCCAGACGATACGGATCACGACAAGTGAGGTTCAGCCGCCACGCCGGTGTCTCCGCCCAGCCGGGCGGCGGCCTCCAAATCGGCGCGCGCGGAGGATTCTTGCCCGACCAGAGCGAAAACGTGGCTACGGAGAACATAGAGGTGAGCTTCGCCGGGAGCCAGCCGAATCGCCTCCGTCAAATCCTGGAGCGCGGATTCGGCGGCGTGCGATTGTGCGAGACGCATTTGGGCGCGGTACTGCCGCGCCTGCCAGAGACGCGGGCTCAGCCGCAGGGCTTCATCCAGTAGCGCGATCCCCCGGCCAGTCTCTCCCGACGCCGCCAGCCGGATGGCCTGGTCCAGAATCGTCGCGGAATCGGGGATTGGCGGCCGGCGTTCTCGCCCGGCGAAATAGAGATATGCCGCCGCCACCATGCAAAGACACGCAATACCCGAAGCGCCGTCAAAGCCCCAACTGCCCAGAAACAGCTTGCTCGCTAGTGGCAGGCTAGCGAAGAGAAAGGCCAGCACCAGCGCCGCCCGGCCCCATTGACGGGCCCGTGAAGCCCAAGCGTCCGCGGGCGGTTCCACGTCTTCGTCATCCTGCCGGGCGGGCATGCTTCCACGATACCCCTTCCTGGGGCGATGGCGATTCGATGACGGCCAGCCATGACCGGTCATGCGCTCATCATGCATTCCCGCGGTGACACACGTCGATGGCACCACGCGGGCTCCAGACGGTGGATCGCGAGAGCAACCCGCTGTTCCAACAAGTGATCGAGGAGTTCACACGGATCACCGGCGTGAGGTTCCATCCGTTAACGCCCCGCCTCAACGAATGCCCGAACCACGGAAATGAATAGATGGTCCTTGATCCGTTGTTCCAAAGGCAATTCATTGAAGGGCGCCATGCATGGATGCTCTTTCTTGGCCGGATCCTTGACCGCGCCAAATTTCCAACCGTCGCGTTCCTTATCGGCGAGCCAGGCGTCGTGCTGGGCCGAAGCGGGCGCTCCCGGATTAGCGAGCGCAAACTCCACGCCTGCGATAGCCGATTGCCGTTGCCACTCTTCGGCCTCGTCCCAGGACTTCTGGGAATGGTCGCCGATGGAATGGCAGAAAGATGCGTTTGTCTCGTGGCAAACGCGCGCAATTTGTTCAACGTTCATTGGCCCAATCCTCGTATCGCCCAATTCCGCCGCCAGGACCGCCGGCTTGATGGCTTCGCTCGGGAGAACTCCGGATTGGCCTCCTGGCCACAAGCCAGTAGCCTCAAAGGTACGATCCTTTTTCTCGACGGTCCTTCAGCAGGCTTGCGATTTCCGTCCTCTCAATGTAGTCGGATTCGCCAAAGTTTGGACTAGTCAGCGCCAAAGCTACATCAAAGTCATTCAGCCGATTCAGGATTAGCTGATTCCACTCTTGGCCCGGCAAAAGCCCGGCGTTCAAAAAAATCGTCGGGCTCGGTTGTCCCGGACTCACCTCCTCGAAAGTTCAAGGACTTCCAGAATACCGCAAACGATTTCTCAAAGGCCCCTTATCCCATGCGCAGCAGTTCGGGATTGGTATGCGGAAGGAACGAAGCGCCTACGAACGCATCCATGTAGCCGGCGAGGTCGGCCAGGTCCACATAAGTGACTCGGGTGAGATAGGTGGCGATTTCGTTTGAGAACTCGCGTGAGAGCAGGCTCAGGGCGGCGCCTTCGAGCGATCCGTTACCGATATAACCATAGCGGCCGGGCGGGATGTCCGGCAACAGCCCGATTCCCACTGCGGCCGGCAGGTTGAGATAGCGGCCGAAGTTGCCGGAGACATACGCCCGCTCGATGGAGGGACCGCCGGGGCCGAGCGAATCGACCAGCGAGCGTATGCCAGCGAAAACCGCCGCTTTGGCGCGAATCAGGCTCGCCAGGTCGCGTTCCCAGAGTGCCACGCGCTGGTCGGCGGAGAGTGCGATTGCGGCGCCCCACTTGCCTTCCATACGGCGTTCACCGGGCACGCGCGCGGTCAGCCTGCCGCCGCGGTCGATCCAGCCGGCGCGGAACAGGGCATCGGCCAGCGCGATCAACCCCGACCCGCACACGCCGCGGACGCGTCCACCGCCAATCACGGAAAGCTCCATCGCGTCACTTTTTTCGTCGATCGAAGCGCCGTCTACCGCGCCCCGATCGGCGCGCATGCCGCAGCGGATACCACCGCCTTCGAACGCAGGGCCGGCACTGCACGCGCACGCCAGCGCGAAATCGGCATTGCCGAAAACGATCTCGCCGTTAGTACCTAGGTCCACGTAGAGGGCCATTTCATTCGCCCGCGAAAACCCGGCGCGCACAGCCCCTGCCAATATGTCGCCGCCGACCCAGCCGCCGGCGCCTGGAACGCTATACACGGGTACATCGCGGCCGGGCCATCCTAAATCCGCGGCGTCCACCGGGGGAAAGGCAAGGGCGTGCGGCTGCGAGGGCACGCGGCGAATCCCCGAAGGATCTTCATCGAGGAGCAGGTGGATCATGGTGACGTTGCCCGCTACCACGTAGCCGCGGATGCTCACGGCATCGAGGCCGCCAGCCGCCGCCGCTTCGGCGATCATCGAAACCACCGCCAGGCGAATCGCGGAAGCCAAAGCGCCCAGGCCGCCCTTTTCCGCCGCGACGATACGGGAGATCACGTCAGCGCCTTTCGCGATCTGCGGATTGTAGGCGCCAGCCTCACCCACGATCACACCATCGGAAAGGCGGATCAGTAGCAGCCGCAACGTGGTGGTGCCGATATCGAGAGCGACGCCCAGGTCCTCCGGCTCGCCGTATTCCACCAATGGTGCGAGATCGAGCGGCCAGGGAGCCCACGCCGGAAGGATCCTGGTGCCGACGTACCGGTCGCTCGAAACTAATTTGGGAAGCTGCGCTTCCACCAGCGGCTCGACGCTCAGCGGCGAGTGAACCGGTGTGAGGCACGCGAGCACTTGCGGGAGGCCGGCTTCGCGGCGGAGCACGCGATACTCGGGGACCTGCCCTTCGAGAATCCGGACCAAACAGCGTCCGCAGGCGCCACGCCCTCCGCATTCCGCGCGGACCGGTTCGCCGGCCAACTCGGCGGCGCGCAGGATACTGGAGCCCTCGGCGGCGATGGTGGAGCGGCCGGAGGGCGAAAACCGGACTGAGTACGAAGGCATGGGCGGTCAACCGGCGTGGCGCACGCACTCATGCGTGCAGCGTCGGCACTCGTGCCGACGCGGGTTTCTCGCGCGCCAGCGCGTGTCGAGAAGAGTCTCGACACGGCACGCATGAGTGCGTGCGCCACGTCCTTCGCCGGGATTTGGCATCGTTGTTTAAGGTCGACCTTCGATTTCGCGCGCCAAAGGTCCCCAGACATCGCGGAAGAAGGGGGCGATGTCAGATGCCTCCTGCGGGCCCACCAACACGTGCCAGCCGTCGCCCAGGGCGTCCTCCAACTCGCCGGAAATCACCGGCACATATCCGGGAATGATCACGGTGTGGTGGCTCACGCGTTCGGCGGCCTTCATCTGGCGGAGGGATTTGGCCACGCGGTCGCCCGAAAACTTGCCGGCGGACCAGGCGGTGAGCACGCTCAATCCTTCAGCATCCACCACGACCAGGTGACACGCTATGCCGGAAGACTCGGCCTCAGTCGAGACGATGAAGTAGGTCAGCGAAAAATTGGAGGTGACCAGCAGCGGCGACCGGTCGTTCGGCTCGCCGATCGCATACAGGCCGGGGTCCATTTGCAGCGGCTTTTGTGGGTCGGTGTAGATGTTCTGGCGCAGCGTCCAGAGAGGCAGCCAAGTCTCGCCGCCGGTATCGGTGAGCGCCACGAGCGACGCGAACTTGGTGATGCCGAGCACGCCTTTTTCGATTTCGCCCGCGCCCACGCGCAGGAAGACTGGATGGCCCAGGCCCGGATGAATGCGGTCGAGCGCGCCGCGGCGGATGGCGCTGAGACTGTGATGCAGCGAACGCGGGTCCGCGCCGGGCGGTTCGAGTAGGATATCGGCGACGCCCGCGCCGGCGGCCGCGCGCGCAGCATCAGCCAGCGAGGCCAGGTCCGGCGCACCCACCACCAGCGGAATCGCAAGCCGCGCAGCCAGCGCGGTGTAGCCCTGCAGGTTCGCGCCGGCGGGTGGAACCAACAGTGGGCGGTGATCTTTGATTCTCTCCGCGATGGCCGTCGCGCCTTCGAGCGTCGCCGCGAGAATGGCCACCGGAAAACCGCGCTCAGTGGCGGCGAGAGCGGCGGCAACGCTTTCCGCAGTTTCCACCACGGCGATGCCATCCACTTGAAAGGTCTCTCCGGCGCGCTCGATGCGGAGGACGCGCCAATGGTCCAGCTTGGCGTCGCGGGCGGCCGGCGTGAGTCCGGCGGGATCGAAGACCTGGAACAATCCGGGACGCCGCACGAAGGTCTTTTCGTGGCGGAAGTAGACCGTCTCTTCCCCAACGGTGATGGCTCGCTCGCCGCGGCCGATGGTGACGCCGCGAATGGGCGGCGCCGAGGCTGCGCCCAGCGCGGCCTTGGCCTCAGGCGAGGCGTCCGGACACTTCTCCAGCGCTTCCTTGCCCGCAGCCAGTTTCATGGCGAAAGTCAAGCAGGTAGGATACCCGCACTTTTTGCAGTTGGTATTGGGAAGGAGCTTGAAAATCTGCAAACCGGTTAACGGCATGAGGTACCTCCGCTGGTTTCGCGACCGTGTGATGGTGTACCTTCCCGGTGGACCATCCCGTCGGAACCCGAAAAACTATAGCCACGGATAAACACAGATGAACACGGATATAAAACCAAGGTCTTATCTCTGTTCATCGGTGTTCATCCTTGGCTCGGAATGAATTCTGTACCGCTCCCTGACGGTCGCGGCTCCGTTCGCCGAACCAGGAATCCAGTTGCCGGCGGATTCGCGCCAGCGCCTCGGGGTGGCGCAACACCACGACCTCGGCGCCGGCTTCGATCAGAGTCATGGCGGTAGCCACTTCCCAGTGGATGCCGCGTTCCCGCTGGCTGCCCCAAAGCGGCTCTTTATCGGCGGAGACTCTGGCCTCCTTGGCCTTCCACGCCTCTTCGCCCACCAGGCAAATGATGGGGCAGTTCAGCATGGCATCGCCGCCCAGAGCCGCCAGCCGGATTCTTTCCATCACCGAGTAGCTGTACTCCAATCCGTAGCCCAGGCCGCCGGTGAGCGGATCGATCAGCGCGCGATTCAAATCCACATTGCTATCCGACAGCAGGATATTGAGCTGCTTGGCCATGTTCACGTCAATGGGGGTCTCGCCCACCAGCACGTGTCCGTAAGCCACCGCGACGGCGGCCAGGGTTTTGTAATCCTCGTTGGTGGCCGAATGCAGCGCCAGCCCTTCGCCCCGGCAGTCTTCGGCCACGCGCGCCAGCACCGCGTTCTGTTTCTGGCCGGCGCCAGGGCCCTTCACGATCAGGGGCACACTCACCGCTTCGAGCACCGCGCCGAGATCGGCGGCGGCCTGCTCCGGGGAGCGGTTGCCCCGGTCCGCGTGGGTGCCGATCAAGTGGACCAGCAGAAGATCGGCGCCGAATTCGGTAACGGCACGCCGGGCGGCCTCGGCGGGCCGGCCCAGGACGCCTTCCCACGGCTGGCGGACGCTTTCCACCCAACGCACCGGGTCCACGTCGGTGATCTCCAACGCCAGGGGGGGCCGATGCGGAAATGCGGCTTCGAAGGTATGGAGCGGCAGACCGTTGCCGCCGCCCACGGCGACCGGCCGGCGAGTGCCCGCTCCCAACGTCACCTCGCGAAGCGCGCCTGCCCATTTCTTCGGCTTCAGGTCCAGACTCATGCTTGGGGCTCCTGTGGGCTTGCCGTGAAATCTCGCCGCGTTGATGTGACCCCAAGCGTTAACCTAAGACCATCTGGACGCGGAACGCCTAGCCTTTGCTCATTTCGAAAGCCCGGAATAATAGCCCACGGCGCAAGCCGTGGGTCCGCGGTACACGAATACAGCCCCGGAACGGGGCGTAAGAACTCTGCCGGCGTGAAAGCCTTTCGCCCCGTTCCGGGGCTTTCGAGCGGTCCCAGCGAGTCCCAAGGCTCACGCCTTGGGCTATTATCTTTCGCCCTCCGGGCTTGGTCGACTAGTGTTGCCCCGCCTGTGGGGCGGACCCCCGGGTCCGCGGCCGACGCCCTCGTCGGCCGGCTCGCGGTTGTCGGGAATCCGATACTGTCGTCGCAGCGGGACAAGGGCGTCCCGCGCGGACGGGCCCAGAGGGCACGCCGTCCGCCCCACTGCCTTCGGCGTGTTGATGGTTTCACGGCTGCCGGCATCAGACCATCTCGCCCATCTCCAGCGCGGGGTGCTCCACCGTCGCCAGGTATTCGATCAGCGGCTCCAATTCGGTGCACACGGTTTCGTCGGCGATCTTCTCATAGAAGCCCGGCCTGCCCAGTTCCTCGCAGCGCTGCCGCAGCCTGTCTCCCAGTTTTTGCTTGATGCGCGTGGTGGTCCACACCAGGCGCGCCAGGCCGCCATCGGCGCTGATGAATTTGCGCGAGAGTGCGTAGATGGTGCCGATGCCGATGAACCCCGGCGTCTGCTGCCCGCCTCCGGTCATCTCCGCCAGCGAGGAGAACGTCATGCCGACGGGCGTCTCGCCCGCGTATTCGCGATCCACGATCATGATGCCGCCGGTGCCCGGCAGAATGCACGCGATGCACTCGAAGCAGCCGCACGAGGTCATCGGGTCGGTGATCATCGAATAGGCGGAGAATCGCTCGAACACGCCGTTGGAGGCGTTGCGGATGAAATCGTTGATGCCTCTCCACTGGCCGAGCACCGTGTCCACCGAATCGCCCTTGCGCACCGGCAGATTGCCGCCGTGCGGGTTGATTTCGTACGCCGCTTTGCCATCCAGCCAGTTGTATGCGCCGCACAGGCCCAACCGCTCGGGAGTGATGATGCAGACGTGGTTGGGCGCGTAGCTCTGGCACAGCGCGCAGGAATAAAAGATGTCGACACGCTCATCCGTCAGCGCGCCCATGCGCTCATCGCGCGATTGATAGGCGGCAGCGGCAGTGGGATAAAGTTCCTCCACGCCGGCGGATTCGGTGACGAGGGTGACCTGCACTTTGTCGACGATGGCCGGGAAATCGTTCCTGAGCTTGTGCAGCAGCACCGTCCCCAGGTGCTCGATGCGGAAGCCGGCGTCGCGCGCTTTTTTCGAAATGCGCAGCCAGACCGTATCGCGCTGGCCCAGGTGCATCACGCCCATCGGCTCGGATAGGAACGAATGGATGTGCCGCTCGAGGATGGATTCGAACTCGAGCTGCATCTTGCGGCCGGCCACTTCGACGAAGATGGCGAGCGGCAGGCGCGCGCCCTCGGCGACGCCGCCGATCTCCGGCCCAACCACGCGAATCAGCCCGTCCTGCACCTGGTCCATGGGGCGGCTGGAGAGGTATTCGAAACAGCGCGTATACTTGCCGCCGAATTCGATGGCGACCTCTTCCTTGCGCACGCGCTCGCCTTCGAACGCGGGGCCGTGCCGGACCGGAATGGGGATCTCGACGGTGTGGATTTTGACGCCGCGCACTTCCACCGCGCGCGCCGGCATGTCGCGGTGAGCCACGTTCGAGACCACGTGCTCGTAAGTGCAGATGCCGCTGGGCAGGATTTCCGGAATATCGGTATCGGCGATCACCGGAAAGCCGAAATTGATGGCACCGGCGGCGGTCGCGTATTTCTCGTCGTCCACTTCGCCCAGCGCCAGCACGAATGCGAACACGCGGCGCTGGTTGTAGAGCAGGATCTCGCGGGTTTCCTCGAGCCCGCCCGGCTTGAGGCCGCCGAAAGTGAACGCAGCGCGGCAAGCGAAGCCGAGCGCGTGCACGATGGACGACGTGTCCGGCCCATAAGGAACCAGGAACGTCTCCCAGTTCATCTGCACGCCGCGCCGGTTGAGCTGGGCGGCCATGGTTTCGCCCGCGCAATTGGCGCCCATGAAGACCAGCAGGTTGCGCTCTTGCAAATCGCGCGCCAGTTGCTCGGCGGTTTCGTCATCGGGCAGCGCACCCACGCAGGCCGCGAATCCGGGCATGCGGCCATCCACCAGCTTGATGCCTTGTTCGCGCAGGATGCCATCGGTGGTGGGACCCAGCCAGTAATCGAATTCGAGTGGGATGCCGTGCAACGGCTTGAGCGCCTCAATGGCCTCCTGCGCCACCAGCGTGGCCGCGCCGGCATCGAGAGCGCCGCCCAGATAGGGAAGCCAAAGCTTTTCGGTGGGTTCGGCGGGAAGCCACGAGCGGGCGGCGCCGAGCGCTTCTTCCAGTTCGCCGAGTTTCTCCGCCCGCTTTCCGGTCAGCGCGAGGATGATGGGCAGAGCATAAGCGGTGGATGGAAACCCGACGGCGGTATCGCGGTTATGGCTGCCGAGCACTTCGGCCAGCATCGTCTCCGCCCGCCGCACCGCAGCGTGGCCGCCGCGAATCGCCGCCGATGCAATGATCCTGGACATCAGTTCACTCCCTCGATGTGGGGCAGGCGCCTCCGCCTGCCAACTCGCGATATTCGCGATAGTAGCCGCCGGCGCCAGCGATGTCGCCGTAGAGCAGCGCTCCGGCCAGGCGTCCATCGCGGTAAACCAGCTTTCGATACGCGCCGTTGCGGTTGACGGGGATTTCAGTGCGAGCGCCGTCCAGCCGTTCGGGCCGAACCTCGCCGACCGAGATGATCGATTCGCCGAAGAACCGCGAGGCGTTCATGCGCAGCGCGCCGGCCGATGCCCGCTCAATGCCCACCGCGGTACTTGCGGCCGCGCGGCCCATTTCATACGCCACCGGCCAGATGCCGCTGAGCGAGAGGCGGCCGGTCAGCGGATCGGGCGCCTCCGCGCAATCCCCGGCGGCGAAGATTCCCGGCAGGCTGGTCCGTCCGCAAAGATCCACCGAGATCCCGCGGCCGATCCGAATGCCCGTTCCGCGCAGCCATTCCACGTTGGGCACGATGCCCTTGGCCACCAGAACCAGGTCCGCCGGCAGCAGTTCGCCGTTATCCAGGCGAACCGCTTCCACGCGCGTGCCGCCCACCACTTCCACCGCATCGCGGCCGGTGCGGACATCCACACCGTGCGCGCGGAACAGATCCGCCAGACGGCGGCCGGCTTCCGCATCCACCATCTGCGAAAGCAAATGCGGAGAAGCCGCCACCACCGTCACGCGCAGTCCGCGCTCGAGAAAAGCCTCGCACGCTTGCAGGCCCACGTTGCCGCCGCCCAGCACCACCGCGTGCGGCGTGACAGGTGCTTTGCCGCACCAGTCCGAAATCGCTTCCAGGTCTTCGGCATCGCGCAGCGCGAACACGCCCGCCAGATTCGCACCGGGAATGGAAAGCCCAGCCGCGCGCGCACCCGTCGCAATAATGAGGCGCTCGAATCCCAGTTCGTCGCCGTCATCGAGCATCAGCCCTCCCGCATCGGGATCGAGACTCACCGCCTTGCGCCCGCCGAGCACATGCACGCCCAGCTCGTGTTCCAGATAATCGCGACCGCGCCAATCGGTCTGCTGCGGCGTGAGGCGGCCCGCCAGCGCGTAGGAGAGCAGCGGCCGGGAATACGGCGACGAATCGGCGGTGACCAGCGTGATGGAGCACGCCGGCGCGTGCTCGCGCGCGGACTCGCAGGCGGCGATCCCGGCGGCGGACGATCCAACCACCAGCACGTGCCCTTCGAAATCGCTGCGCACGCGCTCATCGGGCGGCGTGTGCGCTCCGAGCGCGCCGGTGGGGCACGCCTCCACGCAGGCCGGCGTGGCGCGGCCTTCGCAAACGTCGCAGCGCACCACGCGGCCCCGCGCCGGATCCGGACGAATGCCAAAGGGGCACACCATCAGGCACATGTAGCAGCCGACGCAGCGGGCATCGTCCAATATCACGCGGCCGGTGGCCGGGTCGCGGCGGAGTGCGCCGCTCTTGCAGGCAAAGGCGCAAAGCGGTTCCAGGCACTGTTCGCAGCGCAGCGATTCGAGGCCATCGGCGCCGGCAGCCAGCGTCACGCGACGCGTGGGCGGAAACCCCTCAGCGATGGCGGCTTCGAGCTCCGCTGTGGCATCCTCAGGAGCGCGACCAGGGGGTCGCGCGCGGACGAGGGCGTCCGCCCCACTTTGGGCGCTCGCCGAATGCGCGACCGAGCAGGCCAGCTCGCAACTGCGGCAGGCCAGGCAACGATCGCGATCGAAAACCAAAACGGGCCGCATCATTCCTCCGGAGGCCGCAACTGGCTCCGCTCCTGAGCCTTGCCGCAGCCGAGCGAAGCGAGGCCGGCCGGCGGGACGAACGTGGAAAGCGCCCGGAACGAGCCCGGCGCGTTCGAGCGCACGCCGTCCTGGTACATCATGGGCGCCAGGTTCAGCGCCTTTCGCTTGCCGTCGAGGTGCGCCAGAATCCCCTGCGCGGCCTCTTCAATATCGTTGGTGAAAAGGAACCGGCCGCCGGTTTCCCGCTCGACGTCGTGCTCCAGGTACTGGCGCACCACGCGGCTGCCAGCCACGCGCGGCGCCGGCGTGAACGCGGTGAAGACTCCCGACGCCACGGCGTAGAGCCCGATGGTGATGGCCTTTTCGCTCATGGCTTCGGGCGCGGCCGCAGCAATCGGCAGCTCCGAAAGATCGGCGCCGATGCCGCCCTCTGCCACCAGCGCCGAACAGATCAAAAGGATGCGCGAGTTATCCACGCAACTGCCCACGTGCAGCACCGGCGGCACGCCCACCGCCGCGCACACTTCCCGCAGGCCCGGGCCGGCGCATTCCAAAGCCGCTTCCGGCCGTAGCAGGCCGGCCTTGGCGCTGGCGATCGCGCTGCACCCGGTCTGCACCACCAGGACATCCTGCGACAAAAGGCGCCGCACCAGGGCCAGGTGAGAGCTGTCCTGACAGATGCGCGGCGTGTTGCAGCCCACCACGGCCACCACGCCGCGGATGCGGCCCGCGGCGATAGCGTCAATCAGCGGCCGGTAGCCGGCGCGGAAGCGGCCGCCCAGATAGTGCGGCAGATTCTCATTGGTGAAGCCGGCCACCAGGTCCATGCTGTGGCGTGGAATGTGGACGCGCGCCGGATCGCGGTGCACGAACGCTTCCACGGCCCGAGCGATGATCTCCCGGGCGGTCCGCCTGGCGTCATGCGCATCGAACTCGATATGCTCCGCGCCGGGGATGTGCGCCTTCGACGAAGTGGTGACCAGCCTGGTGTGATGGCAGGCGGCAACTTGCGGAAGGGAAGGCATCACGCATTGCACATCCACCACCATCAGATCCACCGCGCCGGTGAGCAGCGCCAGTTCCTGGTGAAGATAATTGCCGGCGACCGGCATGCCCTGCCGCATCAGGATTTCATTGGCGGAACAGCAGATGCCCGCGATGTTGATGCCTTCGGCGCCAGCCTGGCGTGCCAGCGCGAGCAGGTCGCCCTCGCGGCTGGCAGCCACCAGCATCTCGCTCAGCACTGGCTCATGGCCGTGCACCAGGATGTTGACCTGCTTCTCTTCGAGCACGCCCAGGTTGGCGCGCGAGCGGATGGCAAGCGGCCCGCCGAAGAGCGTGTCCTGCACGTCGGTGGCGATCATGGAGCCGCCCCAGCCATCGGCCAGCGCGGTGCGCATGGCGGCGCGCAGCAGCGCCACCGGGTCCGATTCCACGCCGTGATGAGTGCGATGCAACAGTTCGACGATTTCGCGATCGATGCCGCGCGGCGCGATCCCCATCTTCGCCCACCGCCGGCGCTGCTCTTCGGGAGCGCGCGCGAGCGGAACCAGCGGGCCATCCTGCAAGCCGAATTGCGAAGCCATGCGAGCGGCCAAGTCGGCCGCCACGTGGCGCTGCGGACGGTTGGCCGATTCGACGCCCCATTCGGCCGCCAGTGCCATCAACCGCTCGTGGTTGGAGATCGCGTAGCCCGAAGAGGAACCGGCCTCTGCCGCGCCGCGAAAAACTTCCACCACTTCGCGCCCATGATCGCTATGCGCCGCCGCGCCGCACGCCACCGCGCGCGCCAGGTTGCGGGCCACGATCAGGTGCGCATCGGCGCCGCACGCGCCCACCTGCGCCCGCTCGCCGAACGGATCGATGCGGCACGGCCCCATGTAGCAGACGTCGCAACAGAGGCCAAGCTCGCCGAATCCGCAGAGCGGCTTCAGGTCGTCGTGACGGTCCCAAACGGTCTTGGCGCCCATCTCCTCCGCGAGGACCAGCATCTCCCGCGCGGCGGGATCGGCGGAGCGGTTTTGCGGATTCGGCATTATCTTTACTCTCCCAGCAGCCCGGCAATGCGCAGCATTTCCTTGTGAAACGGCCGGCAGCGGTCGATCTCGCCGGTGCGGGCCTCCAGTTCCAGATCGCGGTCGGCGGGAAGCACGCCCAGGATCTCAATCGCCGCCAGATGGGCGCGCACGAAATCCAAATCGGCTTCGCGCGCAATTTTGTTGGCGATGGCGCAGGTCCGCCGGATTCCCAGGTCGCGCGCCAGCGCAACCACGCGCGCCGCGGTTTCCAGGCTGGCCCATCCCGGTTCCACCACCACCAGCATGGCGTCCACGCCTTCGGCCGTGCCCCGGCCCAGGTGCTCGATGCCGGCTTCCATATCCACCACCACGCGCTCATGGCTGTTGAGCAGCAGGTGATTCAGCACCTCGCGGAGCAGGATGTTCTCGGGACAGGCGCAGCCGCGCTTGCCGCGCTCGATGGTGCCCATCACCAGCACGCGCACGCCGTCCACTTCGGTACCGAACCGATCGGGAATGTCATCCACGCGCGGGTTCATGCGCAGGAAACCACCCCATCCCTCGCCGCCGCCGACGCGCTCTTCAATCATTGATTTCAATTCGACCAGCGGCGTGATGGCCGGGCCGCGGTAACCGAGCGTCCCCGCCAGGTTGGCGTCGGGGTCCGCATCCACCGCGATCACGCGGTACCCAAGCTCCCTCCAGCAGCGGGCCAGCGCCGCCGCCACGGTAGTTTTCCCGACTCCACCCTTGCCGGCCAAAGCCACTTTCATGGGCGAACCTCCGGACGTGGCGCACGCACTCTTGCGTGCAGCGTCGAGACTCGTCTCGACGCTTCTTCGCCCCGAGTCGCCGGGCGTCGGCAGGAGTGCCGACGCGGCACGCAAGAGTGCGTGCGCCACGTCATACGCGGACCTCCCAGGCGGCCAGCGCCGCGACCGCTCGAGAAGTTGGGCCCAGGCTCAGCAGCGACGCTCCGGTGGAATCGCATTCTCCGATTTGCGGATCCTGGGGAACCTCGAGGACCTGCCGAAAAGGCGTGCGCTCAATGCCGTTCTGCCCGGCTTCGCACTGGTTGAGCACCAGGTCGGCCCTGGGCGGAGGCCCATCGTGGATATCGCGATAGAGATCGAGCGACCGCCGCACGGTCTCCGCCGCCATGCGCGAACGGTTGGCCACGCACACCAGTACATCCGCGCGGCCGCTGGTACGCCGCGAAAGGTGCTCCAGGCCGGCTTCGCAATCCACCAGAACATGGCGGTAGGAGCGCGCCAGGCGGTCCAGATGATCGCGAATCAGGTTGTTGACGTAGCAGTAGCAACCCTTGCCTTCGGGACGCCCCATAGTCAGCAGGTCGAAGCCGGCATTTTCCACCATGGCCTCTTCAGCTTGCAGAGCGAACCATTCGGAAGAGGACATCGAGGGCGGCCGGCCCGTGCCATTGCGCAATTCCTCGCGCATATCGGCAAGTGTCGGCCCGGGCGCGATGGCGAGCGCGTGGCCCAGGCAGTTAGAGGGATCGGCGTCGATAGCCAGAACGGGAGTCTCTCCGCACTCGATCAGACGCCGCAGGATCAGCGCCGCGATGGTGGTTTTGCCGACGCCCCCCTTGCCAACCACGGCAACGATCATGCGAACCCTTCCCGTTCGCCAACCAGGCGCGACAATTCGACCAGCGTATCGAGCGTCCGTTCCGCCCTTTCGATGGTCTCGGTCGCCAGGCCGCAGGAGGGCGTGAGCAGCGCCCGCCGGTAGAGCATCGTGCGGTCGACGCCCTTCGATACGAGCTGTCCGATGCGATCGTCCAGCGCGGCCAGCAACGCGCGAGCGTCCAGCTCCACGCCGGACCGCGACGGGGGCACGATACCCCAGCTCAGCGTGCCGCCTCTCAGCAGAAACGCATCCAACTCGGCAGGGTAGAGCGAAAGGCCCTGGAAGAATTCGTACGCGTCGAAATTGATTACGTCCAGGGCCACGCTCAGCACCAGGGACCAATCCGTGTTGCCGCAACAATGCAGCCCGGCCAGTGCGTCTTCCTGGTGAATAGCGTCCACCGCGCCGCTGAGGGCCGCGACAACGTCCTGCCGCGATACGTTTACGAAGGCGGAACCGAACGAGCAGAGGTACGGTTCGTCGAGCACTACCAGCGCGCCATCCGCCGCCCGCCGAAGCTGGCGGGCCATCCAGCGCGCCTTCATCGCCATGCCCTGCACAGCAACTTCGTGGAGTTCGGGAGTGTAGGCGAGCGCGCGTTTGTTCTCGTCGGTGACGGTCATCGCGAAGCTGAATGGCCCGGTCACCTGCCCTTTCACCCAGCGCGGCCGGCCGGCGCCCAGGCGAGGAAGGGTTTCGAGGAAGAGGTGCAATCCCGCTGCGTAATCCCGGCCGATGGCGAAGCGTTCGACGTCCTCTTCGACCACCGCCTGGTAGAACGCCTCCAACTGGCCTTCAAACCCGTCGCCCGTGCTGAAATGGATTTTCCCAGCGGCGCGGTCCACCACGGCTCCCGGCAGGCCTTCGGAGTACTGCACGTACATACTCTCCAGCCAGTCCCGCACCGGCAACTGCGGCCATGCGGGCAGCGCCGTGAAACGGCTGAGGATGCGATCGACCAGGGGCCGCGGATCGGAATGCGGAAAGCTTCCCACCAGCGAGGGTGCCGCGGAAAAGCGTGGACGCTGCATTGACGCCAACTCCTTCGGTCGGGTGTGAACCGCACAGCCACCACGCCCTGCGCGATTTCGGGCAATCGAATCCGATTGGTCTGGTCACAGTATATCTCCCAGACGCGCTGTGGGGCAGGCGCTTTCGCCTGCCAACTGTTTAGCCGCCCAGTTCCGGCACTTTCACCCACGCGCGCTTGCGCCAGGATTCCAGACCCAACTCGGCAAGCTGAACGCCCTTGGCGCCTTCGAGCAGGTCCCAACGGAACGGCTCGTCCTTCACCACGTGGCGCAGGAACAGCTCCCATTGGCGCTTGAAGGCGTTGTCGAAGGCGTCCTGCTCAGGTAGCTTCTGCCAGCCCTCGAAATAATCGAGCGGGCTTTCGACGTCGGGGTTCCAGACCGGCCGCGGCGTGGCGCTGCAAGGTTGTATCCAACAATCGCGCAACCCGGCGACAGCGCTCCCGAGCGTGCCATCCACCTGCAGCGTCAGCAGGTCGTCGCGCCGCACCCGCACGCACCAGGAGGAATTGAAGTGGGCGACGATGCCGCCGGCCAGTTCAAAGGTGGCGTAGGCGGCATCCTCGGCGGTGGCGACGTACGGCTGGCCGGCTTCGTCCCATCGCCGCGGGATGTGGGTGACGCCCAGGCACGAGACCGCCTCCACGCTCCCAAAAAGATTGTCGAGCACATAGCGCCAGTGGCACAGCATATCCATGACGATGCCGCCGCCTTCTTCCTTGCGGTAGTTCCAGGAAGGGCGTTGCGCCGCCACGTTGTCCCCTTCGAAGACCCAGTAGCCGAATTCGCCGCGCACCGAAAGGATGCGGCCGAAAAAGCCCTGCCGCTTCAGGTTCTCCAGTTTCAGCAGGCCCGGCAGCCACAGCTTATCCTGCACCACGCCATGCTTGATCCGGGCGTGTTCGGCTAAGCGGTAAAGTTCGAGCGCCGTTTCGAGCGATTCCGCCACCGGTTTCTCGCAATAGACGTGCTTCCCCGCGGCGATCGCCTGGCGTACCGCCTGCGCACGCCGGGCGGTGGTTTGCGCGTCGAAATAAATCGAGTACGCGGGATCGGCCAGCGCGGCATCGAGGTTGGTCGACCAAGGCAGGCCGCCGCACTCCGCGGAGATGGCTTCCAGTTTGGCTGGATTACGGCCGACCAGCAGCGGGCGCGGCATGATGCTCTCGCGCTCGTTCAGCGCCACGCCGCCCTGCTCGATGATGGCGCGGATGGAGCGGCGCAGGTGCTGATTCAACCCCATGCGCCCGGTGACACCGTTCATCACGATGCCGATGGTGTGCTGCGTGCGGCCGCTCATACACTTGGCTATTTGGCGTCCGATTGGGGCCACGCGCCGGCCGGCAGCGGCGGCGCGTCCACACCGGCGCGCGCGAGCGTCCCATCCAACTCCTGCCGCCAATGCGCCACATCGCCGGCCGGTCCGTAGCAGTAAATCATGCGCATGATCTCGGCGCTGGTGTTGGTGAGCTGATGAAACATGCCCGGCGGAATGTAGACCGCCTGGCCGGTGCGGATCGCCATCCTTTCTTCGCCCAGGCACATTTCGCCGGAACCCTTCACGATGAAGTAAATCTCCTCCTGCTCCTGGTTGTGCCAGGGCACCTGGCCGCCGTTGGGTTCGAGCGTGACGTATCCGAGCGAGAAGTTGGTGGCCTGGATGGGGCTGGCGCCACCCACCAGGTTCCGCGTATAGCGCCCTGCCGGGTATGATTGCCCAGGCGTTGCGGCAAGATCGGCGATGATCATGGGTCTTCGGAAAGACCTCCCACGCAATAGGCTACAACGCCCAACGGGACACTGGACATTGAGGTGTGGCGGGGGTTGGCAACGGGCGGCCGGCCCGCCGCCCGTCGAGATATAAAGAAGCGGTGGGCAGGCGGAAGCGCCTGCCCCACTGTGCGGGCGAGTGGGGCAGGCGCTTCCGCCTGCCCACCCGTCGGGCCGAAGTGGAATCCCTGAGTTGGTGAGGCAGGGTGAAGTCCTGCCTCACATCGCCTTACTGCTGCACGGCGATGGCTAAGCCAACTTGCGTGCTGACGCCGTTGACGGTCGCCACGATAGCCGTGTCGCCATTCGGCAAACCGGCCGGCACGGTGACATTCAACTGGTCCAGACCGTTGCTGATGACACCGGCGTAGGTGACGACGGCCGGCTGGCCTCCCACCGTGATGGTGACCGTATCCGCGCTTGCCAACGGCGCCGGCGCGGTAAGGATCTGGCCGGACGGACTGAAGGGGTTCATGGGACCGAAACCAGTGCCGTACAACTCGATGGTTTCACCCGGTTTAGCGGGGGTGAAGTTTCCGCCGAGCGCCGCCGGTCCGATAGGAGCACCGTTCGCATGTTCCGCGGCCGCGTACTTGGTGGCGAAGAGGAAGAACGCCGGTGTCTCGGAGCTCGCCTTCACGGTGAAGACATTGCTGGTTCCTTGCGGGTTTGTAACTTGCACCTCGACCGGGCCGGCGGTGAGACCGTCGGGAGCCAGCACGTTGAGCTGGGTGGAGCTGATGTAATACGGATATGCCGCGAGGCCGTTGACCGTTACCGAGACCCCATCGAGCTCGGTCGGCAACTGAGTGCCCACGAAATCGGAGGCGTTCCACGGCCGGGTGATGGTGGACAGATTCGCTCCCGCGATGGTGATCCAACTCCCGCCCGAAATCGGCGCCTGGAAGCTGGCGCCGTTGACGACCGCGGTGATGGCCGGTTGCGCGTTGTCAGTGGCCGGAGTCAGCAGATACCACGCGGTGTCCTGATTGGCTAGCAACAGCGCGGCGAGAATCTGGTTGGTGCCATTCACAAAGGACGCGGAGACGACCTTCGCTCCGGCAGGCAGACTCGGGATGGTCGTGCTGTCAAGCCAGTACAGGACGCCCTTGCTGTAATAAAAGTATCCGTCCGCTACACCCCAGTTATTGAACTGCTTGTAGTAATTGCCGACGACGTCGCCCGCGTCGTCGATCCAAAGGCCTTGACTCATATAATTCGTGCCGGGGACCGGGATCTGTTGCATCGAGGCGCCGTCGTAGAGGAAGGCCTGGCAACCCTGAGTTACGCCGTAGAAGAGTGTATACGTGGTCGTGTTCTGCGCGCACCCGGTAACTTGGCCGCTGGAATTGATGGCATACGCCCAGCCCTCGTCTCCGCCAAACGTGCCGAGGTCTTTGACGCTGCCATCGGTAGCGAAAATCGCCGGATGCATGTTCGATGCGCCCCCGCTGGCGCCGAAGGTCGCCGCGCCCGCGACCACTCCGCTGTTGTTGAAGGCGATTGCATCGGTATACGGGATGTCGGCGGTGTTGAGCGTGCGGTATTGGAGGAGTCCTGAGTAGATCCAGCCCACGAATTGGGCCGGCTCGGAACTATTCGCGGCCAACGACTCTCCCAGCACGGCGCCGCTGTCGTTGACGGTTAGTGCGGAGCCCATGCTCGTGTAGGCGCTGGAACTACCGCTGGACCCTGAGGCGTACGTCTCGCCCGGAGGCTGCGGAATAAAAAAGCTGCCATCCAGGTTGGCAAAGGGATAAGTAGTAACCGTACCGTTGCTATTGATCGGCGGTATCAAACTGCCGGCGAACTGGCCGCTCTTGTTGGCTCCATATATATAACAGGAGTAACCCGGAGTCGAGAACACGCTCCAAGTCCCGTTTTGGTACTTGGCGCACTGAGTGATGCCGGTTACCGGATCGGTGGTGTCGCCCAGCATCGCTCCATTGGCGCCGACCCAAACGATGGCGTCACTTGGGTGAAGCGTATTCGGAAGCTGTGTAATGGTAAAAGAAGGTTGGCTCATTGCGGTCCCGGCGATAGCCAGGCCTAAGATGAGCGCGCGTATGATGTTCATTTTATGCGTCATAAAGGTCACCTCATCGGTAGCAGTAACATCGCCTGTCTTTAAAAACCCAGGCGCAGGGACAGTTGTAAAGATCTTGGCCCGCCCATCTGAAATGCGGGGGATTGGCCGCTGGTTGGGCTGCCGCTTCCCATCATCAGGTTCAACGAAGATCCCGATTGCCCGAACATGGGGTTACTCAGATACGGCATCGGGTCCGCGAACTGAGGATGGTTAAAAACGTTGTAGGCTTCCGCGCGGATGGCGAGACGCAGCTTATCGCGCAACGCGAAGGAGCGGCCGGCGGAGCAGTCGGACTGCCACATGCCGAACCCGCGCACGGCGTCCCTGCCGAGAGTGCCTGGGATAACTGAAGCAGCCGCGAATGCCGCAGGATTCAACTGCCGTCCGCCGGCGACGTCGGGCTGAGAAATCCACAAAGGAAGACCCGGCACCAGGTTGGGCCGCAGGTTTGCGATGGCGAAACCCTCGAGAGATTCCGAGTCAAGTATGTCCACAGGGAAAGCGGTCCGCGCATAGAAGAACGTGCCGATGGCCCAGCCCCTCGACAGTGCGCGGAATGGCCGCAGCGCGGGAGTGGTATATAGGAGTGCGGCGGTTACTGTCTGGCGCGCGTCGAAACTGGAATCGCCGCGGTCGTTCCGCACACTCACGCCGGGCGCAACCAGAAAGAGCGAAGAGTCCGACGATCCCGTATCGATCGAGTGCGACCAGGAGTATGCGACCTGCCCTTGCACTCCACCGGCGAGGGGCCGGCGATACACCGCGTTCAGGCCATGATAAACGGCGGAGCCGTGGCTGGTGGCAAACAAGAGTTGCGCGAGGTTGGCCAGCGCGGGAGATGGATCGATGGCGGTTTCAATGCGCAGCAGATTGGCGGAGGACATCCCTGCGTAGGCGACCTGGAGGAAGCCGTGACGGGGCAACTCGCGTTCCAAGGAAGCCGACCAACGGTTGGCAACCGGCAGCCGCAGGTCCGAGGAGAAACCGTAGCCCAGCGAAACGGAGTTCATCGGGGAAAAGTAGGCCGAGGCGCCCTCCGCCGTCTGTAAGGCAGAGTCGGGCAGCGGGTTTAATAAGGTGGAGGCAACTTGCGATCCGTTGTCGTGAATCTGGCTCCAAGAGGCCCGCAGTACGATGCCGCCGATGCGGGGACGCCACGCGAGGGAGACACTCGGGTCCGGCGATAAAGCGCCATGCCAAAGCGGAGTGCCTGCCGTGAGCGGAGTGAGTTGGATCGACGCGTTTGTTTGGTTGACGGAATGAAGATACGACTCAACGGGAATTGGCGGAGCGCCGAGCCAGTTTTCGCGAACACCCAACACGACGGTGAGGCGCGGAGAGATGTTCCACGTATCGCGCAGGAAGCCTGACGCCTGGTTGAGGCGGAGCGTGTCCACGGGCACTTCGGACTGGGTTACCCAAACCGGCGCTGCCGGGCCATAAGTAGGATCGTTGTAAGTGCTGAATGCGATGGTAATCCCCGCCACCGGTCCATTCCGCAACGGGTGCAACTGCTGGTAGTCGGCTCCCATCTGGAGTTCGTGATGCCCCGCCCGCAGCGCGGCAGTGTGCGAGATCTCGGCGGAGTCCTGACGATTGGCGCCGCTCTGACCAAGGGAAATGGAGCCGGCGCCGCCTACGCTGAGACTGAGGAAATCCGCCGCCATGCTAGGGAAAGCCGAATAGAAATTGGCGGTCTCGGGGTTGGCGAGCAGCGTGGTTTCCGCCTCGGCACGGCTGAATCCGATGTGCCAATTCTGCGTCCATCGCGAACCTTCGTGAGTAACGCCGAGTGCGGCCACGGTGTTCCGGTAGCGGGAAAGATTCACCTGGTCGTAGCCGAGTTCGTTCCATGAGGGCGTGATGGCGGCGCGGAGGAAGGCCGCCGTGCGAGCCTGGAACCTGTGATCGAGCCGAACGGAGCCCGCGGAGAGTCCCCCCGGATACGACTTGCTGCCTCGCAGTTCGGCGATTCCGAAATCCAGCGCGGGACCGTTAGGCACCGGAAACTGATCCAGGAAAGGCTGTAATGGGGGCGGAGCCAGCAGGCGCTCCACCATCGAGGGCACCGTGGTGATCCATGAGTAGTCCTGCCGCAGGTGCAGGAACTCCGCAGCGGCGAAGAAGAAAGTCCGGCCGCGCAGTAATGGTCCGCCAACGGAAGCACCGCCCTCAGCCAAGAGGTTGGCGTCGCCACCCACGCCGTTGCGGTTGGTAAACCAGTCGTTGGCACCGAACGCGCCCGGCCGCAAAATGCCAAATGCCGAACCATGGAACTGGTTGGTTCCCGATTTCGTGCGGACCATGATGACGGCGCCCGCCGCCCGGCTGGTCTCCTCACCGATACCTTGCGGATCGATGGCGACTTCTTCGATCGCGTCGCTCACGGCGAGATTATGCGTGGTGCCCAGCGCGGACATGGTTGGCAGCGAGGCCACGGGCAGGAAACTCGGCCATCCGCCGCCGGCCACCGCGTTGTTGGCGCTCAGCCCATCCACCAGGTAGTTATTTGAGTCCGGCCGCGCGCCCAGGCTGGATACCTGGCCAGGTTCGCCGCCGTTAGCGGGAGTGAGGAGCAGACCTGGCGCTTCGCGCAGTAGTCCCGTGACGGTGCGATCGCTGGTCGGCAGTCCCTCGAAATCGTCCTGTCTAATGACGATTCCCCCGCCAGGGACGGCGGCCTGTGCGGAGGGCGTGATCGAATCGGAGACGGTGATCGTCTCGACAATGGAATCCGGATGCAATTCGAAGTCGACCTTCCGTGTGGCGCCGGCCGTTAGGACCACGCTCAGGCGAGATACGGTGCGAAAGCCCACCCGCCGGGCGACGATGTTGTAGTGGCCCACCGGCAAGGTGAGGCGATACTCCCCGCTTCCATTGGCCGCCGCGACAAACTGAAAGCCGGTCTCGTCCTGAATCACCGAGATTAGCGTTCCGGGGACCACCGCCTGCGATCCGTCGCGTACGGTACCCTCCAAGCGGCCCAGTTCCGCGGCCGTGAGGCACGTCAACCAGGCGAGGCCGAGGATTGCGGCTCGAACGGTTCTCAACGCTCGACCTCCTGCGAATACTGGTGCGCGAGATATCGCAGGCGCGCGAGCTCCTCGCCCAGCCGCTGCCGCGCGGCCGTTTCACCGGTCTTTTCGGCGTAGAGGCTGGCCACCATCCGGTTCACCGCGACTGCCGACTCCAGCAGCGCTTTGGGAATCTGGTCACCACGGGCAAGTCCGGATACCGACAACCGCAAAGGTTGGCTTTGCGCCAGCACGCGCGCCAGCGTGTCGATGTCGCTTTCTAGGGCGCGCACGTGGCGCACTCGCATCTCCCGCAGGTCTTTTCGCGATGACGGGCTCAACCCGGCCTCCGTCTGGGTTGGGAATCGCTCCGCGAGCTGGCTCAACAAGTGCGCTCGCGATGCAATCGCGTTGCTCGCGTCGATGGCCGGGTCCGGGCCGGCCAGGGATGCGGGAAACTCCTCCTGCCGTTCCGCCGCCTCCGGAGATCGCACGGTGACACGCTCGATTCCTTGCAGACTGGCGCGAAGCTGGCTCTCCCGCAGTTCTCCCAACCGGTAAGGCGTGACGACAATGCGGCCATCCGGTTCCACATCCACGTCAATTGGCTCGCCTGCTCCGGCGCCAAGGCGGTCGATCGCCACGCGCGCCATGAGCTCCCTTTCGGCGACGCTTGGTTCCGCTTTGGCTTCGGGCTCCGGCATAGGTGCGCTGCCCGGCGCTGCTGCAAGCGGCCCCAAGTCCACCGGAGCATCGGGCGCGGCGGAGATCTCAACCCAGTCTTGCGGCGAGAACACGAACCGTGCGTTCACCGGCGACAAATCCCTTGCATCCAGGGTGAGCGAGGCTTCCGCAATGGCGCCCTCGTCCGCGATGGTACGGATGGTGGACTGTCCGTAGCGCTCGGTTACCTCCGCGGTACGGTGCGCGATTCTCGCTCGCCAGCTTGCGTACGCGCCAGCGCTGAGCGGGTCGCTCCAATCATAGTGCGCCGCGGCGAACCGGATTCGGATCGCGTCCATTTCCTGGATTTGCGATACTGTATCGGACAAGACCGCCGGCCGAAGAAATGTGGATCTGGGAGTTCGCACCGTCAACCGCGCGTTCGCCGGCCGGTGCGGCGTTTTGCCGGTGGCTTTCAGCAGCAGCGTGTCGGCCCGCAACTCCGTGCTGCGTTGCGGCCAGAAGAGAATCGCACCCAGCAGAACCGCGGCGGCGAGAGCGCCGATCCAACGCCTCATCGTGACGCGTCTTCTTCCGACCGTGGGCACCGTCCGCCGCGCTCGCTCCACCTTCCGCATTTCCGCTACGATGTCTCCCCAGGCCTGCGGCGGTTTCGGAAGCCGGGGCGCGATCAGCTCGCGACAATGTTGATAACGCGCGAACGCCGGTTCCATCATGCCCAGACGCTGTTCGCAGATCCGGCAGGAATCCAGATGCGCGAGAAGATGTTCGACCTCGGCCGCGGGCAATTGCTTTTCGAAAAGGGCCGACAGCAGTTCTTCGGTTGGGTGTTCTATTTCCGGCATTCGTTCCACCTCTTCATTTGCTTGATCCCGCGCCGCAGGAATTCGCCGACGGTCGACGTCCGCACCTGCAACACCTCCGCGATCTGCCAATACTGCAAACCCTGCCCGCGGAGTTCCAGACAGGCCCGCTGCTGCGGCGAGAGATTTTCCATCGCGTCTTGGAATCCTTCGAGCCATTCCTTTTCGATCAACTCCTGCTCCGGGTCCTTGGCCAAACTGGCTATCGCTTCGGCAATGGCCGCCGAATACGGCGACTCCCTGTCGTTCCGCTCCAAGCTATCGATGCCGGCATTGCGCGCCACACGGTAGACCCAGGCTTTGGCATCCTCGATGGCCGCCCCGTCCCGCAGAGCGATATACAACCGGAGGAACGCGTCCTGCGTTACCTCCTGGGCCCTCGCCGCGTCCAGCCCGAGGGCCAGAAGGTAACGAAACACGCCGTCACGTGCGGCCGTGTAGAGCTCGGCGACCCGCTGCTCGACCGACGTCATTTGCCACAAATCGCTGCTCACCGGTGGCACCATGGTTCCGGCTGGCGGCTTCCGATTTCCATGTCTGCCATAAAGACGGTTTGAGGTGCGGCCGTAACTACACCCGGACGAAGGTTTTCGGAACGGGTTGGACGGGGTGAGGCACCACAGCTAGAGTATCTCGACGCGCCCCCATCCGCTGCGCGAAGTCCCACGAGTTGGCTCGCGAACCGCGGAGACGGCCAGACAGCGTTTACCGATTACCGGCCGACTCCAACGGCGAAGCGCTGGGCGAACGAAGAGTTCGAATATCCCGCATCGGTGGTTGCCCGAAGAAACGGCTGTATTCGCGGTTGAATTGGCTGGCACTCTCGTATCCGACCTCGAAGGCCGCACTGGCGGCGTCCAGACCATCCATGAGCATGCGTCCCCGCGCCGCCTGCAACCGAAGCTGCTTCTGATACTGAAGCGGACTCATGGCGGTCAGCACCCGGAAATGATGGTGCAGCGTGGACACGCCCATCCCAGCGATCTCCGCGAGAGCTTCCACCCGTAACGGCTTCGGATAGTTCGCGCCGATCCAGGCGATCGCCTTGGCCGTCCGATGGCTCTGCTCTCCCAGCGTTGCAATCGCTCGCAGGCGCGCTCCCTCCGCACTGTGAAGGATTCGGTAGACGATCTCGCGTTGAATCAGGCCGCTGAGAAAAGGAATGTCCCGCGGCGTGTCGAGCAGGTCCACGAGCCGGCAGCAGGCACTGAGGAATTCGACCGTGGTCTCACCGGTCGCCATGCCAGGAGTGTCGGACGGCGGCTCAGCCGCCTGCATCTCCTCCCGGCTGAGAACTTCCCGGACCATGGGCATTTCCAGTTTGAGCGACAAGGCCAGGCACGGCACCTTTCGACTGGCCTCGATCACCCGGCTGAAGACGGGCAAATCGACCGACGTCAGCAGGAATCGCGACGCATCGCAGATGAAAGTGGTTCGCCCGAGGTCTACCCGCTTCCTCCCTTGGGCGATCACGGTCACGCTGGCATCGTAGGTCATCGAGCACGCCGCGGTCGGGGCAGAGCGCCGCACGAGCGTCACGGGTGGAACGTCGATTACCCGTTTCTCTGCCGAACCCACGAACAAGGCAATCTTGCATGCCAGCTCAGCCCGCAATTCGTTCGCTCGATCTCGCAACTGAGACACCTCTCCACCGCGGTTTTTCATGGTAACGGTTTCGCTCTCCTCTACCCAAGGATAACCGCTGGCACTGTGCGTTGATCAACAGTGCAAGAGGAATAGGCAACAAATCGGTAGGATCGGGATACCGCTTTAACGGCTCCCGAGTCTAACCTGGAGATGAGGGAAACAGTTCCCAAGGAGAAACAAATGCAGAAACGCAAACTTGGAAATAGCGGCCTGGAAGTTTCGGCTCTCGGGCTCGGCTGTATGGGAATGAGCTTTTCTTACGGTCCGCCCAAAGACAAGCGGGAGATGACCACTCTGATCCGGGCAGCCGTGGAACGCGGCATCACATTCTTCGATACCGCCGAAGTGTACGGCCCGTTCACAAACGAAGAACTCGTGGGCGAAGCGCTCGCTCCCTTCCGTGGACGAGTGGTGATCGCCACCAAGTTCGGTTTCGATCTGAGTGGCAGCGACAATCGGCCGGGAGCGGCAGGTGTGAATAGCCGGCCCGAGCACATCAAGCAAGCCGCCGAGGGCTCGCTCCAACGGCTCAAGATCGAGACAATCGACCTGCTCTACCAACATCGGGTTGACCCGAATGTGCCGATCGAAGACGTGGCCGGCGCGGTGAAGGACCTGATTCAGGAAGGCAAGGTGAAGCACTTCGGCCTGTCCGAAGCGGGAGTGAAGACCATCCGCCGCGCACACGCGGTCCAGCCGGTCACGGCTCTGCAGAGCGAATACTCGCTGTGGACGAGGACTCCGGAGAAGGAAGTCATACCGACGCTGGAGGAACTCGGCATTGGCCTTGTCCCCTACAGCCCCCTGGGCAAGGGCTTCCTCACCGGCAAGATCGGCGAAAATGCAAAGTTCGACAGCTCCGATTTTCGCAGCACCTTGCCTCGCTTCACGCCAAAGGCTCTCAAGGCGAATCAGGCCCTGATCGATTTGCTCGCCAGCATCGGAGAACGGAAGAAGGCGACGCCCGCTCAGATCGCACTCGCCTGGCTGCTAGCCCAGAAGCCGTGGATGGTGCCGATCCCGGGCACCACAAAGCTCGATCGCCTGGACGAAAACATCGGGGCAGTTTCAGTCGAACTCACGCCCGGCGATCTCCGCGACATCGAGAACGCCGCCGCAAAGATCACGGTCGAAGGCGCCCGGTACCCCGAGAAGCTGGAGCAGATGACAGGCCGCTAAGTGGCCACGCGAAGGAGTTCAAGAAATGGATATCAAGAGAATTGGCTCACAACCTTCCGCGAAGGGACCTGCAGAGTGGTTCACTGGCACGGTACGTATCGATCCGCTCTTTCAGGCACCCGACCCGGCGCTGGTTCAAGGCGCCAGCGTCACCTTCGAGCCCGGCGCCCGGACGGCGTGGCATACCCATCCACTGGGCCAGACCCTGATCGTAATGGCCGGCTGCGGCCGGGCGCAGCGTTGGGGCGGGCCAGTCGAGGAAATTCGGCCCGGTGACGTGGTCTGGTTCGCTCCGGGCGAGAAGCATTGGCATGGAGCTACACCGGCCACGGCCATGATGCACATCGCGATTCAGGAAAAGCTCGACGGCAGGGTCGTCGACTGGATGGAGCACGTCAGCGACGAGCAGTACAAGGCCTGAGTGAAGGCCGGGAAGGAACCAATAGGAGCATAAACTCATGTACAAAGCCAAGGCTTACTCCGCTGGCAGCGCGACATCGCCGCTTGCCTCCACAACAGTCACGCGTCGAGATCCAACCGAACGGGACATACAGATCGAGATCCTCTTCTGCGGGATCTGCCACTCGGATCTACATCAGGTCCGCAATGAATGGAGCGGCATCATGCCGACGGTCTATCCGTGCGTGCCAGGCCATGAGATCGTCGGCCGTGTCACCAGGGTCGGCTCCGCGGTTACGAACTTCAAGCCCGGCGACCTTGCCGCAGTCGGTTGCATCGTCGATTCCGACCGCACCTGCCCCGAGTGCAAAGCCGGCCTCGAGCAATTCTGCCCGAACCTGACTCTCACCTATAACTTCCCCGATAAGCACCTGGGAGGCGTCACCTATGGCGGCTACTCCGACAGCGTGGTCGTCGACGAGCATTTTGTCTTGCGAGTGCCTTCGAATCTCGCTCTTGCCGGAACCGCACCGCTCCTCTGCGCCGGAATCACGACATATTCACCCATGCGCCATTGGGGCGTCACCAAAGGCAAGAAGGTTGGCGTGGTGGGTCTCGGCGGCCTGGGCCACATGGGTGTTAAGTTCGCTCATGCGCTCGGAGCGCACGTCGTAGTCTTCACTACCTCACCTAAGAAGAAGGAAGATGCGCTCCGGCTGGGCGCGGACGAAGTTGTCATCTCGCGGAATGCCGACGAAATGCAAAAGCACGCCGGCAGCTTCGATTTCATCCTCGATGCCGTCTCCGCCGATCACGACATCAACACTTACATTCAACTCCTGCGGCGCGATGGCAACCTCACCCTCGTCGGCGCGCCTGAGAAGCCCCTCGCGGTCGCTGCCTTCGGCCTCCTGTTCGGACGCCGCAGCCTCTCCGGCTCGCCGATCGGCGGTATCCCCGAAACTCAGGAGATGCTCGACTTCTGCGGGACACACAACATCACCGCCGATGTGGAAGTCGTCCCGATCCAGAAAGTCAATGAAGCCTACGAGAGACTGCTCAAGTCCGATGTGAAGTACCGCTTCTCCATTGATATGGCGTCTCTCAAATCGGAGTAAGACGGCGAATCCGCACTGTCGCATGCCTGGCCAATTCGGAAGAAATGAACAAAGCGCTGGATTGCCAGGTTCCCGTCATGGCACCGGCACTAGCAGCGTCTTGCCGATCACGGTGGTCAAACCGTCCAACATGTCCATGAAGCTTGCAGCCAGCGACGGATTCGTGCTTAGCTGCCAAAGATGTTCGGCGTTTTGCCACGCCGACTCCCGAGCCGCGGTCACACTCCAGGCGGCAAGTGTATCTTCCAGGCGGGAGATCGGTGGGAGCCCCCCGCCGGGGAGACGGACATTCAGCGTGACCTTAGCGGACTCGATGAGGCGGTCAAGCGTGGAATTGAGCGCGGTGTAGTCGCCATAGTGCGTTCCGCCGCGATCTGGGGTTGTGCCGGTGACCCGACAAGTGGCGACGATGGATTCAGGCAGGTCGTGATTGATATGGGCATTAATGCCGGCAAGCGCGAATTGGATTCGCGCCACCGCGTCCTGGTTGCGGCTATCGAAGAGAACTTGCCAGCAAGTGGGCGTTGCCTCGCCGGAGAGTGAGGATTTAAGGGCGGAAAAGTAGAAGCGTGCGAATTGCACGTCGAGTTGGGCCAGCCATGCGGGATCGGTGAATCCGCCGCCGGCGACGCGAGCCTCGACCGCCTGCGTCACCTGCAGGTACAGCCAGTTGAACCACTGCAGGCCATCTTCGTCAGCGCACGTGGCGCCAATGGCTTGCAGAGTTTGGAGAACGTCCGCGATCGATTGCGGAGTGGCCTGGACAGCGGTGAGCAGCGCAGCGTCGTACGGGTACATGCTCCATTTTAGCCTGCGATGTGTCGATATGATGGACACAATGCCGGAATTTCATTTCTACGAGCCTTCAAAAGGTCACGGCCTCATGCACGATCCGTTCAAGGCGATCGTTGCGCCGCGGCCGATCGGCTGGATATCGACCCGAGACGCCGAAGGCCGCGTGAATCTTGCGCCGTACAGCTTCTTCAACGCCGTGTGCGACCATCCGCCAATGGTCATGTTCAGCTCGGCGGGGTGGAAGGACACAGTGGCCAATATCAAGACGACCGGCGAGTTTGTCTGCAATCTTGTCACCCGTCCGCTCGCGGAGAAGATGAACCAGACGTCGGCCGCCCTGCCGCGCGGCGTTAGCGAATTCGAGTTCGCCAGGCTGGACGCAGCTCCGAGCCAGATGGTAATGCCGCCGCGCGTGGCAGAGGCCCCCGCGGCCCTGGAATGCAGGCTGGTGCAGATTGTACAGTTGCATGGCACCGATGGCTCCACGCTCGACCAGTACCTCACGATCGGAGAAGTGGTTGGCGTACATATCAATCGCGCTTATCTCAAGGAAGGACTCTTCGACCTTCTGGCGACGCATCCCGTGCAGCGCGCGGGTTACACCGCGGATTACACCGAGGCTACGACAGCTTTCCAAATGACGCGGCCGTAAGGAAGACTCCTCGCGACCGCGGCGCTTGCGCGATGATGGAATCATGACTCTGCGCGAAGCGTGGACGGAGTTCATCGTGGCCGATGACTACGAACAACACATGGCTGCGATCGGACAGGCCCAGGCGAACGCATTGCTGGTCGCCGAACTTGTGGCCGCGGCTCAACCGCAAACGGGCTCGCGCGTCTTGATCGCGGGAGCGGGTACGGGCCAGATGTTCGAGTATTGTCCGGCGGGGCTGTGGGACGCGTTCGACCTTACCTGCTCCGATCTCAATCCGACGTTTCTGCGGAAACTGAGATCGCGCCACGCGTGCACCACCGCGGTCGATGACATTGAGGATTCGCGCCTCGATCCAGGATTTTCGCTCATTGTCGTGGTGCTGGTGCTAGAGCACGTGGATTGGCGAAAGGCCCTGGCGTCGCTGGCGCGCTTGCGTCCGGAGCGAGTGGCCATCGTGATTCAGCGCAATCCGGAGGGCCGGCTGCCACAGCGCGAGCGGCCCGGGACCATGCGTATGTTCGGCACCGAACTCAATCCGAAGTTTCTTGACGCGGGGGAGGTGGTCGCCGAGTTCGCTCGCTGCGGCTTCGCGCTGCGATCCCAGGCGGAGCGACCGGTTCCCGATGGCAAGACGATGGCTGGCCTGCTCTTCGCACGCGGAGCCGGAGATCTCCGCCGCGGAAACCCTCCTTCCGCGCTTACGGCGTCTCCGCGGTCGCCTGAGCGGACGCTCTCGCCATCCGCTTTCAAACCTGGGACGCATTCGTAGCCGCCGGTTTCTCCCCTCGGGGGAGGGCTTGGTATAATCGCGACAATCGGGATGCATGGCTAAGATGCCGCGGGCTGCTGGGACAACGGCTAGCGTCGAGGACAAGTTCAAAGGAGCGCTCACCGCGCTCGTCGAACAGGTGAAGTGCGATCACTCCATTTTGGCCGCGATTCTATGCGGCAGTTTGTCGCACGATACCGTCTGGTCGAAGTCCGATATCGACCTGATCCTGCTAACCATCGACGATAAGAAGACCGGCAAGGACGGTCTGTGCCTCTACGCCGACGGCATCAACGTCCACGCCATTCTCTTGCCGCGCGCCGAATTCCGCAAGACTATGGAAGGCGCCATTCGCAACTCATTCATCCACTCGCTGATCGCCAAGGGACGCCTGCTCTACACCCACGATGAGAGCATTACGGCACTCTGCGAAGGACTGCAGGAACTTGGCGAGCGGGATATGCAGTTGCAACTGCTCGCCGCGGCGAGCCACGCTCTGCCCTCGGTGTACAAAGCGCACAAGTGGCTGATCACGCGTGGCGACCTGGAGTACACGGCGCTCTGGATTCTGCACTCCGCCAACGCAGTGGCGAAAATCGAAGTACTCGAAGCCGGCATGCTCGTCGACCGTGAAGTACTCCCGCAAGCGCTCAAGCTGAATCCGCCGTTCTTCAAGGCCATCTACACCGACCTCCTCAACACAAAGAAGACGCGGCCGGCAGTCGCATCGGCGCTCTCGGCGATTGATCAATACCTCCTGAAGCGCGCCCCCACAATCTTCTCGCCCGTCATCGATCATCTCACGGAAGTGGGCGAAGCTCGCTCGGCCACCGAAATCGAAGACTACTTCAAGCGCAACTTCGGCATCGAAGGCGTTACCACGGCATGTGAATACCTCGCCGACCAGGGTCTAATCGGCAAAGCGCCGCTCGCCGCACGCCTGACCAAACGGAGCAATATCGATGTGGACGAAGTGGCGTTCTTCTGCGGAACGAAGGTGGCCCATGGCCGGTAGCCCCAAACGGGCCGCGGCGAAGCCCACCGCGCGCACCACCATCGCGGTCGAGGGCGCCCGTGTTCACAACCTCAAGAACGTGTCCCTCGAATTACCCCGCGACCGTCTGATCGTGGTTACGGGACTCTCGGGGTCGGGCAAATCGAGCCTCGCCTTTGACACTATCTACGCGGAAGGGCAGCGCCGGTACATGGAGTCGCTCTCTACATACGCCAAGCGTTTCGTGTCGCAGGTGACCAAGCCGGATGTGGACTTCGTTTACGGCCTCTCGCCGGTAATCTCCATCGAACAGAAAACCACCGGCAGCAATCCCCGTTCGACAGTCGGAACCATGACCGACATCGCCAGTTACCTGAATCTGCTGTTCGCCACTATCGCCGAGCCGCGCTGCCCGCGCACGGGCGAGCGCGTCGCCAGCCGCACCCCGAATCAGATCCTCGAAGCGGTTGTGGCGCTGCCCGAAGGCGCCGAAATCGAACTCCGCGCGCCGGTATTCAGGGTGTACGGCGAGGAGTTGGACTTCGTCTTCACCGAGGTCCGCAAGAAGGGCTGCCGCCAGTTGGTGATCGACGGCAAACGCCTCGACCTTTCGGAAGAGCTCCCGCTCGACGATCCGGCGGTCACGGACATGGATGCGGTGGTCGATCATGTGATCGTGGGCCGCAGGCACGAGAAGGCGATCAAGGCGGCCATTACGGCGGCACTGTTGGTGGGCGATGGACTGATGCAGATCCAGGTGCTGAAAGGCGCATCGAGAACGGACGCCGACCGCTTCTACAGAAGCCTGTGCAGCCCCACGCACCACTTTGTCTACGGCGGCATCGAACCCGAGTACTTCATGTTCAACAATCCGGAGAGCGCCTGCCGCACTTGCGGCGGGCTGGGCGTATACAAGATCACCCATCCGGAGCTGCTGGTTCCCGACCCGAAGCGCAGCATTCGCGGCGGCTGCCTCGTGAAGGAGGCGTACAAATACAACCCGGACACATGGGACGGCCGCATCATGTACGCGCTCTCCACGGTGCTGAAGTTCTCGCTCGACACCCCGTGGGAGAAACTGCCGGAGATGGTCCGCCACTCGATCCTCTACGGTCTGGACGGCCGGAAACTGCGAACCACATCGCCGCCCGAATCGAAGGTCAAGCGCAATGACTGGGACAAGCACGAGGTCGGCTTCGGTGGAATCGCGCGCCGCATCGAGCGCCAGTACCGCCGCTATCGCCAGCGCGGCGAAGCCAGCAGCGGAATGGAGGAGTGGCTCGACAAAGTGATGGTGGAGCGCACTTGCCCCGATTGCGGCGGAGCGCGCCTGCGCGCCACGCGTCTGCTTTTCACCATCGCGGACAAAACCATCCACGACGTGGGCGGACTCAACTTCGACGAGCTTTATACGTTCCTCGGCAGCGTCAAGCCGGCCGGGCGCGGCGCGGATGCAGGGCGTCAGGTGCTGACCGAAATCCGCCGCCGGGTGGAACTACTGCTCGGTATCGGCCTCGATTACTTAAACCTCAACCGGCGTTCCGGTACGCTCTCCGGTGGCGAATCACAGCGCATCCGCCTCTCCACCCAAATCGGATCGGGCCTGATGGGCATGCTCTATGTGCTTGACGAACCCAGCATCGGCCTGCATCCCAAAGACAACGTCAAGATGATCGCGACGCTCGAGAGCCTGCGGGACATCGGCAACACCGTGATCGTCGTCGAGCACGACGAGGACACCATCCGTGCCGCGGACTACATAGTCGAGATGGGGCCCGGACCTGGCATTCATGGAGGCGAGGTCGTTGCCCAAGGCACAATCGAGGATATCCTCACCTGCAAAGCGTCGCCGACCGGCCAGTTCCTCTCTGGCAAACGGAGCATCGAAACACCGTCCCGCCGCCGCAAAGGCACGGGCCAGACGTTGACAGTGCGTGGCGCGCGAGAGAACAACCTCAAGTCGGTCGACGTCACATTCCCGCTGGGCAGCCTGATCGCCGTCACCGGCGCGTCGGGTTCCGGGAAGAGCTCACTGATTAACGAGATCCTATACAAGGCTCTCTGGAAGCGGCTCGTGGACACGCGTACGTTGCCGGGCGATCACGACGGCCTCGATGGCGCCGATCACGTGCACAAGGTCATCAACATCGATCAATCCCCCATTGGCCGCAATAGCCGCTCGAACCCGGCAACCTACATCGGGTTCTATGACACGATTCGCGAGCTCTTCTCTCGCACTCCGATCGCCGTAGAGCGGGGCTATGCTCCGGGCCGGTTCAGCTTCAACGTAAAGGGCGGCCGCTGCGAGGAATGCCAGGGCGAAGGCGTCATCACCACGCAACTGTACTTCATGCCCGACGTCGAAGTGATGTGCGCCGTCTGCAAGGGCGCCCGCTTCAGCGCCGAAACGCTCGATGTCACTCTGCGCGGCAAAACCATCACCGACATTTTGAACATGCCGGTGGAAGAGGGCGTCGCCTTTTTTGCCAGCGAGCCCGCCATCAGCAAGAAGGTCGAGGTGCTGAACGATCTCGGACTGGGCTACCTCACGTTAGGACAATCGGGAACTACGCTCTCGGGTGGTGAAGCGCAGCGCATCAAGATTGCAGCCGAACTTTCCAAGTTACAGAGGTCGAAGCACACTGTCTATATCCTCGATGAGCCAACCACCGGCCTGCATCTTGCCGATGTCGAACGCCTGATCGAATGCCTCAACCGCCTCGTGGACGCCGGCCACACCGTCATCGTGATTGAGCATCACCTGGATGTGATCAAGACTGCCGACTATGTGATCGACTTAGGCCCGGAGGGTGGTCACGCCGGTGGCGAAGTGGTGGTGATGGGAGCGCCTGAAGAAGTGGCGGCATGTAAAGCGTCCCACACTGGCCGCTACTTGAGAACCCGCCTGCGAGCCTAACCGATACACGAGCCGGCCGCGCGAATACCGAGTCATCAGTTGGCTGGCCGGCGATGCTGATTTCCGAGTCGGTATGGTCACCGTAGGGCGGGCTTCCGCCGGCGCACGGGGGGCGCCGGCACGGTCGCGACGATGGCGCGCAGACGGCCGACCAGGTCATCGATCAGGCCGGCGATATCGTCGGTCTCGTGGTCGTACCAGGCGTTAAACGCCGTGTCGTGAAGCGCGCGCGCGACAAAGGCGAGGAGCATCGGCGTGTTGTCGCCGCGGGCGGCGCCCAGCCGCCGGGCCATTAACGCGGCGATCCGCTCCTCGAGACGGTTGCGATGCTCCATCATGGCGCGCCTGAGGGCGGTCGTCTCGCGCAGCAGGCGTATGATGTAGCGGAGAAGGTCTCGTTCCGCGAGGCCGGCCTCAACGGCTGGTACGAGGGCATTGCGGATCGCGACGAGCGGCGGTTCGTCGCGGGGGCGCGCGGCCAACTCGGCGAGCAGCAACTCCCCAAACCGGTCGGAGCGCTCCACCATCACGTCTTCCTTAGACTCGTAGTAACGGAAAAATGTCCGGCGGGAGACGCCCGCGGTCCGGGCGATCCGCTCGACAGTGGTCTTTTCGAAGCCGCGCGAGAGGAACAGCTCCTCGGCGGCGGCGCTCAGGGCGGCCCGCACCACCTGCCGCTTGTGCACCTGGAGACTCTGCGGCGCGGACGGCACCGCCTCGGCAAACGGCTTGGCTTTTCGCTCCGGCCGTTTCGAGCCTGCGTGACTCATTGGGCGGATTGTAGCACAGGGGGTTGACAATGGCACTGAGTGCCATTACGATGGCAGGTGTCATTGACGTCGTCCCGGCCGAGGGACGGCCGGCTCGCGTGAGGCAGATCCGCTCTCGTGATCGGAGCCCGGAGTCACGGGGAGGATTGGTTATGTGTGTCATGCGGTTAGCGGTGGCCGGCGCATTGGGGATGGTGGTGGGTGCGATCACTGCGGCGACGGCGCAGGTGGCGCCGCCTGTCCCATCGGAGGCCGAGGTCGCGGCTCGCGTCGACGCCCTGCTGGGGCGGATGAGCCTCGAAGAAAAGATCGGGCAGCTCACCCAGATTGGTCCAGGGGCTGCCGGCCCCGGGGAACCGCAACCGGAGGAGCTCATCCGCGAGGGAGAGGCTGGATCGGTGCTGTGGACCATCGATTCCGCCCAGATCCAGAAACTGCAGGAGATCGCCGTCAAGAACAGCCGGCTGAAGATCCCCCTCCTGTTCGGTTTCGATGTGATTCACGGCTACAAGAATGTCTTCCCCGTGCCGATCGGCATGGCTTCCAGTTGGGACCCCGCAATGGTGGAGAGATCCCAGGCGATAGCCGCGCACGAAGCATCCGTCTCGGGCATCAACTGGACGTTTGGCCCGATGGTCGATATCGCGCGCGATCCCCGCTGGGGACGCATCGTGGAAGGCGCGGGCGAAGACCCCTTTCTGGGCGCCGCGATGGCCCGCGCGCAGGTCCTCGGTTTCCAGGGGCCCCGGCTCGGCACGCCCAATCGGGTGCTGGGCAGCGTGAAGCATTTTGCCGGCTACGGCGCGGCTGAAGGCGGACGCGACTACGATGCCTGCTACATTCCCGAGGTACTCTTCCGCAACGTTTACCTGCGCCCCTTCGCGGCTGCCATCGATGCCGGTGTCGGCACGGTGATGAGCGCGTACATGGACCTCAACGACGTTCCTGCCAGCGGCAATCGGTGGCTGCTCGAGGACGTGCTGCGCCGCGATCTGGGCTTTCGCGGCTTTGTCATCAGCGATGCGTGGGCGGTCGCCTCCCTCACCGCGCACGGCTACGCGCGCGATCCGGCAGATGCCGCATTTCACGGCCTCACGGCCGGGGTCAACATGGACATGGGCAGCCAAACGTATCTGAAGAACGTCGCTGCGCTCGTCGGATCCGGCAAACTACCTGTCGCCGTGGTGGACCAGATGGTACGCGAGGTTCTCGCCATCAAGATTCGCATGGGGCTTTTCGAGAATCCCTACGGCGATCCGGCTGCCAAAGACAAGGTTTTGAACGATCCTGCCCACCGCGCTGCCACGCGCGTGGCGGCGCAACGCTCCATGGTTCTTCTCCGCAACGAGAACGGCGCGCTGCCCCTGAAGAAGACCCTTGGCTCGATCGCGCTGATCGGGCCGCTTGCCGATTCAACTGAAGAGATCAAGGGATCCTGGACAGTCGAGGGTGGCGCGGCAATCTCGGTGCTGGAGGGGCTGCGCAACAAACTGCCGAACGCCAGGATCGAGTTCGTGCGCGGCGGCGACATGCAGAGGCTCTTCCCTCTGCCATGGGACGCGATGGAAGGAAAGAAAGCTACCCCGCTGATGCCCGAGGCGGAAATGAAGCAGGAACTGGAGAAGGCGGTGGATGCCGCCAAACGCGCCGATACCGCCGTGCTGGTGCTCGGCGAACGCACCTCCATGAGTGGCGAAGCCGCCTCGCGCGCGTCGCTGACTCTTCCCGGGAACCAGCAGCAACTGCTGGAAGCGGTGGTGGCCACCGGTAAGCCCGTGGTGCTGGTGCTTCTCAATGGCCGGCCGCTCGACATCGCCTGGGCCGCCGGGCATGTGCCCGCCATTTTGGAAGCCTGGTACCCTGGCACCGAAGGCGGCAATGCCATCGCCGATGTGCTCTTTGGCGATGTCAACCCAGGAGCCAGGCTTCCGGTCTCCTGGCCGCGCACCACCGGTCAGGTGCCCACTTACTACAACCACAACCTAACGCAGGCCCACGAAGACGATCCGCAATTCACCTCGCGCTACGGGGACTTCGTCACCGCGCCTCTGTATCCGTTCGGATATGGGCTCAGCTACACCACGTTCGGATTCTCGAACCTTACGCTGGACAGGAAGTCAATCGGCGCGTCGGACTCCTTGCCCGTTTCCGTCGACGTCGAGAACCAGGGCCGCGTGGCCGGAGACGAGGTTGTACAGCTCTACATCCACCAGCGGGCCGGCAGCGCATCGCGGCCCGTACGCGAGCTCAAAGGGTTTGAGCGCGTGACCCTGGCTCCTGGAGAGAAGAAGACCGTGCACTTTTCGCTCGGCCCGAATGAGCTGAAATTCTGGAGCCCGCAAGCCCGGGCCTGGGTTGTCGAACCGGAAGAGTTCGACGTTTGGGTGGGTGGAGACTCGAAGGCCCCCTTGCACGCGGAGTTCAAGGTCAACCAGTAGTGCAATCGAAAGAACGCTCGTCCGGGGAGGTCCACTACCTCCTCAACAAGGGTCTCTTCGAAATCGAAAACCCGTTACTGCGCAACGCCTCGCGTACCGCAACATCGCCGGGCATTTCCCCTGCCTGGAGTTAAGATGGAACCTTCGCGCTCGCGCACTGGGCGTACTTGGTACGCTCGGGAACTCGCTGTTTTTCGGGGATCCAGCGATGCCCCAACTTTCATGTCCCGCACCCAATCGGATTAGCTTGACCCTCGGAAGCTGCGAGATATGCTCAAATTGACCTTGGTTACCACCGATATGTGAGTTAATGGGGCCTGACCCCACTTGGGGGAAGAATGCCACACGAGTCGGCTCACTTGCGCCGGGCAACGACGGCACGCCGTGCTCGCACGCTCGGCGGGTTGGTGTTCGCCATAGTGGCGGCAGGCCTTTCGACTGAAGCGGCAGTCTCGCTGCCGACTCTCACCTCGGCGAGCGCGGTCCACGGCATGACCAACTCAGAGGCCGCCCGCAGCTACCCGGTACGCCTGAGTAATGTATGCGTACTCTACTACAACCCCGACATCGGCAATCTGTTTGTCAACGATTCCAGCGGAAGCGTTTACGTAGACGTACGGGGCCAGCGGCAGCTCGGCTTGCACGCCGGCGACCTTCTGGAAATTAGCGGAGTCAGCGGCGCGGGCGGTTTTGCGCCGGTCGTACGCCAGCCGGCTATCCGGATCGTTGGCCACCGGCAACTACCCGCCGCTCCAAGAGTCAGTCTGGACTACCTGCTGACAGGGCAGGCAGACACGGTGTGGGTGGAACTCGAGGGCATCGTCCGGGCTGTTGTGGAATCGGACCATCTCACCGCGTATGCCGATCAAGGGGCTTCCGGCAAGGGGAACATCCTGGTAACCATTGCGACCGGCGTTGGCCGTCTGGACGTGATCACTGTCGAATCCGGCGGTGTCGACTACCGCAACCTGGTGGATAGTGACGTGGTGGTGCGCGGCGTTTGTGGCCCGCGTTTCAACAAGAACCGGCAGCTCATTGGTGTGCATTTGTTTACGCCGAGCCTTACCGAAATGCACGTGGTGCGGCGTGGCTCCGCGGATCCGTTCTCTCTTCCAGTTCGGGGGGTGGAAACGGCGATGCAGTACGCGCCGCATGCCGCACCTGGCCACCGCATTCGGGTAAGAGGAGTCGTCACGTCCCGTTGGGGCGGGCGATGGATTTCCATCATGGACCATGGTCACGGCATGGTCCTTGAGAGTCCCAACGCCAGCCATCTTGCGATTGGCGATCTGATTGATGTCGTCGGTTTTCCGGGGATCAACGGCTACACCGCGACGCTGGAGGATGCGGAGTGCCGCCGAATCGGAGCGCAGGCACCGCCGTCGCCTCGGCTGATCAGTGCGGAAGAGGCGTTCAAGGGGGACCCTGACTCCGAGTTGGTGCGAATCCGGGGACGGCTGCTGGGCCAGACGGTGACGCCGGACGAACGGACCTTGCTGCTGTCGGCGGACGGGCGGGCCTTTGCGGCTGTGCTTCGAGCTTCGGCCTCCGAGAAATCGATGACCGCGCTGACTGATGGGAGCACCCTGGAGCTGACCGGAATCTGCTCGGTGGAAGTCCTGCCCGACAAGACGCCGAAAGCAGTGCGGATTCTGCTGCGCTCGTTGGACGATATCGCCGTTCTCGAGCAGCCCTCGTGGTGGACCGGCCCGAGGACCTTGATCGTAGTGGGCGTTTGTTTCGGGATCATTCTGTTCGGCGCCGCCTGGGTGTCTGTGCTGCGCCGCCAGGTAGGCGCTCGAACGGAAGCACTCCGTGCCACCCTGGAATCGACCGCCGACGGAATTCTGGTGGTTGACTCGGCTGGAATGGTGGTGGCGTGGAACGGCAAGTTTCGGGAGATGTGGGGCATCCCAAAACGCGCCTTCGATTCGCGCGAAGACGGCAGCCTGCTGAAGGAGGTTCTGCCGCAGCTCCGCGATCCCGAGTGTTTTCTCCAGCGGGTGCATGAAATAAACGCCGACCCGGAGGCCCACACGGACGACACGGTCGAGCTGAAAGACGGGCGTATCTTCGAACGCCATTCGGAGCCGGAGGTCCTGCGCGGGAAAAACATCGGGAGGGTCTGGGGTTTCCGGGATGTGACCGCGGGCAGGAAGCTCCAAGCGAGCCTCGATGCGGAGAGACATCTTCTCCATCAATTGATGGACAATCTGCCGGATCACATCTACTTCAAGGACCGGGAAAGCCGATTCACGCTGGTCAACCGGTCGCAAATGGCTTGCTTCGGGTGCAGCGAGGCGAGCCAGTTGCTCGGCAAGACCGACTTCGACTTCTTCACCCCCGAACACGGGCAGCAAGCCTGGGACGACGAGCAGGATCTGATCTTCGAGCGCAAGTCCGTCGTGCTGAAGGAGGAAAAGGAAACCTGGGTAGATGGCCACCAGAGCTGGGTTTCGACCACCAAGTTGCCATTCCGGGATGCCGCGGGGCGGATCGTCGGAACCTTTGGTGTCTCGCGGGACATAACGGACCGCAAGCGCATCGAGCAGGAACTCTCCGACGCAAAGAAAGCCGCCGAAGATGCCAGCCGCGCCAAGAGCGAGTTTCTGGCCAACATGAGCCACGAGATCCGCACGCCGATGAACGGCGTTCTAGGAATGAGCGAGCTGGCGCTGGAGACCGACCTCACGCTGGAGCAGCGAGAATGCATCTCCATGGTTCATTCGTCGGCGGAATCGCTGCTCACCATTATCAACGATATTCTGGACTTCTCAAAAATCGAGGCGGGACGGCTCGAGATGGACCGAACCGAGTTCGACCTCTGGGATTCTCTTGAGGACACGGCCCACTCACTGGCGCTGCGAGCGGGCGAGAAGCAACTCGAACTGATCTGCGAAATCCGGCCGGATGTTCCCGCGAGAGTGACGGGGGATCCGGTTCGCTTGCGTCAAGTCCTGATGAATCTTCTCGGGAATGCGATCAAGTTCACCAGTTCCGGAGAAGTTGCCCTGCGGGCCGAGGTCCAGGCGATCGAGGGAGACCATGCGGAACTGCTGTTTACCGTACGGGACACCGGGATCGGCATCCCGCCCGAAAAGCAAAAGTTCATTTTCGAAGCCTTCGCACAAGCGGACACCTCGACCACCAGGCTGTTCGGAGGCACCGGCCTGGGTCTGTCGATAGCGTCCCGGCTGGTCGAGATGATGGGCGGGCGGCTGCGAGTGGAAAGCGCCCCCGGGGAGGGAAGCCGGTTTCGCTTCACCGCTCAGTTCGACATAGTCCGCGGCCAAACGCAACTGCCTACGGCCGCCGACGAATCGAAACTGCGCGGTGTCCGCGTGCTCGTGGTGGACGACAATGCCGTTAACAGGCGGCTGCAGGGCGACATGCTGACGAATTGGGGCATGTGTGCCGACTCAGCGGACTCGGCCGCAGAGGCGTTCGTGACCCTGAATCGGCAACGTCGCGCCGGTTCGCCATTCGCTCTCGTTCTCTGTGACATCTCCATGCCAGGCGATGACGGATTTGCCTTGGCGGCGCGAATCCGCCTTGACCCGGAGATTGCAGCCACGCCGATCGTCATGATGGGCTCCGGCGGACGGCGGGGGGATGGTGCGCGGACCCGCGAACTGAATGTGGCTGCTTGCTTGATGAAGCCGGTCCGCAGATCGGAGTTGCGCGCCGCGGTCCTCGGTGCGCTGAGCCCAGAAGCGCAGCGGCGCGACGCATCCGCCACCACGGCCCCTCCGGCTGGCAGCCGCCGTTCATTGCGGGTCCTGCTGGCGGAGGACAATATTGTCAACCAACAGATCGTTTTGCGGCTCCTGCAAAAACTCGGCCATGTCGCTATTCTCGCGGTCGACGGGCAGAAGGCTGTGGATGCAGTCTCGCAAAACGAAATCGATTTGGTGCTGATGGACGTTCAAATGCCGGTGATGGACGGCTTCCAGGCGACCGCCGCAATCCGCCGTTTGGAACAGACAACCGGCGCCCACCACACGATAATTGCCATGACTGCACACGCAATGAAGGGCGACGATGAGCGCTGCATTTCGGCCGGTATGGACGGATATCTCTCCAAGCCAATTCAGCTTCCCCTGCTTCGGGAGATTCTGGCGCGCGTGCAATCGGGCGATGGTGTCCCGGAGGGCGCTTAGCTTATGGATGCGTGAGGATCGTCATCCGGAGTCGTGGTTCACCACCATGATCGATCTCCACGCCTTACCGGACGATTAGCCGGTAGCCGGCCCCGAGATATCGGCGCAAACAGAATTGCGATTCTCCGGCGGGGGTGTCCTCACTTTGGCGGATGGATACGGAGAATCGAGCGGGCCTCGGCCTCGATCCCGTAGCCCCTACAGCCCCGCCAGCACTTCCGCGGCGTGGCCTTTGGCTTTCACCTTGGCGTAGGTCTTTTCGATCTTGCCATCGGGGCCGATCACGAAGGTGCTGCGCACTATCCCCATCACCTTCTTGCCGTACATGTTCTTCTCCTGCCACACGCCGTAAGCCTGGGCCGCGGCTTTTTCTTCGTCGGCCAGCAACGTGAAAGGCAGATCGAACTTGTCCTTGAACTTCGCTTGCGCGGCCGGCTTATCGGGCGAGACGCCAATCACCGCCGCGCCCTTTTTCGCGAAGTTCTTGATGCCGTCGCGGAACTCGCAGGCTTCGACGGTGCAGCCGGGCGTATCGGCCCTCGGATAGAAATACAGCACCACGCGCTTGCCCTTGAGAGAGGACAGCTTGAATTCCGCGCCGCTATCCGTGCGCAGCGCGATATCGGGAGCCTTGTCGCCGATCTTCAACATGTTTCACCCCAGATGCTGCTTCAACAACTCCGTCACCACTGCCACGCTGGCCTGCCCGCGCGTGGCCTTCATCGCCTGGCCCACCAGGTAGTTCATCACGGTGGTCTTGCCGCCGCGATATTGCTCCACCTGCTTGGGACTGGCCGCGATCACATCCGCAATCACCTTTTCGAGCGCGCCCGTATCGCTGATCTGCTTCAGCCCTTCGCGTGAGAGGATCGCCGCCGCGCCGTCGCCACTGGAAAACATCTTGGCGAAAACTTCCTTGGCCAGCTTGCCGGAAATCTCGCCCGTCGCGATCAGCCTGGCCAACGCGCCCAGGTTTTCCGCGCTCACCGGCGATTCGCCGATCTCCTTGCCCTCGGCCTTCAGCGCGCCCGCCAGGTCGCCCATCACCCAATTCGCGGCGGTCTTGGGATCGCCTGAAACGCGCGCCACGGTTTCGTAGTAATCGCTCAACGCGCGCGTCTGCGTGAGCACTTGGGCATCGTATTCGCGCAGGCCATAAACGCTAGCGAAGCGCGCCCGCCGTGCGGCCGGCAATTCCGGGATAGTGGCTTTCACTTCCGCCAGCCAGGCTTCGCCGATCCGCAGCGGCACCAGGTCGGGCTCCGGGAAATAGCGGTAATCGTGGGCGTGTTCCTTGCTGCGCATGCCGGCGGTTTGGCCCAGATCCGGATCGTAGAGCCGCGTTTCCTGCTGCACTGTGCCGCCGCTATCGAGCACGGCCACCTGGCGCGCGATCTCGTAATCCAAGGCCTCTTTCAAAAAGCGGAACGAGTTCAGGTTCTTGATCTCCGCCTTGGTGCCCAGCTTTTCGGCCCCGCGCAGCCGCACCGACACGTTGGCATCGCAGCGCAGGTGGCCCTTTTCCATGTCGCAGCTCGAGACTTCGATGAATTGGAGCGCCTGCTTGACCTCGGCCAGGTACGCGTAAGCGTCGTCGGAGCTGCGCATGTCCGGATCGCTGACAATCTCGATCAGTGGCGTGCCGCTGCGGTTCAGATCCACGTAGGAAGCGCGGCCAGAATCCTTGAAGCCCTCGTGAATGCTCTTGCCCGCGTCGTCCTCCATGTGGACGCGCGTCACGCCGATGCGCTTGCGCTCACCGCCGACTTCGATGTCCACGTAGCCGCCCTCGGAGAACGGCTCATCGTATTGCGAGATTTGATAGCCCTTAGGCAGGTCCGGGTAAAAATAGTTCTTGCGCGCGAAGCGCGAAACCGGGCGGATGCGGCAATTGAGCGCCAGCGCGCCCTTGATGGCCAGTTCCACCGCGTGCCGGCTCAGCACCGGCAGTGCGCCGGGCAGGCCCAGGCACACCGGGCAGACGTTGGTGTTGGGCGGCTCGCCGAAGCTGGTCGGGCATCCGCAAAATATCTTGGTCGCGGTCGAGAGCTGGACGTGAACCTCCAGCCCGATCACCGCTTCATAGCGCGCAATCGCTTCTGGGCTGGCTAATTCGGTAGCGGAAAACGGCATGATTTCCTTACATTATAGAGGTAGGATAGACGATCGGTTTTGGTCGTCTATCGAGCTTCGAGAGAATCGGGCCGGCATACAACGTTGACAGGCGGAAGCGCCTGTCCCACCTAACGCGGCAGGCCACAAAAACCGATGGCCCATCCTATTGCCGCGGCGAATCCGGCGGGCCGAGACGGCCCTCGAGTTCGCGGATGAAGCTTTCAAGCGCCTGGCGTTCGGCCGCCTGCCATTTGACGACCACGAAGAAGTGGCCGCGGTTGAAGAAGACGGTATCGGCGGACGGACGCCAGCGCTGGCTCAGCTCCAGGCCTACGGTCGCCGAGGAGAGCGCATAGACGCGCGCCGCGAGCTTGCCGGGGCCTTCGTACAGACCCTCTTTGAGCCACTGGATTTCGTTGCGTGGCACCGGGTCGGGAGCCTCGGATACCGGAACCTCGCGCGCCACCACCAGCCGCCAGCCTCCCGCCGCACCGGCAGGAAACAGATTGGGAGGCATCGCCACCGGGCTGTGGCAGCCGGCCAGCACGCAACAGGCGCCCGCCGTCAGAATCTTCAGTGCCCAAGCCATCAGCTTGATTTTGACATGAGTGCGAGACATGGGGGCGGGGACAGACCGCTCTGTCCACGCGGCGCAAGAGCAGCGCCTTGGGACAGAGAGGTCAGTCCCCGCGATAAGTGTTGGAACAAGGTAGCTAGCATTGTCGTATACTAGGCATTGTGGAGTACCAAGACGAAGGCAGAGACCGGCGGATCACCCAACTACGCAAGGGCATCCTGGAACTGGTTGTGATGGGGGTTCTCTATGACGAGCGGCACTACGGCTATTCACTGGTGCGCGTGCTCTCCGAAAGCGGCTCCATTTCACTCAAGGAAGGCACCATTTATCCCATACTCGCGCGCCTCGACCGGGATGGTTTGGTGAGCTCGGAATGGGCGGAGTCCGCTCAGGGGCCACCTCGCAAATATTACGCGCTGACGGCTTCCGGCCGGCAGCTCTTCGATGCGCTGAGCCAGGAGCTGGACGTATTGGTTTCCCTGGTCCAACAGAAGTGGAAGGCCCCGGAGCAGTCGGAGGGCGCCGGGAAGAGACTTGTGGTCCGAAAGGGGTAGACAAGATGAACAACTATCCGGAAGTGGTGGCGAAGATCGCCAAGGACTATTTGGAGCGTGTGAGGTCACAGCTCCGCTTGGTTCCGGCCCATGAACAGATCGAGTTTCTGCGCGAGATCGAGTCGCACCTGTATGAGTCTTACCAGCAAATGCCGGGCGAAGACGACGTTGCGAGAATCCTCGCCGTGCTGCGGAACTTCGGCGAGCCCGCCGAGGTGGTGTCCGACCGGCTGCCAGGTGCGATGGTCCGTTCCGGCACCAAGCGCAACCTGCCGCTGTACATCATGGGCGGGATATTCCTCGCGCTGTTCGGACTGCCCCTGGGATCGGCCGGTTTCGGGGTGCTGGTGGGCCTGCTGGCAGCGCTGGCAGGCATTTTGGTGGCTTATTATGCGGTTGCCGGCAGCTTCCTACTGGTCGGCGCCGTGACTATGTTGCTGGGCCTGATTCGAATCGTCCTGCCACAGTTATTCGACAGACTGGTCGCGCTCGGCTATATCCAACTGGGCGGCCCGGTCGGCGAATTCCTCGATCACTTCTCGCCGGGAAATCAAGGAATCCTCATCATCTTGTTTGCCAGCTTATTTGCCGGCGCCGGGTGGGGCATGTTGTGGGTTGGCAAATACATGCTGCGAGGGCTGCGATTCCTCTTTAGCCTGACCTTCGACTGGATGCGGCGGTTCGCGCAAGGCGCCCGGCGGAAACTGCGCCGGGACGATCGCGAAGCGCCTCAGTTGGGCAAGGTATCGTTTGTGAAACAGTGACAAACGCGGCGGGGGCGGGGACAGGCGGGGGCGGGGCGGGGGCGGGGACCGCTCTGTCCGCGCGGCGCAAAAGCGGCGCCTTGGGACAGAGAGGTCAGTCCCCGGAAATCGCGGTGCTACCATCGCATAGATGGCGAAATTCAAGCCGCCGAAAGGCAAGCGGGCCGGCAAGCCCGTGCCGCAGGGCGCTCTTCCCTGCGTGATCTTCATCATCGGCGGGATCCTGCTGCTGATGCTGTTTCTGTTCCTGGTGCTGAAGAATTCGGGGCAATCGTAATGCGGATCGATAACCGGCAACTGGAGGCCATGCGGCCGGCGGAAATCGTCACCGGCTACTTGTTGACGGCGGAAGGCTCAGTGTTGATGAAGCTCGGCCACACGCAAGTGCTGTGCGCCGCCACCATCGAGGATACCGTGCCGCCTTTTCTGCGCAACAGCGGCAAGGGTTGGGTGACGGCCGAGTATTCCATGCTGCCGCGCTCCACCGCCAAGCGCACGCCGCGCGAGGTGGTCAAGGGCCGGCCCTCCGGCAGGACCCACGAAATCCAGCGTCTGATCGGCCGCTCGCTGCGTTCGGTGATGGACATGGCGGCGCTCGGCGAGCGCACCGTGATGCTCGATTGCGACGTGCTGCAGGCCGATGGCGGCACGCGCACGGCCTCCATCACGGGAGCCTTTGTGGCCCTGGCACTGGCGCTGCGGCGCCTGAAGGATTTCGGCAAGCTGAAGTCGATGCCGGTGCGCGATTATGTGGCCGCCACCAGCGTGGGCCTGGTCGGCGGCGCGGCGATGCTGGATCTTTGCTACGAAGAGGATTCGCAGGCTGACGTCGATATGAACGTGGTGATGACCGGCGGCGGCCGCTTCATCGAGGTGCAGGCCACCGCCGAACACAAGCCCTTCGACGACGCGCAGATGGCCGAACTGCTGGGGCTCGCCCGCGGCGGCATCGCCGATTTGGTCGAGTTACAAAAACGGGCGGTGAAGCTTTGAGCGCCGCGCCGGCACCGCTCGATCTCTTCTGCGCCACCGGCAATCCGGGCAAGGCGCGCGAGTTCGCGCTGGCTGCCGGCGAAGGCATCGTGATTCAGCCGCTGGCCGACTTCCGCGCGGTCGCGCCCTGCGTGGAAGACGGCGCCACCTTCGCCGAAAACGCCATCATCAAGGCGCGCCACTATGGCGCCCACGCATCCGGCCTGCTCTTCGCCGACGATTCCGGCCTCGTGGTGGATGCGCTCGGCGGTGCTCCGGGCGTGTATTCCGCCCGCTTCTCCGGGCCCGGCGCCACCGATGAATCCAACAATCGCCTGCTGCTCGAAAAACTGCGCGGGGTGGAGGACCGGCGGGCGCGGTTCGTCTGCGCCATCGCCCTGGTGGATGGCGGCCGCGTGGCCGGCATCTATACAGGCAGCGTGGAAGGCGTGATTCTCGATGCGCCGCGCGGCGCGGGCGGCTTCGGTTACGATCCGTTGTTCTATTACGAACCCTTCGGCTGCACCTTCGGCGAGGTAGAAGGCGAGCGCAAGTTCGCTGTCAGCCACCGCGGGCAGGCGTTGCGGGCGATGCTGAAGGCGCTGGTGAAGCAGGTCCCTGACCTGCCATAGCCGGGCAGCGAGCCCGCCGGGCCAGGCTGTGGCAGGTCGGGGACCTGCCCCACATTACAGCCGTATCAGCGTTATCTCCAGAATATTCTCGTTCGCCTTCTGCACCTCTTCGAGCATGCCGGCAGCGGGCTCCGTCTCCAGGTTGATTCGCGCCACGGCGGCTTCGGCGCCATCGAAGATCACGTTCTCCATTTCCTGCACGTTGATGCGCGCGGCGCTGATCGAATTGAGCACTCCGGCCAGCACGCCGGGCCGGTCCAGATGCCGCACTACCAGCGCGCACGTTGCCGGAGTCTTGCGCGCCAGGTTCACCACGTTGGGGACTTGACCGGTGTCGCGGAAGGTCTGGATGATGCGCACCGTCTCCGCCGCGATGGCTTCCTGCGCCTGCTCGGTCGAGGCGCCGATATGATGCGTGCCATAGACCAGGTCGAGTTTGGCGATCTCGTCGTAGAATTCGCCTGCGCCGCCAGCGGGCTCCTTGGCGAATACATCCAACCCGGCACGAATTCTCTTCTCGACCACGGCGCGGCTGAGCGCATCCTGGTCCACCACTTCCGCCCGCGAGGTGTTGATGAAGAACGCGCCCGGCTTGAGCCCCTCGAAGAACGCCGCACCCAACAGGCCGCGCGTCTGGCTGTTCAGCGCCACGTGGACACTCACGATGTCGGCTTCCGCCGCGACTTCTTCCACTGAGGATCGATACTCGACGCCCAGCTCTTCCGCCCGTCCCGGCGTCAGGCTGCGGCTCCAGGCAATCACCCGCAGGCCGAACGCGGCCGCCCGCGGAATCATCTCGCGGCCGATCTGCCCCAGCCCCACCAGGCCGAGCGTCCGCCCATAAACGCCCTTCGCCTTCGAGTATTCCTTCTTGTTCCACTGCCCGGCGCGCAGCGACGCCACGTTATCCGCCAGCCGCCGGTCGAGCGCCAGGATCAGGCCGAAGGCCAGCTCCGCCACCGCAATCGAATTCTTGCCGGGACAGTTGGAAACGTAGATGCCGCGCCGCGAAGCCGCCGCCACATCGATGGTGTTGTAACCCGCCCCGGCGCGCACCACCAGCTTGAGCGCGCCCGCCGCCAGATGCGCTTCCATCACTTTGGTCGACCGCACCACCAGCGCGTCCGGCTGGAATTGCCCGATGGCCGCCTCGAGCGCGTCATGCTTCAGCGCCGGCTGGAAGGAGACCTCACAACCGAGATCCCGCAGCTTGTCGCGGCCGGACTGTTCGAACTCATCCGC
>Ga0187847_10000162_pt1 | contig 78924 bp, 78 predicted proteins | sample June2016WEW_4_10_FD_132458 | JGI IMG/M metagenome (GOLD analysis project Ga0187847, IMG submission 132458) | Peatland microbial communities from SPRUCE experiment site at the Marcell Experimental Forest, Minnesota, USA - June2016WEW_4_10 | ecosystem: Environmental > Terrestrial > Soil >...
ATCTTCTGACATTAGGGAAGCCTCTTTTGTTGCCCAAACATTGTCTAGATAACATGTTTGTAACAGAGGAGGCTTCTTTTGTCTTCAGATCTCTTCACCTTCACGCATAATCCGGGCTAGGGCAACAACTGGCCAATTGCGGCGTTAGATGGCTGCGACCGGATATGCCAGACGAAATCCGATCCTGGTGTTCTGAACGATACTCCCGGAGGTGCGATCAGGTTCCGTTTGAAATGAAGGGCAAAACGCGCCTGCTGGAGTTGACCATCACATCGGTTCAAATGGCCTCTGAGCGCCTAACCGAACTACTCGTCATTGGCTCGGACGTCACCGAGCGAAGCGCCTTGGAGATCCAACTCCTCCAGGCGCAGAAACTGGGGTCAATTGGGCAACTGGCGGCCGGTATCGCCCATGAAATCAACTCTCCGACGCAATACATTGGGGACAATTTGCGGTTCCTGAAAGATGCTTTCCAAGGCCTGAAGAGTCTGCTGGCGAATTATGGGCGGCTCTTGGTGGCTGCGAAAAGCGACACCCTTTCTGGCGAAGCCGTGCAAGAGGTGGCAACGGCGGTCGAGCACACCGATGTTGACTACCTACTCGACCAGTTTCCGCAAGCCATCGATCAGGCCCTTGAGGGCGTCGAGGGGATCGTCAGGCTGGTGGGGGCAATGCAAGAATTGGCTCACCCTGGCAAGAGAATCAAAACTCCACTGGACCTGAATCGCGCGATTGAGAGCACGATTACAATGGCGCGCAACGTATGGAAATACGTGGCCGACATGGAAACCAACTATGACTCCTCCTTGCCCATGATTTCGTGCCTGCCCGGCGAGTTTAACCAAGTGAACTTGATCGTCAATGCCGACGCCATAGGCGATGTTGTCGGAGAAGGAAACGTCGGCAAGGGAAAAATCAAGGTACAAACTCAAAATTGCGGGGAATGGGCAGAAATCCGTATCCGGGATACAGGTTCGGGAATCGCGGCCAAGGTACGAGGCCTCATCTTCGATCCCTTCTTCACGACCAAAGAAGTTGGCAAGGGCACCGGGCAGGGCTTGGCAATCTCACGCAGCGTGGTCGTCGATAAACACGGCGGCAGTATTCAGTTCGAAACCTGAAGAGGGGCAGGGCACAACTTTTGTCATACGCCTTCTTCACGATGGCGAAGCTCTCGCCGCCAAGGCGGTCTCAGGGTGAAACCGCTGAAACACTGAGACCTGGGACCAGCCTCAAAATTCCGGCGTGACAAACCGAGCGGGCTGCTTCCCCACATTCGTCTTCGTCAGTGGCGAAGATCTTTGCACGCTATTTGGCGCGTGGGCTTCTGATTGACTATCCGTGACCGATCACCAAGCTGTCTCTTGCCGCCTCGACGACCTCGGTTGAGACAGTATTAAGTTGGTTTACGTCGAGTACGCGTTCGATCTGGGCGAGAATTCGTGTCAAGAGGCGGAAGTTGCCGCCGGTCATTCTGATCAGCTTTGCGATGACATCCGGGGCGAGTGGCTGGTCGGGGAACGTAACGCCTGTAGGGGTCCAGCGCTGATCCAGGAGCTTTTGCATTTCAACAGAATCGAGCGCGCGGAATTCGTGAACAAAGCCAATTCTAGAATAGAACTGAGGGAAGCGAGCGACGCGCTTCTCGATGCCAGGCATTCCGATTAGGACCATGCCGGCCTTGCCCTAATATCGGCTGACTGTCAAGTTTAACTTGATCGGCATGAAAAGTGTTGACTCTCCATCGGGCTAAATGGAAGTCGCCATCGTCTGGACATCGGACGAATTAGTTGGTGTACTACACCCTTGAAGAGGAACGATAGGAAGGAGCCTTGTGTCCAGAATCATGCTGGGGGTCATTTGTGGTTTAGTGTTCGGCGCCATAGACATCGGAATTATGCTGCCGATGAGCTTCCCTGATAAGAAAGCTGCAATCACCGCTGCTTTCATTGCGCGGTTTGGGATTGGGTTCGTGATCGGGGCGGCCCGTCTGCCTTGGCCCGGCTGGGCTGTCGGCCTATTCTTTGGTTTGCTGCTGAGTATTCCCGATGCTCTCATTACGAAGGCTTATGCGCCGATCATCGGCATGGGAGCTGTAGGCGGAACTGTCATCGGCGCTCTCGTCGGAAGATTTGGGCGTTAGACTCAACGCATCTGACTTGATAGGCAAATTCATGGCCGTTTATTTCCAGCCCTAAACTCAAACCGCCCCCCGCCACCCCCGGCCACCCCCGGAGCTATGTTGCGCTACGACGGGTGGCGTTGGTACTCTCTGAGCTTGCCTCCACTGTGCACTCGCTTCGCCTTGCTATCATGGTCGCGTGTCCGGGGCCAAACTCACTGTCTTAATCGCTGTGTTCTTCTTCACGAGCGTGATCAGCGTCGTGACTGGCAGCACATCTTTGATCACAGTTCCAGTCATGATTGCCCTGGGCATCGATGTCGTTTTTCCTCAATTAAGTTCTTCCTCAATCACGGTCAGGGACATGAACTCGATCATCTTAAGACAAAGCCATGTCCAACGAATTGAGCGCGCGTGCACGGTGTTGGGCTGTTGCGTCTTCGGTTAGCTCTTCGAGTGCGGGACGGTTGTAGTGGTACATGCGTTTGATTCTACCGCCACCACTTCAATTTCCCATTCTTCGGTGTCGAAATCAGCTGGAACCGCGGTTGAGGTGCCGACTTCCCGTATGGAGGCGGTCGCCTCCAAGAGGCGTTGGAGTTCCCTCTGCTGATTAACCTGGCTTAGAACGGTCTTTGCGGTTTCGGCGAGGCGATCGGAGCTCTTGTCCAGTGCGAGAGCGGACTTTTCAAAATACGCAGCGGCCCTGCGTGCAGGAGTTTATCCTCATTCTTTTTCGACAGGCTGGTGAGTACGACGACCGGAATCTCGGCGGTGGCGGGATTGGCTCTAAGCGCCTTCAGGACCTCCTGGCCACTGAGCTTCGGTAGCAGCATGTCGAGCAGGATAATATCAGGCAGTTCGTCATTGGCGACGCGCACGGCTTCCTCGCCGTCGGCGGCGGCGCTGACCCGGTACCCAGCTTTGGACAAAGCGCGCTCGTTGGCCATGCGGAGAAACTTGCTGTCCTCTACTGGGAGCACTTTGGAGTTCTCTGCCACACGCAACCCTCTGTCAGGTTCATCGGCTTAGCGGCGGAAAGGTTGAGGGGGCAAGGCGACGGAAGAACCACAATACGCTAGAGTAAGGTTTCGCAGCTACGCTCCTGGTGGGTTTAACGTCATTGTTACGACTGTCTCCGGCTTGCCTGTGCCCGGACTTGCAATTCGGAAGCGGCGGCTCGCAGCTCGTCGGCAGCCTCGTCGGCCGCTAGAGGCTTGCTGAAATAGTAGCCCTGAATTTCGTCACAACGATGTTCCCGCAGGAATGACATTTGGGCTTTGTTTTCGACGCCTTCGGCAATCACCTTGAGGTTCAGGCTCTTGGCCATGCTGATGATTGCACTTGTGATCGCGGCGTCATCCATGGCCGGCAGCGATTGCGGTCCACTGAGTCGGTCGGCCCATCCCAACGGCCATTGATGGTCTGTCCCGGTTATGGCCTAGCTTCATAGACCAAATTGAACGGCGTTTGCGTGGCCCGCCGGAAGCGGCTAAAGCCGGCGGAGTTGACAACTTTCTGCACTTGCTTCTCGCCTTCCTGAGCGCCCAGACACATCCCCACTTCCTGCGATCGAGAGCAAGGTGTGCGCTGGTCAACTTATGCCACAAGCATCCTCCAAAACTGCCGGCTTTCATAGCGCCACACCATGCCTGATCTTCGACGGCACGGCAGCGGAAGAGCCAAATTTAACTAATTTAGCAATGGATGCTGAATTCTGTTGCGAGCGAAGCACTATCGCTGCGCGGCGAGGGAGCGTTTCTTAACGATAGCGTCGTAGATGTTTTTCTCCACGTCCGCCACATCCGCCGTCGTGTCCAATACGAGATCGGCATAGCTCTTGCTGGTCGGCAAGTATTGTCGCGCTGCCGGTAAGACCGTATTTTCGTATTGCCACAGAATGAGGTCTATCGAGCGCTGACGCTCAGTGATGTCTCTAACTTTTCGGCGGTGGAAACAAACCTCCTCGGGAGCCTCTAAGTAGATGGATAGGTCGAAGTGCGTACGTAGTTCCGCAAAATGCAGGGCCAGGATGCCTTCCACGATCAGCAAGGAATCGGCGGGGATATGTTCGTGCCGGTCGCTCACGCGCAAGTGCTCGGCAAAGTCGTAAATGGGAGCCTCGATGGCCTTGCCCGCAGCATAGTCATAGATATGGCGCTCCAGCAGCGTCACATCGATTGCATCTGGCGTGTCGTAGTTCAGCTTTGCTCTTTGTTCTAATGGAAGATTGCTCAGTCCAATGGAGTAGGTTTCCATGGAGAGGACGTGCCCGTTCAGACGAGAGGCCACGCGCTTGGCGACGGTCGATTTACCGCTGCCGGACGGTCCAGCCAGTCCAACGATGAAAATATTGTTCTGAAGCGGCATGGTATCCATGATGGCTTGAGGTCTCGCAGTTCCTGCTTCTTGACTAAGAATACCTCGAAGGCGCATTTGGTTGCGTCTAGGGTCTGCCACCCGTGGTCGTTCCATGGGCGAGCTCCCTCCCGAACACTATGATTTGTTGATGGTTTGGCTAAGGGCTTTCGCTTCTGGCAAAGACCTGTTCGGCTTGGTGCCCGCGAAAAGTTACATCCCAACTGGTTATCGTTTCAGCTAAACTGTGGCCCTCCTTTGGGTGCAAGCTGGCAGGAGGCGGGAGAGATAAGACGCGTGCACGAACTAGTTCAAATCCTGCTCGATCATACATCTGCCGCGTGATTGTCTTCAGGCGATTGATGTGGCCTCCGCCCGGACCATCGCCCCAGTTCTGCTCCACGGCCGCCCCTCGTTGCATGAGTCTTTCCTGTCTTTTTAAGACGGTTAATGTGTTCCTCGACCGGTCCGTTGCTCCAAGGCTCAGTTACCGCTGCTTCGACGACGCGGAGGTCTTGTTGCGAAGACCGTACGAAGCGCGTCAGTGCATGAATGCCTGGCCTTCTGCGCCTGAATAGGCCTCTTTCTCCCGCCTTCTCAAAACGAGTCGAATCAGAGCCGATACAACCACCCCAGTGGATAACCAGCCAAACCAGTCCCCGAACAGCTGAAACAAAGTCCAGCTATGGCCGGTCGGCACCTGCGCGGCCAGAGTCACAAAAGGCGCTAAATCGCTTCGCCGCTCTGCGAGGATTCGTCCCCGGCCGTCGCTCACTGTCAGATAACCCCTCCCCGCAGCACGCAGCACGCTGAATCCGTCCTCGACGCCACGCATGATCGCCATGTGTCCATGCCAGCCGCGATCCACATTGAAATCCCCGCCCGGAACCAACATCAGGCCGATATCGGACCTCCCGTATTGCCGCGACAGAGGTGTGAAATCCATATCCTTGCAAATGGCCACTCCCCACATCCCGGAGGCTTCGTTTAAATGCAGCAAAGCTTTGCCAGGGGTGAAATTCAGCTCAAACGGCGGAAGCAGATGCTCCTTGTTGTAGCTCGCCACCGCGTGGCCCCGCCGGTAGACCCTTGCCTGATCGAAAGCCGCGCTGGCTGTTTCCCGATTTACGCCGAGCACGATCATTACGCCGCTCTCATCGGATAGCCGCTGCAGGATCGCATCGCCGGTGGCAACGTTTGAATCTGTCAGGGTAACCAGTCCTTCCTGCGACAAAATGACCTTCGAGCCGCCGGCAGCGAGCTCACTTGCTTTTTCCGCAAACGCCTGCAGAGTCGGTTCCGGATCCGATCCGCCGCCCGGAACTCTTTTGTCGGAGACCGCCAATCCGGCGTGCACCTCCGGCCCAGGTTGCGGCACCCGGAGCCGCACCGCGCCGAAGATCAACACCGCTACGACCGTGCCCGCCGTCACGGCGAGCATCCGCCGCGACTGCCGTGAGGCAGTGCGCCGCAGAAAAAGTGCGATCGCCAGTCCCGCCGGAAGCAAAAGGAGCACGAAGCTCATTCCCCACGGTCCGGCCAGCGATGCCAACTGCAAGAACGGCAAAAAACTCAACTGGGAATACGCAAGGGATCCAGCCGTACCGTGCGGCCACGCAAAGTTCCGCACGAACTCGAATGTTACCCAGGACGCAGGAAAACTCACGAGCGCGCTCCACGCGGCTCCGCGTAAAACCAGCGCTCGAAATAGCAGCACTGCCAAAGCGAACACTGTCGCTTCAAGGCCGAAGCCGCCTAGCCACGCCATCGGCGGCAGACCAAGATAGTGCATATACCCCCACAAATTCAGACATCCCACCAGCCACGCTACACCTGCAGCCAGCGCACCACTCCGCCACGGGCTTCGAAGCGCAAACCAAAGCACAGGCAACGGCGCCACCCACAAGAAGGGCCAAACCGGCTCCAGTCCGTTACCGAAAAACATCATAGCGGCGGTCGCCGCTACCGCCAACACCCCCTCAACCAGCCGACTCGACCTACCTGCGAATTCCACGAAAATACCTCCGAAATGAACGATTGCAAAACGCACGAAACTCCTCTGGCTCCATCGCCACGCGGCCCCCCAGATAGAGCATCACCATACCCTGTAGCAGCGCGCCCATTTCGAACGTGATCTCCCAGGCATTGTCTTTGCGAAAATGCCCGCTCGCCATTCCATCCTCGATCGCTTCGGCCGCCACGTTCGCCGTTGGCGATTGTCGCGTTTTGAAATCCACAGGATACTGGCGTGCTCCCGCTCGCCGCGTCATAAACATCAACTCGAAGAGACGCGGATTCTTCAGGGCATATTCCAGGTAAAGATCCAGAATCGTGTTGAGGCGTTTCTCGATGTTCTTCGATTTTTGAATGCCGGACAGACGCGCCGTCAGTTCGCCGAACCCCGCATCCGCCAGGGCATTCAACAGACCCGCCCGGTCTGGGAAATGCCGGTACACGGCCATGGCTGTAATGCCCGCTGCCTGCGCCACGCGGCGCATGGTCACCGCTTCCGGCCCTTCCTGATCCAGAAGTAGCCGCGCCTCCTCCGCAATTCGGTGTGCTGTCGATTTCGCCATGTATACACTGTACACATTGTAGTGTACGGCGTATACACGATTCAAATGAAAATGCAGGGACAGAATCTTGCTATCGTTACCCGGAAACTCCATCCGAGTTGAAAATGCAGAGGTTCCGCGCATTCATGAGATCCTGTTGCTACCACGATGATCTCTCTTTGTCGTTGCCCCTTTCGCTCTGGTCGGCTCCAGTTTTCGAACCCGTTCTGCCCGGCAGGCGGAGATCCTCGCGCTTCGTCACAAATTCACCGTTCTCCAGCAATGGGGATGGACCTGCGAACTGCGCCTCAGGGAAGGCTTTTCAGGGGCATCGGATTCCATCTCACCCGCCAGCGCAAGGAATCTCCATAGGCAGTATCAAAGCGAGGATTCCGCAAGCTGGGGAGCTACGCCGCCAGTGCGACCACGGGTGCCGGGCCTGGGTCCCATGGCTCCGGCGTCGTGGCAACCAATGGAACGATCTGCTCCGATCCGCAGAGCCTGCGGCGCCGTCCGCTTGACGACGAAACCGTTTTGCAATTCTCGCAATAGACAGCCTTTTCCGGCGGGATCCACACCAGACCGGGTTCCGTCCGGATCATCCGCACGTTCCGCATAACCCCTCCAGGAAATCACCTGTAGAAGGATTGGCTAGGACTGGGCCTGCGGGTCTCTGATTCGTTGCCGGCCTCAAATCCAGGACCCTTGGCGACCTCGCCGAAGACTTCGCAGTATCAAACAGTCCACGGCCGCTTGAGGTGATCCAGGTCCCGCTATACAAGCTTGTTTGCGATAAGACTGTCGCCACAGACGATCACGGCTTCTTTAGAAGGACGCGGTTTCCATTGCAGCAGTTCGAATGCTTTGCGACAATCAAGCTGCTCTCGCTTACCGAGCATGGGTTTCAGAGCGCGCATGTTCTCCTGGAATAGCGCTAAAGCTTTGACCACGAAATCGGGCAGCCGCCGGTTGGGAATAGATTTGCTGCGATCCGGAAAATGCTGTCTGAGTAGCTCTGCGATGTCTTTGAACCAAAGAAAATCCCCAGCACCGATGAACCTCTGGTTCGCGGCCTCCAGCCTCACCATCGCGCGAAGAAAGTCCAGGATTCGTAAAACTCGGGTGCCTGACTTGAGCAAGGCGGTCACTTCCGACAAATAGAACCAATGATTCTTGATTAAAGCGGTCAACAACGAGTTCGACGGCTCAGCGGACGTGCACCGGTGAGCGTCCGCACACCCAAGCCTACTGGCCTCGCTGGCAGATCAGACCGGCAGGCGCAAGCGTCGATGCGGACTGGTGCCTTTGAAGTCCTCAGGCGATGAGCATCTCCTGTTCAAACTCATTGGGGTCGCGAAGCGGCCTCAGCTCTCCGCGCTGCACGGCGTCATCGGTGACGCGAAAATGATACCGGCCTAGCACATTGAAATGTTTCCTGCTCAGCGGGGAGAGCCGCGCCACGTCCTCCGGCTTCACGGTGATGGCGTTCGCGCGGAGGTGAGCCAAGACAGCGTCCATGTAGCGCGTGGTCCACAACACGAGCGCGTTGACCACCAGCCCCAATGCCCCCAACTGATCTTCTTGTCCTTCCCGGTATCTCTGGCGCAGTTCACCGTTCTGGCCATGAAACACGTGCCACGAGAGGCCATTCCGACATTCGTGCCGGTTTGGTTGCGTCAAGCAATGCTGCCCACGAATCAGATCCGACGGTTTCAAGTTCCCATCTGCAGAGAACCCGCCACGCGGAGGAACTCATCCCAGTTTGCGGTGATCAACTCGCGTTGCAGGCTTTGGCGGCGGAACGCGAAACCGATCCCGGTAGTAAGAGCCGCGAGGCACCCACAGGGCAAGACAAGCGGCGCGGGTACCGACGGCGGTGGCGAGTTCGGATGACCCAACAGCGCGGCCACTTTTTTGGGACGTCGATGATGATTGTGGGCCTTGCGCAGCTCTTCGCGCTGCACGACGGAAAACTGAGACTCGACGCCTCAACATGCTCACTGGCGCAAGTAGAAGCGTAGCGACACGATACAAGCTTGTGGGTTCCGGAAATTCTGAGCCGTTAATTCCGGAAATTCTGAGCCGTTCGGCTTTGGGTGAGACCTCCTCTAAGTTTAGATGCCGTGTGCGACCTGATAGAGGGCCTCTTCTGGGAGTTTGCATAGGGCAGGTTTTCTTCGCTCCTCGTCGCGGACGTTCTCGGCTGGCCGCCGATCAGCGGACGAAGTTGATCGCGAGCGCCGGAGTGATTGAGGCATGGGTATTGTGGGAAGCTGGAATCACTCTGGTGCCAACGAGTACGCCCAGATTGGGCTTCCAACTGTATTCGATTGCCGGCGCGAAGGCGAACACTTCGCTGGAGCCGGAGTCCTTCTGGATCCAGGGTGAATTCCGAAGGCCATTGCTATCGAGCATGTCATATCCGGTGCTACGCGTATTCCCGTTGTGGCGGTAGGTCGCGTCGAGAGCCAGCACCCACTTCCGCGTCAGGCTGTATTCCCACGACGCATCGACATAGAAGGAGCCGCCGGGCTTGGCGTGTCCGCGGAATCCTGCGGCTGTGCCGTAAACACTCACACCTTCCACATTCACCTGGTTCGACAAACTCTGGGTCACGTTGAAACGCATGCGCAGAATGCGGCGATTCGGCAGCCAGAGATATGTCTGGGAGTAGAGCGCCAACGTCGTGGTGTCGGCTCCGCTGCCGAGTCCGTCGCTTGGCCGGTCGCCCAAAGCATCGTATTTCCCGGTTGGCAACGTCTCCTGGACGGCGACAGAAATCGTCGGAATCCAACTGCCCTCATCAAACTTCGCCAGCCGGTATTGAGTTTGCAAGGTGAGATCGCCCATCCCCACGCCGGAACTGCTCGGGCCGGTGCTCAATTTATTGAAGCCCGCCGTGGGGACTAGGCCGACCGTGAGTCTGTCTGTGACGCCATAGTTCACGTAGGTCAGCGAACCGAAGCCATTCGAATGTGCAGCAATGACATCGTAGAGATAAGGCTCAATCAGAAAGTGTCCGCGCGGTAACGTCGCGGCAGAGGGAGCCAGCATTGGGCCGGTCCACCATGCATCGTCGAGAGACTGGCGAACAACGGACGATGGCGGCGAGGTCTGCTGCTCTTGAGACTCTGCGGTCGCAACCGTAACGAATAGAGCAGCGACCATTAGCGCTGCAACGCGAACAGATCCCCGCATGATCGAAAGACTCCTGCTGGTGTCAGCGGTCAGACGAACGGCTGCCATTGATTCGAGCGTTGTAGAGCTGGATGTAGTCGGGCGGAGCGACTCCTTCGGCTAATCGGTCGTCGGGTATGGGCGCCCCAGATGTCCACTCGAGAGGCAATACTCCAGCCCATAGCGGCAACCCATAGTCGCTCTCGTCGTCGAGCGCCGGTCCACTTCGCACCTTTGCCGAAGCTTCCTCGATTGCGAATTCAAGCACCGTTGTCGCTTTCAATTCCTTCTCGCTGGGCTTGCGGACATCCGCCCACCGACCGGCGATGAGATGTTCGGAAATCACACGCAAGGCCTTGGTCTTCTGCTCCGCATCTGCGATCTTCCGCGCGGTTCCGAATGCAACGACGGAACGGTAGTTCATGGAATGGTGGAATGCAGAGCGCGCCAAGACCAAGCCATCGACGAGGGTCACGCTTACACAGGCTGCGACGCCGGCTTCGAGTTCCCGAAGCATGCGGCTCGCGGCTGAACCGTGGAGATACAGTTTTTCTCCGTCCCGACCATACAGCGTCGGAATCACGAAGGGCTGACCATCGATACAAAATCCCACGTGAGAGAGATAGCCCGCATCTAGAATTTGGTGAATGGCTTGCCAGTCATGCGATCCTCTATCGGGGATGCGCCGCAGTTCAGTGCGCTTTGTCAGATTCATCTTTCCCCCGCGTCTGGTCTGAGATCCAGTTGGCTTCCCAGGTCTTGCCTCCATCGTCGGAGAATGCCTGCTCGAAATGGACCGAATTCGGAGTGACGTCCGACCAAACATATCGAACCAGGACAGCTCTGTGATTAGGCCCAACTGCTTCCGTGTCGAAAAACTCGCCTCGTCCGTTCTTGAATTCGCCGACGGTCGGTACATCTGCGCCGCCCCCTTTACTGGTTGCCCAATAAAGGCTCCACTGGTGAGATTGCGGAGCGTACAAGCGGAGGGTCAGGCCTTCGATGTGGCCAGTTGGACGGTCAGCCTCCAACTCGTTCAGATTGGCACGCCCACTCCATACTTTTCTCGCGACAGAAGTGCCCTCAAATTCAACCCAGGTATAGGAGCCCGTTAAGGGGGCCAGGAGTTTCTTCAAATGAACATTCCAAGTACCAAACAGAAAATCAAAATCGTGTTGCCCATCGCGGGCGGCTTGTTGAGACTGTGATTTCATTGCCTCTGAACTCTGGGGCACGGCTGCAGGATCAGCTTCGTCATTTGTCCGCGTCTGATCCGTAATCCAGTTGACTTCCCAAGTCTTGCCTCCGTCACCCGAGAATGACTGTTCAAAGTGGGGCGAGTCCGTATCGGTCTTCGACCAAATGTATCGGACTAGAATCGACCTGCCGTTTGGTCCGGATGGTTCTGTGTCGTAAAACTCGCCGTGTCCATCCTTGAACTCGCCTATGGTTGGCGCGCCCAGGGTGCCGCTCTTGCTCGTGCCCCAATACAGGCTCCACTGGTGGGTTTGCGGATTGTATAGCCGCAGGGTCAGACCTTCGATGTGGCCGCCAACCGGGCTGTCGGTTTCAAACTCCTCCAAATCAGCGCGACCGCCCCAGACTTTTCGCGTGACCGAGGTACCTTCAAATTCCACCCAAGTGGTGGAATCGGTTAAGGGATGAAGGAGTCTTTTCAGATGAATCTTCCAGGTACCGAACTCAAAATCAAAATCGTGTTGCCCATCGCGTTGCGCAGGTGCGGGTTGAGCGCTGGTTGTCGATCCATCTGAATTATGTTGCGCGAGTCCTGGAAAGGGCCGCAAGACGACAACCAGGCTGCACACTATCACGGTAGCTCGAATATGTTTCTTGATGTTCATCGCTGTCTCCTTGAATTTGTCGGTCGATCCGGCCTGGCGAAAGCCACCGCTTTACTTTGTGGTCGTTCTCGTGAAATCAATCACCCAGTGTTTGGTCCAGGTTTCTCCGCCATCGAATGAGCGGTGACTTTCCCAGTGGGCGGACCGCTCCGTGATCCGGGACCATGTGAGCCTCGAGAGAACATTGCGCCCAGTCTCATCCTGCCACTGGCCGTGAAGGTCGATGGCGCCGCCTTCAAATCGTCCGCGCCAGACCAGGAAACCACCCGGCGCAGAGGTGTCCGTCCACGTGTGTTCCCACTGCGAGGTCTGGGGATTGAAGGCGCGGAGGCCGATGCCTTTGATGATCGTACCTTGGTAGGGTCCCTCGAAGAATTCCAGGGAAACGCAGCCATCCAGAACCTTGCTCGCTGTCATCGAGCCCGGCCCCTCGCCCCAGGATCCGTCGGGCTGAGCAAAGTGGCAAATCGCGTTCCACTCGCCTTCCAGAAAATCAAATTGCTTTGCTTCCGCGTTCGTGGGTGCACAAATCACAGTTGTCATGCGAGAAAACTAACTCGAAATAGTGGTCTGCTGCAATATCCACTTCTATTTGTTACGATATAACCACTATGAATCTCACTCACGACGGGTGGCCTCGAATGAAACGCCTTCCAGCCAGTTTCCTTCCTCCGATCGCGCTCGACCCGGGCAGCAAGACCCCGATGTATCGCCAGCTCTATGACTGGTTTCGGACAGCCATCATCGATGGCCAAATGCGGCCTGGACAGCGAATTCCGTCCACTCGAGGCCTGGCCGCTGAGTTGAAGGTTTCACGCATCCCGGTCTTGCAGGCATATGAGCAACTGCTGGCCGAAGGGTACTTCGAAACCTTCACTGGAGCCGGGACGTGTGTGGCTCGATCCATTCCAGAGGACACGACGAGTCCGCCAGCCGCGAATGTGCAGCGAGCACCGCAAGAAATAGTGAAAAGGCTTACTCCGCGCCGAATGTCACGGCGAGGAACTGCATGGGCGCAGGTGCCGGCTCAACTGTGGTTGAGTGTCTCCGGTGCATTTCGAGTGAGCCTTCCTGCCCTCGATCACTTCCCCATGGGCATCTGGTCAAAGCTGGTGGCTCGCCATGCTCGAAGGCCAGCAAAGGCCATCATGGCTTATGGCGATGCCATGGGATACGTGCCATTCCGCGAGGCGATTGCGGAGTATCTGGGTGCATCGCGGGGGGTGCGATGTGACGCATCGCAGATTCTGGTGACGACCGGTTCACAGTTAGCCTTGCAACTTTCCGCACAGGTTTTGCTGGATCCCAAAGATCGGGTGTGGATGGAAGAACCAGGCTATCCCGGTGCGCACCAGGCGTTCATTACGGCCGCGGCTCAGATGATTCCAGTTCCGGTGGACCACGACGGCATGGACGTGGCAAACATCATCGGTCGAAATCGCGTCGCGCGCGCTGTGTATGTCACGCCATCGCACCAGTATCCTATGGGCGTGACGATGAGCGCCACACGCCGCATGCTTCTGCTTAACTGGGCCGCGCGCTCCGGGGCATGGATCATCGAAGACGATTACGACAGCGAGTACAGATTTGGAAGCCGCCCTATCGCTGCTCTGCAAGGCATGGACACGGATGGGCGAGTTATTTATATCGGGACGTTCAGCAAAGTCCTGTTTCCTGCTTTACGCCTGGGCTACATGGTTGTTCCCAAGGATTTGGTACCCGCTTTCTCCGCCGCTCGGGACGCCGCAGATATCTTCTCGTCGACCCTCTACCAGGCGGTCCTAACCGATTTCATCCGCGAGGGACACTTCGCTCGCCACATACGCCGGATGCGAATGCTGTACATGGAACGGCGAAGCGCACTGGTAAACGCAATCCGACTTCAGATGGAAGAGATGCTCGAGGTGGTTGGCGCCGAAGCAGGAATGCATTTGGTCGCACTTCTGCCGCCCGGAATTGACGATCTTGCCGTTTCGAGGAAAGCTGGGCGGAACGGTGTTTCTGCGATGCCTTTGTCCACGTGTTACGCAAAACGTCCGAACAGGGGCGGCCTCATTCTTGGGTACGGCGGTGCGAATGTTCGGCAGATTCACGCGGGAATACGCAAGCTTCGGATGAGCGTGCAGGACCAGGTCGCATGACGCGCTAAATGTAACTTCTGAGTGACGGCAAGCGGGAAGCAATCCCAAGGTTAAGGTTAGCTGACCATCTGGGAGCGATAGCCTTGTGGCTCAAGTTGAGATGCTGGATGTGGCTGCTTCTAGCTTGCTGTACATTCGGATACATTGTGGATAGGCCCCGGAATTTCAAAGCCGAAAATCGGAGGCGAGCAAGAAGAGGAACAAACATGGTCCAATCGGGTGCGCGCAATAAAGAATGTTTGAGGATTCTGTTCTGGCTAATCCCCTGCGCCTTGCTGTTCACCGCCGCTGCTCCGCCCGCGGCGGCACAGTTCAAGGCCTGGGTCATGGCCAAACTCCCCGACACGCCCGAGGGTCTCGGAGTCGACTCTCATGGCGAACTCTACGCGACCCTGATGCATATTGGCGAAGTCGTCATGGTCAAAGATGATGGCAGCTACGATCACATCGCGTGGGTGCCGTCGCAGGAAGAAAGCGGAAAGGGAGACCTGATCGGACTCGATCTTGACTCGTCTGGCAACATTTACGTTGCCTACACGGGCCACTCGAAACGTGACTTTAGGAAGGACCTGGCAGATCCGTTCCACCCCGCTTGCCGGGACGCGACGGTGACCCAATCGGGCGTTTATAAGATCGACGCTAAAACCCGAAAGGTAACGGCCCTCGCGACCAAAGCAGAGGGTTGGCCATTTTGCTATCCCGACGATGTTGCGATCGACTCCAGCGGCAACGTGTACATGACGGACCTCACGTACTCCGGAATCTGGAAAATCTCTCCCGATGGCAAGAAGGTGGACCTGTGGTCGGCACATCCGCTGCTCAATTGGTCCCCCAAGCCTTATTCGGGATTCCCACTGGGAGTCAATGATCTCGTGATCGATAAGCAAGAGAAGAACATCTATGCTGTTACCGACGGTGACCCAATGATACTCAGGATCCCGATTAAGGGTGATGGGACAGCCGGTGAACCGGTGCCGTTGCCGTATGGGTTCTCAGCATTTGATGGGATCGAGTTGGACGGCAAAGGCAACATCTACGTATCCGAGATCTTGCTAAACCAGATCTGGGTCCTTTCGCCTGATGGCTCTCAGCGCATCCTGATAGCCACTAAGAAGAACGCGCCGTTGGACAACAACACTAGCCTGGTTTTGAAAGGAGATGTTCTTTGTACAGCCAACCTCGGCTTCACCCACGCCAAACCCGAGGAAGCGGACCGAACGGTGGTCTGCATGAAGGGTTTCCCCCTGCCGAAATAGTTGGATTATGGAAGGTTAGCCGACCGCACGGAAGTTGATGGGCAAGCTCTCAACGCGTTGCGAAAGTCTCAACCTCAATTCTTGAGGACGGAGATTCTCTACGAGATGGTCACTGGCAACCGGCCGTTCGCGGGACGCAGCCAGATCAGCGTGGCCAGTGCCATCCTGGAGAAAGAACCTGAGCCAATCACCGCGACTCATCCGTTCACGCCGCATTTGTTCGAGCAAGTGGTCGCAACCTGCCTGGCCAAGAATCCTGACGACCGCTTCCAGACCGCGCATGACCTGAGGCTGCAGTTGAAGCGGATTGCCGAGGGCAAAATCCAAACTGCCAAGCCCGCAGAGCACGGGAGAACGAAACGGGAAGCCATTCTGGCCGCTGTGGCATGCGTAACCGCCCTCCTCCTGATCGCATCCTTGATCTGGTGGCGCGCCAGTCGCCCGGCTGAGCGAACCGAGTATTTTTCCGCGCCCCTGCCGTTCGCGGCGCGAGACGTGGCTGTGTCTCCCAATGGCCACACGGTCGCAGTGGTTGGGCGCGATTCGGAACGAAAAAACCTCCTGTGGACGTATGAAGCCGGCTCGCCGCAGGCAACGGCGATCCCCAACACCGAGGGAGCCAACTTTCCATTCTGGTCTCGCGACGGCAAGTCAGTTGGATTTTTCGCGGACGGGAAACTACTGAAGAAGCTGGACCTATCGGGCGGGCCGCCGCAAACCCTCTGCGAGGCACCTACCGGCCGCGGCGGCGCCTGGAACAAAGACGGAGTCATCCTGTTTACTCCGAGCGGACAGTTGGGAGTCGGCCTATACCGCATCGCTGCGTCGGGAGGTACGCCAACGCAAGTCACATTTCCGGACAGGACACGGGGAGAGGATAGCCATCGTTGGCCTGTCTTCTTGCCGGACGGAATTCACTTTCTTTATCTGGCCATGGATCTCTCCGGCCGGAAGATCTCTCGTCCATTTATGTGGGTTCGCTGAACTCGAACGAGAAGCGCCTGGCAACTCAGGCGAAAGCGAATGTCGCCTACGCCGAACCGGGGTATTTGCTCTTTTACCGCGATCAAACTCTTTTTGCGCAACGATTCGACGCCAAGAAGCTTGAACTGAGCGGGGAACCGAGTCCCATTCTCACAGATATTCTGTACTTGCCGCGAATTCAGAGGGCGGTGTTCGCGAGTTCGTGCGAGCGGCGTGCTGTTCGCCCAGAGATCCGGGGATACAGGAGCGTCGCAACTACTCTGGTTTGACCGCAAGGGACAGCAAGTTGGAGTTGCAACCCAACCGGGCATTTACGGCAACATCGCGTTAGCGCCGAATGGGAAGTTCGTTGCGGCCGACTCCATGGACCCGGCGAGCACGAATACCGATCTCTGGACCTACGATCTGGAGAACGAGAGCAGCAAACGGCTGACGTTCGATCCTGCCATTGATTCGTCGCCGGTTTGGAGTCCGGATGCGAGCAGGCTGGTGTTTTGCTCAGACCGCGCGCAAAAGTTCAACTTGTACCTGAAAAATTCGGGCGGGTCACAAGAAGAGCAATTGATCCCGCAGGAAGGCCCCCGACCGGTATCCCACGGACTGGTCGCACGACGGGAAATATCTGCTCTATGAGCGGGGCCCCGTGTTGTGGTTCGTAACGTTCCGGAACTCACGGCTACTCCGTTTCTGAAAGCAGGCTCGACCGCCAAAGTGGGTCGCTTCTCTCCGGACGGAAAATGGGTTGCCTATGCTTCGAATGAAAGCGGACGATGGGAAATTTATGTAACTTCATTTCCAGCCGCGCATGGGAAGCGGCAAGTGTCGAATGCGGGGCGGGGAGCAGCCGAGATGGCGAAGCGACGGAAGAGAGTTGTTCTATCTTGCGCCGGACGGCAAGATTATGGGCACGCCCGTGACAACCGGCGCCAGTTTCGACGCGGAGACCCCGGTTGCACTGTTCCAGGCGTACCCTCGCGAAATGATCGCAACGTCGGAACAGTTCGACTACGACATAAGCAAAGACGGTCAGAGATTCCTGATCAACACGCAGCTAAAAGCGGCATTGACGCCAATGTCAGTCGTGATGAATTGGGCTGCCAGCCTGAACAAATAGACCGCGCCCTCGAGCACCCCAACAAAAGTACTCAACTTCTGAAATCACCCATAGCGGTCACGACCTGGACGGTTTCGGATTCTGGGCAGTTCGCGAGCAATCCTAAGTTACGCAATGGGGACGAGTCTCACAACGGGTCACACGTCAGATTGGGGAGGCGTGTGGTTCGCTCACGCCCGATCTCCTCGAAGTCCGTGTTGCTGAAAATCCGACAGTGATCCGAGAGATCTCGGTTCTTGTTCATAAGCTCGCGCCTTTGCTCCATGCTTCTTTCAGGCCCCGCCTGGCGGCGAGTGTTATTTCGCCCTTGCGCTTCGCTATGACTTCACCCCCATCAGGTTGTCAAAGGGACTTTCACCCTCGAGCTGTCGAACATGCTCGGCACACGTAAAAAAGCCGCCCCCAAAAGGCGGCTTCACACTCTTATTCCAAACACTCAGTGCCAAAGGCCCTCCAGGAGAAAGCCGTGCTTCTACTGACCGGTCACCGCATCGATGAAGGCAAGGCCGTTCGGCGTACCCCACCCGGTTGCGTTGTCCCAGCCGCGCCGGACCGTAAGCGAGGTGTCCAGACCGAATCCAAAATCCAGAACGCACGGACCGGCAGGGAACCCCATCCCCTGGCAAAGCTCCGCACTGATGGGCCAGATCGTGCTGGTGAACCCCTTATTCCCGTACAGGAATCCGTCAAACAGCTCGGAAGCCGAGTAGGTCGTGGTACCACTGCTGTCCGTAATCGAACCGGTCACGTTGTTCCGCGTGCTGTCGGTAGTGGGCAGCACATCCTGAACGCCACCGTAGGGCAGACCAGCGATAAGGGGCGCAGCAGAACCGAGCGGCGCACCAGCCTGCTCGTTGGCGAGGGCCCAGAAGCCCGTAAAGATTGGACTGGCCAAGCTGGTGCCGCCGATGCCGTAGAGGAGGAACTGTTGCCCTTGACTCGTGATCGCGATGACAAAGCCCGTGTAGGGATCAGCCAGCGCGGAGACATCGGGCGTCTGCCGCCCTTTGCCGGGAAGTGACGACTGCCACGATGGCTTGGCCCAGAACACGCTCTCGCCACCTCCGCCGCCGCCGATGGGGCCGATGGCCGCCGGCGGGTCCGACACCGCACCGCCGATCTCCAGGCCAGTCCATGTACCGCCCCAAGCGGTGGTGATCGTGGATCCCGGATGGTTGACGTCGTTCAGGATCGAGGTACCGCCGACGCCGGTGGCATGCGGCGCAACTGATGGCACGCCGGGCGCACCCAACGGAGAACCCACCCCATTGTCGCCACTATCGCCGGTCGAGAAATTGACGGTGATGCCTTGTGCGGTTGCCAGCTCAATCGCCTCGTCCCATGATGTCTGTTCCAAGGGTCCGGCGAGCAGGTCGAGATCTTCTTCATAGCTATTCGAGAGTTGGTTGCCGAGATTGTTCTGCACCACGTACGCGATGGAGTTCTGGAAGTCTTCGCTGTCCTGGCCGTTGGTGGCGACGACAACAATGTTCGCCCCGGGAGCGATAGAGTGCGACGACTGCACGTCGAGTGCGATCTCGCCGTTCCAGCCGCTCACTATGCCCAAGATCGGATTGGGCTTGCCCTGCGGGTAGACAATGCTGAAGTTGGTTTTGTTCAGCAGCGGCAAACCCGCCAGTTTGAACAATGCGTTGGCGTCTTTCTCGAGAGTGGGATACCCGTAGCCCTCGACCAAAACAATCGTCTGACCTGCTCCGTTCAATCCCTCCTCGTAAACCTGGTTGAGACCGTAGGCAGTCTGCAATTGTGCGGGGAGATAGACGCAGTAAAGGCCTGACGCGTCATAGACGGTGCCGGTGTAGGAAGCAGTTGGCAGTGTGCCCGAACCCTGCAGGTTGTAGGTCGCCGGTGGGGTGAGACAGTCGGTGGTGCTTACTGGCGGAAAACCGGCGTTGCGGCGAACTTTGCTGAGCGGCAGCGGAGTATACGGTTTTTGCGTGCGCGGGTCAATCGCCTGCTTGTACAGCGGGCGCACCTGATGGCTCTCGATCCCCGCCACGGTGGAGACGTAGTTTCCCGCCGCGCCGCTCAAGTGTGCATTGCGCACGTTGGCGCGGTAGGTTCGTCCGTTGTATTCGAACTGGTGAAGTTCGGTGTTAAACGCTTTCTCCACATTGGCGATGGTGCCGTGGGCGCGGATCGTGAAACCGTACTTGTCGATGGAGAGAATGGTCAGTCCGCTCGTCTCAAGTTCCCGGCGAACCATCTGCCGCTGGCTTCCGGTTGGCGCATACTTCTTGAGGTCGGCGGGAGTCATCCACTTGTGGAAGGTCGGCGAAGTGCGGTCGTAGAGCGCGTCGACAGCCTTGTCGAATGCCGCCTTGTCGTTAAGCTTGAGGTGAACTGTTATGTTGATCTCGGCCGAGGCATCGGCAAGGCCGAGGTCCCGTGAAATTTGAATACCAGCGGGCACATTGGTTTCTGCGCGTTGAGCGTATGCTGACAAGCCTCCTATAGCGAAGAACGCCGTCAAGACGACGACCGTCACGCCTCGTAACGAACTTTGAAACGCCATGATCTTCTCCTTTTGCAATTTGACTAAAGCACAACCGGGACAACCTGGAACCTGGAAGAGATGTCCAGGGAACAGGAAGGTTCCAGGGACACATGACTTGAAGACGAACAGCCGCCGACGTACTCACATCGGCCGTTGTCAAAATCTTGTCGGTCAAAACTTATATACGAAGATTCACCTCCCTGTACAGCGAAAACCCGCACTACAAGCGCTTTCCGCTAGCGACATTTGCCGGCCGCCTTCTGTTTGCGGTCTCGGCGGTCGCTGTGGCCGCAACCTCGACGCCAGCGCAATCCCCACAAGGTACAAGGTCCCCAAGCCGCTCAACCGCGCAGAAAATGTCGATCAGTGGGAAAGTACCGACCAAGAATGGCACCCCACTCACCGACGCACGCGTAGAGCTTTTCCCCGTGGGCCAACGAAGTGATCCGAACCGTGCGCACATCTCTGCTATCACTGCACCCGATGGTACGTTTCGTGTAAATGTTCCGTGGGCAGGTGACTACATTTACGGTGTGTCTTTGGGAATTCAATTGTGCCAGGGACGCATGCAGCCGCCTTACTGCAACGGGGTCGTGCTTGTGGTTCCGGTTGAAGAAATGAAATTGCAGTGGCACCGCTACCAGTCAGCGTGTAGCTATTCGACCGGAGATGTCCACTTCTACAACATCCCACCCGGCGATTACCGGAGTTTTGCAATGGAGGCCCCCAGTTACCCATTACATCGAGCCTTGGCTTGTGCGGAGCTGGAAAAGCCTAGATGGGGGGACCTGGAGATGCATGAGAAAGATTCGACTCTGATTCACATCGTGCCGGGAAAAACGAATGAGATCGATCTGCGCTTGATTCGTGCGCGGTAGCGCGCCGCAACAGTCCTCATTGGCGATGTCAACGGGCTGAGAAGCAGAAAGCGCCTTCCAGAAGCTCGTGCCGGCTTGACCAATCGAAGGAATGACGGCCAAGTCCATTTGTCGAATGCTCGTTCTGCCCGGGCGCAAAGAGGTCGGGCCTTAGCTCTTACAAGCTCTCGGGGTATTTGCCGACGAGTTCGAATTCCATCGACATGCCCCAGAGATCGTCGCCGTTACAGCTCACGGACCAGCGCGGAGACGTGCGAAGGTGTTGGTTGGTGGAAGTAACGTCCTTCGATACCCTGGAGGTGAACAGAGCGACGAAGCTGTTGCAGCGATCGGGATCTTTGGTGAACTGGCCGAGCATAGGGTTAGGTGAGCGTTTGGGGTTGACGGATTCTCCCCAGCGAAAGGAGTAGGCGCGATTGAAGTCGGAAAGGGGCGGCAGGTGTTCAGTTATGACAAAAGTCAGGGTCAGGATAGCGGAGTAACCCTTCTTCTTGGTGGGCAGGCAGTCAATGAGCAATCGGTCGGCAGTCTTCCAGCGTGGTCCTGAGGCGCGGACTTCGAAAGAGGCAGTGGGGAGATCGCGGCAGTCGGCCTCGGTGACAGGACCGGAGAAGACAAACTTCTTGGGAGGGTCGATTTCTTGGGGGAGGGGTTGATTTTGCGCGGCGGCGAACGTGGGCAGTAGCGAGCAAAATGCGAGCAGAAATTGGAATGTGGGTTTGCGCATAGTGGGAACGGCCTTCATCTGGAATTGCCTTCTTCACTTGGAATAAACTGCCGTAGGAGGCGGCGAGGGTGCGAGCTGGAATTACCGGTGCAGCGCTCAGCTTCCCTTGGGCTCGTAGCCCAAATAGCCCAAGAAAGAGCGCAGAAGCTCGCGCTTAAGTGACTGGTCGTCTTTTGGAATCACGGCCTGCCAGTTCTTCAAATCGTGATCCACCAGAATCAGCTCTATCAGGGCGCTGGTCAGCATCATCAGAGCAAAAGATACCGCCATTTGCGGGTCGGGGTGCTTTACCTCTTTTCGATGCACCAGAAATAACTCCACCAGGTACTGATAAGTACGTATCTCCAGTCGGGCGCATTTCTTATAAAAAGACGTGTGATCGCGCCCCTGCGCAAACTGTCGGAGGGCACGCAACAGTCCGGCGTTGGCTCGGTAGCTGAGCAGCATGCTGTTGATGAGCTGCTCGGCAAGCACGGCCAGGGGAATCTGCCGCGCCATGGCGGGCGTGAGCGCCATGCGCAACCTCTCGTCCTGACGCTCCAGGATGCCGATGATGACCGTTTCGAGAAGCGCGTCCTTATCAGGAAAACGGCGATAGATAGCCCCGGGCGTCAATCCCGCGTGCTGGGCGATGCGCGGAATGGTGGCGCCCTCGAGTCCGTGCTGTCCCAGGACCTCGGCCGCTGCCTTCAACAACTTACGCATCGATTCCCGGCTGCGGGCTTGTTGGGGAGCGAGTGTCTTATCAGCCATAGCCTTCCTTTATATCAGCTGGGCAAGACAATACTTGACATTAATGTAAATGTAAATATACATTTACATTGGACAAACCCAAACGCACGACACGCGCTTATTTGCGGGTTTGCCCCACCGGGAAACGCATCGAGGAGGTTCCCATGACAGCTGCAACCGTTCCCATCGCAAACCTTCCTCCCGCAACCGTCGAGCATCCGTTGCGCAACACGAATTATCGCCTCTGGCTCATCGGCGGCACGATATCGCTGCTGGGCGACCAGTTCTATCTGGTGGCCTTGCCATGGCTTGTCTTGCAGCAGACCGGTTCCGCCGTGGCCATGGGCGCCATCATGATGGCGGGCGCTATTCCGCGCGCTCTGCTCATGCTTATGGGCGGCGCCGTCAGCGATCGCATGTCCGCGCGCAAGATCATGATTGCCGCGGCGACGGCGCGCACTATCTGTGTCACGGTGATCGGTATTCTGGTCTGGCTACGCGTCCTGCGGACCTGGGAGCTATACGCTCTGGCGGTTGCATTTGGCGTGGCCGATGCATTCGCCGTTCCGGCACAATCGGCCTATATGCCCTCGCTGTTGAAGCGCGAACAACTGGTCGCGGCATCGTCGGTCAGCCAAAGCACAGGACAGTTGACGACCATTGTCGGTCCAGTTCCAGCCGGGTTTGTGATCAAAACGCTGGGTGTGGCATGGGCCTTTTTCGTGGATGCGATCAGTTTCCTGTTTATCATCGGCGCACTGTGGAAGCTACCGGATCCACCTAAGTCCCAGACTGCCCGGAAAGCGATGTTGCACTCGATCGCGGAGGGAATCGGGTACGTGGCAAAAGATGTGCCGCTGCGCTCGCTGATGCTGCTGGTCACGGTCCTGAACTTCTGCATTGCCGGGCCGGTTTCGATTGGCCTCGCATACTTGACCAAGACCAGATTCGGTTCGCCCGCCGTGTACGGCATTGTGATCTCGGCGGTTGCCGCGGGAAGCTTGCTAGGCATGCTGCTGGCCGGCGTCTGGAAGATTCGCCAGCGCGGCGCGATGATTGTGGTGGTTTCGTTGGTCCTGGGTGTCTGCCTGGGATCCATCGGACTGCTGGGGAAAGTATGGAGCATCGCCAGCATGCTGCTGATCATGGGCGCAGCGGCCGGAATGGTCAACATCCACATCGGCGCCTGGATCATGCAGCGGATCGATGTCGCAGTGCGCGGGCGAGTTGCGAGCGTGCTCATGCTTGCCTCCTTCGGAATTACCCCCATCTCCCTGGCGGTTGCAGGATTCCTGGTTGCGTGGAGCTTGAAGCTCATGTTTCTGCTAGCTGGAGGACTCATGGTGCTGGCTGCCGCGGGAGCTTCATTCCAGAAGCCAGTGCGAGAGATTGAGTAAGCATCCGAACTTACCGTTGTGCGAAATTGGAAGTCCGGCTGGCGAGTGGCGCCGATTTCAGACCAATGAGGGGCAGACCGGAGCTTATTCCTCGCCCGAAGTCCTTCTTTGGGAAAATGTCGTGCCACGGCGGGCTGTTCGATCTGCCGGTGTCCGCGAAGCCCGATGGTGGACCGCGTCACGATTAAGGCAGCGGCACTAAAAACTTACCCAGCATTGCTCCCGTGGAAAACACCGTATGCATTGGTGAAGCAAAGGCATCGCCAATGCGCGTTTTATGAAGAGCTGATGCGTAAGTTGCGAGCGCTGCCCGGAGTTGAATCGGTGACCATCTTGGAGGAGCGCCTCGGTTCCTGGTGGTCAAATAATGGCAACATGATGGTCGACGGCAAGCTGCCGGGCGCGGCGAACGGATCGCCATGGGTGCGCAGAACGTAGCGGGTCCTGACTTCTTTCATACGTTGGGAGTGGCCGTGCTTGCTGGCCGCGACTTTGCTGACTCCGATACCGCAATCTCGCCGCACGTTGGCATTATCAATGAGCTATTCGCGAAGCGCTTTCTGCCTAATCAGGACCCGTTAGGGCACCGTATCGGAACCAGCGATGGGAAATATCAGATGACCATTGTGGGCGTGGTCAGGGATCACAAATACCGCAGTATCGATGAAGAGCCAGTTCCGATGGCATGGTACATGTACGCCCAGATTCCGATCACAGGCAAAATGCACGTCGAACTTCGTGTCCATGGTGAACCGCTGGCGATTTTACCTGCTGCGCGCAGGGTCGTGCAGCAAATGGATCCGAATCTGCCTTTGATTGAGCCCGTCACACAACAGGCGCAGTATGAGGCGACCATCTCACAGCATTTGCTGTTTGCGCGACTGGCGGGATTCTTTGGCCTGCTTGCAGTCCTGCTGGTTGCCACGGGGCTCTATGGCACATTGGCGTACCGCGTAAACAATCGCACGATGGAAATAGGCGTGCGCATGGCCGTGGGGGCACGGCGCGGACAGGTGGTTTGGATGGTATTGCGCGACAGCCTCATCCTAACAGCGGTTGGAATGGTGATCGGTGTGCCGTTGGCTTCTCTGGTCGCAAGAGCGCTTGCTTCTGCGCTCTATGGAGTAAAACCCTACGACTGGTTGAGTTACTCATTGGCCGTATGTGGCGTGGCAATGGTAGCGATAGTCGCCAGCCTCATTCCAGCGCGCGGAGCCGCGAATGTTGATCCCCTGAGTGCATTGCGAGCTGAGTGACAGGCCAAGGCGCAAAGGAGCGATCTTCCGCTGTTGCAACCGAATCGGCGCGCCGAGTGCGTCAAGCCAACTGCGGTAGCGGTGGCGAAAAAATGACTGCTCACGTGCGCTATACCCGGTCGCGTGCAGGTTTGCGGGCAATGCGTGGCGGCCTAGTTTTCGACCGTGTGGGTAAACTTTGCACCGCGACCATTTCCGGCGGGCAAAAGGACCCGGCGTCACACTTGCAGCGACTCCCTAGGAGGACACGGCCGCCGTAGCTTACTCTCACGGAAATCCCAAGTGGCGATTCACGCCCGCTGAGATTTCCAAATTTCCGATTTAAACCATCAGAACAAAGGGACTTCTTCGCAGAAGAAATTCAACATCTGGTCCGTCTCTTAACCGGTCTTACCGAGGGGCGATTTATTAACCAGACTGATCCACCCGGACCTGGTTAGCTCCGTTATGATCTCCAGCCGCCGATCCTGCCTTATGCGAAACGCGACCTCAGCCATCGCAGAATGGGTTTCATCGCGTTGGTAATTCTCATCCCATGCCTGGATGGCATCTAGTTCCGCCTTCAGGCGTGCCTGATGTTCCCGATTCACGGCAATATACCTCCCTCGATTTCAGGAAAACCTTGCACGTAGGCGGCCGAAACCCGACACGGAGGCTCTCGTTTTGTTCTGAGTGACCTAGAAGCACGGACAGGCGGGTGGGGTTCTCGGAACGCCGAGATTTCAGCAGGACGCCGGAAATCCCGGCGGATGTCCTAGGCACGATATCTCGGCTATGCCGTTTGAACCTGTGCCAGCAGCCATTTCTTTGGCACGGACTGAAAGATGAGATTATCGGCAGTGACGACAAAGTCGTTTCCGCAGCGAGGACAAGTGAACTCCCACAGTTCAGCGTGACTACCCCTCGTCGTCTGTGGCGCAAAGACAAGGGCTAGCGCGCCACAATCGGGCGTGGGACAAGTCGAACCTGCCGCAACTTCGTCGTCAAACTCAGACCGGTCGTCCCGCATGGAAGCTCACCGTGAAGGTCGAACGCCACTTTGTCAGAACAGTTGCTTATATTCAGTGAGAGCGGTCACACCAAAATCGTGATGAAAGACCGGGTGCGAAGTTTCAGAGGTTTTGCCTGCAGCAGACCTTTTTGACCAAGATGTGCGCAGGTTGCCGTCATGAATCGCGGACGTCAGGCTGGCATGTATTTTGGGGGTTGCGCTGTCGATTTGCATCGGGCCGTTCAGTCCGCAATTCTAGGGGTCGGCCAAACACCCGAAAACGGCCCCCCAGGCATCGCCGGTAGGCAGAATTTCATGTAGGAGGCACGATGAATGCATGCCCTCCGGCAGATATTGCAATGTCATTGACAAGTCGGGCTCGACACCGGATACTTTCTGGGAGTGGTTCCGAGCTTTAGGACAGCGTCTATCGAGCACCACTCCCTCCCCCTGAAGTCGAATTCAATCTGGAAGATGACCATGTCGTTTCGACCGGAAGGGTTTCGTGTCGCCCGGCACAGAAAACTGCGCGTGAGGGTCTGGGGACCAAACTCTTCTGATCACAGGAGGAATCTTGTCAATGTCCGCAAGCAACAATGGTTTTCTGCTGTTCGACGCCGGATTGAATTTGATTGCGTCGAATGAGCAAGCTCTTCAAATCCTCTCGTTCTCGAGTGAAGCAGATCGGATCAAACAGCCTAAAGTCTCCCGCGCGGATCGGGTACGTATCAGCCTCCTCGACCATCGGCGTCAAGGCGGAACGGCTTTTGTCAAAGACTTCACGTCAGGCAAGCGCCGCTACATTTGCAAAGTCTCGCCCGTCGACTGCGGTGGACAGTATTCGGTTCGACCCGCTTTCATTGTGCTGCTGGAGCGGGATACAGCGGGCAGCCACAATGCGCTTGCCGAAACCCTTGCCCAATTTGATCTGACGCAGCGAGAAGTCGAAACCGTGGAGTTTCTCCTCCAGGGTCTCACCAGCAAGGAGATCGGCACTCGCATGAACATCAGTCCCAACACGGTAAAGGCGTTCCTTCGCTTGGTTATGGTGAAAATGAAAGTTTCCACCCGTTCGGGAATTGCCGGAAAGATCGCAGCATCAGGGACCGAGCGGTCGCCCGCAATTTTCCAGTCAACCGAGGTCAGTCCGATGGTAAACGGCGCGACTGGAGCTTTTGCAGATACCAAGGAGCGATTTCACTCGCACCCAAGCGCGGATTGACGCCGACAGGAACCGCCGAAGGAGACGGGTGCGGCGGCAACGGTTGACCCTGCTGACCGGTGGAGCAGTTGATCCTCCAAATGGCGGGAAATGACGGGATCGTGAGACGCGGTGAATCGACGAAGGGCGCTCAAGGTTGGTTGGCCTAGCCCGATCCTAGACCGGGTTTTTCTTGAACAGGGGCTCTAGGCGCTCATAGAGACCTTCAATCGCATGGAAGAGTTTGGCCAGCCCCTCGGTTTCATAGCCCACTTCCAGTGATTCCAGGTCGATCGTCAGATCCCTCGCGATCTGGGTGGCGCGACGAACACGGTTTTCCGACAGTATCCCCAGAACTGAATACGGATCTCGATGCTGTTGTTGGAGTTCTGTCCATTGTTGGACGGCCCATGTGGTTTGCCGGATACTGTCGACTGCACTGCGGAATTCGCTCAGCACCCGGGGAGATGAGTCCGCGGAAACCACGAGTTTCTCCAGGACTTGCAGCTCCTCGGTAGCCGCTTTTAGGCGTTCCGAGACAGATGGGGAGCTACCTTGATGGTCGCCGAATGATGCCATGGATCGAAGCTTCCTCCGCACCTCAAACCATCGGCCATGCGACGCTAAAACTTTGCCCGCCACTCGCACTTCGGTAATGTCTGGAAGTTGCCGGCAGGCCAAACGGAGCGCATCGTGTTTTCTTTCTCGTCCCGCGGCTTCCGATCTCCGGGAGGGGATCAGATAATTTACCTGTAGGCACTCGGTCGAAGGCCTGTCGCTTTTCTGTCCTGATCGGTCGTAGCCAAGAGCAGGAAGCCCGTGACCACTTCGAAACCGTTATCGGATAAAAAAGTCGTCGTCGATCTGGTCCGGTTCGCGGGTTAAAGCGATAAAAGCGACCGTCCGATACATGGGTAAAGGACAACCCTATGCGTCGGTAGCTGCCGCTGATCTTTCTTGTTTGCATGGTAACGGGCAGCTCGTATGCTCAGAGCTCAGACAATATTGAAATCCACGGATTTGTCACTCAGGGTTTCGTCTTCAGTTCGCGTAACAACCACTTGCCCATGCAGTCAAGCACTGGCAGTCTGCAGTGGACCGATGGCGCGGTGAGTCTCACCGATTCCCTCACCGACAAGCTGCGGGTCGGAATCCAGCTGCACATGTACCAACTGGGACAACTCGGCGGCCCCAATATTCATGTCGATTGGGCATCGGGGGACTACCGGGTGAACGATCATCTTGGATTTTGAGCCGGCAAGGTGAAGACCGTCAACGGCCTGTTCAACGACTCCCAGGACGTGGACGCGGTCTTCCTCTGGACGCTCCTGCCGCAATGACCGTACCCGATCGACAATCCGTATTTTTATGGCAAGATCGAGGGGCACTTCCTGCACGGCACCGGGCTTGGCTACTACACCAGCACCAATCCGAACGGCCTGGAGCCAAACTCGAACAAATTGGCGGCTAAGATCGGTTTCAGTTTCTAGAGGTTCATCACGAGATGAGAGAGCAATCCACAATACTGCCTGCCTGATCCTAGTGCTCGGTTGCTTCGGCTGCTGGTCAGCGGCTCGCGCCCAGGATGGGGTGTTAGTGGCAAACCGGGCTGTTCAGGTCGCCGAGATCGGCAACGCCGATTTGCGTGCCATATTCAACGGAAGCAAGACCCGATTCGCTGACGGGTCACATGCGGTGCCGGTCATGTTAAAAGGTGGACCGGCGCGCGAAGTATTCTTAGAGAACCACATCGGCGAAAACGCGGACGAATTCCGCGCGCAATGGCGCAACGCGGTATTTGCCGGCCAAGGCGCCATGCCCCGAACGTTCGATTCCGAATCGGCTCTCATCGAATACGTATCCGTCACACCCGGCGCGCTCGGGTATGTGGGCCGTACGCCATCTCCGGATAAAGTGAAGGGCCGGCGATTTGTGAAGTAGTACCCGGCGTGCCGCTCGATCGCTTGGCGAAGGCTGACCTTTGGCATCCTGGCTGCCAACCAGCCCGCACGCCAGAACACCGTCGCGAATTTAGACGACCGCCTCTTTTTCTCTTGCGGCGTAGTGGGAGTCTACGTAATCGTCGAGGATTTTGATAAACTCGGCGACGATCTTGTCGCCTTTGAGCGTGGTGAAGAGGCGACCGTCGACGTAGACGGGGGCCTTCGGCTCTTCGGCAGTGCCAGGCAGCGAGATTCCCAGGCTGGCGTGTTTGGATTCTCCGGGGCCATTCACGACGCAGCCCATCACGGCCACTTTCATTTCCTCCACGCCGGAATGAGTCTGTTTCCAGACCGGCATCTGGTCGCGCAGGTAGCTCTGGATCTGCTCGGCCATTTCCTGGAAGAAGGTGCTGGTGGTGCGGCCGCAACCGGGGCAGGCGGTAACTTGCGGAGTGAAGCTGCGAATGCCGAGCGACTGTAGAATCTGCTGCGCGACTCGGACTTCTTCGGTGCGGTCGCCGCCGGGAGCGGGTGTTAGCGAGACGCGGATCGTGTCCCCGATGCCCTCCTGCAGCAGGACAGCCAAGGCCGCGCTCGAAGCTACGATTCCTTTGGCTCCCATGCCCGCTTCGGTGAGTCCCAGGTGCAGCGGGTATTGGCAGCGACTGGCCAGCATGCGGTAGACGTCGATCAGGTCCTGTACACCGCTGACTTTCGCGCTAAGGATGATCTGGTCGGGGCGTAGGCCGAACTGCTCGGCGAGTTTTGCCGAGCCGAGCGCACTTGCGACAATCGCCTCCATGGTCACTTCGCGCGCTTCTTTCGGCTCCGGGAGGCGCGAATTCTCGTCCATCATCTTGGTCAGCAACGACTGGTCGAGCGATCCCCAGTTCACGCCGATACGGACAGGCTTCTGGTGCCGGGCGGCGACTTCGATCATGGTGCGGAAGTTGTCATCGTTCTTGCGCCCGATGCTGGCGTTGCCGGGATTGATGCGATACTTGGCCAAGCCCGCAGCGCAGCCGGGATATTTCGTGAGCAGCAGATGACCGTTGTAGTGAAAGTCGCCCACGATCGGAGTGCGCAAGCCCTGCTTCTCGAGCCCTTCCACAATGTGGGGTATGGCCTTGGCGGCGTCGTCATTGTTGACGGTAACGCGCACGACCTCACTTCCGGCGCGCGCCAGGGCGGCCACTTGCTTGATGGTGCCGGGGATGTCAGCGGTGTCGGTGTTGGTCATGGACTGCACCATGACTGGGGCAGCGCTGCCCACACGGACGCCGTCGATGGCGGTCGTGAAGGTTTTTCTACGATGAATTTCGGCCATAGCGGAAGCTTTATTTTAGCAGGTTACACGCCGAACTTCGCTCCTCCGGGCATGCCGCGCAGAGCACCGGAAGCGAAGGCCTGGTTGGCGAAACTAAGGCATCCGGGTCAGACCCGGCAGCGTTTTGACCAGATCGTTGTAAATCACCATCACTGCGAAAAGCACCAAGAAGACGAACGCAGCCTGATAGATACGTTCCTTGATAGGCAGGCTGATTTCTTTTTGCATCAGGCTTTCGATGAACAGAAGCAGGATGACGCCGCCGTCGAGGATGGGGATCGGCAGCAAGTTCATGATGCCCAGATTCAAGCTGATGGCGGCGGTGATCTCGAGCAGCGGCGTGTAGCCTTTTTCCCGAGCGGCTGCCCCCACGGCGCTGCCGATGCCAATCGGGCCGTCAACCGCCCGCATGGAAACCTTGTGCCGCACCATTTTTTGCAGCAATTCGAGAATCAGGAGAGAGCTCTTTTTGTTGTCGGACAGCGAGCGGTTCAGAGCGTCGGTGAAATTGAGCTTAACCACCTTGGTGGGAAGACTGGCGACTCCGATCCGGTAGGCCGGTTCTTGCCCGTTTCCTCCTCGGTCGAGCATCGGTTTCACGGTGAAGGTTTTTTTCTGACCGTCGCGGAGAACCACAATTTCCAGAGGCTGATCTTTGGTGCGCTTCAACAGCTGGATGAGCGCCTGCACGGCCGGAATTTCCTGCCCGTTCGCGGTCAGCAGCTCATCCCCCAGCTTGATGCCGGCCTTTTGCGCGGGCATGCCCGGTTCGATGGTGGTCACGGTCACGCTGGGTTCCTTAGCTATCCAGCCGACGGCGCCAATTTGGTTGGGACTAACCGGTTCCGGAACCAGGACCTTTTCCATGATCTTGCCGTCGCGCTCGATGTCAAATCGCAGAGGCTGATTCGGACTGAGGGCAGACTTAATATCGACTTGCTCCCAATCCGGATTTTCGACGTCCTCGACGCGGACTATCTTGTCGCCAATTTGTATGCCTGCCTTTTCCGCAGGCGTATCGGGAGTCACCCAGCCGACAACGGCGGGCTCGTCCAGCACGGCGAGGTATTCATAGTGCACCATGTAAACGCCGGTGAGCAGGGCGATAGCGAGCATGATGTTCATTGCCGGTCCGGCCACGGCGATGATGAAGCGCTGCCATCGGGGATGGGAAAGAAATTCGCCCGGATCGCCCGTCCGGTCATCCATCGGGTTTTCGCCCGACATCTTGACGTAGCCACCGAGTGGAATGATGCTGATGCGATAGTCGGTTTCGCCCTTGGTGAAGCCCATCAGGCGCTTGCCAAAGCCGATCGAAAACACCTCCACCCGCACCTTGAAATACTTGGCGGCAGCGTAATGGCCCCATTCATGAATCAGGATCATGAAGCCGAGCACGATTCCCATGTCAAAAATGGTATGGAGGATGGAAAGAAGCTGGACCATAAGGTTACAGATTACTCCAACACTGCTATCCCGGAATGGCCCTCATGGGCGATCCCTTTCGATTGTGCTGCTTTACCGCTTCTGTCGCTAGAAGGCGAGCCTTGCTATCGAAAGCGAGCACTTCTTGTATAGATTCCAAATGCCGGGCTGGCGTTGCAGAGATCACGTCCTCGATAACGCGGGGGATATCTTCGAAGCCAATCCGCTCCTCCAGAAACGCGGCCACCGCAACCTCATCAGCGGCGTTTAAAGCGATGGTCTTTGCGCCTCCGTCGCCCGCCGCTTCGTGCGCGAGACTCTCGTAGGCCAACCTCAGACAAGGAAATTTAGCCATATCCGGTGGGCAAAAGTCCAGATGCCGCAAGTCACCGATCGCGAAGCGCAATTCCGACAGGATGCGCTCGGGATACGTCAGCGCGTACAAGATGGGCAGACGCATGTCGGTCACGGAAATTTGAGCAAGTATGCTGCCATCCACGAACTCGACCAGGGAATGGATCGTAGATTGCGGATGGACAATGACTTGCACGCGCTCCGGGGGTACGTTAAACAGGCGGCAGGCCTCGATCACCTCAAAACCCTTATTCATCAAGGTTGCGGAGTCGATGGTAATCCTTTTGCCCATCTTCCAGGTGGGATGGTTGAGCGCTTGTTGCACCGTGATTGAGGCAAATTCCGCCTTGGGCGTTTTCAGGAACGGGCCGCCGGAGGCGGTCAGCCATATGCGCTCGACTTCGTGCATCCGTCCGCCGCGAAGGCACTGGTGTACGGCATTATGCTCGCTATCGATCGGCAGCAGAGGCTTGCCCTGCTTTCGGGCCTCGGCGGCGATCAACTCGCCCGCCACTACCAGGCATTCTTTGTTGGCCAGGCCGACGCTTTTGCCCGCACGTACCGCCTCGTAGGTTGCCTCCAGACCGGAGACGCCGACGATGGCGCTGACCACGAAATCAACTTCCGGGTGGGTGGCAACTCGTACCGTGCCCGCGGCGCCGTGAACAACCTCGATTTCAGACAAGCCGCGGCCTCGGAGTCTGGCCCCGATAGCTTCGGCATCCCGCTCGTTCGCCATCGAGAGCACGCGAGGTTTCCAGCGCACGGCCTGCTCGAAGGCGAGTTCGGTATTGTGCCCAGCGGCGAGGGTTGCGACCTGAAAACGGTCAGGATAGCTCGCAACCACACTCAGAGTGCTGCGGCCGATCGAACCCGTCGAACCTAGAATGGAGATGCGCTTCATGCAGAGTCTGGAACCTCTATTGTACGGGATGTTACGGATTGATCCCGCCCCGCAGTTCGAAACCAAACCGGCCTGACGAAGTCGCTCACCGGTGCGAAGACGGCCAAAGGGCTCTGTTGCCTCACCGGAGTGGGGGCGAGGAACTGCTGAACCAGCGCGTCGCGATCGGACTCGGTTTTCGCAAAAAGCAGCACGCCCGAGGTGGCGCCTGGCCGCGGCGCGGCCACCGTGCCGGGCATTCTCGTTCTTCAGGGTTCACGCCGAATCTCGCAATAGTATGGCGGAGGAGCGAGCGGATCGTAAGCAGATACGCACCCGGCCGTCGAATGGCCCGCGATTTGCCTCTCGCTTGGCCGTAGCGGCATTCCGCAGGAACGCTTGCTGCGCCTACCGCATCAGCCGCCAGGCGCTGTAGGCCCACACCACGGGCACTGCGAACAGCAGGGCGTCGATGCGGTCGAGCATGCCTCCATGGCCGGGGAGGATGGTGCCGGAATCCTTTGCTCCGGCACCGCGTTTGATCAGGGACTCGACCAGATCGCCGAGCTGGGCTGCGAGGTTGACCACCGCGGACAATACAATGACCGGCCAGAGCGACGGTTGCTCCAGGCCAAACATGCCGTCGCGACGCTCGATCAGACCCGAGCGCAGAAGCACGCCGCTGATTCCGGGGGCATGCTGAATCCAGAGCGTGCCGACGATCATGCCGGCGGCGATCGAGGCAACCGCGCCTTCCCAGGTTTTTTTTGGACTAATCTCGGGCGACATGCGGTGGCGCCCGACCGACTTGCCTATGAAATAGGCGGAAATATCCCCCGCCCAGACAACCAGCAGGGTGTATATGGTCCAGATGGCGCCTGCGGGCTGCTGGCGGAGTTCGACCAGCAGCGCCATGGGGATGGCAAGGTAGGCAAAAGCAAACGCGGAGGCCGCGGCCGCGGGGTAGCCGCTGGCAAGATCGGCGCGGTGCATGGCCACGACGAGAAACACAAACGGCGCTAGCGCCGCCGCTGCGGCCAAGCCATAGAGCGTGGCGGTCGTTTCTACCAGGGGCGTGCGATTGCTGGACGCGGCGATTACGAACCCGAAAAAGAGCGCGACGAAGACGTAGGTCGCTGATCGCATCGGCTGGACCGCGTAGCGGGTCACTAACTTGAGAAACTCGGCGATGGCGAGGAGGGTTACGGCTGCGACCACGACGGCCACCAGGTAAAGCGGGGCTTTCAGCACCAGCAGCAAAACCAGGGGAATTAGGACCACGGCGGTTGCGATGCGCTTGATCATTTGCAGAAGGTCAGATCTCGCCTCGCAAGCTGGGGAAAGGCCGCGGCCTGGCGGATCCGCCGCCAGTCGTTTCGGAAATCGCAATCGCGACGCCTGGCTTCGCTCGCGCGGGCAAAGTACTTCCACTATCGGCCATTAACGCTTGGCCTCGGCGTGGGTGTGCACGGCTGCGCGATGGGGCGCGTGGCCGTCCGGACCGAGGCCGCCATAGCGGCGGTCTCGCTTCTGATATTCCTCAATGCCCTCGAGAAGTTGGACCCCGCGGAAATCGGGCCACAGTGTCTGCGTCACATAAATCTCGGCATAGGCAAGCTGCCACAGGAGAAAGTTACTCAGGCGCATCTCGCCGCTGGTGCGAATCACTAAGTCGGGATCGGGCAGGCCACGGGTATAGAGGTGATTACTGATGGCTTGCTCGTCGACTTCAATGTGATCCAATCCGCCATTGCGGGCGGCGGCCTCGGCCAGCGAGCGGAAGGCGTCGACAATCTCGCTGCGCGCACTGTAGTTCAACGCCAGGGTCAAAAGCATGCCGGTATTTTTCGCTGTCGCGCAGCTGGCTTCCTCCATCTCACGCTGCACCGACTCCGGTAACTCATGTTTCCGCCCGATGTATTGCAAGCGGATATTGTTTTCGTTGAGCGTCTTGATTTCCGCCTTCAGATAGCGGCAGAGAAGCCGCATCAGGAAATCGACTTCGGTTTTCGGACGCTTCTTCCAATTTTCCTCGGAGAAAGCGTAGAGTGTTAGCGCCGGAATGCCGATGCGAGCCGCAGTCTCCACGGTCGAACGCACCGAGGCCACCCCGGCGCGATGGCCGGCAACGCGCGGCATGTGACGACGTCGCGCCCAGCGCCCGTTTCCGTCCATGATAATAGCGATATGCTGGGGAAGACGCGCCCGATCAAGCCGCAAATAAACGTCGGTCTCCTTGCGCTCCATCCCAGCCGGAACCGTGTGTCGCAAGCGGAACTCTCCGCATCGAAGCTAACACACGAAATCCTGTGTGTGCAATGTGATAGGAGATCCGGGAAGGGGACGAGCCACCGGGCAATCGGGGCCGGGCCATGGCCCTCACGCATGGGTCGCGCGTTCCGCACACGCGCAATGACGGCAAACCGCGGCGCCCAAGACGACGTAGCCAACGAAAGATTGCTGATCGAGCCGACAACCCCGGTGCTCGCCCGCGAAAGTCACTGCACCCTCATGTCGTGCGCGCAAGTGGCGAAAAAAGCCAAAACAGAGTCTAGCGCGCTTCTTCCGGCAAAATGGACAGGACCAGACGCTCGGTGTGGCGAATGACCGTCAGCGTCGAACGCGCACCCACTTGCGCGTCGGTCAGCAAACGATGCAGATCGTCGACTCCGGCCACCGGCTTGTCATCGAGCGCGACAATGATGTCGCCCTCACGCAGGCCGGCGGAGCGGGCGGGGCTGCGACCGTCCTCTTCGAACCCAACCACGACCACGCCGGTCTCCTGCGCCAGGCCATAGAAGCGCACCACCCGGCGATGGATGGGAACCGTCTGCGCCGACACTCCGATGTAGCTGCGCCGAATTCGCCCGTCTCTCAGCAGTCGACTGGCAACGAATTTTGCCGTGTTGATTCCAATTGCGAAACAGATTCCCTGCGCCGGCAGAATGGTCGCGGTATTGACTCCAATCACTTGGCCATGCGAGTCGACGAGCGGGCCACCGGAATTTCCCGGGTTCAAGGCGGCATCGGTCTGAATGACATCATCAATCAGACGGCCAGAGTAGGAGCGCAGCGATCGACCGAGGGCACTGATCACGCCCGCCGTAACCGTAGATTGAAATCCATAGGGATTGCCGATCGCAATCGCGATCTGGCCTGGTCGCAACTGCTGCGAATCCCCCAGCGTGACGGCCTGCAGTCCGGAACCATCGATGCGAATGACGGCGAGATCGGTCGCTGGATCGTCGCCGATCGTCTGAGCCGGAACACGGCGCGCGTCCGCCAGTGTTACTTCAATGCGCGTGGCATTGTGCACGACGTGACTGTTAGTGAGGATCAAGCCATCCGGCGCGAAAACGAAGCCGGACCCGCCTCCATGACGTTCGCGCGGTTCACCCGGGCGTTGCCCGGCCCGACTGCGCCCTTGCCCCTCGCGCGCCGGTTCCAGGTGGTGAACTTCGACGTTCACCACCGACGGACTGACACGATCGACGGCGGCGGTGACGGCGTGCGAATAGGCATCGAGCAGATCGGTGTCCGGGACGGGCGCCGAAGATGCACGCCGAGGCTCTTCCGGCAAGATTCCGAGCGGTGGCGGCGAGCCGAGGGGCTCGATGAAGAAATTGTCCAGGTTCATGCTGCATAGATGAGATGAAGGGCGAGTTGGATTCTGCGGTGAATCCCGGGAGGATGATCGCCTTCGCCGGCCGCCGGTTGCTATCCTTCTCCAAAGTCTCGATAACGCTTAAGCACATCGCGCTCGGACAGCACGCCTTCCAGCTTACCGAGGTCGGCGCGACTCACCACCGGCACCAGGGGCCAGCGGTCGAGATAACGCAGGGCCGTATCGAGCGGATGATCGGGGTGCAGAAAAGGAATCTGGCGCCCAACCAGAACCGAGCCAAGCGTAAGACTGCCTTTGCCCTCCTTGATCATGGTCTCCAGTTCTGCCCTGGTGAGACTGCTCCATACGGTGGGTTTCAAGCGCACCAGCAGATCGTCGGAAGCCTTCCCGTCCGCCGACAGCAACGCGACGCGTTCGAGCGCATCGTCAGCGTCGAGCACTGGAATCGTGGGCGGACGCATGGCATCCTCAACGCGCAAGATGCCTTCTTCCCTCTGCTCCTCCATGGAGGGCAAGTCCAAACCGTCCTGGCGGGTGAGCACGTCAAAAATCGCGGCGGGCTGCAACCCTCGTGAAATGACGTACGCAAAGGTGTTGGCCACAATGACAGGAACGATGATGGAGTAGTTTCCGCTGACTTCAAGCACCATGAAGACCGACGTCATGGGAGCTCGGAGGAACCCGGCGAACAGAACTCCCATGCCCATCAGAGCGTAGGTCCCGGGTGACCAGGTCAGGTGGGGGAGAAAAACGTGTTCCACGCCTCCAATGGAGGCGCCCAGCATGGCGCCGATAAACAGGGTTGGGGCGAACATGCCGCCCGGCGCTCCACTGACGAAGGCAAGCAAGGTGGCAACGATCTTCAGTCCTGCCAGCATTGCCAGCATTTTCCAGGTAAAACGACCGTGCATGGCTTCGTCGATATACTCGTAACCTGCTCCCATCACTTGCGGCGCGCCGAGCACGGCAATCGTCCCAATCAGCAAGCCCGCAATGGCGGGCTGAAAATACTGCGTCCAGGGCGGCAAGGGCCCGAAAGCGCGGACGGAGCGCGGCAATGCCTCCCGAAAATGCGACCGAAGCCAGACCGCCGACCACTCCGAGGACCGCATAGGCAATGAGTTCCGACGGCCTTTTCAGTTCCACGGGCGGGATCCGAAAAAGCGACTCGGAGCCCAAAAACCAGCGCGTGACCACCACGCTCGACACCGCGGAAAGCACAACCGAGCCCAGGATGCCGGCACTCCAGCGGCCAATGGACTTCTTCGATGACGAAGAGCACGGCCGAGATGGGCGCGTTGAACGCAGCCGCCAATCCGGCGGCCGCCCCTACCGGTGCGATCAGACGCATCCGGTCACGCGTCAGGTGCAACCGCCCGCCGAGCGCCGAAGCGATGCCGGCACCGATTTGCAACGAGGGGTCTTCAGGGCCGAGAGAGTGTCCTGAGCCGATGGCGAGTGCAGCGGTGATGAACTTGCCAACCGCAGTGCGCAGTGGAATGTAGCCGTTGTAGATGTAAAGAGCCGCTTTGGTTTGATTGACTCCGCTGCCGCGCGCCAGCGGGAAGACGTGAATGACGAGCCCGGCGATGACCAAGCCGGCCACGGTCGGTGCCAGCAGAAGCCGCGCCGGCGAGAGCGCATATCCCGATCCCAGCAGATAGAGGCGGCACCAGTCAATGGCGAAACGGAAGCAGACCACCGCGAGCCCGGAGAAAACACCGATGAAGACCGAAAGGATGAGGAAGAAACGTTCCTCGCCGAAAACCGAGCGCAAGCGTTTGCCGGCAGTGCGCTCGGGCACCAGGGCGACGGGCTCGGCCGCGAGCAATCCTTCGGCCTCTCTTTGCTAGAAATCTCCACGCTCAGTTTCCTTCGTGCAGTCTCGAGATCAGCAATAGTGCCGAATCGGTTTCGTTCGGATGGCCACAGGTAGCATTGGTTTGGCGCTCGATATCGAACACCAGTTGCATCGCCGATTCCACCAAGTCGGGATCTCGTCGCAAACCTGCCAGCGTAACCTGCGGCCTCATCGTCTTCCCAACGGTCAGCAAAACTCCCGGACGTATTCTCCGCGGACAGCTGCCGGCCCCGTCGCGCACGGGCGAACAGGAGTGGATGCGTTCTCCGGCTGCCGCAAACGCCGCCATGACGACGCGGTCGCGATGGGCAACGGAAAGCTGTCGCTGGAAAGGATCCATCTGCATCACCAGTTCTGCGGTCTTAAGCCGGGCGGCGCTCTCGATATCGGCAGGATCGGCGACCACGGCGTCCTCGAGATAGCGATACGCGAGCGAGTAGCGGCCGAGTTGGAACGCCGCCCGACCGGCTCCCGCCAATGCCGCCTGGTTGTCGTGATCGGACTTCAGACTCAGAACATACTCGGCGAGGGCGTGTTCATAATCCTGCGCTCGCGCGAACAGGTCTCCGACGTGTGCCTGCTCGCCCGAATCGTCACCCAGATTCGCGGCGAGCGCTATCAACTCGGATTGCGCCTGTGCCTTGGCGTTGATTTCCAACAGAAATTCGACCAGTTCGAGCCGCGATGCGCGCCAGTTCGACATTCACCAGGCCGTTCTCCGGTTCGCGCTCCCAGAGGTTGATCAAGTACGCGTAGGCTTCGTCGGTCCGCTTCAGACCGATGAGGGCTTCGGCCAAGTTCAGCTGGTAATTGTAGTCGTCGCGCGAATAGAGAAGCGCGCTTCGGAAGTCGGCCACGGCGTTTTTGAAGCGCTCGGCACCGAGATCAGCGACGCCGCGAGTAAACCAGCGGTCCCCCGGCGAATCGTGCTGAGCGTGATAGAGATGGGACAACCCGGTGACGGCCAGAAAAAGAACTACCGTTGCCACCGAGAGTACCGCCAGGACGACCGGTTCCCGGATAAGATCGTGCCGCAGGTCTAGTCCTCTGTCCCCGGCGGTCACTTTTTCTCCTTGCGATCGGATCTCGACAATGTGTCCGCTCATAATACCGAGAATTGAACAGAGAAGTCTCTGGCGCTTTGACGGCTAAGGAAAAGGCGACCCCATGCATCAGGTCGCCCTTCTCGTACTCCTGGTTACCGGTCGAACGCGAAGTGGTCGACGCGGTTCTGTTGCCAGCACTGTTCGTTGTCCTCGGTGCAGAAGGGTTTCTCCTTGCCAAAGCTGATCGTGCGCACGCGAGCGGGCGAAACGCCTTGCTGCACCAGCGCCTGCTTTGCGGATTCCGCGCGGCTGGCGCCGAGGGCTATGTTGTATTCCTCAGATCCACGATCGTCGCAATGGCCTTCGACGAGAATCTTGATGTTCGGATGCTGCGCCAGGAAAGCCTCGTCATTTTGGACGACTGACGCTTCGGTGGGACGGATCGCATATTTGTCGTAGTCGAAGAACACATCCTTGACGTTCCGACCAAACAAGTCCTCATCCGAAGGCGAAGGCTCGGCGCTGGCGACGATGGCATTGACCGTGACCCGGGCCGACGTCTGGCTGGTTCCTCCGGGTCCCTTGGCGATCAGGTCGAAGGTGGTGGATGCACCGGGCGTGACCGAGCGCGACCCGGACGATGGCAGGGTGCCGAGTCCGGCGATGGTGACCTCGTTAGCGTTGCTGGTTTGCCAGGTGAGCAGCGATGCTTGTCCCTGCTGAACCACGGAGGGATTGGCCGCCAGAGTGGCGGTCGGTGCGGGAGCGGGCGGAGGCGGAGGCGGGGGCGTCACTTGGGCTGCCTTTTTCGCGCAGCCTGCGAGCGCCAATGCGCCCGCCAGCACCAGCAGGAATGCAATTTCCTTTACTCTCATCGTTTTGTATGTCATTTCAATTAGTCCTCTCAGTTTAGAAAAAACAGCTGTTGGTTATGAAGCAATGATCGAGAAAACGTACCCACCGCCGCCGGCAATGCCAAGCCTGCGACCGGGGTTGATTGGAGAGCGGCCAGAAAGGGGATACGGCGGACGATCAGCAGCGAAGAATCGTTGCCCCATCGCGCGAGAAGCCCGCATGCGGTTCGGTCTGTCCGAGCCACGTCCAGGAGAAGACGCCCGTGGCCATCGAAAAATAGCCGAACCGACGCAATGCGCATTGCAGAATGAGCCTTCGCAAACGAAACGCCGCCCGGCTCGCCTGGAGTGCGGTCACGGGTCCATTGACAGCGGAATAGGGACCCTGCATGGCCGGAAAGAGAAAAATCGTGAGGATGCAGATAACTGTCAGCATAACCAGTTCGCATCCGATGCGGCCATGAATCATCGACGTATCACTATTATACCGCAGGTTTCGCATCCTTCCAGTCACAATGCGGGCTCGCGCCCGCATCAGATGCGGCGGCGACGATGTTACTCAGGTAATAAGAACAGAGTCTTCGCGTTCAACCTAACCGACCGCAATCGAGGTGTAACAGACCCCGCACCAGAGATCTCAACAGCCCTAGGTTTTACCGCACTCGCCGGTTCCAGGGATTTCTCGCTTGCGGTCGGTCATCATGGTGGCGCTGGCCGAGGCCTGTGGTACCGGTTTCGGCACCTCGGAAACGAGCCTCCCCCCCGGGTGTCGGAAACACCTCGGCCCGCAAGCGGTTGTCGAGCCCCGCGAACGATGAGCGGACCCAATTCGAGATCGGCGTTAGCTTGCGTGGCTTGACGAACCAGGCGGCGAGACCGTGACCTAAACGGTAGAGTACCGTGCGCACCAATTGCGGCCGACAAGGCGATGACGTCCGGGCACAGCCGCAAGTTCCAAGGGCCGAGACTCGGCCCCGGGCTTTCAGGCGCGCCGGGAATAGTTTCCGCCCGCCTCTTCGATTTCAGCCACGTCTCTCAACCCAGGATAGTGCTTCAGAAGAGTTTCCGGGGCGCGAACTTTCTTGCCCTCCAGCATGTGCCGTAACTCCAGCGCGTTGACGACGGCTTTGGCCTGAAAGTGATTGTTGGCGATCACATAAGTTGACTCGGCGCGGTGCGCGATGATTTTTATCTTCTCTTTCCACTTTTCCAGCTCCGCGGGCTTGTAAAGATAGTTGTAACGGTCGTCAGAATTGTGGCCTTCGCCGTCGAACCAATGCTCGTGGTTGCGGCCATGCAAACGAACGTATCCAACGCCCGAGGTCACATGCTCGGTGGGCGCGAGCGAACGTCCCAGTTGCGGCTGATCGATGTTGCAGAAACCGACCCGGTAGCGCATGAATTCGGCGATCGTCTCCGGATTATCCCAGCTCTCGTGCCGCACCTCCACCACACGTGGATATTCGATGAACTGGCGCAGCAACTGCTCCAGATATTCGCGGTTCAAACCCGTGTTTTTGAACGAGACGGGGAACTGGATGAGCAGCGCGCCCAGCCTGCCTTCGACGGCCAGCGAGTCCAACCCCTCTCTCGCCAGGCGTTCGTCGCGATCATTGGGGCGGATGCTGGCGGCCGACGTCGGCTCCATCACCGCCTGGGGAGAATGCGTGAACGAGCGGTGCAATTTCGCGGTGAAAACAAAATTCCGATTGACCGCGGCGGCTTTCTGGGACCAGAAACGGCCCAGTTCGGGGCGGATGTGCCCGTAGAACGAGGTGTTGATTTCGACGACGTCGAAGAATCTGGCGAGGAATTCGACGGGATGGATTTTCTTGCGCGTCACTTCCGGCGGATAGAAGATTCCGTCCCAGTCTTTGTAGGACCATCCGGCGGTGCCGAGACGGATTTGCGGAGCGTGCTCCATACGGCCGGGAGATGTTCGCAGGTTAGCACAGAGCCCCGCAAGCGGGGCGGCGGCTATCGGCGAGCGTCGGCCGTTCAACAGAGACGGTCAATATAGCAGGATCGCAATCCAATACGTGCCGGTTGGGTACGCCAGGTTGCGCCGATAGCAGGCGCCGACCGCGAACTGGCGAGCCGCCGGATCGCGCAACAGGCTCTGGGCACTGGCGGGCAGAAGTTCGGGACGGCTCTGGGTATAGGCGATGACTCTTCGATTGTCGTAGGCGGCGGCGAGCGAGCGGGCGCTCGGCCGGCTCTCGGTGGCAAGATTGCAGGCGGCCTGGTCAAGGTTCGCTGGCTCGCGTTCGGCCAAGAGAGGAAGGTCTGCCTGGTGACGGATCTGGTCGATGGCCTGGCCGACCAAGTGTCTGCTTTGCTCCGCCGAGTAGGTCGGCACCTGGTGCGCAAGGTCTTCGACTACGTAGAGTCTGCCTTTGCTCCAGATGGCAACGATGCCGGCTCGATTGAAATTGCGATCCAGCAGGTTCCTACGGTGTGCGGTCGAACCCATCAGAACGTCAATCGCGCCCTGGGGGCAGGAGGCCTGGGCGATGTTCTCCCCGGCGCGATCGATTTTCAGGGCATCGTCCTGCCCTCCGGCCTCGGCGATTCGCTCGAGCAGGGAGGGCTCGCCGGGCAAACGATGCTCCAGGCGCGCGCTGGCAACCATGCGCAAGGCATGCGCCCGCGCTGCCTCGCCCAAACTCTCGTCCCAGAGAAGCGGCGGTGAGCCGGCCAGTTCGCGGCTTCGGTTGACTGCCCGCAACAGTTCACTCTCGGCCGCGGAGTCTTCCCCGGAGGATGCTCGGGCCGCAGGATTGCCTGAAGGAGTAGCTTTTTGATCGGGAACGAACTCGATGCGGCCAACCTCCGCACCCGGGACAGGTTGGCTGCGAACCTCGCTCTCCCGGTTGTCCGCCGTGCTGGCGCCGGAGAAGGCGGTTTGGGCCACACCGCTGCCGGGAACCGCCGCCGACAGCGCGAATGCCACGACCAGGGCACGGAGCATAAATCTTGGTTGAACGCCTCGGCCGGGAAGTTGCCGATGAAGTTGCGCTTTCCATCTCTCACGCTAGCCTCTAGAATTCAGCTCAGCTACTTACTATGGAGATCATCCTGTTGGTTACCGTGCTCGCGGGAACTCTGGCCCTGCTGGGGTTGTCGGCGATGGTACTGCGGCGTATTTCCGGGTCCGCGCAAGTCGATGTAAAAGCGGAACTTGCAGCGCAGCTCGAGAGGTTCAATGCCACCCTTGGCCAAAAGATCAGTATCAGCACTGCCGACATGGCCAGTCGCTTGGAGCAGACCAAAGGGGATCTCCGCCAGCAGGTCACAGACCGCATCCAGCAGAGCTTTTCAGAGATTCGCAGCACGGTCGAGCAGCAACTGGCGGCGGGCCGGGAAGAGCAGAAGCGGAGCCTGAGCGAGGGTCGCAGCGAGATGGCCAGTTCTCTTGGGCTGACCACGCAACAACTGAAGAACGAATTTCAAAGCCTGAATCAACAAACCGCACAAGGACTCGAGTCGATTCGCGAGCGCGTGGATTCGAAGCTGATGGCCATCACCGAGCAGGTGCAGCAGAAACTCGACCAGAACCTCAACGAAGGATTCGCGCAGTTTGAAAAAGTTCAGCAACATTTGCAGGCGGCGCAGGAGCAATTGCGCGAAGTGGGTGCGATTGGCCACTCCATCAACGATCTGAACAATCTGCTCAAGCTGCCGCATCTGCGCGGCCAGTTTGGCGAAGCCAGCCTGGAACGGCTGCTGGCGGACTTTCTCCCCGCGCATATGTTCGCGCTGCAGACATCGCCGGGCGAGGGCGGAGGACGGGCCGATGCGGTTATCTATTTTCCGGATCGCAAGCTGCCCATTGATGCCAAATTTCCGCGCGAGCAGGTCCTTGCCCTGTTCGAGAGCAACGACAAAGCCGAAATCGATGCGGCGCGGATTGCACTGGTGCGCGTGATGAAGGCGGAAGCCAAGCGCATTCAGCAGTACATCCAGCCGGAGAATGGCACGACCGAAATTGCGCTGATGTATCTGCCGAGCGAGACGCTATATATGGAAGTCATCCGCAATCGCGAACTGGGCGACTGGATGAATGAGCAACACGTTTTCCCCGTTTCGCCCAACACTTTGCTGATGACGCTGCATACGATTTCGCTGGTCCACAAATGGTACGAGGTGGCCAGCCGTTTCGAGAAAAGCCGGGCGGAACTGGCCAAGGCGCAGAAGTCGTTCGACTTTTTCCAGAACCAGTTTGAAAACGTCGGCAAGAATCTCAACAAAGCGCAGGAAGCGTTCGAGACCGCGCAACGGCACCTCAAAAGTTATCGAGGGAAAGTGTCCGCGCTCAGCGGGCAGGAGCAACTTGAGTTGGATACCGCGACGGCGGCCGAAAAACCATTGCCACTGCTCGATAAGGCGAGCGCATAGTCACGCGGGCGTTCGAACCAGGACGATTAGGCAAGGTCGAGCGTGGTCTCTGCGTCTGCTCTTGACGCTGTCCGCCGCAGATAGTCCGCGTCTCGCACTTCCCAGATGCCGTCAAACTTCACGAAGTAGGGTTCGACGGAAATGTTGGGAAAGGTTGCCGTCAGAAGTTCTCCGGCACGAAGAAGTTCGCCGCGATGATGGTTGGCTTCGGCATCGCGGTCGCCCTTGAACTGGGCCAACCCGCCGTAGGTAGCGCAATCGGAGTGGCTCATCACCAGGACGCGCTTGGTCTGGTGCAATCGTATGGACATGCGCACCTGTTCGAGGATGAAGTCTTGTTCGAAGTCGTTTCGCGGAGAGGCGAGGGTCTTGGCGCCCCCGGCGACGACGATCATGTCGGCCCGCACGACACCCTGCTTCTTCAGAAACTTTCGCACGACCGAGCTGATGCGATGATCGAAGCAGCAGAGAACGGCAGCGTCGGCGAGATAGGGATCGGCGGGCGAGTCGAAATGGAAGACTTTGCGCATGCGATGTCCTTTCGATTCTAACCTGTGCGACCCGCCGGGTGTGCCCCCCCGCTTCCCGGGCGCAGCTCGAACTTGCCCCGCGCCGATCGAAGGCCTTGCTTGCGCCTCCCCATGCTCCGGGATGTCGTTGCCGAACCGTCTCCAGTTCAGGCACGAGTGCGCCCGAGCCGACCGAAAGGCTAGGCTCCCCGTTTTGTCTTTAACTCGGCCAACAACTGTTCGATGCGATCTTCTTTCTCCAGGGCAGCCAGCCGGTCTTCGACGTCGTCGGCCAGAAGCTGCGCTTTGGCTCCGCTGATCGCTTCTTCGCGGGCCACTTTCTTCTTCATGCGGTCGAACGTAGCCGACTTGGTGTTGGCGCTCATGCCCGATTGCGCGTCGGTCGCCTTGTGCGCGGCGCGGGCGCGGCGGTGCTGCGCGATCAGCAGATCGGCCTTGGCATTGGCCTCGGCCAGCTTCTGATCGAGATTGCGCAGCGCCGACTTCAGATTTTCCACCTGAGCTTTCTGATCTTCAAGCTGTTGTGCGAAGTTCGAGCTGAGGTCGCGATAGCTTTCGACGCGGAGCAAAGCGGCGCGGGCAAGGTCGTCCTGCTTTTTGTCGACGGCGAGCTCGGCCTTGCGCATCCATTCTTGGATCTTGTCGTCGTTTTCGAGCTTCCTTTTTTCCAGCAGATGCTGATCGGCGATGGCGATGGCGACCTGCGTCTTGACTTGCAAGAGCTGGTTGTTCATGTCCAGGATGACCTGCTTGATCATCTTCTCGGGCTCCTCAGCCTTGTCGATCAGATCGTTGAGGTTCGCCCGGACCAGGGTGGAAACGCGTTCGAGTAATGCCATAGATACACCTCCTGTAATTTAGTCGCTGGTGGTTGGTCGTCGATCGTTTGGGCGCTGCGTCCAGGCACCGCCTACCAGAGAAATCGCGATGTAGGCTGCGATACCGGCGGCTACCCAGACGCCGATGTGGCCGGTGGCGGCGCCGAGGGCGGCGCCCATGGCGGCGCCCAGCGCAACCGAGAGGCCAAGGCTTCGGGCGTGGTGAAGTTCTTGGGACACGGTGTTACCTCCTGAAATCGGTCGTTCGGCGATGCCGAACACCCGCCCACCGGCCAACAAACGCCCATGGGCGGGGCGGCGGATGTACTACTTTTCCTCCAGTTTCGGGGCCTTGTCGCCAATCTGGCGCACCTTGCCCAGCAGCTCTCCGAGCGGCATGCCGGAGAGGGTTTCGAACAGAGCCGGTACCTGGGCCGCCATTTTTGTGATGTCGCCGGTGATCTTGCTCATGCCCGCCGTGTCGCCGTTGCCGGTCGAAACAATGGTGATCTTGTCGACGTTGGCGAGCGGCGCGGCCAGGGCCCTGACAATGTCCGGCAGGCCGGTGATCAGTTTGTCGACCACCGCGGCCTGGTTATATTCCTGATAGGCGGCGGCTTTCACGTTCATGGCTTTCGCTTCCGCCTCGCCTTTCTTGAAGATGATTTCGGCCTCCGCTTCTCCCTGCGCACGAATTGCCGACGCTTGTCCCTCGGCTTCGGCGATCAGCCGCTGCTTTTCGGCGGCCGCCAGGGTTTCGATGCGCTGACGTTCGATCTCGGCGCCTTTCAAAACTGTGGCGATCAGTTCCTTTTCACGGCGCGCGATTTCGGCATCCTGAACTTTCACCTGCCCTTCTTTTTCGACTTGCTGGACTCGTACGCTTTCGGTGATCACCTGTTGCTGCATCACATTGCTTTGAATGTCATAGGATTTATCGGCCTGCGCCTGCTGCTTCTTGGTGACTTCGAGGTACTGCGCTTTTTTGACTTCGAGGTCGCGCTGCGATTCCGCTTGCTTGGCCTGGGAGAGGGTCTCGGCAAGCACTCGCTCCTGATCGGCCTGGGCTTTTGCGACCGCCGCTTCGCGCGTCGCGATGGCGCGCTTGATGGCCGTGTCGCGCTCGGCTTCGGCAGTGGCCACGTCGGCGTCGCGCTTGATGCGGGCGACATCGGGCTTCCCCATGTTGGTGATGTATTCATTCTTGTCGCGGACCTCTTTGATGGTGAAAGAAATCACTTCCAGGCCCATCTTGTTCATATCGTCGGCACAGGTGCCGCGCATGCGATCGCCTACCATCTCGGGCTGTTTGACGATCTCTTCGACGGTGAGCTGCCCGATGATGCCGCGCAGGTGGCCTTCCATGACCAGGCGAATCAGGCTTTCACGCTCCTGATCGGTCTTGGTGAGAAACTGCTCGGCGGCAGTCAGAATCGATTCCTTGTCGGACTTCACCTTGATTTGGGCGACGGCCTCGACCGTGACCGCTACGCCCTGCTTGGTGTAGAGATCCTGTTGCGGGGCTACATCGAACGACATCAGTTCGAGCGAAAGGTCGCGGCAGTTTTCGACCATCGGGAAGATGACCGTGCCGTGTCCCTGGACGACGCGCGTGCCGCGAAAGCCGTAAACAATCAGCGCTTCATGGGGTCCCGCTTTGCGGTATAGGCGGGCCAGCATGCTCATGAGGAACAAGGTCGCCAATACGACCAGTCCCGCGATGACCCAGATTTCAATTGCTATGCCGAAATACATATCGCCTCCTGAAAAAATCGTGGATGCCGCTTTCTAGTCACTCATGACCCGGTCGAGATCGCGCATAATGCGTTGCGGATCGTTGTGTCCGAGGAAGATGTCTCCGTTCCGAGTCTGGATTCGGACAACCTTGTTGCCCCACACATAGGCACGAGAGTTACCCACGCCGCGAATGCCATAGCCGCGCCTCACGCTCCAGGACTCGGGCGCGTAGCTCTGGATCTGTTGTCTGGGGATCGAACGCAAGCGGAAGCCGAGGGCGCGGATTTCCAGACCGCGACGGAGAAAGCGATATTGGAATCCGCTCCAGGCAGCGGCCACCGTGGCCAGGCCCATTACCGCAACCAGCGCCATCGAGAGGCGCAAGGCCGTCGCCGGCACCAGGAATACGGCAATCGCCGGCCCGACCATGATGGGCAAGAAAAACAGCGATGCCCATCGTGCCGAGTGACTTTCTTCCACGAGCAGATCCGCGGCCAGGGATCCGGAAGTCGAGGGCAGGGCAGGTTCGCGCCGCGAGCCGATGTAGATTGCGATCAGCAGGATCGTCCCGAGCGGGATGGCGAGCAGGGCTGGTCCCAGCCGTAACGGCGCGCGGTGCAGATTGTAGCCCACGATCGCACGGTTCACCTCGATCATGACTCCGAGTACGAGGCCGCAGAACAGGAGCACCGCCCAGGCGAATCCGTCAACCCGCCGGTGGGCGAGGGAGAGGACAATCGCGGTGAAGATCACCAGCAAAAACCCCGTGAATCCCACCCCATAGCCCACCGCCTCAGCACGCGACATCCAGCCGTTCGCCTGGTTGGCGGCGTTGAAATGGGTGGCCACGTGCGCCGGAAGCTGGTCCCACACCTGGGTGTACTGCACAGCAACCAGCGGCAGCGAAAGCCACAGGCAAAGAGTTGCGAATTGGAAGGTTCGACGATTCATAGATGGTTTCCACGCTCGGATCACTCGCCTCCGATTTCCTCCCAGCGCCTGACGTAGGCGATCCCCTTCTCGTAGCGCGTGACCACGACCTCCGCGCCCTTTTCGACGGCGGAGCCATTTTCGCTGCGTGCGCCGCAGGTCCGGCGGGTGCCGGCCTGCGAGTAAATGATTTCGCCGGTACCTCCGACACGGATCGGCATGGAGATGCGTCCAAGCACGCCCACCATTTCGTAATCTGCCGAGTCCATGTTCTCCTCGCGCGAGATGAGGACACGCGTCAGGAACAGGAACACCACGGCGGCGCCGAAGAGTCCGGCTCCGAGGGCGATCAGCAGGCCGAGCGCGAACCACACGCTCGAGAAGCGCGTGAGCAAGAATCCCGTGCCCCCGAACCAGGCAAGAAATGCGGTGAGGGTGACGAAGTTGAACGGAGACACCGGCGAAGGCCGCGCCGTATGGGTCGCCGAGCTGTTCCCCGCATCGCCATGGCTCACCGGCGCATGCCCGGCGCCCCCGTGGCCGGCGCCATGGGGAAAGTGCGGCAGGTGAAGATGCCAGCGCAGTCCTCCGGTCATGAAGGAAATCGCGCTGAGCATAAAGCCGACGGCGAAACAGGTGAGATAAAAATCAGCCCACGATAGATTCCAATTCACGGGTTTCGTCTCCTCGGCGCGACCGATCGCACGGCTTCCGGTCGCAGCGCCTCGAACAGTCGCTCGGCGAGCGCGGGCGTATTCAGGATTTCGCCGAGCAGCAGCAGACAGCGGCGCGTGTCCTTGTCACGCGCCACCTTGATCAGTACCTCGCTGACCTCGGGGTCGCTGGCGAAACGCTCCGAACCCTGCAGCAGCCAAACGTCGAGCTGACCTTCGGTCGTGCGCAGGTCGCTCACCAGCTCCGTGTGATAGCCCTCGGGATCGTCGACCAAAAAGCCGGGATGCACCTTAAAGAAGCGCGCCAGCAAGGTGCGGGACGACTGCGTCATGTGCGGACGCTTGCCGCGCTCGATCTGCGAGAGATACGACTGGCTGATGGTCCTGCCGGTTTCCGCCTGGATGCCCCTCATCAGCTCCTGCTGGGTGAGAGGGCGATTCAGGCCGCGCAGCGACCCTTCGACCTCGCGCAGATAGCGGATTTTCTCCCCCAGCGTCATTTGCCCCGCCACGGCCGATATATCAAATCGACATAATAATATCGCAATATGGAATATTGTCAAGCAAACGATCGCTTGTGTTTTCCGTGGGTTGCACCGGGCTAGTTCCCCAGGGCAGCAAAAAGAAAGCCTCCGCCTGAAGACCGAGGCTCCTTCTGCGAAAATCGGCGCGCGCTTCTAGTGCACCACGAAAGTCGTACTTTGACTGTGCGTCGCTCCCGCCCCTGCAGTGCCGGTGACGGTGATGGTGTAGGTTGCAGCCGCGGTGCCGCCAGTCGGGGTGGTCGCCGTGCTCGACGATCCGCATCCCAATTGCAGCGCGATCAAGCCAGCGATCAGGCCCAGCGCGGCTCCGATCAGCCAACGCCCGCGCCTGCGGCGCGCCCCGAGACCCAGTCCAACCAGGCTCAGGCCCCCGATGGGCAGCCATGCAGCGTAGTAGGCACCGTGGCGCAGCAGGCTGCCGCTCAGCACCGGGCGGGCAACGGTCTGAATGCTCAGCGTGGTGCTCTGGCAACCGCTGCCGGCGAGAATGACCGGGGTGGGGTTAAAGGCGGGACTGTTTGCGGTCACCATCGAAGGCGTGATGGTGTCGCTCGGCGTGATGGAGGCGCTGTAGCCGAGACTCGTATTCAAAGGACAAAAGTTGACGCTAATGGTGGCCGCCGGGGAGGTGCCGGCAATTTGTGAGGGTGGGTTCGGAGCCGATACCGTGATCGTAAAGTCGGCGACGCTCACGGTCTGGAGAATGGAATTCGATTGCGATCCGCTGTTGTTGGCGACAGCATAGCCGGAAACCTGAACCGACGTGTCATTGTCGAGGACAACCGGGGTCACGTCGACCTCGACCTGTGCCGGTGTGGGGCAGGGATTCGTGTTGCACACCGCCAGAGTCGGAATGTTGCAGGAGATGATCCCATTTTCCACATTGCCGCAGCTTCCGGTTGATCCGCCGCTGGTGACCTTGGCCGAGACCGTGGTGACCCCGTTGACCGGAGTTATGTTGGCATAAAAGTTCACCACCGACGCGGGGTCGGGTCCGTAGTTGGCAATGTCAAAAGTAAATGCGACCTGGTTTCCGGCATTGACCGGACTGGGCGATGGACTGCCCGTGGCCTGCGTCACGGCGAGGTTACTGACGGCGCCAAATTTGCTCACGAACGCGTCCTGCGAGTTGTTGTTCAAAGTCGACTGGTAGGCGTTGGCAGTAACCGGGAAATTGGCCGACTGGGTGTTACCCGCCACGTAGGTGGTGTTGTAGGTGTCGAGAGCAATTCCCGTGCCCTGGTCCAACTGGCTGCCGCCCAGATAGTACACATAATTGCCGGATGCCGCGGTGGTGGAAATCAGGACCAGGAAGGCATCGCCGTCGCCGCTGTAGCTATTGGTCGCAGTGGGAAAAAACGCCGGGGATTGGGTATTGCCGACGACGTGCACACCCTGGGCCGAATCGACCAAAATGGCTTGCCCGCTATCGGGGCCTGCGCCTCCCAAATAGGTGAAATAGGTCAGCGGGAATACGCTTCCGGTGACCGTCTGATTGCCAATCTTGGCGACAAACGCGTTGCTGTTTCCATTGACTCCCTGATAGGTACAGGAAACGCCGTCGCAACCCACCCAGTCACTCGAGTTGGTCGCACCCGTGACGTAGGCGTCGGCGGTGGAATCGACGGTAATGGCGTTCCCGGCGTCGCTGCCGCTGCCACCGATATAGGTGGAGTAGACAAGGGATTGCTGGCCTTGATAGGTGGGATTGAACTTGGCGACGAAACCGTCCGTATTCGTGTTGCCACTCGACGGGTTGCAACTGGTGATGCTGGCTTGGTTCAGGCAGCCCTGCTGGTCATTGAGCAGGGGAAAGGGTGCAAGATTGTTCGGGCCGCCCGTTTGCTGCATGTTGGTGGTGCCGGTGATGTAGATGCCTGGCGTACGGTTGGGGGGGGGATCGACGGCGATGCCCCCGCCAATCGCCGTTGCATTCACCGGATAGCCGCCACCAAAGTAGGTGGAGTAGATCACGCTCTCGAGACCTTGGCCATTGGGGTTGATCTTGCTGGCGAAGAACTGCTCGCTTCCGCTCCCGGCAGCGGCGTTTGACACCGTCTGGTAGCCAGCCGCATTGGCGGGAAAACCATTGCTCTGGTCGTTGGTGGAAGTGGTGGTGCCGGTTACGTAGGCGTTGTCGAAGGTGGCAGTAGAAGTACCGTCGATCGCCAACCCGGTGACGGTGTCGCTGCCATTGCCGGAAAGATAAGTGGAGTAGTCCAGTGTGTAGGTGAGGGTGGGAGGATTGTTGTTGTTATTGATGACCGCACCGATCACCGAAAGGAATCCGTGTGTGCCAGCCACCTGTGGATTCGGCTGGAACGCATTGCTGAGGGTCGTCGGGAAGTCCGAGGAATTGGTCGTGCCGGCGACGTAGATGTCAGCCGCGGAGTCGACCTCGATTCCCGCCAGCGTGTCGGTCTCCGCTCCCGATGTACCCCCGAGAATGATGGAGTACACCAGCTGGGAGTTCACCGTGCCGAAGTTCGCGGGATAGATCTTGGAAATGAATATTTCTTGCGAGCCGGCCAGAGTCTCCGAGCCCTGCGTAAGGGGAAAGTCGGTCGAGTCGGTCGAACCTGCAAGATACAGATTCAGAGCGCCATCGACGGCGACCTTCACAAAGCCCTCCGTCGCGCTGCCGCCGAGGAAGGTGGAATAGGTCAGGATGGGATCGATCACCAGCTCGCGGCTGCGATCGTAGTTTCCGACCGTGAAGCCAATCGCGTCCGGGGCGAGCTGCCGGAAAGCTCCCGGAATCGTCTTCCGAGCGTTTCCATCCCGCTGGTAGACATGCGGGGCTTGAAAACGGACCTCCCCATCGGCTGTCGAAAGCACCAGATCGCCGCTTCCGCCGGCATCAATGCGGGCGGAGGCGCCCTGGAAGCGCAGCGCAATCTGGCCGGGATCGGCCGAAGGGGCAACATGAAAGTCATATTCGAGTTGGCCCTGGTCTCCGTAGTAGATCAGATCGATGCCGGGATAAACCGCCTGATACTGCACACGCGCAAACTGCGGGATGTCGCGATGCCAATTGGCCGTGTTGTTGCCGACAAAATAGCTGCTTTTCCCCGGAAGAGGCGAAGCACCGAAGACACGCGCGGAAGAATTAGCTCCCTCCAGCCGCATCCGGATCACTGAACTCCCAGCCCGCCTGGAAGCAGCCCGCCGAGAAACCGCTGCGGGATCCTGCGGACTCGCCGCGGCGTGCTGCAGACGCAGTACCGCTTCGTCCGAAGTGAGAAACAGGCCGTAGCCGGCACCGCGCGCCAGAAACTTGACCTGGGGAGCCGTCTGACCCTGGTTGGGCTCGAAATAAAGAGGCATCGATGACAGTAGATTGGGTACGGTCGGAGAAAACGAAGCCTGACTGACGACAGATCTTGAGGTGCGAGAACCTGATCCCGCCAAGCCGGTTCGGCCGGCAACGGCGGCATGGCCGGCGGATCCAAAATAGAGCACCCCGCCGGCGACGACGAGCACCGCTACCCCCAGAAATGCTGCCTTCATCCCATTGGCCGTCTTCTTTTTTGCCACCGAACGCCTCACCGAACCTACTACCGACACAGGGTAATTCCGATTCACTCAACTCCTCCGATTTCCCAATTTCACGGGGTGAGAACAAGAATGGCACACAAATCCACCCGAGGCTCGACGCCCTTACCAAGCGGACGCGTACCGGTCACCAGAATACTGGGATTGAACCAAACAAATACTTTTACATTCAACAGATACGCTGTCAAGCCGGATACGCCGTGTGGGCCGCATAGTGAGAAGCGTAAACCGGGACAAATGGTTGTAAAGAAATAAGGGTGTCCGGTTTGGCCGGGGCCGCGCCCCGTGGTTTGTGATTTCAAAGTTTGCGAATCTTTGCCGCTCGATCGATATCTCAAATCCTCGGCCAGGATCCGGCCGCAGGGAGAACTCATTCGGTTCCAAGGTTGCCGAGAATCCGGGGTCCTAGTTCTTCTTCAGTTCCTTGATTTCCCGCTTGAGCCGCGCGTAGCGCACGACGATCGTGGAAATGTAGCCGACATGGATGATCCAGGTAACGGCATAGGCCGCAAACAAATATCCATTTTTCATCGCGCACCCCTGCGGGCGCCCATCAGCGATTCCAGCGCGTGGGCCTGGTCGACATCGCGCTGCAGCATTTCCAGCCGATAGCGCGACCAGCAGACCAGGAAGGCAAAACAGGAAAAGGCCAGCCAGTTGATGAGCAGCGCATGCATCATGCGAGGGTCGATCGATCCGCCTCCTCCCATCACCGGCTGCGGGTGCTGGGTGCGGAAGAACCAGATGGAAAAGTAGACAAACGGGACGCAGAGTGCACCGAGAACGGCCAGGGCGGCGGCGAGCGTGGGCGTCTGTCCGCCGGAGGAAAAACGGCGCAGGAAAAGATAGCTCACATAGATCAGCCAGAGCACGAGCGTCGAAGTGAGGCGCATATCCCAGGTCCACCAGATGCCCCATACCGGACGCGCCCAGATCGGGCCGGTGATCAGAACGACGGTGCAGAAAACGACACCCACTTCCGCGCTGACCAGCGCGACGACATCGGCGGCGGGCCGTCGCTTGACCAGATAGACGATGGAGGCTGCAAAGTTGACGAAGAACAGGATGAACGCGGTCCAGGCGGAAGGCACATGGTAGTAGAAGATTCGCTGCACCTCGCCCATGGTCTGTTCGGTGGGCGCAACCACGAGCCCCTGGTAGAGCGCATAGCTCAGCAGCATTGCCGTGAGAATGCCGAGGATGGGAAAGAGCGCTTTCATAGGGTCATTGAGTAGCCATGGCAACCATAGCCATTGAAATTAGGGGATGGTTGCAGGGAGTCCCGGACGGTGGGCTCGACGCCTTAACCACTCGACGTTTCAGGCATGCAGCGCCTTGGTCACTCCGCATTCAACACGCTTTCAAACAAGAGCAGGCACACCGTAGTAAACACCAGATCGTAGCTCACAAGCAACCCGATCCAGAAACGTGCGCTGGTTTCTCCGGTGAGGATTGCGGTGGTGGCCTGCACCATGGCGAGCAGCGCCGGAATCGAGACGGGGAACAGCAGCAGTGGCAGCATGATCTCCCGGCTGCGAGTTCGTAACGACATCGCGGCGAAGAAGGTGCCATTCACCACCAGTGCCCAGGTTCCGAGCACGGCGACCAGCAGCAGTTGCCAGACGGGCCCGATCGCCCGCAAACGATAAAACACGATGAACAGCGGCGTCATGAGCGCCTCCAGCACGCTCACAAAAATAAAATTGCCCAGCACCTTGGCCAGGAACAAGGAATTGGCCGGCGCGGGCGAGACGCGGTAGGCATCGAGCACCTGGTTGCGAATTTCCCGCGCCCAGGTCTGGTTCAGCGCCACCACGGCGGCGAACAGAAACGCTACCCAAACCAGCCCTCCCGCGATCTGGCGCGATTCTTCCGCGCTCGGATCGAACGAAAAACTGAACACGACGACCACCAGCAGAGAGAAAAACAGCATGGAATTGAGGGCATCTTTCGACCTCCACTCCAGACGAAGGTCTTTGCGCAACGTGGCCCGCGTGATGCCGGTGGGCGGCGGGGTCATTGCGTATTGTCCTCCGCCTTCTCCGTCTGCTTCAGGTCTCTTGTTCGCGCGATGATTTCGCCGAACGCCATCCACACGAACTCGTCTGCCGCGCCTTCGAGCAACGCGGCCTGATGCGTGACGATGAAGATCGTCGTACCCCGATCGCGGATGCCGGCCAGCAGGCCGACCATTTCCCGCGCCGAGTGCAGGTCCACGTTCGAAAAAGGCTCGTCGAGCAGCAAAATCTTCGGATCGTTCAACAGCGCCCGCGCCAAAGAGAGGCGCTGCCGCATGCCTTGCGAATACTGGCCGACGGGACGGACCAGATCGGGATCGAGTCCGACAGCGCCCATGACCTCCGCGCATCGCGATTTGCGGTCGATGCCGTAGAGCCGCGCAAAGTATGCGAGGTTCTCCATCCCGCTCATCTCGTCATAGAGCAGAGAAGGATGTGCCATGTAGCCGACTTGCTGACAGATGTCGTGAAACTTGCCGGTGCCAAGAATCGTGAACTCGCCGCTCGACGGCTGGTTGAGTCCGGCCAGCGTGCGCAGCAGGGTCGTTTTGCCGGCGCCGTTATCACCAAGAATGGCATAGAGCTTGCCGCCGGAAAATTCCGCGGTCACGCCGCGCAGGGCGGCAAAACGGCCGAACTGTTTGATCAGATTCTTGACGGTGATGACAGGGACGGGCGTGGTTTCAGTCAATGGATTATGTGATGAAGGTAGCGCAGCGCCCCGAGTTCACTCGTTCGCTCTGACGCGCTGGCAAAGATCGAAACCTTTCGCCCTCCCCGGATGAAGAGCAGGAGCAGGACTGCGAACGCCGGGTTCCTGCCGCCCCTTCCGTTAAACCTGGAGGAGGCAATCACAAAACGCTTAACCGTTCAGAACAGGCTCCCGTGCAGAGGTGCAACCCAACTGGCCAGGAAAAACCGTTTCCCGCCGCGCCTCACCGCTCGAGTGCAGAAAGCCGGTCAAGTTCCCGTACTTCAAAACCATCGCCCCACCCCACGGCGCCGCTCGAAACTAATTTGCCACAGCGCCCGATCCCGAATTCCCATTCTGCGACACGCTCTTGCCGGAATCAGAGGCGGGAGTCGTTCCCGGCTGACCAGGCGCAGGGGCGTACTTCGAGGCACACTTGGCCTGCAATTGCTTGGCGTGGAATACACCATCGCGACCGAAGCTGCCATCGGCCAATGCCTGCGAATCATCCTTGAAAGTGTCGGGCGGGGCTTCGGTCCCGGTGTAGGAAACGGGTAGCGTCAGATCGTTCTCCTTGAGCAGGAAGTCCACCTTGGTCCCAGTCCGCTTGATCGATCCCGGCACCACGTTTCCGGCGACGCGCAGGCGCTTGGAATAGGCGTCGTTGCCCATGCCATTCAATTCCTTGATGGTCACGTAATAGCTCTTGCTGTCCTGCACGCCCGTGTAGGCGAGATAACCGAGAGAGAGCAGAATCAACACCGTGACCGAACCAAACTTCAGATATTTGCTGGCTTCGCTCGACATGAAACACCCCACCCTCTGCTTGAAAACTCTACGCGCTGCGCGAAAGCCGGTCAAGGCGCGGTACCGTTCGACCGTTTGAACCGTTCGCGGCCCTGCGGGGGCAGCGCGGTCGCGCTCCATTGCCCACCGGGCGATGCCTGTACCAACTTCTTCGCTACGCTCGCGATCAACCGCGATGTCCTATTGTTGCGCGGTTCCGGCAACGACGGTATTGTTGTCGGTCTCGATGAGAAGCAACTCCTTGCCGTCATTGACGGCTACGGTGTTGAAGTTCGAGGTGGGCGATCCGGTGGGCGTGATGTGCGCGGCGCCGGTGCAGTCGGCGTTCTGCGTATAGGTGCCGGTAACTGGAACGGTCGATATCGCGCCGCCTACACTCAAGGTTTCGGTGCCGGAAATGTTTCCTTTTCCGTCCAGCGTCACTTGCCCGAGCACGGCTTCCACTTCCGAACCAGACGTGAGAGTTCCGAGAAGGTTGGTGGCAAAGGTCTGCTTTTTCCCAATGAGGCCGCAGGTGACCATTCCCTGAGCGAAGCCAAAGCCGGGTTGGGCGGTGCCGCTGTCGGTTTGGAGTATCTGAAAGCCCCGGTGACCGTCATCGAGAATAACGTTGTAGTCGGCCGTGGGAAAATCCTCGTCCAGAAGGGTGATCGAGCCCGTGCAGTCTTTCGCGATCGAGTAGGAACCGGTAAAATTCCCGGTCGAGATAGTTCCGTTGAGACTCATCGTCCAGGATCCACTGAGATTTCCTCGGCCATCGGCCATCATCTGCCCGACGATCGCCCTCATGCCGGCAATACCATCCGGCCGGCCGTGAAAATATCCGAAGGTGCCGCTAAGGGAAGCGTCGGAGCAGGCGGCCCAAGCGGGAGCAAGAGCCCACGGGGATGCAAGCAAGAGAACAAGCCAACCTACCGTGCTGAGCCTGGGGAAGCGCATTCTGTTGTCTCTCCTGTGCTGCATATGGAAGCTGACTGAGGGGATGGTCAAGCGGCGTCCAAATTTTGTCAAGTTCGCTTCTCCCGTCTGGCTTTCTTGGCCGGGCAATGCCGGTTAGGCGATCGCCGGCTTGGGCGCGGTTACGGGATCGACTCGCAGGGTGAGACCATCGACCTGGCGAACTACAATTTGTTCTCCGGCGGGGACAGGGATGGTCGAGATGGCATCCCATAGTTCACCATGGACGAAGACTTTGCCAGCAGGGGCGAGTTGGCTTTGTGCGGTTCCTATTTCTCCGATGAGTCCTTGTTGGCCGGTCACAATTTTATTACGTCGAGCGCGCACGGCGATGCTCATGAGGAAGGCCGTGATGAGTCCTAGCGGAACGCTAACAGCCAGGGCGGTCTGGAGTCGGACTCGCATTTCTGGCACCGGACCATCGACCAGGAACAGGCCGCCGAGAGTGAGTAGGGCGATGCCCCCGGTGGTGAGCACGCCGTGGCTGGCGAACTTGGCTTCGGCGGCGAACAGGGCGAAGGCTCCCAGGATCATGGCTACGGCGGCAAAGCGGACGGGAAGCAAATTCAGGGCGAAGGCGGCTACAAGAATGAAGACTACGCCAACCGTGCCTGGGATCACTGCACCCGGGTGGTTGAATTCGGCGTAAAGAGCCAGAGCCCCTATGGCCAGAAGAATGAAGGCAACATTGGGGTCCATGATATAGGAAAGTATGCGTTCTTTGAGCGTCATCCTGTAGTCGCGGATAGGTTGATTATCCAAGGTCAGGATTACAGTTTCTCCACTGAAGCGTTTGAGACTCTTGCCCGTGAGTTGTCGGAAAAGGTCGTGTTCACTGGCGGCTACGTATTCGATAAGGTGCTTATCCAGTGCCTCTTGATCGGTGAAGGACTTGGATTCGCGAACCGCGCTTTCGGCGAGTTCCACGTTGCGCCCTCGCTTGGTGACGATCGAGCGCATAAAAGCCGCCGAGTCGTTTTCTATCTTCCGGTTCATCTCGTCATCGGGCTTGGCCGCTACCGGGCCAAAAAGCAGGACCGGATGTGCGGCGCCGGCATTGGTGCCGGGCGCCATGGCGGCGACGTCGGCGGCCTCGAGGATGAAGATCCCTGCAGAGCCAGCCCGGCTCCCGGTCGGTGCCACGTAGACGATGACCGGTACTGGTGACGCTTCGATTTTCTCGATAATTTCGCGTGTGGAAGTGACCAAACCTCCCGGAGTGTTGATCTCAAGCAGGACGGCACGATCGTGGTTGGCGGCTGCCGACTCCAGGGCGCGAGCGATGTATTCGGCGGTCACGGGCTGGATGGCGTCGTCGACGGCTACTTTCAGGATGTCGGCAGAACCGGTGGCCGGGAACAGCAAGATCACCGCCAGGCAGCACGCAGCCGGCCGAAAGCAGAGTGGTTGCGGATATTGGCCGCGCCTTGCTCGGTTTGAGCCGGCAAGGCCACCGGTGCCCAGCATTGCCAACGCGAAAAATCTGGATATCTTCATGGCTGGTGCAGTGGCTGCGCTTTCTCCGCGAGCCTGGCTGCTAGGGAACGTCGTAGGTCCTGACCGGCGGAATTGCCGGGTTCGAGTTGCAGAGCCCGATTGATATTCTGGGCGGCTGCTTGCATTTTATTTTCCTGCAAATCCAGACGAGCCAGAATCAGGTAGGCTTCGGCGGACTCGCGAACGCGGAGGGCGGCTTCGGACTGGGCACGGGCTTCGGAATTGTTGCCTTGAGCTTCGTATTCCTCGGCGAGCGCGGTGAGGGGTGCGCTGCTTCCCGGATCAACGGCAGCGGCGTGACGGAATTCCGCTTCGGCTTCGGTGGTGAATCCGTGGGCCAGGAGTTCTTTGCCGAGTTCGACGTGGAAACGCGCGTGGGCGCGGGGGTCGGAACGGGCAAAACGCTCCTCGGCCCAGCCGGCCATTTGCGTGGTCATCTGGCGGAAGGCGTCCTCTTCGTAGTCATGCTTGAGGCGCTCGGCCGGAGGTTTAGCGGTCGCGCTGTTCGCTGCAACCACGGCGCTACTCGCGGCCGCGGTCAGGGAGTCGAGCAGCAATTTGGCGTCGACGTCATTTGGGCGATGATCGAGCGCGGTGCGGATTTCGCGGGTCGCTCCCGCGCGATCTCCGCACTGGGCAAGAGCGATCGCCAGGTTGAAGTGATAATCGGGATCGCTCGGATCATTCTGAATTGCGCGCTCGAAATAGTCGGCCGCCCTCTTGGGATTGTGGCCGCGACGGGCAGACACTGCTCCCAGGTTGTTGTAGACCTCGGCAAGTGGCAGGCGGGCGGCGACGAACTCGAAGGCGCTTTCGGACCTGGCATAGTCCCCCTGGGCGTAGGCCGCCAGGCCGAGGAAGAAATTAGCTTCGCGAGAGACGGCGGCCGACGGTGGGACTTGACTGAAAGCGGCGCTGGCGGGTTCGTAGGCATGCTGCGCATAGTAGAGCTTGCCCAGTTCTAGCCAGGCTTGCGGGTAATCGGGATTCAGTCGGACGGCTTCGCGGTAGTGCAGTACTTTTTCTTCGGCGGTGGTTGCCAGGATGCCATGAATGTAGTTCTCTTGAGCGCTCAAGCGGACCGAAGCGGCGCCGGCGATGTATTTATCCTGGGGCAGGGAAAAATCCGCCCGGATCAGGCGCAGAAGATCCCAGGCCAGAGCAGATTGCAAGTTTCCGAGACTGACTAGCGGCGCGGACTCGGTGACGGCCGGCAGCAGCTTGGGCGCGCGCATGTCCAGCAACTGCGCGCTGGCGGTCAGGCGAGCCCCGTCGTAGCTGTAGGAGCCGAGCACGACATAGTCGACATCCATTTGCTCGGCCAGGCGGTAAAGGGTGGCGCGGGAGGCATGGATGCCGGCGGGAACACCCTGACGATCGTAGGCGCGGAGCCGCTCGCTGCGACTGGCTACATAGAGGACAGGAGAACTTAGTTGGTCGTGGAAGGTTTCAGGAAATGACTCGCCGATCCATTCGAGACCCGGGGTGGGAGAGAGATTCTCAAAGGGAATCACGACGATGGTTCTGCCGATGATGGTGCGAGCTGCGCTCGCGGCGGCACTGTCCTGGGCACGCAGCAGCGGGCTCAGGAGCAAGATCAGCAAGGCGAAGACTGCAGCGCGATTCACGACTATCTGATTATATCGACTGTCAGCCGCCGGGCGAGGCTGCCTTTGCTGCCGCCGTACCGGGGTTGGCTTCGGGGATCAGGCGGCAGGACGAATGGGCGATGCACTGGTCAGTTTCCCATCCGCTTGGGCTTGCGGCGCCAACTTCGGGTCGTGCCAACCGGGCAGATCGTTGTTGCCCGTGATCAGGCGAGCGCCACGGTTATAAGTGAAGTAGGACGAGGCCCACTGGATCATAACCAGCCGTCGGTTGCGGAATCCGACGAGGAAAAGAATGTGAAAGAACAGCCAGGTGAGCCAAGCAAGGTACCCGGATAACGCGAACTTGCCGAACTGAGCGAGGGCGGCACCGGATGTCGGCGGCAGAACGACTGCGTTTCCGTTCGCCGTTCCGCACCGATTGCCACACGCTGTCCCATCGGGCGACTGGCGCTCTCGATCCCCGTGCCCTACTCCGCCCGACCGTTGGCGACACAATCGGCGGGTGGGGATTGGCTTCTTTCGGTCTCGAGATCGACGATCCGTTCGGAGAAACCTTGTACACTGCTTGTTGACACCGTGCCTCCTCAGACATTGATGCCCCTGGAGCAGACTGGTCCCTCAGCCCTGCGTTTTCTGCTGCCCTCGGTCCGGGATCTAATTTTCATTTTTCTTTTCTGGTCACTGCTGGAGGGACCTTTGTCGAATCGGCCCCTGGCCGATGCCGACATCGGATGGCAGATCCGAACCGGCGAACAGATTCTGGCAACCCACTCGCTTCCCCGCACGGATTCCTTTTCTTCGACAATGCAAGGCCAACCTTGGTTTGCCTGGGAGTGGCTTTACGACGTTATGCTCGGCGTTGTGCATAGGGCATGCGGGCTGAACGGCGTGGTCTGGTTGTGCGGCGTGCTGGTGAGCGCGTTTTTTGCGCTGCTGCTTTCCGAACTGGTCAGGCGCGGGACGGGGTTGGTGTTGGCCCTCGTGCTGATGCTGCTGGCTGAATGCGCTGCGACGATTCACCTGTATGCGCGTCCGCATATTGTCAGCTGGCTTTTTTCCTTACTCTGGTTTTCGGTGTTGGAGCGCTGCGAGGTCTCGGAATGCGGAGGCCGACCGCGATGGATGTTCTGGTTCTTTCCCGCCTCGATGTTGTTTTGGGTAAACCTGCATGGCGGCTGGCTGTTGGGACTGGCCCTGCTCGGCATCTATGCGTGGGCGGCGTTTGTCGCCGCGTTTGGAGGATCGCGCGTGCGCGAGCCGTTCTCGGCGATTCGCGCCACCCATCGGGCTCGCAGCTTGGCGGCGGCCTGGTTGTTGTCGGCCGCCGCTACCCTGGTGAATCCCTACGGGTGGAAATTGCATGCCCACATCTATCGATATCTTGGCGATCGCTATCTGATGGACCGCATCGACGAGTTCAAATCACCGAATTTCCACGGTGCCGCAGAGCGCTGTTTTGCCGTGATCCTGCTGATGGTGGTGATCGCGTTTTGGGGCCGGCGTTTCCCAGAAAATCGGCCGCCGGGCAACCGTGAACTGCCCCTCAGCGGGCTGCTGGTGATCCTGCTGGCATGCTACGCGGGATTTTATTCGTCCCGCAATCTTCCCGTTTCTTCGATGTTGATGGTTCTGGTTGCGGGGCCCATCCTGGGGGGGAACTTCGCGTCCCTGGGAGATAAGCCGGGTGCTTGGCAATGGCTGCGGAAGGGCACGCGACAGATTACGGCTTTCTCGGAGCGCATGGGCAAGCAAGAGATCGGGCTGCGCGGACATCTCTGGCCGGTAGTCTCGGTGGCGCTCGCTTTCGCAATTTGCCTGCAGGGAGGATGGGTGGGTTCATGGCAGGCGATTCATGCGCACTTCGATGGCAAGCAACTACCGGTTGCGGCCGTGACTTTCCTTGAGAACGAATCCGCCGGGACGGAGCCGAAGCGGGAGCCGGTTTTTTCGACCGATGCTTGGGGAGGGTATCTTATCTATCGTCTCTATCCCATGCGGCAGGTGGTGGTCGACGACCGCCATGATCTGTATGGCTCGGGCCGGATTCGCCAGCTCCTGATCCTGATGCAGGCCGAGACGGGATGGCAGAAGGTGCTCGCCGACTGGCGAATACGGACAGCGCTGTTGCCTGCCGACTCGACGTTGGCCAGCCTGCTTCGCCAGATCCCGCAAAATTGGCGACTGGTTTACGAAGACAAAGTCGCGGTGGTGTTTGAGAGGCGCTAGGCGTCGGCCGATGCAAACCGCCGGGCCGGCGTATGGAGCGGGGGAGCGCGATCGAACAACCCCCGCCGCGCGGCGGAAATCGGCAGCGCATGCGCCGCCAGCACGTCATCGTCGTGTTTTTTCGGCGGCGGCCAAAGCTCAGGCCCTGACCGGCAGCGGCCGACTCGCGGGGAACGCGCAACCCGAGTTTCATCACCTTTGCCGGCTTCGGGCGTCTAACGAATTGTTTCTCACTCTCTGCAACCTGGGGGATTGCGCATCATCTGATGTAGTTGAGTTTGGCGCTGGCAGGCTCGCAAGTGCCGCCCACAATGCGCGCCGCTCCTGCACATCACCTTTCTGAAGATGGGGACGCGATGCAGGTCGCAGAAAGACGCTCGTTTGTCGAGAGTTGTCGGGAGAGCCACCGATGAAGTCGCAGTGTTTGCCATTCCAGCAGGTTCCTCATTCCACCCGCCTCTTTCTTGACTACCTTTCCTATACTCCCGCCGTTCGGGGGATGTATCCCCGGCCACCGAATTTTTCCGAGTGGGTAACGGACGAGGCTTCGCATGTTGCCTACGACCGGGTGCGGCGCGGTTTGGTAAGCGAGATTCTTGAACGGCAGAATCGCGGCTGGGGCGCATCTGCCAAGACGCTGGCCAATATCGAGCGCTTGCGACGGGGAGCGCTGACTTCGGTTACGGGGCAGCAGGTCGGGCTTTTTGGCGGGCCGCTGTTTTCGATTTACAAAGCGCTCACCGCGGTGAAACTGGCAGAGGAGGCTTCCGCGGCCGGAGTGGATTGCATTCCAGTGTTCTGGCTGGCGACTGAGGATCATGACCTGGCCGAGGTTAACCACGTGGCTCTGCTTTCCGGGCAGGGACCTCCGCAACCGTTCGCGGTGGAGAGCCACGGCCAAACTGACGCACCCGTAGGGACGGTGACGTTTGGGCCGGAAGTTGCGGCGGCGGTCGGAGGCGCCGCTGAATTGCTGGGGAATTCCGCCGTCGCCACCTGGCTGCGTGAAGCGTACCGGCCGGGCGAGACTCTGGGCAGTGCGTTTGGCCGTCTCTTTGCCCGGGTGTTCGCAGATTGGGGCGTCATTCTGCTCGATCCTTCCGACAAGGATTTCCATGGGCTCGCAAAGCCTTTGTTCCGCTCGGCGATCGAGCGGGCGTCTGAACTTGACGAGGCGCTGCTTGCGCGGGGCAAGGCGATTGAAGCGGCGGGATATCACCAGCAAGTGAAGGTGACTCCGGCGACGACCCTGCTGTTTGAGGTGAAGAATGGGGCGCGCACGGTAGTGCGGCGCAGGAGTAATGGCGCCGCCGGCGGTGAGTTCGCGGTCGGTGAGGAGCGAAGTTCGTCGGAAGAGCTTCTCGGCCGCATTGCAGAGACACCGGAGAAGTTCAATCCGAATGTACTGCTCCGTCCCGTGGTGCAGGATTATCTGCTGCCGACGCTGGTCTATGTTGGCGGAGCGGCGGAGGTCGCCTACTTTGCGCAGGTTGCCGTGGTTTATGAGAAACTGCTCGGACGTGTGACGCCGATCGTGCCCCGGTTTTCGGCAACCCTGGTGGAAGCCAAAGCAGAGCGCATTCTGACGCGCTATCGGCTGAGTCTGCCGGATTTGTTCCTCGGACCGGAAAAGGTCCGGGAAACCATTGCCGCTCGCTCCCTGCCGGAGGATTTGCAGGCACGGTTTTCCGAGGCCTACGCGGGCGCGGAGCGCTCCATGGCGGCGGTTCGCGAATCGATTGGCAAGCTGGATTCGACGCTCGTTGCGGCCTCGGACCGCGCCCGATCTCGCATGTGGTACCAAATCAACCGGCTGCATCGGCGAGCCTCGCGTGCGGAATGGTTGCGCAACCAAGTCGTCGCACGGCACGCAAACGCCCTGAGTCACGCGTTATTTCCGCATAAAGCGCTTCAGGAACGCGAAGTGGCGGGGGTGAGTTTTCTGGCCCGGTATGGGCCGGAGTTGCTCGAGCAACTCTACCAGCAGATTCACTCCGATTGTCATGATCATCGGGTAATTGCCGTGCAGTAGGCGGCCGAGGGTTCAAGGTCGGCGAAAAGCGATCGCGAATCGACTGCCTACTCCTTCGAACCGCAGCTGGCTCCACGGTTCGACCGATCCGAGAAGCTGATTACTTCCGCAGACCCTGGCTGGCTACGGCCTGCCCACGCCCATGTACTGGAATCCCATGGCGCGCAGACGCGAGGAGTCGAGCAAATTCTTGGTATCGATAATGATCGGCCGTTTCACCAGGTGGCGGATTCTGGTGAAATCGAGTGTCCGGAATTCGGGCCAGCCGGTTGCGACGATGAGCGCGTCCACTCCCTCGGCGACTCCGTAAGCGCTCTCGCAGTATTTCACCGTTCCGTTCAGTTGCAGCCGCGCATCGGGAATCGCCACCGGATCGTAGGCCCGCACCCGCGCTCCACTGGCCAGCAGGTTCTGCGCCAGTTGCAGCGAGGCCGATCCCGCCACGGAATTGGTGTTCGGTTTGAAGGCTAGCCCCAAAATACCGACGTCTTTATTCTGCACCGTGTCGAGCGCTCCCGCCACCTTCTGCAGCAGTCGATCGGCGAGGTCCAGATTCACTGCGCGAGCCGCATTCAGCACCCTGAGGTCGACGCGGTTCTCTCGCGCCAACCCGGTCAGCGACTCGAGGTCAGTCTCGGCAAAGATGCCGCCCATACCGGCGCCCGGCTGCAGGCAGCGCGGCGCAATTTTCTTGTCCAGCCCTAAAGCGAGCGACAAGCTGACGGCGTCGGCGTTCACGTGCTCGCAAAGGCTGGCAATTTCGTTGATAAACGAAATCTTGGTCGCGACAAATGCGGTGGTCGCCTCGCGCGCCAACTCGGCCGTTTCGTAATTCGTGACCAGGACCGGAACTCCCCGCATCACTAGGGGATGAAAGATCTGTTTCAGCGAAGAGACGGCTTCGCTCGAAGCGGTGCCGAGAATGATACGGTCGGGCCAGTTGAAGTCTTCGACCGCGCATCCGTTGGTAAAGAACATGGGTTGGCATACCAGCAGGCTTTTCAAACCTTTCGCCTTCAGTGCTTTGTCGATCTTGGTAGTCGAACCGACGGGCCCGGGCGTGACGATCGACAGCACCTGAAAGCGGCCCGCGGCGCCGGCCAGGCGAAGGACAATTTCTTCCAATCCCTGGGGAGAGTCTTCGGCGAGAAAAACCACCTGCGCCTTCTGCGCCAGTTCTTCCGGGTTCGCCGAATAGGCTAGGCGTCCGGCACGCACATTACGGCGAATCACTTCCTGCAGATTTTTCTCAAAGAAGGGTATGTTGCCTTTGGCGACTTCCAGAACGCGCGCACCGTCCGCATGACAGCAGAATACGGGAGTGCCGAAATCGGCGAGGCAAGCGGAAATGACAGTGGCGAGGTAGCCGGATCCATAAACCCCAATTTGCATATGCAACTCTTCTGATCGAAATCGCGATCCAACCCGCAGCCTGGGATCCGGCGCTTGGTTTCGAGCCCGTTAAAATCCATGGTAATCGCTCCCCGGGGTTTGGCAACGGGCAGAAAGTGCATGTACCTTCGGTCGGTGAAACGGACGGCTGGTTGCTGATTTTCAGGGATTTAGCGGACCCCGCTTGCTGCCCGTTTGGAAGCCGTTGCCAGATTGATGGTTCTGGCGGGCCCCGATGGGTTAGGACTTCGATGACAACTGGCCGCGCCCCAATGCCACCGGCGCCACGTCCTGCCAGCTGCCGTCCTTCTCGCGGACGAACATCAATTCCTCTACATGGACTTGGCGCTTGCCGGGAAATCGCGCCCAGCGCTCCCGCGCCACCATGCAGGCGGCGCGGGCCTGCTCGTCGGCTTCGGTCTTCAAGATCGTAAGATGAGGAATGTAGGGCCAATTCTCGGCGCAGCCCAATCCGCGCAGGCAAAGCTGATCGTGCAGTTCCCGCATCCGATAGGCCGCATGCTTTACCTGAATGAACACCGTCGGTGTCGTAGGCAAGAAGGTTTCCACGTCTCCCAGCTCCACGTTGAACGGAATCGCCCGGCTGCAAGCTTCCTCCAGAAATTCCAGGGCGGCCGCTTCGGTTCCCTTCAATTCCCGTGGAGGAAGAATGGTGAGGTGGGCAGCCATATGAGCCGTGGTCGGATGCAGTTCCCGACGAAGCTGTTCCACGAACTCGCCGACCGAATTGCGTACGTAGCTAACCAACGCGTAGCGTGAGCTTGGCATGACTTCGAAGGGAGAATTATAGTCTGAACCCGGCGTTCCCGGACATTCCACTTTTCGGCGGTGTCACGCCGACGGCACGCATCGCAGTCATTTCGAAAGGCAGCGGGCGGAGAGCGAGATTTCCGGAACATTGCCCCGATGGAGACTCGCACTCCCAAACACCGACTTTTCCTTGCCTCCCGCCCGAGCCATGACCATAGCGTCAGAAGTGTCAGAGTACTGGTTCGCAATGGCTGAATCGGGCCGAATTCAGCGTCACCCGTGCTCGCCTGTCAATCCCCGTTCTTCCCGTGTTGCGATAGAAAACAGTACAGCATCGACCTCGCCGCGACTTTTGCGGTCCGAAACCCGAAATACAGAGACCTTTCCGTCCATACCTCCGGCCCCGATTGCCGCTCTCACCGCTTCCCTCGGCGTACACTCCCCGGCGATCAGCAACGTCTTCTCGAGCGCACGAAGTTCACTCAGACTGGTCAACTCGTACGCGGTCCCAGCGTTCGCCGTTGTGTAGCCGCGTACATCTACGAGAATGGCGTCTGCCGCTGCTACCAATCGCTTCATAGTGGGTCTCCACATGTTGTCGAAACAAGGATATTCGTGGACTTCGTACCTGCCGTCCAGTGCCGGATTGACCCCAAAGCTGTGCAATCTTTTTTCGAGGTCCGCTGCAGATCGAATGAAGTGCCGGCCCATCAGCAGCGTTGCGAATCGGAGTACTCCCTCCGGGCTCGCCGTACTCGCGGCGATATCCGGTCCCGCAATCGCATGGATCTGGCCCGCGGTTAACCACGTGCGGGATAGCGAGCGCAACAGTCGGTCCGAAGCCGCTGCATTCCGAAACGTGCGCAGGAACAGGAGATTCAACCGATCGCCACGGCGCCGCGTCAAGGCCCCGGCAATCCACGGTGCCAAGAGAATTACCGCCTCTGCGGGAACGAATAACGCCCAGAAACCAAGGGACGTTCCGGTCTGCAATATCAGGATGCCCGCATTGCTCGCGGCACCGACCGAGCCCGCCAGAATGAAGGCCAACGCCTCCGGCGAGACCCGCAACAACCGCTTGGCGAGCAACGCCGCTGCGAGCGAGCCCACAAGAACTCCGTATCCGAGTACAACGATGAGGGCTAGCAGCATGCCCGCCGCGCGAGCCGATCGCATCTCGCCGTCGCCGAACATAACCGGGACCATTCCCATCAGGACGCCTGGCGGAACCGCGAATAGCCACCAGGACACCGCGGAGGTCTGGCCTGAGCGGATCAGCCCTGGCACCACGATCGCCAGCAGGAACAACCCGTCGCTGAGACCGAGGCGTCCCTGCGACAGGATCATTTGTAGCAAGGGCTGGCCCGGATTCTCGTTGAAAGTGACACCACCGAATAGACCCAGCGCGAGATTTTGAACCAGCACCGCAAGCGCGATCGCAACCCACCGTCCGAGCGCTTGCCGCCGCGTTGCGCGGCGCGCTGCATTTGCTCGGACCATGCCTTCTTGCGACGGTCCATGAACATCGCAGAGCTCGATGTGGGCTGGCGAATTATTCAGTGACAGGCTTCCGTCGGCCTGGCTCGGCTCGTTCTGCCTGCGCATCTGCCGAAGCACGGCAGCTCGATAGAGCCGCCTGAGCAACCAGCGTGCGGTGACGACGCCGACGACAAGGAGCATCGGCTCCGCCAGGCTCGGCAAGAGAAGGTGCCACTCCTCGGTCGAAATGCCCCCACTTGGCGCATTCGTCCTCCCCACCTTCACGGCCGCGTCCAGGATCGCGTCGAGCAGTATCATGTCTCCCCAGTTTAGGATTACCTCACTTCTGCCAGGGCCGAAAATCCGGATGCTGCACTCCCAAGCGATACACTCCCGGTAAAAGCGACGGAAATCGGTAGCGTCCTGTGGAGTCGGTCAGGCTCATCCGCGTACTGCCCGTTCGCATATTCTCGGGAGTTAGTTTCGAGCCCGGTAGCACGTGCCCTGAGAAGTCCCGAACCGTGCCTTCAACGGTGATGGTCGCCGGCATCTGGCCGAATGCCGACAGTGCGAGAACGGTGCCGGATGCACGCCGAAAGCAAAGGCACGCGGTGACACGAAACCCTGCGTCCGCGCGTTCTCGGAGCCGCGCCAGTTCCGGTGCTCGTTATCGCCTCGCTCTTTGCAGGGCTGAGAACCCGATCATCGTTCAACTCCCGCCGATCCGAACGCGACAACCGAATCGCTGGCCTAGCTGATTCCAGGTCTTGTTCAAAGCCGGCACAAAGGCCGGTCGCTGGCATTGTATCCGAACCAAGTGCTGACGCCATCAGTCGCTGGACCGGTTCACACCCAACCGCGTCGTCACAGACACTCGCGTTATCCGCGGACACGGCCGCGCGTCGCCGGAGTCGGCCTTTTCCTCAGGAGAAAGACGCTTGCACTTGTCGGAGTGAGGAAGAGCACTTGGGGTTTGACGCAGCTGAACCAAGCCTGAGGGGGATGTCGTGTTCAGTTCGCGACGGCGGCCAGCTTCGATCTGGGGCTCTGCGAAGTGAAGAGCGAGAAGGCTGAGGACTTCGTAGCCAAGATCGAAGAAGGCGTACCTATGGTCCCGTAAGTAAGTCTGACGTATAAATGGTAACCAGAGCAGCGCCATTATCCTGCGCTATCTTTCTCATATGATACGTGCCGCCCAGCCCTTGAGTTTTAACACCATCCCATAGCGCGAGCAGAGTTAGATTTTCAGCTTCGAACGCAATCGCTTCCTGAAGGAGCCACAGATTCGCGCGCTGCCAGCTGGAGTAATCCTTCTTCGCGGAAAGCCAAATGGGCAGATCGGCCGAATCTGTGAGAAACGACGGAGTCGGATTATTTTTCAGCACGGCATCGAACCGGTCTTCCCAAAACCGACCTGCCGGCGACACCGATTCATTGCGAAAGCGGTCGGGAGGAAGTGGCAGGAGCAATCTGTGGGTAATGCCCAGCGTTTCGCATACATCGTGAAAAAGCAGGTCTCCGCCGCTTGCCCCACTGGCGATGGCGACAACGGGCCCTGCCGTACGCGCCACTTCCTGCTGCACCTTATCGTGGATGGCCTGCCGTGCGCGATCCCTAATCGAATCAGGGAAACGAGGGGGCGTCACACCGGGCGGGTCGATCATGTGTCCCGTGAAAAGGATGACGCGCGCGGGTGGTTGACTAGCGTCTTGAGGTTTAGCAACGGCAACAAAAACCTCGAGAGCCATAGCAGCACGCTCGTTCATGACACCCAATTGCATAAAGAGGTCGAGTTGTGCTCTAGCGGAATCTGAGTAAAATGCAGGAGCTCCTGTCAAAGCGGATTCGTAGGCAAAAGCAATCTTCTGAGACTTATCAATGGTCAGAAACAAAAAGTCGGCGAGACCGAGATCGACCCAGCGGTCTTCTTTGCCACTCTGCTGCAGGCGCTGCTTGGCAACGTCCAACGAAAGACCTACCGCACCTGCCAGCCGTTGCCTCTGCATCTGCAAAGCATCAAGTTCCGAAATGGCCTGGGCCTCAGTTTCGAAGCGGGTATCCCAGGCATCGGGCATTGTTTTTGCCAGCTCGATCGCAAGTGTGAGCAAGCTCAGCGCGTTCAAACCTGGATAAAAGCTATCCAAGTTCTCCAGAAAGCCTTCTCTGTACTTCTGGTAGGCCTGGAGAAGTTCGGGAGACTGCAGCGCCTTCCGTGCCGCGTGAGCACCGGAGAGCGCCGTCCAGGAAGAATGCCACCTCTCCTTGACATTACGGCCCAGAAGCGAAAATGCCTCTGCCCGCTCGGCATGTGATGCTGTCTTCGAATTGGTAATGCGAAGCAGCGCCTGGTCGGCAGCGTCCAGGTCCCCCAGGCGCTGATAGATTGTGCCCAGCCGCTGATTTGCTTCGGATTCCTGCGGGTTTGACTTGTACAGCTTCTCCCATGTCTCTTTCGCAGCCCGAAAGGCCTTGAGATCGAACTGTGCGCGTCCCGCCAGCCGTAACCCCTCCGACGCCCAGAAGAAGTCTTCGGCCTCCAGCGCCAACAAACCCAGCAGGCCCAGCTGCCTTCGCTTGAACGCGAGCGCCACATCGTCGCGGAAGCTCTGGGGAACAGGCAAAAAGCGCGACCGTTCCTGCGCTTCCAGATCCGGTAGCATTTGAAAGACGGGGCTGTCGGGCCTGTCTGAAGCGAGCGTCTGGCGGAGAGCCTCGGTTAGCAGGTCGAGTTTCTCGGCGGGAGAATCAGAATCGTATTCCAAATAGCGGTCGGTTCGGAGATCAAACGGTACTTCATCTTGCGGGCTGCGTTCCTTCGGATCTTTCTGGCTCCGCGCTCGAAGTAGGATCGTCATTTTGGGCTGCAGTGCATGTCGAATTCCTAGTTCGTAAAACACGTTGGCGTTATGGATCGAGATGTCGGCGATGACCATATCCGCCACCAACAGCTGCTGAAACATATCGGTTCGGATGTTCCCAGCTTGCAGGAATGGCACGGTGGTACTGCCCTGAATATCACATGCTGCGAGGGCTGGCAGAATTAGCTTCTCCTGCACGACCTCGAAGTTGATACCTTGCTTCGTACCGAAAGGACGAACGATGAAAGCCCGGGTCATTGCCTAATGTCCTCTTTTTTAAAAAAGGAACCAAAGTGTTCGGTTTTCACCTCTTGTGCAGCGGCTCGACCGATCTCTAACAAGACGGGAATATTGCCAATGGCATCCATCTTCTGAATGCTTGCCGCGTCCGCCTGCGGGAAGCCAAGGTTCCTGAGTCCAGCCCCACTCAGATCCGCGTTATAGCGCGCGTACAAGAAATGGCGGCCAAGATTGGTTGAAAGCGGTATCACGGGAGCTGCATAGTGTTCCTCCACAGTCATTGCTTCGCATAACTGTCTGGGAACGAGGTCCATGATCTCGCGATCTAAGTGCGCGCCGAACGTGCAGCGTCCGACGGCGCGACAATTCACATCCTGGTCCACTTGAATCGCATACATCAATTCTCCGGGAAGGCCGGCCACGGTCGAAACGATGGTTTTGTTTGGACGTGCCGCGGTTGCCCCGAGTGACTCTGCCGCTCCCGTGCCCACCGAAACAATCAGCAGATTGTCCTCGCCTTTCTTCCAGTTCAATCTGAAAGCGGGCTCGGTCGCCATTCGGTAGAGCAAGAAAGCGGGATTGTTGTATGGTGTGACGCCACCATCCACGAATACAAAGGTCTTGGACGTGTCGGTCGGATCCCACTGCACTACCTCAGGTGGAAAATAAACTGGCGCCGCCGTACTCGCTCGAACCAGTTGCCAGAGCGGGATCCTCAGATTGCAATCCTTGCGCGCCGGGTCGTTGTACTTGGCATCGGGGTTACTGCTGACCGGCCAGGGAGAGTCGGTGGTTACATTCTTCGTGACCGCTAAAAGCAGGCATTTCAAGTTGTCCGGTTCGAGGTTCGTGTTATGACCAAACACTTGCTGCAGTTGGGCTTTAAGTGGATCGGCGGTATACAGGTATTTGATTCGTTCAAGCAGCCAGGCCGGGTCGAACATCTGCTTCCCTGTTGATGTGTAAAACTCGATGAGATCCGCGGTCGTCATGCCGCGAGCCAAACCGGCGGCGATAATCGCGCCCGTGCTCGTACCCGCAATGTAGTCGAAGTAATCGCAGAGGTTTCGTCCGGTGGTTTCCTTTACGATCTTCTCGATTCTTTCCAGAATCCCCAGAGTGATGAGGCCGCGGATGCCTCCGCCATCCAAAGCCAACATTCGGCGTGGTCGATCTTCTTGATATCGGTCCCGCAAAGACTTCCAGCGCTCGGGATAAATCAGCATGGTGAAACCTCCGCGTCAAATTTCTCATCAGATGAGGACCCTCGCTTGTGCGAGACTTTAAGGTTACAGGGGCGGAATCGCATATGATCATAGCGCTAGCGGGAAGGCGAGTCGATGCTGTCGACGCTAACCCCAAGCGGTTTCCAGCTGAACTCGTCGGCGTTGTCCGGGAACGAATTCGCATCGTCCTGCAAACTCAGGGTGCTACCGTATTGGTGAGTTCCGCGGCTTGCGGAGCGGACCTTCTTGCGATTTCGGAGGCCGGCAGTCTGGGACTACGTCGCAGAATCGTATTACCGTTTGGCCGTGAGAAATTCAGAGCTGGCTCCGTGACCGACCGGCCGGGCGACTGGGGCCCCTTATACGACGAGGTTCTTAATGAAGCTGAGAAGAAAGGAGATTTGCTGGTCATCCAACCTAAATCGGAAAACGACGCTTATGCTGAGACGAACCACGTCATAGTCGAGGAGGCTCTGTCGCTCGGCTTGGAGCTCCGGCAGCCGGTCACCGCAGTACTGGTTTGGGACGGAAAATCTCGCGGCGAAGGCGACCTCACTGAGGAGTTTGGGGTCTATGCCGGAAATAAGGGCATTGCTGTCGCCAACGTAATGACTGATTGACCCAACATCACCTCTCTTCTTCGCAACCTTCAGGCTAGCCCTTCTGACTGGTCGCTTCTGCATGGACGAGCGCTGGAATGCTCGCTGACACTCGAACCATTGGCAGAACACATCCTACCTCCGGTCCTGTGCCCGGCTGACGTTCTGAAGCCGAACACCATTCCGTTGTGAATCCCGAACAGCCCCAATGGTCTTTCCCAAACAGCCAGACCCTGCGGATCAAGCCCAAAAGGAAGGCGAGCATGACGCTCGATTGTTCCCTGCTAGCATACTGAAACGTCAATGACCTCGACACGATCTAGTTTTGGCGAAGCAAAACTGGCGGAGGATACTAATCGTCTTGCTCACGACGCGCGGCAAATGAAGACATTGCCGGCGTTGATCGAACTCAAAATCGGTTTTGATTTGTAATAGTTCCGCGATGCTATTCACAATCAACTTCGAAGCAAACCCGCCCCTTCAAGAGAGCGCCGTTGGGTTTGCGCAGTTGCATTTGGCTTTGCAATGGCAACCCCCGCCCCTATCTTCATTATGGATGAAATCCGTCACCGCCAACAATGGTTTACAGTCGTTAACGGCTCTGGCATGCAATCAGGCGCATGGCACTAGATGATGTCGATCCCCATAAAGATGAAGGGCGCTCCTCCATATGGAACCTACAACAATGCCCAGCGAAACAAAACGTCCTCCGAGATGGACCGGCATCTTACAGCTCTGCGGATGCTTTGCCGCATTGTGCTCGCTGTTTTCGCTGATCGTAACGGCGGGTGTAGCGTGGCAGGAATACAGCGAGACGCACTGGCCTGAAGCGACCGCAACCATACGACAATGCTACGTGGAGAGGGCGAGCCGCCATTCGACTTCCAACATCATTGATTGCCGGATCGTCTACCCAGTCGGCAATGAGACGGTCATGTCATCTGTCCGTTCGGGGAGCTGGCCGGCGCCGGAAAAAGTGATCTGGGAATTTCATCCCGGACAGGCGCAAGCAATGTCTGACAAAATGCAGGGCTGGGTGGAGGCGCACCCACAGGGCACGACAATCGCTGTGCGTTACAATCCCGCAAGCCATGCCAAAGCCGCCCTGGTCACGACCGACATGCCGATAGGCGGCGCACGGACACCGGGGAACGTACAAACCACCGAAAGTGCTGCCGCGCTCAGCGCGGCTTTGCTGATCATTGCTGCCTTCGCTCGGCGTTTGTCCGCGAGTTGAAAACAGACGCAAGATTCATGCTGATTTATGTCGGGGCGTAGCGCAGCCTGGTAGCGCACCTGCTTTGGGCGCGTAATGATTTACTCCAACCGTTCCATTCCTTGTTTGAGTTCTATTGTTTTCAACAATTTGGGGGACCCATTTTTCGTTCAAAGCTGACCCAAATGGCTAGTGCACCTGCTGAGGTCGTATCGACGTGTAAAGCGTCCGAGTCGTATTGCCGTGCAGACTGGAGCCGGGCACCAGCAGTTCCCCACTGTGCTGCGCAAGAACTCGCGTGTGGTGCCCAAAAATACAGGAACATCAAGGGCTTGCGGGAGAATTTCAGCCCGGATGCGGAAGAATGCGAGATGTGCCGCGAAATGCAGGATGTTGAGGGAGTAATAAAACAACAACGCCAATTCTGCGGAGTGCATGGTTTTTGCACTCCGTCGGCGCGAAGAGATGGGGCGTTTACACTATATCCTTACTCTATTCCAACTCTTGCAGTTGCCGCCCAAAGGAACAAATCCGTTACCAGTTTCGGTTCTTCGGCTCCATATCTCGGGGGGAGGATTGCGTGTAACGCGCTAGGGCAGTATTGCGCCGCTAGACTTGCCGGTCGGCCAGATCAATAGAGCTCGACGGGTGCCGCATGACCTGAACCAGAAGCGAGTCGAGCATCCCTCGTAACCAATACGGCTCCGAGTTTCTCGGCAAGCACGAGGTAGGCAGCATCATAGGCAGAAAAATTGTGACGGAGTTGCCAGATGCGGGGCAGGAGCACCGAATGGGGATATCGAGTAACACGGAGATCCAGCAGATCGCGGACCGCCTCGCCCGCCCTATGTGGAGAAATCACTCCTTGCAATACTAGACGGCGCAATACCTGCGTGACCTCGAGATCGAGAAGGTGAGGCGCGTGTAGGGTCTCGCTATTCGAATAAATACGCTTCTCGATGTGCTTCCCGGCAGATGTCTGAAGAAGCCAGTCAACTGCCGCCGACGCATCGAGGACAATCATCGCGCCTGGCGCTCTTCTCGAACCAAGTAAGCGGTGTCAATCTGCGCCGAAACCGGCTTGCGTTTATGTAAGCGCTCCCGCAATTCCGCAAGCGTTGGCCTCTCTGCAATTTCCTTGATCTCGGCCAACAGATAGTCGGAAAGCGACATACCAGCCATCGCAGCGCGAGCCTTCAGGCCGCGGTGTAGGGCATCAGGTACATTACGAAGCTGAATCATTTTCGCCATGCTACGAGCATACTTTCATGTTTTTCACATGTCAACGCGAATTGCCGCCAGAAGGAACCTGACCGCGACAATGCGGGCGTGCGTTTCCCGGAAGGGTGCAACAGTGAATCGATTGCGATCTGATCAGAGGAGGCGAAGCACTGGCACGGTCACCATGCAGTGAGCCCGATAATGGCACGGTTTTGGCACGGTCGAGTCGAGAAATCATGGTTAGCAGTGGAAACAAAGTTGGAAGGTGCTTTAAAATCAATTCTGCTAGTCATGTCGGGGCGTAGCGCAGCCTGGTAGCGCACCTGCCTTGGGCGCAGAAAAAGTCCTTCCAACGCGTCTATCTCGCACCTAGATTTTTATTCTTTTCAATAATTTGGGGAATCTGCTTCTCGTTCAAAGTGAACCCAAATGGACTGAACACGGTCGATAAGTACACGGTCTGGGCACGGGCAAGCACACCTGCTTTTTGAGAGGCCCAAGCACGGTCTGCTTGACATGGATTTCGATCCATCATGATGTCGACTACGTGTCCGGATCACAGGACCGGATCACAGGCCGTTCCCTTGCCTACCGCCCATAATTCACGAGCGCATCCTCATCCCGAGGGGGTTCCTAACATTGAGAATGGCGGCAAAGAGATTCGATTGGCGCACCCGGTAGCCGCGGGTGTCGAATCGGCGCTAAACTCGCACCATCATGCCGCATCCATCCTGGAATGACAGCTACGCCTCAGGAGTGCCGCCCTGGGACACTGGGGAGCCGGAGCCTTTGCTTATCGAGTTCATCACTTCCGGCGGCGTCGCACCGGTGCGAACGCTCGAGATCGGCGCGGGTACCGGGACGAACGCAATCTGGCTGGCTGAGCGCGGCTTCGACGTATTCGGAGTCGATGTGTCGCCGCTCGCGGTCGAAAAGGCCCACGCCAAAATCGAAGGCCGGGAACTACGCTGCCGCTTCGGGACATTGGATTTTCTCGCCTCGCCCCCGCCCGGCGGCCCTTTCCACTTCGTCTTCGATCGCGGCTGCCTTCATGTGTTCGACGAACCCGAGAAGCGCTCGCGCTTCGCCGAGTGCGTGGCTGCCGCACTGGAACCCGGCGGCTTGTGGCTGAGCCTCATCGGCAGCACCGAAGGTCCGGGTCGTGAGGTCGGCCCGCCGCGGCGCTCGGCACGTGAGATCACTGTCGCCATCGAACCCGCGCTGGAGATCGTCGAGCTACGCTCCGCCGAGTTCCGCGCTAACGATGTAAAGGCGTGGTTCTGCCTGTCGCGCCAGCGCACGATCTCTGCGCAACCATCCTCGCGGCACGATTGAGGCCGGAACGCGCGCCATCAGCAGCGCCGCCGAGTGCAAGATGCGGTTATAGCAGCGAATCTCAATGTGTCATATCAGTTGCAATAAGTGACACGTTTGGGTAAGATAATACCCATTATGCCAAGGACAGAACCCTCCTTACTGCCTCGAGTTTCCCGCCTCTTGCGGAGCTATGGGCAGAACCTGAAGCTGGCACGACTCCGTCGTAGATACTCGGCGGAAACGGTTGCCCAGCGCGCCGGGATTACTCGAAAGACTCTGTCGAGAGTGGAAAAGGGAGATTCGGCAGTCGCATTCGGAATTTACGCTCGGGTGATGCAGGTGCTACGCCTCGAAGAGGATCTCGCGAAACTGGCCGTGGACGACCCCCTGGGTCGAAAATTGCAAGACACCGCCTTGTCGCCGAAACGCCGCGCTCCAAAACGTTCGTCATCCCCGACTCCATCAGCTGACAGCGTGAACAAGCCAAAGGAAAGCTCCTAATGGCAGGTCTCGATACAGTCGAGGTGTGCATCGATCTGGAGCGGTTTGGCCATCCAGCTCTCATGGGCCAACTTCATCGCCAGCAAAGCGGCTCCGGAGAAATCTTTTCCTTTGAATATGAGCGGGAGTGGTTGGAGCAACCCGAAGTCTTTTCATTTGATCCGGACCTTGCCCTGGCAGCCGGTCCTCAGTACCCCGCGCCGCAGCGCAAGAACTTTGGCATATTCCTCGATTCGGCCCCGGACCGCTGGGGTAGAGTCCTCATGCAGCGTCGCGAAAACGCGCGCGCGCGCCGCGAAAAACGTAAACCACGAGCCCTGACTGAGTGGGATTTCCTCCTCGGCGTTCACGACGAAACTCGCTTGGGTGCATTGCGTTTTCGAGAGTCAAGCAAAACACCATTCATCGACAGCGACGCGCAATTTGCGGCCCCGCCCTTGACTTCCCTGCGCGAGCTGCAGGCCACCAGTCTTCAGTTCGAAAAGCATATCG
>Ga0187847_10000163_pt1 | contig 78727 bp, 65 predicted proteins | sample June2016WEW_4_10_FD_132458 | JGI IMG/M metagenome (GOLD analysis project Ga0187847, IMG submission 132458) | Peatland microbial communities from SPRUCE experiment site at the Marcell Experimental Forest, Minnesota, USA - June2016WEW_4_10 | ecosystem: Environmental > Terrestrial > Soil >...
GATTCTTTCCGTAATAGACCTTGGAAATGAACCTCGCAGGGGTTTTGTCTGCAGAGAATTGGACAAATCACGGTCGGAGTTTGTTTGGAAATATCCACTTTTCGGGAATTTTGCGCTGATCTTGCGGAGTTTGAGGCTTAACTTGTTGATAATGCCTTCTTTATTTTGATTTTCTTTTCTGTGTAATTGCGCTCGGGAATGCGCCCTGTCGCCGACTCTAAGGCAGAGGCCTGGATGCGTTGGTAAGCGGCCGCCCGCTCATCGCGATAAGGCTGCGATGAACGGGGCACAGTGCCTGGAACCAGGACGAGTGGACACCCTGACAGCGTCCGCCGATTACCTTGCTGCAGAATCAATCAGCAGCTTCCAGTTTGTATAGTCCGTTTTGTCCAGCGTTCCCAATGACGTGGCGAGGTAGTGGAGTCTTCCTGTTGCCGGCGTATTGGTCTGGTACCGGTCTGCGAGAAAATACGGCGGCAGCGTCTGCGAATACAAGTTCACAGTTACATGGACGTTCTCGGCATTTGCCCCCGCCGGCAGTGGAATTTCATAGCGCACAATGGACTGCCCCTTGCCCGCCAGGTATGCCGGATCGTGCAGCGCATCTCCCTTTGGCAACGTCGCCTCCAGATATGGCTCCGGGATCGGCAAATCTTTCGGCCCATGCAGCGACCAGCCCAACGGCAGCAGACGGTTGTCCTTCACTTCGTGATCGCGACGCGTAAAGCTGGTGGTGAACTGGTGGTCCGCATTCTGCGTCAGCTCCTCGTAAATCTGCACCTCGTTGCTTGAAGTGATTGGATGCGCCTGGCTGAAGTGCGGCTGATATGTGCCATTCTGGAAGGACTCCGTCGATAGCACCTGCCCTTCAAAATTCGTAATCTGCCCCGTCGTATTCGTCGCACCGGAACTGAAGAATGGCTTCCCATCTACCGTTGCTTCGAAGTTCAGGAACGCTCTGCGGAATCCCACCCCGCTGGGGAAGCGATGGCCGGCCTTGTTGGTCACAGTGACTTCGACAATCAGCTTGTTGCCCAGTACTTCCCACTTCGAGATTTCCACCGTCGCGGTAATCGTCCGCGCCTGCTGGATGACATTATCCGAAGCGGCCTGCAGATCCGTGGTCAGCCCCGACATGTAGTCGGACAAGCGCACGCCCAGCGTCTCATTGTTTTGCTGCTCATTCACCGGCTTCAGGAACATCTGCAGCAGGAATCCATTGGTTCCCAGCAGCTCATGCCTCCTGAAACCCGTCTCGCGATAGCGCACGTTCACATCGTCCGGCTTGGCAAGGTGCTCAACAGCGGCGTACGTCCCGTCCTGGACAATTGCGATCTTGTCCTGGATTGCCGCGACGTTCACGCCGGTCTTCGCATTCGCATAACCGGTCGGCATGTGGCATTCCTGGCAGGTCTTCGGTGTCGGGCCCACTGATCCATATTCGTTGCGGTAATCGCTGTTCAGCCACTCGGGATAGGTGGCCTGCTCGACCGACGTGGTGCCCGGCTTGGGGCTGTCAACCACCGGAAGTAGAATCGTGTGGCATGTCCCGCACATCTGCGGCGACTGGATATAGGCGTCGTACTTCGGCTTGACGTTAATGCCAGTCAGCATGGGATAGGTTGTGATCTCGTCGTCCTTGAACGGGCCATGCAGCTCGCCTTGCGGAGTTACGTCGAATACGCCGTTGATCTGGTGCTCGAGAAAATAGGGCAGGCTCGGATCCTTCGGCGCCTGCATCCGGTGGCAGACCTCGCAACTGATGCCGTCGCGCGCGAGGCCGCCGTATTTGAATCCGTCGCTGTGGGGATCGGAGTTATAGACGAAGTCGACCTTGTAGTCCTCTTTCGGATGCTCCGCAGCAAACGTTCTTTTGCCCATGGCGTTGTGGCATTGCGTGCAGATGTCGATTACCTTTTGCTGCTTTGAGTGGTCTTTGAGGTAGGCCAGTTCGCTGTCCAGTTGCGAATAGAACACCGGGTCGCGGCCGGCGAGTCCCATCGGGGTCCAGCGCCACTCTCCGTACTGCGACACGTTGATTGTGGGCGACGTGCTGGACGTGAGCACCATGGTTGGTCCCAACCCCGCGCCTGTAAGTCCGCTGTGGCAGCCGGTGCACTGCGACGATGTCACAAATCCTGGGGAATTGCTGGTTGGAGCGCCCACTGGAGGCTTCGGCTCGGCAACCACTGTATCCAGCGGCTCCGGCGGCATCTTTTGTATATCCGGCGGCGCCGCGCGCAATGCCCTCACAAGATGCAGCGCCAGCACGTCTTCCTGGATTGCTGCGTTCTGTTCATGCTCGGGAAACAGCGACGGGGGAATCGCTTCTTCATGTGCCAGGCGCGGCCGGTTTTCGAATGGCCTCTGCGCGTTCTCGACCAAATCGATTAGCGTCGGACCGGATACGCATGTTGGTGGCGGAGGCGGTGCGCTTTGGCTTCTCCAACTGTCATCCACGCGGAACTGCAAGGGCCATCCCGGCGATCCCTCGATGTTGCTGAGCGACACAAACGTGTGCTGATTTTCTGCCGATGCGTGGCAACGTAAACACACCAGTCCATAGCCCGCGTTGGGATACTGGAATGGATTGTCGAACTTCATTGAGTTCGCCGGCTTGCTGCCGTTCCACACCTCGGCCCAGAACCATCCGTCGAAGGATCCTTTCGGACTCTTGATCATGATTGTCCAGTCGTTGGAGCAGCCGAGGTTCTTCTCCGGAATATCGTGATAGCGCGCGGCGGGAACGGGCGAAAACTGTTCCTTGATGATCACGGCGCCATCGGGAATGTCTCCCTTGCGCCCATTCACCAGCCAGTTCGACACCTCCGGCGAGTAGTAGATATGGACCGCCGGATGCACGATGGATGCGGTCCCCTGGATCAGCGGTCCCGTGTCTCGTATCCACTTATCTCTGCACCAGCCCAGGTTGCGGTAGTCCAGCGTGCTGAGGTATTTCAGCAGTTGCTTTTCTACCGCGACTGGCTCGCCTGGAGGAATGAAAGACGGCAGCTTCAGTCCGGAGGGAACTGGCTGGGCATTGGGGCAGGGATTTGTGACATCTTGCGCATGGCACACGGCGGCTATCGAAATGGCAAGAAGAACGCTCAGGATACGCATTGCTTTATTTCCTTCTGATAAGAAAACAGAATGAGGGATCTTTGATGATTGGCCTTTATCGACTCCCACTCATCGACCACCACCCCAGCGACGAAGACCTGTCGCCGGGGACCCCGGCACGCTCGATGAATGGGCACAGTTTCATCCATCGGGGTCGGCCAAGCCGGTGGACGACTCAATGGGAATCAGGGCGGTTAGGTGTTGTTCTGGCAGCCCCCATCAATCCAGGCGGCGAGCTCTGTAATCAGCGTGGCCTGCTCGGGTTCGTACGGGGGGCTTGGCCGCGGCATCTGGCCAAAATTGTCATAGGCTTTGCCATACCCGGAGAGAATCTGAATGATGTTGGAATCCTTTGAATGTCCGACTTCCAGAATTTTCCAGGGTCCTCCCGGAACTCCGGGAACATTGCCGGTGATGAATTGTTGGTAGTTCATGGTGTTCCAGAAGGTGTGGTGGGGAGCCAGGCCCGGCGAAACGCCGGCCTCTTTAACAAAGAGATTCAACGCTGCCTGAACCTCGGCATAAGTCGTCAATGTAGCCATGGGAGATAATCCTTTCGCAATTGATAGGGTTTGAATCATGGTTGGGAAGGTAGAGGCCGAGTGAGTCTTCCACCCGGCCCGTTTCTGAGCTGGAAGCAGTTTATTTATTCAAGTGGAAAGCCAGACTCCGATTGCGTGGGACAGGTTTCGCGCCTGCGCTTCCCACAGCGGCCGGGGTTTCAGGAAACTGGACAGAGCCTTTGGCCAATATGACGCTGAAGTCGCCTGCCTGGTGCTGTCCCTGGCTGCCGTGGCAACCCATGCAGCCGCCCATATTCTGCTGCGAGCCGCCGTAGTACATGTTCTTGTGAATTGCTGTTCCGGGAGTGCCGCTGAATTGCGACTGATAATCGCTGTTGGCGCCGGTACCTCCCGACTGAACCAATCCGCCGCTGAACAGCTGCAAGGTGCGGTTGGTTTCAACAACGATATTTGCCTGGTGATAACTGCTGGGATTGTGGCCGCTGTTGGGATCGTTTCCCTGATAGACGCCCGCATAGTTCTTGTCGATCGGCTCATACTGCACGTTGACGAGCTTATAAAAGAGCCAGGGCGACTTGGGAATCTGGTGGGCCGCGTTATATGCCGTGATTGCAGCATGCGCGGTCTGGTTTGCGTCAATGATTGGCTGTGGAATTGTCTCGTCGCGGTAGTTGACGCATATGAATCCGCCCGTGGGAAGCGCCGGCAAGCCTTGCGAATTTATGTAATAGAGGCGATTCACAGGCGTGGTCCCGGTTGACGCGGTGCAGTATTGCGCGCTTGGCGGCACCAGATTGACCTGCGGAGGAACCCCGCTCATATCTGGATTAATCACCGACGTATCGTCAAGCGTCACGGATGGCGTAGTGGGGCAGGGCGCGGTCTGGCCGGAACGGCAGGACGGCAGAGGTGGATTAATGCTTCCGTCTGCGTCTTCCACCGGCAAGCCGTCGGGGCGGAGAATGTTATCCGCCTGCTCAAAGGTTGCGTAGATGAAGTAAGGCGCGGTGGGCGTCTTCTGAATGATATGGAGCGCCACCAGGCCAAAGGTGTGCTGACGATAACATGTGTTGCCGTTCTTGAGCTCATAGAAGCGCGCGGTCGCAGTGGTGTAATGGCCTTTGGTAAGCTCCTTTGGCGTTAGCTCGCGCCAGGCGGCCTTGACTTCGATTGTGCCGTCCGGCAGGCTGACTACATTGGTGCTCCCCGACGTCGGGCTTTTCTGATACTGATTCAGATAATTGAGCGTGGCCGTCTGTATGCCGGAAGGAACCCCAGCCCACCACTGCGTCGGTTTCTGCACAACATAGACATACTCCTTGCGGTTGGCCTTGGCCAAAAACCGAATCATCTGTGGAGAGCTGTTGCCTTCCACCGACGTTGGAGCGACGCCGGCAAACATGGAATCCAGCGTGATCTGGTCGGTTTCGTCGAGATTGACCCAGGGCGTGGGAAGGACTACCTGGCTGTCGGGGGGAACGTCGCAGGCAGGAACCGCTGGATAGTAGTTGTATTGGGGATGTGCATCGTAGCCAAGCGAGGGGTCATTGGGAACAACGCCCGGATAGCCGGGAGGAGGCTGCGTCGTGGGGCTGGTGGGGTTCTGTCCGGGGAAGATTTCAACCTTCTGGCGGAAGGTCTCCCAGACCAGCGGACGACCGGTGCATTTCGGATCGCTGAAGTTGCAATTGTTGTCAGGATAGTCGCGGGTTTTCGGCTTACCGGTCTGCGGCACTGCCGGCCAGTTCAAGGCGATAAACTCCTGCCATGCGAAAACCGCTGCCTGCTGCATGGTTGCCGCCGGCGCACCGCCGCCGGTGGGGTTCAACTCCGATGGCACTGCTGAACCGATGGTGATGGGAAGCGTCTGAGCTGCGTAGACAGTTGTCATTCTCGCGGAGGGCAGCCGCTTGAAAGAATGAGAGCAAACTAAAAGTCCTGCGGCAAGAGCGACCACCCCAGCGACCGCGACGATTTGATATTTCATTACTTTCTCCGTTAGTGCATGTCCCCGATTGCCTCGACAGCCGGGACATTGGTTGGTGTGGTTGCTACTGCCAGACGAGAATGGGCTGAGCGGAACCGCAGGGAAATTCACGGTACCGCGGGACGCAACTCCGCGTCGACTGTTCAGGGCCAATCGCGCTTGGGGCAATGAATCGCCGCGCATCCGGTTCAACTAGAAAAAACCAACTGATGACGCGCGATTACCGGTGCGGCTAATTTTGGGGACAGTGATAACAGCTGAAGTGAAACACTGGGGAATGTGCAACCAAGGGGATTTTCCGATGTAAGGATTTTCTTGTCAAGATAAAAATAGAAGAAGAGGAGCAGTGGCTGCGGCTGAGGGCTTGAGCTGCCCTTTCCCTTAGTCGAGGGGTTTGCCGGAGCGCTTTCTTTTTATCCACCACCAGGCGAAGCCAAGGATGGCTAAGGCGCCTACGATTCCGACCACGGTGAGGGAGTGGTGCGCGACGACCTGGACTGCTCCCGGGCCGAGTTTGAGGACCAGCAGCGAGAGGGTGAGCCAGCGGACCATACGGCCGCAGAAGACGGATAGCAGGAAGGGCACAATGGGCATTTCAAAGACGCCTGCGGCAAACACGAAGGCCTTCCATGGGGTGGGCGGGGGCAGCATGGAGGGAATCATCATGGCCAGAAACTCCTGGCGCTCGAAACGGACGCGCATGCGGTCATAACGCTCGCGGTTGACGCGCTTGAGCAGGAAGAGCTCGCCGCCGGCACGGCCGAGGCCATATGGAAGCAGGCCGCCGATGGCAGAGCCGATCGAGGCCATGAGGCAATAGAGCCAGAAACGGGGCTTGTCATTCCAAACGGAAAAGGCTAAAAGTGCATCCATGGGGATGGGGAGTGTGGAGGAATCCAGAAGTGCGAGTGCGCCCATGCCCCAAATGCCGAACTTGGCCAGGAAGGGAAGCAGTACGAGATTGAGCTTGGCCATCCAGTGAACGAAAAACTGCTTCAAACAGGGTCCCCTTCCACCCGGTAAGCCGTCTTACCTTTAGGAACCATTGTACGAGGCGGAGCTTTGCGCCAGTTTATAGCGGGAATGAGAGAATAGAAGGAAAGGAATCGAAGCGGAGCCGGGGGGCACGTGTGCGCTCCGCGAGGCCGCCGCACAACGCATGCTTTCCATCAAAGCGCCAAACGATGTGAACGAGGACGCCCCGCTCGTTGACCACCCCGGCAACGAGGACCTGTCGCCGGGGACCCCGGTGCAGCCGATCGAGGAGGGCCGCGATCTGGAGCCGGAGCGGACTGCGCAGGTGGTGCGTGGTTCGCGCTGGGTGGACTACGACACGCACGAACTGCTGGAGATGATCAGCGAGCTCGAGGATGAGCGGCGCTGGGCGCGGCTGCGGGAAGGCGCGCTGTGGGCAGTGATTGTGCACGCGTCGATTATCCTTGCCCTGTTTTTGCTTCCCAAATACATATTTCAGCCGCGGGTTATCGAGCCCAGCACAAAGACGCACGACGATTGGACCTACCTGGATTCGCCAATTGTGAGGCCGAAGTTGCCTTCGCAAAAGGCGACAGTGACTCCGCCGGTGAAGCCGCAGATTGACAGGAAGACGCTGGAAGCGATGAACAAGGCTACTCCGCCTCCGGCTCCTCCGCCGCAGCCGCAGCCTACGCCGCAACAGGCTACGCCCGCACCGGTGCCGCCTCCGCCACCACAACCGCAGTCGCAGCAGCAACAGTCGCAGGTGGAGGCGCCGCGACCGGCAGCTGTGCCGCGGCCGAGTTTCGCTTTGGGCTCGCAGAATCCGCTGGACCAATTGCAGCAGGCCATGCGCGGCGCATCGCGCAACCCCAATTCTGGAAGCTCGTCGGGGAACCTGGGAGGCGGAGGACTGGCGATGCATCCCGGCGCGGGAACAGGCGGTGTGGAGGTTTTGAGCGACACGCAGGGCGTGGACTTTGGTCCGTGGCTGCGGCGCTGGCACTTTGAGACGCAGAAGACCTGGGACCCGCTGATACCGGATGAGGTGAATCCGCCGATTTTGAAAAAGGGCCAGGTGCTGATCCACTTCAAGGTGTTGCCGGATGGGCGCATTATGGATGGAAGCATGATGCTGGAGGGACGGTCAGGCGATACGGCGCTGGATCGCGCGGCTTGGGGCGCGCTGCAGGGGTCGAATTATCCGCCGCTGCCGAAGGATTTTCATGGGCCGTACCTGGAGCTACGGGCGCTGTTTATGTATAACATGCAGTCCCAGTGACGAGCGGGGTTGGCTTTGTTGACGGAGTTAGTGAGTTAGCAAGTAATCAAGCTGGCCGCGGAGTACTCCAGATGTTCAGGCTTTTGGCTGTTGTCGTTTGGTTGGCCGCTACGGCAGCCTGCGCCCAGGACATTGTTGTCTCACGGAGCGGACCCATTAAGACTCTAGCGGAAGCGCGCGACGCAGCTCGTGCGGAACGCCGTGCCGGCAGGACAGGCAGCATCACCATTACAGTTCGCGCTGGGACATATTACCTTCCCGAGACGCTGATCCTTGGCCCGGAAGACAGCGATACAGTTTGGGAAGCTCCGCACGGCGAACATCCGGTGATCAGCGGAGGTCGCGCACTCTCCGGCTGGGCAAAGGGGCCTGGCGGGGTTTGGTCGGCGAGCGCTCCTGGCGATGCTTTCAATCAACTGTTTGTGGATGGGCGGAGAGCCACGCGGGCGCGTACGCCAAACTACGGATTCTTCCGCGCGGATGGACCGAGTTCTCAGGATAAGCCATATGAACTGCATTACCGCGGCAACGATATTAAGAAAGAATGGGCAGACCGCGGCGATGTAGAGGTGGTTGCTTATTTGGCGTGGGCCGATATTCGCATGCCGATTGTGAAGGTGGATGAAGCGAATCATACGGCGACGCTGGGCTCAGACCCGCGTCCATCGAACAAGGAAGTGGATGCGCGCTATTACATAGAGAACGCGCCGGACGCTCTGGATTCGCCGGGTGAATGGTATCTGGATCGGGCGAAGCATACTGTTTTCTACATCCCGGTTGCAGGTGAAGATATGGCGCGGGCAGTTGTGGTTGCGCCGACACTGGAACGGTTGGTGTCGTTGGAGGGAGATCCTCAATCGGGTACGCTGGTCCGCAATATTGTTTTCCGTGGCCTTACATTCGCGTATGCGGACTGGCGGGTAGACGCAAAGGGATATGCCGACACGCAGGCGGCGATTGGTGCGCCGTCAGCATTGACAGCGGTTGGAGCTGTTGGCTTCAAAATCGAACACTGCACGATTGCGCATTCGGGAGGATACGCTCTGTCGCTCGGCCGCGGCTCAAAGAACAATAGTTTGCTGGCGAGCAAGATTTTCGATATGGGCGCTGGAGGGATCAGGATTGGCGAGCCCGCGATGAGCGCGAATGACGCAGAGCAAAATTATGGCAACATTGTGGCCGACAACGAAATGCACGACCTTGGGCTGGTGTTTGCGTCGGCAGTAGGAATCTGCGTACTGCAGAGTGGACGGAACCAGATCATCCATAACCATGTACATGATCTCTTCTACACCGCGATCTCGGTGGGATGGACGTGGGGCTATGGGTCGAACCAGTCGCATGAAAACGCGATTGCGTTTAACAAAATTCACGATGTGGGGAAAGACATGCTGAGCGATATGGGAGGAATTTATACACTTGGCGAACAGCCGGGGAGTGCGATTGAGAACAATCTGATTTACAACGTTTCTTCATTCACATATGGAGGATGGGGAATTTATCCCGATGAAGGTTCCAGCAATATCCTGATTGAAAACAATATTGTCTATAACTGCAAGAGCGCGGGTTTCCATCAGCATTATGGACGAGATAATATCGTGCGCAACAACATCTTCGCGTTGAACCACGAACACGAGTTGATGCGTACACGGGCTGAGGCTTTCAATGCCTTCACGATGGAAAACAACATTGTCTATTTCGATGAGGGAACGCTTCTGGGCGGCAATTGGGGCGATGGGAAATTTACGACGCGGCACAATTTCTACTTCGACACGCGCGGCGGAGATATGAACTTTGCGGGGAAGTCGTTCGATGAATGGCAAGCTATGGGGCAGGATGATGGATCGATGGTTGGCGACCCGCTGTTTGTGAATGCGGAGAATTATGACTTCCGATTGAGGGCGGAGTCGCCGGCATTGAAGGCGGGTTTTCAGCAGATTGATATGAGTACTGCCGGGCCCAGGGTGAGGGCCGGTGCGGATTCGTGGTAACTGTGTTGGCGGAGGTGGCGGTGATGGCTATAGATCATGCGGTGACAGAAGCGATTTCTCCATGCCTGATTGTGAGGGACGTCGTGAAGACGATTGCTTTCTACATTGAGAAGCTTGGCTTTGAGACGCGGTTCATTGCGCCAGAAGTGGATCCGTTTTTCGCCATTATCGGGCGGGATGGGGCGCAGATATTCATTAAAGCGGAAGGTGGCATAGAGCCGGTGCCGAACCAGACACGGCATCCGCATTTGCGGTGGGATGCGTTTGTGTATGCGTCGGACCCGGATGCGCTGGCCGCGAATTTTATGGACCATGGGGCGGTATTCAGCAAGCCGCTTGAGGATACGCATGATGGGTTGCGCGGGTTTGAGATTTCCGATCCGGATGGGTATGTTTTGTTCTTCGGAAGGCCCCGGTAGCCGGCGCCAGAGTTCTTTTCAGTGGATCCCGCAGGGGCTAAAGCCCAACGTCTATTTGGGCCATTTACGGCACGACTGAAGTCGTGCCCCTTCGCACATCTGCGCCCAATTCCATGCATAGAGATACGCCCAACTTCATGGATAGAGAACTGCTAAGAACTTGCGTCAACGGCCAATGCGGTTGCGTCGATAGGTTCCGGCGGGGGTGGTTCGTGTGGGTCGTTGGCTTTAGGCAGATGAATGCCGTCCTGGGCGAGCAACGCTTCGTAGACAGGAACTTCGCGCCAGTAGCGGGCGAGGGCGAAGGCGCTCATGTTGGCGATCATGAGGGGCAGCACCAGGCCGTAGCCGCCGGTCATCTCAAAGACAATGAGGATTGAAGTCATGGGGGCGCGCACGATGCCGGCAAAGACAGCGCCCATGCCGACGACTGCGAATGCGCCAATGGCATCGGTGGAGTGGTGGAAGACGATTACGTCAAGGTAGCCGACGGAGCCGCCGAGCATTGCGCCCATGAACAGCGATGGGGCAAAGATGCCGCCGGAGCCGCCGCTTGAGTAAGAGCAGACCGTGGCAGCCAGCTTGAGTACACAGAAGACCACCATGAAGAGCACAGGCATGGTTCCGGTGAGTGCGAGGGTGAGTGTCTTATATGGGTCGCCGGCAATGCCGTTGAGGTGGAAGAAATAGAGCGCGAGGACGGCCAAAGCGCCAGTGGCTAGCCCCCCAATGGCGGGTTGCACCCATTTGGGCACATGGGTGAGCTGCTTGAAGCGCGCGCGCAGGCCCAGCAGCGAATCAGTAAATGCGACCGAAACAATGGCGGCGAGTAAACCGAGCAGGGCATACCAGAACAGCGATGTCCACTCGCTGCTGTCGAAGGTATAAGTCCGCTGGACATGGAAGACGGGATTGCGGCCGAGGATGGAGTGTTCCACCACAGCGGAGAGGGCCGCGGCTACGATGACGCCGGTGAGCATGGTCTGATCGAGGTCGCCGACCAGCTCTTCAATGGTGAAGGTGATGGCGGCGATGGGCGCGTTGAAGGCTGCGGCGATGCCGGCGGCCATGCCGACTGAGGTCATGCGGCGGCAGTTCTGGGGACTGAGCCGGGCGGCGCGCGCCAGCATGCTGCTGACTCCGGCACAGATTTGGACGGTGGGACCTTCAAGTCCGAGCGAAGCGCCGGAGCCGATTTGAACGGCGCAGAGGATGAATTTGCCGATGGTCTCGCGGATGGTAACGTAACCGTCGCGCAAGGCATAGGCCACCTTGACCTGGGGAATGCCGCTGCCTGCGGCGGCTGGAGCGAAGTAAGTGAGGCCGATGCCGGCAAAGAGGCCGCCGAGGCCGGGGGTGAGGATGGTCCACCAGATCCAACTGTTGCCGTGGGCGCCATTGGCGCGGTCAATGAAGAGAGCTTCAAAACGCTCGATGCTGAGGTGAAAGGCCACGGCGGCGAGGCCGCACAAACCGCCGGCGAGGATGGTGAAACCCAGTACGCGCTGGCGTTCGTTGGGTACGCGGCGGATGAGCCAGGCGAGAAATCGTGAGAGCACGCCCTGGAAACCAATCCAATAATTCGGTTTTTGGGAGGCTGGGCTCGCGGAATCCGTCACTTATTCAGTATAGATGCGGGGCGCGTGGACTACGGCTCAGGTTCGGTGGCTTTGAGGAACTCGATCAGGTAGTCCTTCCAGACAGCGGCGACGGTGTGGGTGCCGTGGCCTCTTGTTGCGTCGGAGATGGGTAGAAGGATGAAGCGGGCGTTGGGCATTCGTTTGACTTCGCGTTCGGCGATGCCCAGTTCGGGCGGGTTGATGAAGTCGTCGGCGGAGTTGATCCAGAGGACCGGAGTTTTGATCTGATCGAGGCGCGGACTGGGATCGTAGTTACGGCTGGCGTTGGTATAGAAGATGAGGTTGTTGGCGTCGGTTGAGGCGAGGGTGCGGGCCAGGTAGCGATCGACATACTGCTCGGCGAGTTCGCGCGTGGGTGCCTGCTTCTGCATCTGGAGCGGACTGGAGCCCATGATGAGAAGGATTTCATTGGCGATGCGGAGACCCTGGATAGGCTCGGATTTGTATTCGCCGTCCTGCCACGCGGGGTCCTGCTTGATGGCCTGGATGGCCATGTAGCGCATCATGCGGTTGCGGCCGGCGATTTGGATGGGCAGGCAGGCGAAGGGCGCGAGTGCGTCCATGAAGCCGGGGTAGGTTTCGCCCCAGACGAAGGACTGCATGCAGCCCATGGAGGTGCCGAGGATGAGGCGCAGGTGGTCGATCTTCATGTGGTCGAGCATCTGGCGCTGGCTGGCGACCATGTCGTCGTAGTCGTAGGCCGGGAAGTGGGCGTGCAGGCCGTCGGAGGGCTTGGAGCTTTGGCCGTGGCCGATGTCGTCGGGGAGGATGAGGAAGTACTTGGTGATGTCGAAGGGTTGTCCAGGGCCGAAGAGCACGTTGGAGAAAAGGGGATTGAGGAGCGAGTGCGCGTCGCCGCCGGTGCCATGGAGCAGGAGGATGGCGTTGTCGACGTGGCCGGCTTCGTTGCGGTGGGGTGTGCCGAGGGTCAGGTAGTGGAGCTTGAGTTGGGGCAGGATTTCGCCAGTGCCGAAACGGAAGTTTGGCAGGATGACAACGCCGTCGGCGGTGGGCCACTTGGTGGGTGGGGCTTGCGCGGATGGCTGGGTCGGCGTGGTTGAATTCGGCGCGGGCATGGACATGGTCTGGGCGTGGGCTGTGGCGGCGAAAAAGAGCGTGGCGGCGAGGGAGAAACAGGCGACGCGTGGGTGCATTCTCAGCTCCTGGAGCTTTCGCATTGAGGATAGCTTTTTGTTTGCGATTCGGAAAGCGAATGAAGAAGTTCGTCGTTCACACGGATTTCAAAGGCGGCCATCTTCAACTCCGCCAATGTTTTTCATGCGCTCGCAATGCGCTTTTATCGAGTAGCTTGCAAACGGCGCACTGAGGCAACTGCCGCTTGGCGGGTCCGCTCTAATCCGCACAGTTAGTGCCAGGCCATCTGCCGTACACCGGCCAATCCTGAGGTATCCCCATGAAGTTCTCGCGTTTGCTTGCGCCAGTGATGTGCGCCTTGCTTGCCTCCACCGTAACATTTGCTCAAAAATCAGCCAGCTTCAACATTCTGACCAGCCCCGCAGAGCCTGATAACCCCTCGAATATCTATGCCGTCGATGTAAACAACGACGGCCTCACCGACATTGTTGAAGACAATGGCTATTCGCCCGGCTCATATTTTTACGTGAATATCAACAAGGGCAATGGGACATTTGCGCCACCCGTTGCATATGCGATCCCGGTAGGCTATTCGCCCACATGCATTGCCCCGGGCGACTACAACAACGACGGCAAAGTCGATCTTGCAGTGCCTCTGAACGGCACGGAGGAGGTCGCTGTCTATCTGGGCAACGGCGACGGCACCTTCCAGTCGCCCATTCTGTCGACAGTTGATTTGCCGAACGGCGATACTTTCAACGATGCCGGCTGCGCCGCGGCGGACTTCAATGGCGATGGCAAGATCGATCTGGCGGCTTGGGGAGGAGCCGGGGTGTACGTCCTCCAGGGGAAAGGCAATGGCAGCTTCAATGCGACCGCGTACCCCGTGCCCAGCACGAATGGGAATGGCGGTGATGGAAATTGGCCGCAACTGTTCGTGGGAGACTACAACGGCGATGGAAAAGCCGACATCGCCACTGCGCCGGGAGAGAGCCAGGGTCCGAGCGCGATCGATGTGTTTTACGGGAACGGCGACTTCACCTTCAACCAGACCATTCCGTATACATACAGCGGCGGCATAATGATCGGCAGCGGCGACTTGAATAGCGACGGGATCACCGACCTGTACGCGGTGGTCAACTCAACATCTGCCGGCGCTCAGCAGCTTGGTGTGTTTTACGGAACCCATTTGGGCACGTTCAACAGTTACCTTTACGATGTTCCCGCTACCTACCGGCTTGGCGCAGGACCCGCCGGTCCGCCATTTGACGCGGTGCTCACACTGGGGGATTACAACGGGGATGGCCGCATGGATTTGGCCGCCGCGGCTACAGATACCAGCAACAACGACGTTGCTGTTGTGTTCTTCCTGGCCGGCGCCAGCCCCGGCGAGTTCACCACCCAGGCGGTTGACGTGCCCGTAACGCCTTCCTCGTATAGCTTCCCTGTCGCCGGACTGTTGAGTGGCGGCTATCTCAAACCCGACGTAACTCTGAACATAGGCAACGACGGCAGCGATGACACTACTCCTACAACCCTGTCCGCACTGTTGAACACTACCAATGGTTACTTTGGTTTCTGCCCATATCCAAAGAGCGGAAAAGGTTTTCATGTTTGCGCGGCGGGAATCTCAGATGGAGACATCGCCGGCTTCAGTGCGGCGGTGGATTCGTTCAACAAACTGCGGACGATCGAGCTGTGGGTGGATGGAAAGAAGGTTGCGGACCAGTCGAATACATGGGATACGCACGCCTACTTTGACTGGGCCGGAGAGTTCTCGACCGGGACGCATAAGGCACGTTCTATGCGTATGACGTGGATAATACGGTGCAGCGCTCTGCCTTCACGTTCGAGGTCGGCGGGAAATAAATTTTCGATAAAATTAAACAGGCCACGACCCGCGCGTTTGCGCGGGCCGTGGCCTGTCACTGGATCCCTCCACCGGATTGACGTTGGATTCGGCCACGAGCGGACTGAGCGAGCAAGAACGCAGGGCAGCCCGCTCAATGATCTCGCCGGTTGATCTTAGGCCTATTTGTTCCATCCCGGGTCACATCTATCTATTTGAATGATTTAAATCGTGCGTCGCGCACCTAAACTGCCGCCAAAGTCGCATTTTAAATGCCGCCGAAGTAGAGTAAAGTTTATTTAGAAACAGACTTCTATGCGCATCAGCACGATTCTTTTACCACTGTTGCTTTTCCCTGGCCTTGCTCGCTCGTCGGCGCAAATGAGTCAGGCACTCGTGAGCCTGCCATCGGGCGAGATTTCGGCCGGTGTTTATCACAATGAGACCCTGGGAATCACATTTCGCGCGCCGGAGGGCTGGACGCTTTCCACAGACGTCAGCAACGCCTCGCCTCTTGATAGCAGTTCCGGCGGACTAGCTAATCGTTGCGCTCGGATCCTGCTGCGACAGGACGCGCCGAAAAGCGCGGGGAGTTTTCTCTCCTCGGGTATTTTCTTTGTCATCGATGCGAAATGCCTTGCTCTGGGCCGCTTTCCCAAGTCTGTCAAGGATAAGGATGAGATCACGCGGTTTAGCCAATCGCTTATCGATAATTTCAAGAACTCTGACTTTATCCTTCCGGGTGGCGTTGACGTGGACACCAGCCCGCCGGAAGCAAAGCACCACGGCGTGATTGTCACCGTTAGAGGCTCTGGTTTTGTGGCTGGTTCGCTGGGTGAAGCGACTGAGACGCACCTCAATACTAGTTTTAGTGTTACGGAGCACAACGGCCTCTTGCTTGGATGGGCGAGCATCACCGATGACGCGGCCAGTGAGCGGTTAAAACAGGAAGGCAAGATCGAATTCAAGGCGGAATAGAGAACTTTTCGATTCTGGATTCCCAAGGCCGCTGCGCCGCGCTAGAATTTTGGTGTGCGCTATGTTTAACCCCGCCGCAAGTCGGATTTCCTCGACGCCTGTGTTGAAGCGGTTTCGCCGCGGTCGGCCTGACCGTGGACGCAGCGCCTCCTGCTGAGTAATCTATCCCGTTGAAAGCTATTTTCGGATTGCCGTAGGCTGTGCGCCGCGGAATCCGGGAATCTCCGCGTGGCGGTGGTTCCAAATTGATTCCTTGCGATCCATCCGCCGATGCGCGGATAGAAAGGCTTCCTTCCTATGAACAGCTTTGAGAGCCGGGGGATACTTGCTTCCGGCAACAAATCCTATACCATCTACCGGCTTCCGGCACTTGCCGCCAAGGGCTTCAATCTGAGCCGGCTGCCCTTCAGTTTGAAGATTCTGCTTGAGAACCTGCTACGCCGCGAGGATGGCGTGAACGTGACGGCCGGGGACATCTGCTTTCTGGCAACGTGGAATGCGACGGCCGAGCCGAGCCGCGAGATTGCTTACATGCCGGCGCGGGTGCTGATGCAGGACTTTACCGGCGTGCCCGCGATTGTGGATTTGGGCGCGATGCGCGACGCGATCAAGACGCTGGGCGGCGACCCGGAGCGGGTGAATCCGCTGGTGCCGGCGGAGCTGGTGATTGACCACTCGGTGCAGGTTGATGAGTTTGGCGCCGGTGGCGCGCTGGCTGCCAATACGCTTTTGGAGTTTCAGAGGAATCGCGAACGGTATGCGTTTTTAAAGTGGGGGCAGACGGCGTTCAGGAACTTCAGCGCGGTGCCACCGGGGATGGGGATTTGCCACCAGGTGAATCTGGAGTACCTGGCGCGGGTGGTGTTTACTACCGACATTGATGGCGAGGCCGTTGCTTATCCCGACACGCTGGTGGGGACCGATTCGCATACCACGATGATCAACGGGCTGGGCGTACTGGGCTGGGGCGTGGGCGGCATTGAGGCTGAGGCGGCGATGCTGGGGCAGGCTGTGAGCATGCTGGTGCCGCAGGTGGTTGGGTTCAAGCTGACAGGTAAACTGCGCGAGGGCGCGACGGCGACTGACCTGGTGCTTACCGTGACGCAGGCGTTGCGCAAACTGGGTGTGGTGGGCAAGTTTGTTGAGTTCTACGGGCCGGGAATTGCGGAGCTGCCACTGGCGGATCGCGCGACGATCAGCAACATGGCGCCGGAATATGGCGCGACGTGCGGCATTTTCCCGGTGGATGCGGAGACGCTGCGCTACCTGCGATTGACGGGGCGGAGCGAGGATCAGATCAACCTTGTGGAAGCGTATTACAAAGAGCAGGGCCTGTTTCACGGGGCAGATTCACCGGAGGCTGAATACACAGCGACGCTGGAGCTGGATCTGGTCACCGTGGAGCCGAGCGTGGCGGGGCCGAAGCGGCCGCAGGATCGCGTGCTGCTTAAGGATGCGGCGTCTAGCTTTGCCCAGCAACTGCCGGGGCTGTTGTCGCCGACGGCCAAGCCACTGGGCGCGCGGAGGGCGGCGGAGTGGACGCGCACGACAGCCGTCGCTGATGCCGCAATTGCGGCCGAAGAAAACGAAGGGTCCACGACTTCGTCGGGGACGCCGGCTACGGCAGTACCGCTGCATGTGACGACGACAGTGAAGGAGCGGTTTGGGATTGATCCCGACACGTATCTCGATCATGGGTCGGTGGTAATTGCGGCCATTACGAGTTGCACCAATACATCGAATCCATCGGTGATGGTGGCGGCGGGAATCCTGGCGAAGAAGGCTGTCGAGAAAGGCTTGACTGTGCCGCCGTGGGTGAAGACTTCGCTGGCTCCGGGATCGCGGGTTGTGACGGACTACTACACCAAGGCGGGATTGCTGCCGTATCTCGAAAAACTGCGGTTCAACGTGGTTGGGTATGGCTGCACGACGTGTATCGGTAACTCGGGACCGCTGCCCACGGATGTTTCGAAGTCGATCGACGAGCACGGGCTGGTTGCGGTGAGTGTGCTGAGCGGCAATCGCAACTTTGAGGGGCGCGTGAATGTCGACGTGCGCGCCAACTACCTGATGTCGCCGCCGTTGGTGGTTGCGTATGCACTGGCGGGCAGGATTGGGCATAACTTTGAGAGCGATCCGCTGGGTGTGGATGGGGCGGGCGAGCCGGTATATCTCAAAGACATTTGGCCGACGCAGGCTGAGGTGGCTGCGGCGATTGAGAAAGGCTTGTCGAGCGAGAGCTTCCGCAAGGAGTATGCGACCGTTACCGACGGTGATGCGAACTGGCAGGGGCTGAAGTTTCCCACGGGCGATGTGTACCAGTGGGAGCCGGACTCGACCTATATCCGCAAGGCACCATACTTCGACGGCATAACGAAAACGCCCGCGGCGGTGAAGGACATTGTGGGTGCGCGGGTGCTGGCGGTGCTGGGCGACTCGGTGACTACGGACCATATTTCTCCAGCGGGCAACATCAAGGCCAACGGGCCGGCGGGAAAATATCTCGCCGAGCATGGCGTGAAGCCGGCGGACTTTAACTCGTATGGCTCGCGGCGCGGGAATCATGAAGTGATGGTGCGCGGGACGTTTGCCAATGTGCGTCTGCGCAACAAGCTAGCGCCGGGTACGGAAGGCGGCGTGACGCGGCTGCTTCCTGAGGGCGAGGGGATGTCGATCTTCGATGCCAGCGTGAAGTACGCGGAGCGGGGCGTGCCGCTAGTGATTCTGGCGGGCAAGGAATATGGTTCGGGGTCGTCGCGCGATTGGGCGGCGAAGGGACCGAATCTGCTGGGCGTGCGGGCAGTGATTGCGGAGAGCTTTGAGCGCATTCACCGTAGCAATCTCGTAGGCATGGGGATTCTGCCGCTGCAGTTTGCGGAGGGGCAGACTGTGGAGTCGCTGGGGCTGACGGGCGAGGAGATTTTCGACTTCTCCGGCATGAAGGCGATGCTCGAGAGCAAGTTCGCTGGAGGACGGACGTTGGTGGTGAAGGCTGTTGCTGCGGATGGCACGGCGAAGACGTTCGACGCCAAGGTGCGCATCGATACGCCGCAGGAGATTGAGTACTTCGAGCACGGCGGGATCTTGCAGTATGTGCTGAGGCAGTTGGCGGCGAAGTAGCCAACCCGGCAGTCGGACGCGTCGGTATCCCAGGTCAAAAAAAGGCCTGGGGCACTCGGGAAGTCCATGGGTTGGCAGAATGTTGCGATAGAGGCGCAGTTTTAAATCGGGCCGCCACCGCGAGCTTGATCACACCTCAGGCCCGGACCGCATGGGTTTGCGGGCAAAAATATAGGCTCTTCGGCTCTGGTACTCCACTCCGGGAGCATACGGGGGCCGTTCGATCAGCTCCTCCACAATCAAGCCAGCCTTGGTGAGGTGGCCGACGATCAATTTCGGATTCAGCAGGCGAAATTCCATTGAGATCGCGATGCCCCAAAGTTCGCTGACTTGAATCGTTTCGTCTCCAACGTGAAACGAAAGCAACAAGAGTCCGTTCGGTTTCAGCACGCGAGCCATTTCCGCGAACGCCAGCGGGAGCAAAGCCTCAGGCAGGTTTACGATCGCATAGAACGCAACCAGCCCCGCAAGGGCATCATCGTGAAGGTGAAGAGCAAGCATGTTTCCCACAGAGAACTGCATATCAGGATTCAGGGCTCGGGCCACATCGACCATTCCAGGCGATAGGTCCAGACCAAAGATAGCGACACCCTGCCGATGCAAGTAACTCGCAACATGACCGGGCCCGCATCCTAGGTCGCATACGCTCCCCTCACGTACCACTTGCAGTGCGAAACGATCCAGTAATTGGCGGTCCAGCGGCTTCTGATCAAGCTCACCAGCAATATGGTGTGCGTATTCACGTGCGAGCCGATCATAGTCGCTGCGTATGGTTTGGGTGGATTCATCTGTCACGGCGCGAACTCCCATTCGTTCCGATTCGAAGACGGCTTCAAACTTGAACTGGTTTGCGATTAGTCATTTACCCGATCATCGTGGCTTGGCGGATGACTCACTACGAGCATACGAAGATCGCTATGGCCGACATTCCGGGCTTGATGCATTTGGCCCGGGTGCACCTCGATGCCCTCGCCGGTCTGAAGGGTGTATTGGTGGTCCTCAACTTCGATGGACAGCACGCCTGCCAGGACATAGAAAAACTGCGTTGACAGGCGATGGTGATGCCGCGTTTCGCTGGAAGCCGGAGGCATGCGCTCTTCAATCACGCTCAGGTCGTCCGCACGAAGAAGGTACCATCCGTCGCACACTCCGCCCCAAGTGTAATGTTCAGCTGTGTTGCGGCTGACGACAGCGGTTGGGCCTTGTTGGTCGTCAGGCATGGGTGAGTATCGGATCCTTTGTCGGTGTGCAGGGAATAGGAAATCACGATTGGAACCATGTTGCCATAATAGAGGTCATCAGGAGAACAGTATGACGACAGATCTTCGACGATTTGAGAGTCCGGATGAGGTTCGCACCTTTGAAAAGGGGCGATTCGAGTTGGTGCATATTGGGAATATGACTCTGGGACGAGCGGTCTACGAGCCGGGGTGGAAGTGGTCGCTGCACATTGGACCTGGAGTGGGGAAGAAAAGCTGCGACGTGGAGCATGTGGGGCTCGTTATCTCGGGGCGGGCCGTGGCTGCAATGGACGACGGCACCATCATCGAGATGAAGCCAGGCGACCTGTTTTATATCGCGCCCGGACACGATAGCTGGGTGGCTGGTAATGAGCCTTATGTCTCTCTGCACCTGATGGGCGCGTCGGATTACGCGCGGGACAAGCATTAGCTCCGTTCGCTAGTTGGCGGGGTGGGGGCGGCCGGAGAAGCCGCTGGCGGTGCGGAGGGCGTCTGCATGCATTAGATTGCCGTCCATCATGACGGTGCGAGGGTTTCTGAGATCGCCGATGTATTGCGAGGGGTAGCCTTCGACGAGGAGCAGGTCGTCGGCGGATTTACCTCTGTGTTCGACTCGCAAGTGCTGTTTACGGAACGGTGCGGCTAAGAGTCACGTACTCTCATTTCATGAAACATGCGCGCAGTGTTCTTTCGCTTGGACTGAAGCTTGTCTCAGTCTGGCTGATTCTGTGCGCGGTGATTGGCGTTGTAGCGGAGAAGTGGTCGTTGCATCCGGGGAGCCGCGCTCTGCGCCCGGCGGACGAGGCACGTGCGCGGGTGATGGCGGTCCGGGACCATGCTGAACTGGCGGACGGAGCGGTTACCGCGGAGGATGGTGTGACGCTGCGTGCGTGGAGCCTGCGGCCTGCGAATGGCAATGGCGATGCGGTGATTCTGCTGCATGGCGTGGCGGACAATCGAATGGGCATGTTGGGGTATGCGGACCTGCTATTGAGGCACGGCTTTGCCGTTCTGCTGCCGGATGCGCGAGCCCACGGACAGAGCGGTGGGGACGTGGTGACTTATGGCGCGAAGGAAGCTGGGGACGTGCGGCGGTGGTTCGACTGGGTTGAGCAGGCGGATGGTCCGCGATGTGTGGACGGGCTGGGGAACTCGATGGGCGCTGCGGTTTTGCTTGAGTCGCTCAGGACTACGCCGGGATTTTGTGCTGTGGTGGCGGAGTCGCCGTTTGCTAATTTCAGGGAAGCTTCGTTTGATCGAATGGGGCAGTGGACGGGGACAGCACCGTGGTTTGGGAGGACAATGCTGCGGCCGGCGGTGGAGACGGGGATTCTTTATTCGCGGTTGAGGTATGGGGTAGATCTGGGGCGCGATTCGCCCGAGGATGCCGTCGCTGCCAGCAAAGTTCCTGTGCTGCTGATTCATGGAAAGAGGGACGACAATCTGCCTGCTTACAACTCGGAGATGATTTTGGCGCGGAGTCGATCGCGCGGGAATGCGGTGGCGTTGTGGGAGCCAGCGGAGGCGGGGCATACGGGCGCGGCGAGGGCTGAGCCGGAGGAGTATGAGCGGAGGGTGGTTGGATGGTTTGAGGGGCATACGACGCCCGGTGGCGACGATGCGGCGATTTGGGCTCGCCATTTACACTGGTAGACGGAGAGTTTTGTCTTGATCGATAAGGTATTAACAAAGGTATTTGGGACTTCGAACGAGCGAATCATCAAGAAGCTGTGGCCCGTGGTGGCTACAATTAGTGATTTTGAGCCGACGATTAGGCAGCTATCTGACGATGAGCTGCGGGCGAAGACCGTGGAGTTCCGGGCGCGGATTGCGGCGGCCGTTGAGCAGGCGACCAAAGGAATCGAAGACAAGGAAGAACGCGAGACCGCGCAGACAGCCGCCGAGAAGGCGGCGCTGGATGAGATTTTGCCGGAAGCCTTTGCAGTGGTGCGGGAGGCGGGCTGGCGCGCGGTGCAGATGCGGCACTTCGACGTGCAGTTGATTGGCGGCATGGTGCTGCACCAGGGCAAGATTTCCGAAATGAAAACCGGCGAAGGCAAGACGCTGGTTGCGACGCTCAGTTGCTATTTGAACGCGCTGGCCGGGCACGGGGTTCACGTGGTAACGGTGAACGACTACCTGGCCAAACGCGACGCCGAATGGATGGGTAAGATCTACGAGTTCCTGGGGCTGACGGTGGGCGTGATCGTCCACGATTTGAGCGACGAGGAACGGCGCGCGGCCTACGGAGCGGACATTACCTACGGGACCAATAACGAGTTTGGGTTCGACTACCTGCGCGACAACATGAAGTTCGAGTTAAAAGATTGCGTGCAGCGCGGACACTACTACGCCATTGTCGACGAGGTTGATTCGATCCTGATTGACGAGGCGCGGACACCGCTGATTATCTCCGGACCCACGGAACAGACGACGGACAAGTACGCGCGGGTGCGGAAGATTATTCCCCAACTGGAGCTGGGCGAAGAGATTGAATACAGCGACCACAAGCGACAACAGGAGCTGGGCCTGGAGTTGCGCGAGGGCGAGAAGTACCTGACCGGCGACTACATTGTGGACGAGAAGCAGCAGACCATTGGAGTCACCGACCAGGGCTGGGAGACGATTGAAAAGCTGCTGGGGATTGGCAACATTGCCGATGCCGAGAACTGGGAACTGAAGCACTACGTGGAGACGGGCATCAAGGCGCATGCGCTGTACAAGCGCGACGTTGAGTACGTGGTGAAGGACGGTGAGGTGATCATCGTCGACAAGTTCACCGGACGCCTGATGCCGGGCCGGCGCTGGAGCGATGGACTGCATCAATCGATTGAAGCGAAAGAGGGCGTGAACATTCGCAAAGAAGACCAGACGCTGGCGACGATCACGTTTCAGAACTACTTCAGGTTGTATAAGAAGCTGAGCGGGATGACGGGTACGGCGGATACGGAAGCGGCGGAGTTCGAGAAGATTTACAAGCTTGAGATCGTGGCGATTCCGACCAACAAGCCGATGTTGCGTAAAGAGAATCCGGACGTGGTTTACCGGTCGGAAAAGGAAAAGTACAAGGCGGTTGCGGAAGAGATTGCTCAGCTGCACGAAAACAAGCAGCCGGTGCTTGTGGGCACCACTTCGATTGAGAAGAGCGAACGGCTTTCCGGAACGCTGCAGCGCAAGGGCGTAAAGCACGTGGTGCTGAACGCAAAGCATCATGAGCGCGAAGCGGAGATTGTGGCCCAGGCGGGTCGACTGGGGATGGTGACCATCTCGACCAACATGGCCGGGCGTGGCACGGATATTCTGCTGGGCGGCAATCCGGAGTTCATGGCGCGCCAGGAGCTGGTAAAGAAGGGCCGGGCGCGGGCCATCAGCGTGGCCGAGGGTGCGATAAGCCCGATGGCGCCGGCGGGCTTCCTGCGGTTCTATTACAACGGGCAGGAGTTTGAAGTTGGCGAGGCGGAGTGGGCCGAAGTTTTCCAGGTGCACGCGGAGACGGCGCGCCAGGACCACGAGCAGGTCATTGCTGCGGGCGGGTTGTTCATCCTGGGAACGGAGCGGCACGAGTCGCGGCGCATCGACAACCAGTTGCGCGGACGCGCGGGACGCCAGGGCGATCCGGGCGAGTCGCGTTTTTATCTATCGCTGGAAGACGATCTGATGCGAATCTTTGCGCGGGGCATCGCGAACACGATGATCCAGCGAACGATGAACGAGGATGAAGCGATTGAATCGCGGATGATCTCAAAGCAGATTCAGAATGCGCAGAAGGCGGTGGAAGCGCAGAACTTTGAGAGCCGGAAACATTTGCTGGAGTACGACGATGTGATGAACAAGCAGCGCGAGGCCGTGTATGGAGTTCGGCGGCGGCTGCTGGAGGGGCTCGACCAGCGGGAGCTGATTCTCGAGGATTACGTGGGCGGGATTCTGAGCACCATTCTGGATGAGTTTGCCGCGGAGGGCGTTCGCCCGGAACAATGGAACATGAAGGGACTGGAAGAGCGGCTGGTAGGCCAGTTCGGGCTGAATCTGGCTGCGCTTAATATCGGCGCCGCCGGAGTCATCCCTCAGGAGTTTGGGCGGCACGAGCTGGGCGACGCGATTTTCGACAAACTGAAGCAGGATTACGAGGCCAAGGAAAAGATTCTTGGCGCGGAGACCATGCGCTACCACGAGCGGATGGTGATGCTGAGCGTGATTGACGGGCTGTGGAAAGACCACTTGCTGGCGATGGACCAGTTGAAAGAAGGGATTGGGCTGCGTGGATATGCGCAGCAGGATCCGCTGGTGGCGTACAAAAAGGAATCGTTCGACATGTTCGAGGCGATGATGCTGAAGTTCCAGGAGGACACGGTCCGGTTCCTTTTCCGGATGCAGATTCTGGGACCGGACGGAGCACCGATTGACGCCGTGCCGCAGCCGCGAAGGGCAGTTCCTCCAGCGCCACCGGTGGCAAGCGCCGTGCCTCGCGGCGGACAGGATGCGCCGAGTTTGCCTCCGCCTCCGCCGCCCTCGGACATTGCGATTCACACGCGGCAGCCTTCGACGACGATCGACGCCCTGGAGAAGGAATTCCAACGCAAGAAACAGCGGGAGCTGGAGGCGGCAAGCCTTTCCGGCGGGGGAGATGGAAGCCAGGCGGCGCAGCGGCGCACGGGCGAGAAGGTGGGGCGCAACGATCCATGCCCATGCGGGAGCGGCAAGAAGTATAAGAAGTGCCACGGGGCTGAGAAATAGCGGAAGCCGATCTTAGCACGAGTGATTTGGTGATTGAGCAGTCGTCGAGGATGACTGCTCGGAGCGGGGCTCAACTCGCTTCATCCCTCATGCTGACGAACGACACCGTTGGTCGAATGAAGACCGCTCTTTATTTTGAAAGCCGGCCGGCAAGAACAAGGTCGATCGCGACGTCGTTATCCGCTTTCCAGATCAAAAAGCTTGGATTCTTCAATCCCCACGCAACGTAGGGTACGACGAAATGAGCCTTGGCCGTTGCGGTTGTGCCTTCAAGATGCACAAGGATGGGGATGGTGATCTCGTGAGGCGTGCCGAGCAGTGTGAAGCTACCAGTTACCTGGATTGTCGAGTCGCCTGAAAGAGCTATGGCGCCGGTATAGGTCTTCGGCTCAAAGGAAACAGTTGCGTACTGTTCCACCTTAAGGATGTCCTTGTTCATTTTTTTGTCGCGGCTGTCATTGCCGGTCTTGCCGCTGCCGGCGAGGACAACCACCGACCCCGACATCTTAGGAGTGCCGCGGTCAAACTCAATTGATCCGGATTGGACGTGAAATATGCCGTTGACGATCTCGTGCGTCGTATTCAACGTTATCTTCACCTCGCTGGCATCGGGATTTGCAACGAAGGTCTGATGCTGGGCAACTGCGGCCGGAGCGAGCACGGTGGCGACGGCGAAGACTGCGAAAGATTTCATTGCATCTCTCCTGCGGCGTTTCAACTACTGAGAAACTACTGAGAGTTGTGAGCGTGGCTAGATTTCAGCCGGCAACTGCACGGGGGCAACAGCGGCGTTGTGGGCGACGCGTGTCAGCTTTGCCGTTACGCGCATTACGCCGGGCCAGACCCGGAGGCAGAACGGCAACACAGCGCGCGCGAAGGAGTTGTTCAAGCCATCGGCGGCAACCTCGGCAAGGCGCATCTGGAGTCGCAGTGCGGACCGCAACCTAGCCTGGAAGAGCGGCGCCGGCTCACCCGCAACATAGGCAGCGACAGCACAGCGTGCCGTATGCAGCGCGATCGATATGCCATCGCCGGTGAACGAGGGGATGACAGCTGCCTGATCGCCAATGCAGTAGAGCCCATTCTCTGTTGTGGGGCGGATGTAACCATACGGAATATGAGTGATGGCGATCGGCTTGGCGAGCAAAGGCTCCGCACCGGCAAGCCTCATCGCGAGGTGTGGACAGTCCTGCCGCATCTTCGCAAGGAAGTTCTCCCAGCGATTACCCGCACGTGCCAGATACCGCTGTTGCACCACACAGCAGAGGTTTGCAATGCCGCCTTCTGCCGGCTGGATACCGCCATAGCCTCCCGGATAGAGCATCAGCTCAGAGGCGTGCGCAAGCTCAGCGGCCTGCGAGGGAGCCAGGCGAAAATACATTTTGAAGGCGACCCATCGCTGCGGGTCCTCCGGACGCGCGTGACCGCGGAGATCGTGCTTACCGGTGGCGAGGAACACTGTTGGAGCTTCACGGGTGGTGCTGTCGTCGAGCGTAGCTTGCCACACGTTGTCTGCCGTGCGCGCCAGCGTTTGTACGTTGCGGCCTTGCTCGACGCGGACTCCTGCGGCAATGGCCTCGGCGATAAGTGCCGTATCAAGCGACTTGCGCGTGAGCGACTTTGCGGAAAAAGGCAACGGAGCTTCCGCGGCACGGCGAGCGGCGGCAAGGCGAACCTTGTCGATAGGCACGGCTCCAAGCGAAGTCACGTCGATGCCGAGCAGGTGCAGGTCTTCAAGGGCCTCACCGCTCAGGAACTCTCCGCAGACCTTATGGCGCGGGGCAGCCTCGCGTTCGATCAGCGTGACGCGCCGTCCCTTGCGGGCCAGCGCGATAGAAGCGGCACAGCCTGCCACTCCGCCACCGAGGATGAGAACTTCATCTTGCACAGGAACCGGATTCAAAATGGACGTAGGAACGGGAATCTCCTTTTTTCGGATCCGGTACTGAAAGTATACCGCTCCAATGCGTATTGCATGACCGATGCTGCAGTTGGGAAGTGGCAGACTTTGCAATCCAAAGCACTGCCACATGGGTTTGACGGAGCGGAGGCGAAAATAGTTAGTCTCAGCTTGCTGTTCCCAATCTTTCACACCAGCTGGATTGTTAACGGAGCACTCCACTCAGGGTAGGCTTACGCTGCCATCCATTGCAGAGATAGGCTGCGAGGAAGTGCGCCGCTATACCGCCATCAGCGGTAACCGTGCAACAAAGTATCCTCCACGCCGAAGGCGTGCGGGAATGCTAATCAACAAATAACTGACGAGTGGCCGGTTATTCGACCGGAACCGCCAAAACATTCACTTTGCAACCACACATGCGAAAACAGGCGGGGCGTTCCCAAACTTCTTTGTGAGCTTCTGGGATGCTATGTCGATCAGGTAAATGTCCATCGTGCCCTCATCGTAGTCGTGGGACTTGTTGATGAGGATCGACTTTGAATCCGGAGACCAGACCGACGGCACACTCAACGACTCGTCATGGTTGAAGGTCACGAGGACTTTGTGACCCGTCCCGTCCGGATGGATCACGCTGACGTGGTTATCATTTGCGGGATGCCAGTCCTTCTTTACATTGTCCCGGTCAGGCCAGTAATCGTAAAAGGCAATCCATTCTCCAGAAGGCGACCAGATCGGCGACATACCATCGGCAATCTTTGAGACTGTTCCGGTTTCAACATCGAAAACGAAGATCGCTGTCGGCGGCGAAATCGGCTTTCCAGCTGTCGATCTCTCAATCTCAGTCGCCCTATCGAAGGCGATCCGACGGCCGTCAGGGGACCAGGTAATATGACCGTCGAGCCTCGTCGTTTCGGGACCGATACTTACGGCCCCTGTTTTGAGGTCCATGAACTCGATATGAGGTAGCGCCGGAGCCGTGCTGCGCGTGACGTATGCCAACCTGGAGCCATCCGCAGAAATTGCAACACTACCGCCCTGTGTTTCGAGGTTCGGATAGTCTCTCCAACGCTTGTCGATCATGGAGTAAATGCCTACGGTCAACAGAGGAAATGCCCTCGGGACGTTTGAGGCAAGATCAGCATAACGAGCGGAAGCGACGAGATTCCCGTTGGCCGACATACTCGGCAAAACGTAGCAATTACCACCTCCCGTCTGCAACTCTAACCTTGCGTCGCCGGTAGTAACCATGAGATTGCCGGGAGGATACCCTACTAGCAACGTCGCCCCAGACAAGCGTGGGAGGTTCTCCTTTCTCAAGTCCTGACCGGCGGAACTAATCAGGGATAGGATGAGAATCACCACCATCATCCCGGATTTTGTGTGTCCCTGCACTTTCTCGTAAGCGACTTTCATGGTCGCGAGTGTAGCGCCTCTTCACGTCAATGGCCGCGATCATTGTGGCACTTTCGCTTCCGTCACAGTGATTCGGAGGCACGCCCGAAACGGTTGGTCGCCTGCTCCTTAATTACTCAGCCGTAAACAGACTTGAAGGAATAGAGCCTCACTGCGCTCGGTGGCAGGATTTCAGTGCCACAGGTCAGCCCGGTGGCAGCTTAGGTTTGCGCTCGGTGGCAGCATTTCCAAGCCGCCGGCACCAAGACACCTGCGCGCCGTCTATCCCTATAATTCAAACTGAGGACCTTTTACGCGTGACTACGGCTTACCTAAACCCCATTGCGGAGACAACGCGCATCCATGGGATCTAATGCGGAGATCCAATTCAAGCTGCGGGTTTCTCCGCGCGATCTGCCGGAGCTGATGGATGGTGACTGTAGCTATGGGGATTTCCAGGGCTGCCTGCGCAGCCTGGAGCAGATCAACCGCTGGCTGCTGGGATATCGGCCAACCCTGGCCTGGCTGACTCGGCTGTCGTCTGCATTGCGTCATCATGGGCCGCGTAATCCCGTGCACATTGTCGATGTGGGTTGTGGCGGCGGCGATTTGCTGCGCCAGATTGCACGCTGGGCACGGAAGCGCGGCATGGCTGTCGCATTAACGGGGATCGACTTGAACCCTTATGCGGCGCGTGCAGCAGCGGAGTCCACGCCGAAGGAACTGGGAATCACATGGGTGACCGGCAATGCCCTGGTGTATCGGCCGGAAAAGCCGGTGGATATTATCGTGAGCTCGCTAATGGCACATCATCTGGAGGATGAGGAGATCATCGCGCTGCTGCGGTGGATGGAAGCGACCGCGCAGGCAGGCTGGTTCATCAATGATCTGGAGCGGTCGGAGCGGAGTTGCCACATGTTTTCGTGGATAGAGAGGATCGTGGGATTACATCGGTTTGTACGGCACGATGCGCCCGTGTCCTTCCGGCGCGCTTTCCGGAAAGAGGACTGGGTGCGGTTGCTGACGGCGGCCGGTGTTCCGCGCGAGGCGGTGACGGTGGAGCATTGGCGGCCGGGACGTTTGTGCGTGGGGCGAAAGATGTGAGGCGGGTGCTAGTCTTCAGCCACGACGAGTGGTGAGCTCATGCCAGTTGAATCCGAGGTCCACAATAAGCAGCGATGCAAGTGTGAAGGCGATTACACCGACGGCGGATAGGCTGTCGCCCAGGTGGCTCCAGTAACGCGGCGAGAGGTTGAGCACCCGGCTGGAGACGAAGGTAAAGGTCACTGCATAGGAACGGGCCATCCACTGACGATGCTGGATGATGTGACGGTTACGCGCGGTGACGAAGGCTGCGGTGGTGCACACGATCCAGGCTGCGGCCTGCCCGCAGGTTCCCGGGAAACCTGGACGGCCTGAGGCGAGAGCAACTCCGGTAGCGGCGCCGACAAAAACCGAGATGACGTAGATGCGGCCGAGGATGCGGTGGAGTTGCAGGTGACGGCTGCGAAAACGCGACGAGAACTGTAAAGGTCCGGCCAGGAGAGCAAACGTGCCTGCGAGCGTATGGGGAATGAGGAGACCGCGGTCGGCGATGACCTGCAGACGGTAGGCGTGGTACATCGGGTAATCGGTGACGAGAAGAACTTCTGACGTGATGAAAACAAAGAGGGTAGTAAGACCAAGGAAGATCCAGACAAAGGTTTTGAAGTTGAAACGCCTGGAGCTGGGTACACGCAGCGTGGAAGTTGCCATTATTCGCCCTTTAGATGTTTAGACGTGACGAAGGGCCGGTTTGACGTTTAGAGGCGCCCTGCGAGAGCGTGGGGCGCGAAAAGCGTGATGTCTCTTAGTCTAACCAGAAGCTTCAGAATGCAGAGAGTATAGAGAGGGCGCTTAGATCTCCTCGGGCTCGATAGTGTCGTGGAATGGCTTAGGGGAGGAGCGGAATTTGGAAAAGAGGTTGAAGCCTCCCTTTTTCTTTTCCTCCAGTTCAGGCAGGCCGGCTGCCTGGCGGGCCATTTGGCGGATGGCGGTGGCGATGGGGTTGTCCTGAAGGACGATGGGGGTGGCCATGCTCTGGGTGCGGCGGGCGGTGGCATACTCGTCGGGAATCCGCCACTGGGCCTCGCGGGTGAGCGCCTTGGTGATGCGGGCCTCGTCGTAGAGGAGCGATTGGGGCGTATAGCGGTTGAGGATGACGTGGAGAGTGCGGCCGCGGCTGGCGAAGAACTTGGTAATAAGACGATTTGCGTTGCGCAACTCGGAAACACCGACCTGGGCGACCAGATAAAGGGTGGCGGTGGGATCGAAGATGGCGGATCCCCTCAGGTCGAGCCGGGAGCCGCAATCGACGACGATGAAGTCGAAGCTCTGGCGGGCGACGAAGATCAGTTTATCGATGGCTTCGATGGGCGGCTCGGAGTCAGTGAACTCGTTAGGAGCGGCGAGGACGGACAAATCCGAACTGTGGGTGGTGAGGAGCGAGGCGAGAAAGCGGGTGTCCAGGCGGGCTGTGTCGCGGAAGGCGTCCGCGGTGGAGTACGCGGCGGCGACGCCGAGATTGAGGGCGGCATCGCCAAGCGGCATGCCGAAGTCAATGAGGAGAGTCTTGCGGCCGGACTCCTGTGTCAGGGCGACGGCGAAGTTGGCGGCGATAGTGGTGACGCCGCAACCGCCCTTGGTCCCCAGAAAAGCAAAGAGTTTACCGGAGCTGCGCTTGGCTCGAATGGCTCCCGGACGGCGAACGGCGACGCGGGCGAGTGCGCCGGCGATGTCGGTTTGAACGACGGGCAGGTTGAGGAACTCGCGGGCGCCGGCACGCATGCAGCGGACCGCCATTTTGAGGTCGGAGCGCTGGGAGAAGACCATGACAGTGGAAGAGGCAAAGGAAGAGATGGACTCGACAATTTCGAGGGTGTATTCGGGATCGGCGTCGAGGTCGACGATAACGACGTCGGGATGAGGCAGGAGCATGCGGGGCAGTTCTTCGAGCCCGGCCGGGTAGGCTGGGATCTCCATGGTGTAAACGCCGTCTATGGCCTCGAGTGCACGGGCAATCTCTCGCCGGCGCGCCGCATCGGGGCCGATGAGCACGATGGATAAATCGTCCATCTCAGACGGTTCGGGATTGTTCGGATCATCCCTCATGATGCAAGTGCAACATCCAGTTGCCTGACGCTAGCCCAAGTTTAACTGAGATCGGGCATTTGATTGAAACCGATTATCGCGCAGGCGGGCAAAATCGCCTGTTGAGTTCCCAGTCAGCCGACCTTACTTCTTTGATGCATACGATTTGTGCTGTGATTATTGCCCGAGAGCGAACTTAATCTCCACATTTTCAGTGGATTTTTCAGGAGCCGGCACAAACGTCCATTTGCGAACGGCTTCCTCCGCGGCGTAGGCGAGGACTTTGCTTCCGGTAACGGCTTTGACGTCGGTGACTTTTCCGGCCGGATCGACAACGGCCTCGACGACGACCGTGCCTTCGATCTTCAAATGCCTGGCCAGTTCAGGGTATTGGGGCGTTACGCGGGACTTGACGCCGCGGTTGCCTGCTGCGGCTGCGTACAGTACGAGTGCGGCAAAGAAGGCAAAGGCAGCGATCCTTAGAAAGCGAGGTGTCGCGCCCTGGACGCGGCGAGCGGCGGAACGGAGTGGACTCTTGAGCATCGGTTTTTTCCCCTGGCGCAAGGAGCGCGTGCTTGGCTCATCGGCGAACAGAGACGGTTATTTACAGGAATTCCGACGACCTGAATTACGAAAGGAATTGCCGATGCTTAACGTGGAACGCCGGACTCGGCGACAGCAGCGAAGGTGAGGTCCTGGGCTGAGGAGCCATTTTGGTCGCGCCAGAGGTCGAAGAGGCGGCCGTAGCTGAAGGTGATGTAATGTCCGGGATCGACGCCGAGCAGCGCGGCGATGCGGTCGATCCACGCCGGAGAGCCCTCGAGCTCGGCGAAGTTGCCGATGGGGGTCTCATCCACCACGCAGTGGCCTTCGCCGTCAGACCACTCGGTGCGCCATTTCTCGTAGCGGAAGGCGGGGACGAGCCCGAGGGACTGAAAGACCTCGGCCAGGGCAACGCCGTCGGAGACTTCGGTTTCGGTTTCAATGCGATGCTTGTGGGCGTCTTCGCCGGGGCCGGAGTCGGGCAGGCGTTTGTGGGTGAGAATGCAGCGGCCGGCATAGTTGCGGATGCGGAGAATTTCGGTACGCGCGCGCATCTGGCGAGTGGGCGTGTCGTATAAGACATTCGCCTCAAAGCTGCGGGGGGTTTGCACGGTGAAGCCGGTGGCCACGAGGCGGTCAGCCAGTGCGGGAAGGTCGTCGACGCGGAATTTGATTTCAGTTTCGACGGGCATTTAAAAGGCAGTCCTTAGCTTACGGCTGCTAGTTCTTAGGCAACGCCATGACCGTGAGTATACGGCACCTGGGTCTCCCGCCGGGGGGGGCGGCTTCGATAGGCCCAGGGCAAGATCTCCACCCCTCAATTATCCACGCTTCGGTCTTGAGCGTCTGCACTTGACCAGGATCACCCCAACTAAAAACGCAGCCATGGCGCAGATTCCAAAGGAAGCGAACCAAAGTGCGCGGCCGAATCCAAGCTCCTTGAGCGATCCAACCGCATGCCCGTTTGCAGGATCCAGCAGAACCGCCGTTGCGTAGCTCTTGATTGCGAGAACCCGGTCGCCGTCCTTGGCGTAGGCCTCACCTAAACTGTCGAAGGCATTTGAAGAAATAGGATGTTCCATCGCGTTAAGCCTGAAGATCTCGACTGCCTCGCTGGCGCGCCGGTCTCCATAAAGTAACTGGTACCCCAGAGTATTCAATTCGGACTCGCCCAGGTCGTAGTCGCCGCTGTCACTCTTCTTGAGAGCATGGAACATTTGCAGAGCAGCGTTGATCCCCGACTCGTGGATGGTTCTGTATAGTCTCTCCGCGCCCGATTGCTTCGGCAGAACGTACGGTTTATCGGACAGGATGTTCTGGATCGCAGTGTTTATGTCCCGGCGCTTACTGTTTCCCCTGTTCGTGAGCATGATGACGGTGACTCCGTCTGCGAGCCTGCGGCCAATAAACGCTCTGAAGCCTGCGTGACTGCCTTGGTGCCAGAGGTACTTACTGCCGCTGTCCCCTTCTACATTCCATCCGAAGCCGTAAGTCGAGGTACCCTTTTCCACTTTGCCTGGCGTAAATGCCTCGGCCAATGTGGACTGGTGCACGAGCTTTTCTGTGTAGAGGGCTTGGTCCCACTTGAACAAGTCATCGACAGTCGAATAGATGCCGCCGTCTCCGGGAATCGCAGTTGGGCCGCCGTCATCCACTTGTCCAAATTGCCCGTAGCCAACCGCGATCCGGGCATTCTTCTTCGATGGAGCGTCATAAACGAATGTATTGCTCATGGCGACCGGCGCAAAGATCTCTTGATTCAGGAACTCACCAAACCGCTTGCCTGAGACTCTTTCCACTACGACTGCCAACAGCGCATATCCGGGATTGCTATATCGATACTTCAGCCCAGGTTTCGCGAGGAGATCTTCCTTGTCGAGCAGTGCCGAAATCAGACCGTGTTGGTCGAGATGGTAGTCGTCAATTCTCAGATCGCCATAATCAGGAATGCCGGAAGTGTGGTTTAACAACTGTCTCAAAGTTATCTGGCTGAGATGCGTTGAGCGAGAGAACTCTGGAATGTATTTTGAGACCGAGTTGTCATAGCTGAGTAGCCTTCGCTCTGCCAGCATCATGATCGCCATCGCTGTGAATTGTTTTGTGACCGAGCCGATGTCGGACGGAGTCTCAGGCGTGAAATCGGCGCCCGTCTGAAAGTTCGATTTTCCAAATCCTTGGCGGTAAATGGTGTTCCCATGAACCGCAACGAGGATGGCGCCATTGAACTGACCTCGCTGGTGCATCGTCGACATCAGTTCTTCGATTTTCGCTGTTTCGTTGGCAGGTACCGCATGGACCGGCACGCACCACATCAATAGTGATGAGAGAGCGGCTACCATCCGCAGTGATTGCTTTAGCGACTTCCGGCCAACCCAATTGCGCATAGTGCGAATGTGTACGCGCAATCGTGGTGCGGCGTTCCGCAAAGTAGTGTCCAGACTTTCCCGCGTCTCGATCTTTTTAAGTCGGATTGCGCCCGCGCCCGTATAGAGAAAGGAGAGAATAGAAGAAGTGAAAACGCTGCGATTGCAAGTGGATGCGAAGCACCTGGAGACGCCTGAGGCGCGGGAAGCGCTGGGGCACGCCGCTGCGATTTTGCGCGGCGGGGGACTGGTAGCGCTGCCGACGGAGACGGTGTATGGACTGGGAGCTCATGCGCTGGATGCGGCGGCGGTGAGACGGATTTTTGCGGCGAAGCAGCGGCCGGCGTGGGATCCGGTGATTGTGCATGTCGCCAGCCTGGAAATGCTGGAGGGTCTGGTCGACTGGGAGGGTTCGGACGACGGGGTTGAGGCGCGGGCCCGGCGGCTGATGGAGGCGTTTTGGCCGGGACCGCTGACGCTGCTCCTTCAGCGGACGGCTGCGGTGCCGGATGCAGTGACGGCGGGACGCGCGCTGGTGGGGGTGCGGATGCCGGCGCATCCGGTGGCGCTGGAGCTGATTCGGCGGGCTGGGGTTCCGGTAGCAGCGCCAAGCGCGAATCTGTTTGGGCATACGAGCCCGACGACGGCGGAACATGTGCTGGATGATCTGGACGGGCGGATCGACGCTGTGGTAGATGCGGGAGCCACGGGGCTGGGGGTGGAGTCGACGGTGCTGGACGCCTGCCAGAGCCCTATGGTGATTTACAGGCCGGGTGCGGTAACGCTGGAGCAGATTCGCGCCGTGGGCGGACCGGTGGTGGTGTTTGAGAGCGGAAAGTTGGAAGAGACGCCGCGGGAGGCGATGCCGTCGCCGGGGGTGGGGATACGGCATTATGCGCCGCGGGCGAGGCTGGTGCTGGTGGATGCGCCGCTGAAAGAACTTGAGGTGCGGCTGACGGAATGGACGCAGCTAAGCGCGGGCGATCGGGTGGGGGTGATGCTGCCGGCGGGGATTGCTGCACCCGGCGGGACGGAGGCGTTTGCGTGGGGACGGTGGGATGCGCCGGAGGACTTGGCGCGGAAGCTCTATGCAGGATTGCGGATGCTGGATGAGCGGGGATGCACGGTAATTCTGTGCCCGCTGCCGCCGGCGGAGGGGATTGGGACGGCGATTCGGGATCGGCTGCGAAAGGCAGCTAACAGCTAACAGCAGACAGCTCAAAGTAAACGGCTCGCAGCTCATGGCTAACATAAGCGCGAAGATAGTTCACAGCGGACAGTGAACGCTGGTGAACTGTCATCTGTAGTTTGCAATCTGTCATCTGCTTTACTGCCCGTTTTCCGTCACCTTGTACATGTACTTGATGGCGGGTTTGTAGATCAGGGACTTGGTGCGGCCGCGGACTTTCATGGAGTTCCGGTCGTACCATTCGATGACGCCTTCGATCTTTTCGCCGTCCTCCAGGACGATCACCATCGGGGTCTGCGACTGAATCTGCTTCTGCAGGTAGAAGAGCTCGGCGTGATGCTGCCGGATCTCTTCCTCAGCGGCGTGGGCCGTGAAATGGAAAGGCAACGCGGTGGGAAGGGCTTTGCGATGCTTCCGCGCGCCGGTCGCGGATTGGTCCTGGCTGGGTGGGAAGGAGGGCTGCTTGCCGGTTGCGGACACCCCGCGCGATACCGGCGAAAGACGGACGGAGACCGGCGAACTGGGTGAACTGGAAAAACTGGGCATAGAGGATGAACTTATCATGGCGTAAGAGTCCTTTCCGGCGCAATAAAAGAATGAAGGTACTTGAAACTGAGTAGCGGATACGCGAAAGCCGCGACTCTGCAGCGGGAAAAATGGATCAAGCCGCATGGTTTCTGTTGACGGCCGCGGCCTAAAAAAAGCCCCCCACGTTCAAAACTGCCGGCGTGCGCCCACGAATGGCGAATGCAAGGCTGCGCGGGGTCATTAGACCCAACGAAGCGGCTGCGTTCTTTCGAGGTATGAAATTACCGGTACCCAAAGAGATGCCTGAGGTACGGAGCAGGTTGCTTTTATCTTTGAGTGTGCTGTGAGGGGAGGGGCTACTCGCGATCAAGGGCGACGGCCATGGCGTCAAGTGAGAGAGAACGCAGCAGGTTACGGCGCATGCCGGATTCCACCTGGACAAGGGCGCGGGCGGCTTGATCGATCCATTCCACGCTCACTCCCTGGGCTAGCCGGCCGAGTTCGGCTTCGATATCGAGGTTGCGGATGAGGTGCGGAGTCCCGGCGACGATGAGCATCAGGTCTTCAACCAGGCTGCCAAGGGCTCTTAGCAGGCTGAGGGTTTTCTCCTGGCCGTCGGCGCCGGCGCGATACTTTTCCGTGGTTTGAAAGAGCTGCGAATAATCAGGTTCCCGCAGGGCGATGCGGAGCAGAATGAGGGCTTCCTGTCTGCTGCTGAGGTACGCGGGCAGGTCGAGCGTAAGGGCGCGGCCAACCGCGCCTTCAGCCAGGCGTGCGGCCAGGGCGCGGTCCTGCGGCTTGAGCTCGGGGCGGCGCAGCGCGAGCAGGGATTCGAGATCGGCGGCCGCCAGAGCGCCCAGGCGATGCACCACGGCGCGGGAGCGGATGGTGGGGAGCAGCTCCTGGGGATTCTCAGTGAGAAGAATGAGTGAGGTGTGTTCGGGGGGCTCTTCAAGAACTTTGAGCAGGCTGTTGGCGGCTTCTTTCATAAAAGCCGAAGAGGTGAAGATGGTGAAGGTGCGGCGGGACTCGACCGGGGGACGGTAGAACGCGACATGGATGACCTGGCGGACCTGCCCGAGCTTGATGAGGAGCTGCGGCGGGTCAGGCGGAACTATCAGCAGGTCGGGGTGGGTCTGGATGAGGATGCGGGTTTCGCGCTTGTCGGTTTCCCGCAGGCCTTCGCGGGCCTCTATGGCTTCGGCGACAAGGGCTTCTAGATTGGCGGAATCGGCGATGCGGAGGCAGTTGGAGCACTCGCCACAGAATTCGGGAAGTCCTTCCGATTCAATTTGATTGAGGCAGTTGACTGCCTTGGCGAGCATCAGGGCGAGGGTGTATTTTCCTGCGCCTTGGGGGCCGGCGAGGATGAGGGAATGGGGAAAACGCCCCGCGCGGATGGACTCGCGGAGATGGGTAACGGTTTGGGTGTTGCCGAGAAAGTCCTGGAAGCCCACGGATTGAGTCTACAAGCACCTGCGGTGCGGCAGGCGCTCGCTATTCGCTCGCACGAGGTTTCTGTCGCGTTCTCAGGGGCTGTCCCGATATCAAAGCTTGACAATCTTTGTTATTCGGCCCACCATCGAAGTCAGGAGATCATTTCCCGATGAATGTTTCGCTGACGCCCGAACTGGATCGATTCGTTGCTGGAAAGGTCGAGTCCGGCCGCTATAACTCGGCCAGCGAAGTGGTCCGCGAAGCCTTGCGCCTTCTTGAGGAGCATGACCGCGCACGCAGCGCGCAGCTTGCCGCCTTCAATCACGAAGTGGGTGCCCGTCTGGCTTCGCTGGATCGCGGCGAGCATGGCTCTCCGGACGCTGCGCGGCAGCGCTTTGAGCAGAAATCCCGCGAACGAATAAAGCTGAGTGCATGAGCAAGTACGTTCTCGGCACTGCGGCCGAGTTGGACCTCGACGAGATTTGGGAATACATTGCCCAGGACAACGTCGAATCCGCGGATCGTTGGGTCGGAAAACTCTTCGACGCTTTCGAGGCGATTGCCCGGAATCCCCGCATTGGACACAAGCGGGACGATCTAACCTCGCATGTGATTCTTTTCTGGCCGGTGGGCGCATACCTCATCCTGTACCGCGTCATCAAGGATGAAAGTCGAGATTGTTGCGGTAACGCAGGGAGCCCGGGATATTCCTTCGTTTCTCCGACAGCGGAATTCATAATTGGGTACCTGGGGCACCGTCGAGGTTCCAAGCTGCTGTCCCTCGATTCCCATTCATCGCGCGATGGAACTGTGCGATGAATGGGGCGTAGTTGGGCCTGAGTGCGCTGATGAGGTGGAATCATTGGTCAATGCATGTCATGGGGAGCCGGAGTACCGTCAGACCATTTGCCGACCCATATCAGAAAGATGGTCATCCGGTCTTCGGGGTCATTGGCCGCAATGACGGGCGAACTGGGCAGGTTCGCACCCCAGCTCGATGCGGCATCGCCTGAAACAAAAAACATCATGTGCGGATGCCAGTGCGGGTCGTCGTCGGCCAGGTACTGCTGCTTCGACATCATGTAGCACATCGCGGCCGGCTCTAATGGGGGCAGCTCCTTGGATTCCAGCCCCGCTTTGATCGCCTGCGCAATCTCAGTCTTCGATTTTCCGGCAAAGGCCAGTTTGGCTTTGAGCAGCACGCCGGGCAGATAGGTTCTTGCCGCAGGCGCGTTGACGCATATCGGACTCCTGATTTTGGAATTCCAAAATTCCGGAAAGTCCGTGGCAGCAGCAAAGGAGCGCTCCACCAGACAGACAAAGCCGTTGGTGCCCGCTGCCGCGATGGCGTATCCGGCGGGGCCAAGGACCTGGACTTCGGCTGCATTCGAAATGGAAGGTGGAGCGGCACTGCGGGCCAGCGCGATCTCGGAATCCTTGTCTGGGATCAAGTACTGGGTTTGAGGCGCCATGGACGGATAGGCGGACTTCTCAGCTTGTGCCTGGGCCGGCCGGGCTGCGAAGGGCAAGAGAATCTGCAAAAGGAGGGATGCTAAAGCGAGAAGACCAATCCGGTTCTTGTGCATGGAGCGCTCCTCAACTTCACTCTTCGCATGGGCTTCCGGAATTTCGTCTGTGAGATGCCGATGAGGAGAGAGGTGCCCCGATTAGACCACGAAACGGCTGTGAGGTGGACACGGGGTGGGTGAGCGGGTGAGGCTCTAAGATGGAGGAGTACGACGGTGTCATCTTGTCCTTAAAATGAACGTCTCAATCAGGGACACGAAAGGGAACCAACACATGGAGAACGACAAGGCTCTGCGGGACCACTTGATCAAGCTGATAAAGGGCGGCGAAGCGCATGCCGATTTTGACCGCGCCATCAAGGATTTCCCGCGGGAATTGCGATCGAGAACCAAGCCGGGAGTGGAGTACTCTGCCTGGCAACTGCTTGAACATATGCGGATTGCGCAATGGGACATTCTGGAGTTTTCTCGGAATCCACTGCACACGTCACCGGAATGGCCGCGGGGATATTGGCCCGATTCAGACGCTCCGCCAACCTTCAAGGCGTGGGACCAGAGTGTAAAGGCGTTTCTGGAAGATCGCGAAGCAATGTGTAAGCTGGTGGCCGACGAGAAGACGGATTTGTTTGCGAAGTTGGCGCATGGGGATGGGCAAACGGTACTGCGCGAGGCAATGCTGGTGGCGGACCACAACGCGTATCACCTCGGGCAGTTTGTGATGCTGCGGAAAATGCTGGGGTTGTGGAAGTGAAGCGCAGTAGGGCAGTAGCTCACGGTAAGCTGGCGCTGAGTTTATAGTGGCGGGGACCTCGAGCCTGGAGCACCCGGCAAGTTGGCAATGGATTTGGATCGCCGAGACTCTTTCACGCCTCGATCCGAATGCATTTCCCAAAGATGGCGTTCGCTCCGATCCAGCCGTTGATCATGCCGCGATTGTTTCCGATCTGGTAGCGTGGCCCGTTTATCGCTTTGACAATGTGTAGATACTCGTGGCCGTGCACCCTACAAAGCACGATGTCCCCGACCAAGAGTTTGGAGACATCGACGGGCACGACAGTGCAGAGCTGCCCTGATTCGATCCGTCCCTTCATGGAAGCGCCACGCGGGCGGAAGGAGACAGTCTCTCCTGCCTGGAGCTTCTGGATGTAGTGGGTTGCCCAACCCAAAATCTGCCTCCTTGAGACCGTCCACGGACTTCTACACAATCAGGGGTGGAGGCCAGTTCCGTTTAGCATCTGTAGGAACTGGCGCTGGGTGCGCTGGTCGATGGCTTCGGCCACCAGTTTGCCGTCGCGATTGAAGACAAACGTCCTGGGTATCCCCTCAATGTGAAAGAGCTTGTGCACCTTGTTGTCGGCGTCGATCAGCACCGGCGGATGATACTTGTTAGGCGCAACGAAGGAATTGGCTTTGAAAGAATCTTCGTCGGTGATGGAGAGGACGACGAGTCCCTGCGGCTGAAAGTGCGTATAGATCGCGTCGAGGACCGGCATCTCAGCGCGGCAGGGCGCGCACCAGGTAGCCCAGAAATTGATCATCACGATTTTGCCGCGGAGGTCTGAAAGAGTGACGTTCTTTCCGTGCAGATCCTTGAGGGTGAAATCGGCATTCTCAATGTCGGCGTCGTTGGCGGCGAGCAGGTCGCTTGCCTTGAGGTAAAGCGGATCGGTGAGGTTGGTGGTGACGTGTTCGTAGCGCACCAGGCTGGCCAGGTCGGTGTAGAACATGGGAGGCCGGTCATCCTTTGCCTTTGCCGGAACGGGCGTCTCGGCCAGCGATTCCGTGAGCGTGTCAGCCACGGCCTGCAGTGCATCCATGCCCTGATCGCCTTCCGTGACCAGGTGCGCGAGCGCGTCCGCGAGGTGAAGCTTGGGAATGCCGGCGGGAAGCGCACGAACCTCAGTCGCGATCTTGATGGTGAGCAGCGGGCGCTCCGTGACGGAAAGTCCGCGGAGGCTCCTGATCTGATTGGTGATAGTGGACTCATTCGCCTGTGCGCAGACGAGCGGCGTGGCCAGCAGGGAACATGCAACTATGAGGGCTTTTTGAATGATCGTCATCGGTTCCGCCTGGAGCGTGACTTAACTTTCGCTGAATGATGGACGCAATACCGGGATGACAAGCCGAATTGTGGTTTGGCAAATCATCCGACACCGCTTGCCGTTTTCAGCCGCGCGGCTACGGCAGCCACGATCTGCTCGTGGACATCTTCAATAGAGTTTTCACCCTCAATGAGGACCACCCGTTCCGGTTCGCGGATGGCAATCTCCCGGTATTTCTCCCATACGCGGGTGTAGAAGGCGTCCTGCTCCGACTCAAAGCGATTTTCATCCTGACCGGTTTGGGTCTGGGCGCGCTGGTTGCGGCGGCGGGCGCGGGCGAGGGAGGGCTCGAGGTTGGGCAAGAGCAGAATCGTCAGGTCCGGCTGCAGATTGCCGCAGATGAGCCGGTGAAGTTCGAGGACGGGCTCGGAGCCAAGCTGCCGGCCGCCGCCCTGGTAGGCCTCCGTGGAGTCGGTAAAGCGGTCGCAGAGGACGATTTTTCCCTCGTCGAGGGCGGGCTGGATGACCTCGGCGATAGCCTGGGCTCGGTCGGCAAACATCAGGGCCATTTCCGTCATGGGCGCCAAGCCAGTCGAGCTGGAATCAAGCACGAGCGCGCGGATGCGGTCACCCGTTGCGGTGCCGCCGGGTTGGCGGGTGAGCACAGGGTCCAGCGCCGGATCGCTCTCTTTCAGCCAGGCGGCCAAACGTTTGATTTGGGTGGTTTTGCCGGATCCGTCCAGACCTTCGAGAGTGATGAAGAGACCGCGCGGCATGGGAGGAGTTTATCACTGGGGCACAGGGGGCTGACGAGGCTATTACGGTTGTGTTACAACAGGATGGTTTCTGAATGCATCCAGCCAGGCGCGCAACGCCCGACACCATTCCCCCATGGAGAAGAAGCACTGTGAGATCGAGTAAGCTTCCTAAATTCGTCCTCTGCGGTCTTTTAGGGACCGCGCTGCTGGCCCCCGGCCGGACCCACGCACAAAACCTGACCCTCGAAGGCCAAACCGGCGGATTCATTACGCCGACCGCCTACGTTGTTTATGGCGAGAAGGGGACACTCTTTTCGCATCCCGCGGTGGGCTACCACTTTGTGGATGCAAACAAGGTGATTGGCGATATTCACACCTTCTCGATTGCGGAAGGGCTCGCCAACCGGGCCGAGGTGGGCTACACCCGCAGCGTGCACTGGACGGGCGACAGCACCTCGTTCAGCAACCTATGGCACTACGCGGGCATGAACATTTTCAGCGGCAAAGTGGTGGCCATCAAGGATGGCCAGTTTGCGCCGCTGGTGCCGGGAGTCGCGGCAGGATTCGTGGTGCGGACCGGAGATAAGTTCGTCTCTGGCGCGTTGGGACAAGAGTTAGCGGCGCTCCAGGGGGTCAACGCGCCTCCGAAGAGCTACACAAACGGCGACCTGTACGTGACGGCGACCAAGACCTGGCTGCATCCACCGGTTCCACTGCTCGTGAACCTGGGATGGAAGGCGACTAACGCGTCCATCTATGGCATCGGCGGCCAGAGCACGCGGTTTGGCGGCCGGGTGTTTGGCGGGCTGGGGATTCCGCTGCCGGGGCCGTTCAAGACGGCGATTGTTCCGGCGGCCGGGTTTACTCAGGAGCCACCGACGAGCGTGAACCTGGGCGCGATCCTTGTTGGCGGCCGGGCGCATTTGCCCACCACGCTGGATTATGCCGTGCGCGTGACACAGAAAGAGCATCCGCATTTTGCGTTCGATATCGGTGTGGGGCAGGTGGCCAACATGATCGGAACCACTGAGGTGCCGACGGGCTTGCCGGCGCCCTATCCGCCGTACGTGGCTGTGCCGGTGGATCTGCAGGCGCGGCACGTGGTAGGCGTAGGGCTGAGCATTCGGCCCTAGCGTCTGTCAGACTGTGCCCCATCCATCGGAGGTCTTTGTTTTCATCCGATGGGTGGGAGTCCGCAGAACTCCGTGACAGTTTCTTGGCGGGCCGCTGCGTGAATGCCATCACAAAAGAAAAGGGTTGGAGCAGTATTGATCAGCATGCGCGCGGGGCTGGGGCTAGGCTCACCGGGTAGCTGCCAAGTTCTGCGTCGGACCAGAGTGGAGATTCCCCTAACTCAGCCGAGCGGGCTTGGAGGAACCTGGAGGTTCTTCTTATGCGATTCTTTCGCCCTGCTCTTCTGCTTCCGCTTGCCCTGCTTGTACCGATAAGTGCGACGACCTTGCACGCGCAATTCGGGATCAGCGTGGCTATCAACGTTGGATTCGCTCCGCCGGCATTGCCGGTCTACGTGCAACCGCCTTGCCCTGATGTGAACCTGATGTGGACGCCGGGGTATTGGGCGTATGACAACGACGGTGGCTACTTCTGGGTTCCGGGCGCATGGGTGCCCGCGCCTTACGACGGTGCGTTGTGGACTCCGCCTTACTGGGGCTGGAACAACGGCCAGTATGGCTTTCACGACGGCTACTGGGGCCAGACGGTGGGCTACTACGGCGGCGTGAACTACGGGTTCGGTTTTGGTGGTGTGGGGTTTGCGGGCGGCGAGTGGCGGGGTGGGAGTTTTGCCTATAACACCGCGGTCACGCAAGTGAATGTGAACGTCATTCATGTCACCTACGTGAACACGACGATCGTGCGAGCGGGGATTGTAGCTAATCCCAACCATGTTTCATTCAATGGCGGCACAGGCGGCATTCAACACGCGCCCACTGCTCAGGAGCAGATAGCCGCTAAGCAGCCGCATACCGCGCCCACCAGCTTCCAGACCCAGCATGCGACCACGGCCAAGGCAGACAAGACTTCGTTTGCGAAGACGAATGGCGGCAAGCCGACGACCCTGGCGGTTGCCAAGCCACTGGCTCAAGAGAAAGCGGCTCCGCCGGCAGGCATGAAGGCTGCGCCACTCGGGGCGGCCAAGGTTGAGCCAAAGGCGGCTACTCCCACGGCCAGCGCACCCAAGGTTGCGCAAAAGGCTGCCGCGCCGAACGCGGCACAAAGGCCAGCGGCCACAGCGGCTCCTAAGGCTGCGCCGGTGGCGCAAACCAGGGCTGCGGCTCCAAGGACAGAAACAGCGCCGGTTACCAGGGCAGCTCCGGTCGTGGCTCCTCGCCCGGCTCCTGAGCCTAAGGCTGAGGCTGTTTCCAGACCAGAACCTGCCCCGCGGGCCGCACCCGCACCCAAGGCTACTCCCGGGGCGAGACCGGCTCCAGCACCAAGGGCTGCACCTGCACCGAAAGCCGAGCCTAAGCCTGAAGAAAAGCCGAAGTAAGCTGCCGACGGCAAGGGATAGTGACTACGAGGGCCCACGGGAAACTGTGGGCCTCTGTGTGTTGGCAGGGCCGACCGGGCGTTTCGCGCGGTGAAAAAAATCGGCGCTCGAGCATGGTCTGAACTGCTCATGGAGACCGTCCACATTACCCCTCCGGGACAACTGGCAGGGGTATAGGGGACTCAAACAACTCATGTATCGAGGCGCAAAGGTCGTCTCAGGTCTTTGAGAACAACGAGAGGAGTATCACTTTATGCGAGGATTTCGCATTTTCCGCTTGCTTCTGCTTGCTCTGCTTGTACCGGTCAGCGCGGAGATTTTGCACGCGCAATTCGGCGTAGGCGTGAGTATCAGCGTCAATTTCGCACCGCCTGTTCTGCCGGTCTATGAGCAGCCGCCGTGCCCCGAACCGAACCTCATGTGGACGCCGGGCTACTGGGCCTATTCCAATGACGACGCGGACTACTACTGGGTGCCGGGCGCATGGGTGCCGGCTCCGTACGAAGGCGCGCTGTGGACACCTCCCTACTGGGGTTGGGCCGATGGCGTTTACGGTTTCCACGATGGCTACTGGGGAGACGAAGTCGGCTACTACGGCGGCATCAATTACGGATTCGGATTTGGTGGCATCGGCTTTGTCGGCGGCGAGTGGAGGGGCGGCGTGTTCGCCTATAACACCGCGGTCACGCAGGTAAATGTCGCGGTCATCCACAACACGTATGTGAACCGGACAATTGTGGAGCAGAACACGGTTTTGAATCCGAATCACGTTGCCTATAACGGTGGTCCGAACGGAATTCACCACGACCCCACTCCCACAGAACGTAGTGCTTCGAGTGCTCGCCACATACCGCCGACGCGGTATCAAACACAGCACGCGGCAGCCGCGCGGGCGAATAAGGCTTCGTTTGCCAAAGCGAACGGCGGCAAGCCCCGGACGCTGGTTACTGCAAGGCCCCTGGCAGCGGCAAAAGTAGCAGCGCCCGCGGGAACAAGGTCGTCCACCAAGGCTGCGGCTCCTGCTTCTCGCACGGGCGCTGCGTCCCGGACTGAGACAAAGGAGCCGGCGCGATCGGCGAGCCGGCCTGCTGCATCAAGCAGCCGGTCCACTACGCGGACTGAGGCGGGGACGCGTTCAGAGACGGCACCGCGGACAGAGACAAAGGCCCCGGCACGGACGACAAGTTCGACCGCAGCGCGAACGGAGACTACGCCGAGGTCGGAGACGAAGGCCCCGGCACATTCGACGAGCCGGACTACAGCGCGGACGGAAACTGGCACTCGGACCGAAACTGCGCCGAGGACAACGGCGAAGGCTCCTGCACGATCGACCACTGCGTCGCGCGGTACGACTGCTTCGCGTACTGAGGCTGAATCGAAGACCGAAACGAAAGCCCCGGCGCGCTCGACCACGCGGACCACTGCGCGAACGGAGACAGAGCCCAGGACAGAAACTGCTCCGCGGACTGAGACTGCGCCGAAAACCGCCACAAAGACACCGTCAAGATCGTCCACGCTGACTGCTTCGCGCAGGGAGACTGAACCGAAGGCTGAAACACGGGCTTCGGCGCGCGAAGAAGCAGCGCCTGCGCCACGTACAGAAACGGAACCAAGAACTGAGGAGAAGGCTCCAGCACGAGAAGAGCCTGCTCCGGCTGCGCGTACGGAGGCAGAACCGAGAGTCGAACCCAAGGCTGAGTCGCGCCCTGAACCCAAGGCTGCTGAGCCAGCATCCAAGGCTGCCCCTGAGCCTAAGGCCGAGCCGCGCCCTGCGCCGGAACCTAAGACTGCGCCAGAACCCAGGGCGGAGACGCACGCCGAGCCCAAGGTTGAATCGCACGCTGAACCGAAGGCCGCTCCAGCACCCAAGGCTGAAGCACCGAAGCCCGCGCCAGCTCCCAAAGTGAAGGCTCCCAAACCCGCTCCGAAGCCGGCGTCGAAGCCAGCCCCGAAACCTGAAGAGAAAGAAAAAGAGAAGTAGCAATCGCTGTTTTTCATTGCACAAGGCCCACGGTCAGCCGTGGGCCTTGTGCGTGTGCGGCAGCGAAGACGGAGGGAGGTGTTGACGATTCCAGGGCAGATGCTGCAACTTCTTGTGGCAGGATGGGTTCCCAGTATCGTAGACTGGCCGCTGACAATTGAAAGCCCATCTGCCAAAAGATTCTCAGGAGGATATTCTCATGCGACTTGCCCGAACTGCGCGTTGGATTTTGCTGGCGCTGTTTTTCTCTGTTGTACCCGCCGCTTCGTTTGCGGGGGTGTTTATCAGCGTTGGCATTGCACCGCCGCCGCTGCCGGTGTACGTGCAGCCAGTTTGCCCCGAGCCGGGAATGATGTGGACACCGGGCTACTGGGCCTATGGCGCAGACGGCTACTACTGGGTTCCGGGCGCATGGGTGCCTGCTCCTTATACGGGAGCACTGTGGACCCCGGGCTACTGGGGCTGGGAAGGCGGGCATTACCTCTTCCATGACGGCTACTGGGGACCGCACATTGGCTACTACGGCGGCGTGAATTACGGGTTCGGCTACGGCGGAATAGGATTTGCCGGCGGAGTCTGGCGCGGAGGGTTCTTCTCCTACAACACAGCGGTCATGCATGTGGGCATTGGCGGTGCATGGGGTAGCAGGGTGTACGTGGACCATGCGGTTGTGGAGCGGGGATTTGTGGCCCGCGACAGCCATGTTGCATTTGCCGGCGGACCGGGTGGAATTCATCACGACCCGAGCCCCGAGGAGCGGGTTGCCGAGCACGACCAGCACCGCGGACCGAGCGACGTGCAGCAGCATCACGCCGAAGCCGCGCGGATGGACAGGACCAGCTATGCGAAGAACAACGGCGGGCATCCGGCCAACGGGGCTGTATCGCACCCACTGGGTTCTTCGTCACACACAGCGGTGACACACAGTTCGCAGACGACGCGGACTACCACTTCGACAACGCACACCACCACGACGGCTTCGACAGCGCACACGAACACGGCTGGTTCGACGCACGCAATGACGTCGCGGCCTGCGGCTTCGGCTTCGACATCGCATTCTGTTGCTGCCGCACCTGCGCGCCCGACGACCGCGCCGAAGAGCGGCGGTTCAGGCGGTGGATCGGCACCGAAGTCCAGCCCCAGCGGGCACCATAAGTAAACGCAGCGCCAAACGGAAATCGACTACAACAGCAGGGCCCACGGGAGACTGTGGGCCCTGGCTTTTTATGAAGGCGGGAAACAAGGGACGTTTGGCCTGCGACGGTGCAACCCACGTATCGCGCCAATGGATCCTATTCTTAGACGCAATTGCACAGTAAACAAAATCAAAATAACTTATGCATTATCAATCAGTTAAGAAATTATCCCATGCAAAATCAGCGCATTTCCGAAAAATGCGGCTAATTCTCCGCAACCCAAACCGTCGTTTAGTTCAATTCTCAGCAACCTGAAACGTGTGCGCGGGCTGCCCCGTAGGTTCATGTCGCGAAGAAACGCAACCCTTCGAGCGGCCATTTGCCTTGGTTTGCAACCCTGCAAGCAACCTTTTGGGCTATGTAGAACAACCCTGTAAGCAGCCATTTGGAGCGTCGAAGTTCAGGGGACGGACGGTTCGATGCCGGCGATTTCCACTTCCAAGCCGCCGAATTCCGGGTGGTCGTTTTCCCGGATGCGGTAGGCGATGTCGATTAGAGAGCCCTGGTTGAGTGCCAGTTCGGCTGCGCGGGCAGCCAGATTCCATCCCACCGCGCGAATGGCTGCGCTGGAGCCGGTACTGAAGGAATCAGAAACGCCATCCGCCTGATTCTGAGCGAGTTCTAGCCGGACGTGCCGCTCTTTCATGATGCGGGGGCGGGCCAGAAGCCGGACGCGCCGAGCCAGGAAAACAGGCTCAGGGTTGCCGTGGCCGAGGGGCTCCAGACGGCGAAGCCAACCGGCAAGGACCGGGGTGATGCGGTCGAGCGGCAGCTCGGCATGAATTTTCAACACGTGCTCCGGCTGTCGCGTCATAAGATGTTTTTCAGCATAGAGATACAGCCGTCTTCGTAGCTCGGGCAAGGAGGCCGCAGGCATGGCAAACCCAACAGCGAAGGCATGGCCGCCGAACCGGGTGAAGAGGTCCGCGCATGATTCCAGGGCATTTAGCAGCTGAAAGCCATCGACAGAGCGCCCAGACCCGTGAGCGATGTCGTCTTCCACGCTGACGACAATCGCTGGCTTGGCCGTCCGCTCGACGACGCGCGACGCAAGGATGCCGATGACGCCGCGATGCCAGCCCTCCCCATCTACAACAATCAGAGGGCTTTGCGCGAGCTCGGCAGACGTGGCGAGTCGGATCTCGATGGCAGCGAGGGCGGCGGTCTCCGCATCGCGGCGCTCGCGGTTGAGGCGTTCGAGCTTGGAGGCGAGGACGGTAGCGCGGGCTGAATCGCGGGTGCCGAAGAGCTCGATGACTTCAGAAGCAATGTCCATGCGCCCCGCAGCGTTGATACGCGGCGCGATTCGGAATGCTATGTCGAAGCCAGTGAGCTGTTTAGCAGCGGGATCGAGGGCGGCGACGGCGAAGAGAGCGCGGAGGCCAGCGCCGACCGGGGAACGCAATTCGCGCAGGCCGAGGGCAGCGATAGCGCGATTTTCGCCTTTAAGTGGCACCGCGTCCGCGATGGTAGCAATCGCTGCCATTTTCAAGAAACTCGGAAGAATTTTTTCGCGCAGGCGGACGGGGTCGCGACGGGAAAGGATGGCCTGGGCGAACTTGAGGGCGATGGCTGCACCGCAGAGGGATTTTTCAGGATAGGTGCAGTTGGGCTGGTTTGGGTTGAGGATGGCGAGGGCGTCGGGGATTGAGTCATCCGCCTGACAAAGGTGGTGGTCGGTGATGATGAGGTCGAGGCCGAGGCGGCGCGCGGTTTCTGCTTCAGCGAATGCGCGCATGCCAGTGTCGACGGTGATGACGAGTCGGACGCCGTCAGCGCAGGCGGATTCAAGAACGCCGGATTGGAGACCGTATCCCTCGCGGAGGCGGTGGGGAACATGGAAGCGGGCTTCGCCGCCAAGCATCTCGATTGCGGTTTTGAGCAGCACAACTGCTGTTGTGCCATCGACGTCGTAATCGCCGTAGAGGAGGATGGGCTGATGGTTGGCGATGGCGGCTTCAAGGCGGTCGGCGGCGGCGGCCATGCCGTACATCAGAAATGGATCATGGAGGTGGGCTGACTCGGGATTGAGGAAGGTGTGGGCCTGGTCAGCGGTTGCGATGCCGCGGGCGAGGAGCAGCTCGGCGAGGACCTGCGGCAGGTGAGCCGCTTTGGCGAGAGCCGCGGCTTCTTCAGCGTGGGACTCGGCAATTTGCCAGCGCTGGACGGGGCGTTTGGGTGGGTGAGGCGGGAGGGCGATGGGCAGAAGGATTGAAGAGGCCTGACCGGGCGGGGCAGGCAGATGTCGCGGGTCGGCTGCCGGGGTGGGTGGGCTGGCCAAGGGCGCCTACTCGTCCTCTTCATCCCTGTGGGCATCGTCGATGACGATGTCCTGGAAGCTTTCGATGTCTTCGAGCAGGGTCTGATAACGCTCGTACCACTCGGTGGTGGTTTCATGCAGGAAGACAAGGCCCTGATAGACGAATCCCAGTTGGATGTAACCGAGCATGCCGGAGTACTTGCGCAGCCATTGGGCTTCGACGAGCTCCGTGGACTCTTCGTCGGGGAAGTTCATTTCGCCGGCTTCTTCGGCGAGGGCGTCGAGCTCTTCGCGTTCGAGCGTCATTTCGCTGAAGGTAACGAAGGGAGCGCCGACGTGCTTGGCCATCTCGACGAAATCTTTCCAGGCGTCGGGGTTGCCGTTGCCCTCCCACACGATGGAAGGGATGTCCTCGGTGACGTAACCGGGGAGGCGGTGCATACCGTGGCCTTCAATGAAGGCCACCATGTCGTCTTTCAGGGAGAGGAGGTTTTCCGTGCTCATGGTTGTCAAGCATCTATTCTCGCAGACGCGGGCGGGTGTGGGTGCGGGATTGTGGAAAGTGCAGGGAATAGGGAACGGGGAACAGGAGTGCGCGTTGTGCTTTAGTCTGGATTTATCTGGAACTAGGAGGAATACCGATTGCCTGGGTTTGAGCGCCACGTGTTTGTTTGTCATAATGTGCGGCCGGAGGGTGCGCCGCGGCCGTCTTGCAGTGCGGATGGAAAGAGCGAATTGCATACGCAGTTGAATCAACTGGCCAAGGCCGCGGGGCTGGGGTCGAAGGTGCGGATCAACAAGGCAGGATGCCTGGACCAATGCGAGCACGGACCCACGGTGGTGGTGTATCCGGAAGGTGTTTGGTATGGGAACGTGCAGGCCGGGGATGCGGCAGAGATTGTGGAAGAACACCTGGTGGGCGGACGGCCAGTGGAACGGCTGCGGCTGGCGGAGGAATGCTTGAATACAAAGAGCTGCCCGCATCGGGGGTGAGGGACGGCCCCCTTCCTTTCCCACTCGTCGCAGAATGCAAGACGGATGGGCACTCGGAGGCTGACCGTGCTGACCGGCGCAACCGTCTGAATTGTTGGCGGATGTACACGGGGCGGGGGGATGGGGTATCCTGAGCTTTAGCCCATGATTTTCTCCCGCGATTACATCGGGTATCTAGCCCGTCGCACTGTCAAGCACCTCATCGACGTCAAGTTAGTCACCACCAGCAACATCAAGGCGGTGGAAAGCCGAGTTGCGGATGGACTGATTGAAGAGATGTCTCTTGAAGACCGGATCAACGATGAGGTACGCGTGATTCTGGAGGCGTACTCGGAGGAGATGCGAAAGTCCGGCGCGCAGTATGCCGAAATGTTCAAGAAGGTGAAGACCGAGCTGGCGAAGAAATACAAGGCGGTCTTATGAGAGTCAGCCGCGACAAGTTGAACAAGCTGGCCCATACGGTGGCCGACACCCTGGCGGAAATCGACGAGGTTGGGTTCCTTGAAGACCGCAACACGATTCGGCAGGAGGCCCGGAAGATTCTGGAGACGCTGCTGACGGAAGAGGCTCGGATTGACACGGCCGCGCGGCTGAAGATTGCGAACCAGCGGAAGATCATTATGGAAGGCTCGCAGGAGTGGGAGATTCTGTACCGGAAGTATTACAACGACGAGGTCCGAAAGCTGGGGATCTAACGTGAGGCGCGTGGCGCAATAGAAGATGGGTCGGGACGTAAGATTGAGTCCTACCCGCCGCAGCAACGCTTCGCGAGTCCAATAACTCAAAATAAAAGAGTCATATAGAGAAATTTCTAAGGTATTCCGGAGACGGATCATGCATCCCCTGTTGAGTTCGCAAACATCTAAGGCCTCATGACATAACCGCAAGTGCCTGGCACTGCGCGGTGCGTTGAAGGCTTCGAAGTCCTCCAAGTCCGCACAATCACGCACGCCTGTTCGCAATTCGCGCAGCACACGCAAACGCGCAGGTCTTGCTCGATTGCCTTGCGTGGAAAAACCTCATTATGGCGCGTCCTATCTCGTCCTGTTATCGGCTTCAATTGCATGCGGGCTTTACGTTCGGAGATGCGGCCAATCTTGCAGCGTATCTGAAGGAATTGGGCGTCTCGCATATCTATTGCTCGCCGTATCTCCAGGCGGCCAAAGGCAGCACGCATGGCTACGATGTGGTGGATCCGGAAAAGGTGAACAGCGAGATTGGCGGTGAAGAAGGCCACGCGCATTTTTGCGAGACTCTGCGGTCGCTCGATATGGGGCAGGTGCTGGACATTGTGCCCAATCACATGGCGACGGGGCCTGAAAACAGATATTGGTGGGACGTGCTTGAGAATGGCCCGTCAAGCCGGTATGCGACCTGGTTCGATGTCGACTGGAACTCTGCCGAGGTTAAGCTCCAAGACAAGGTTCTTATTCCAGTGCTTGGCGAACAGTACGGTCGCGCATTGAGCGCCAACCAGATAGTTGTCCACTATGAGGGCGAATTGTTTCAGGTTCGCTACATGGATCATCGATTCCCTTTAGCACCAGCTTCCCTTGCAATTCCATTAGCGCTGGCAGCAAAGTCCATCAATGTGCCAATGCTTGACTTCATTGCCGACAGCCTGTCGCGGCTTCCCTCGCCCGACTCCGCCCACCTGGACTTGCTCGCGGCACGCCACCGCGACAAAGCAATTCTGTATGAACTGCTGCTACGCCTTTCGAGCGAACAGCACGGAGTGGCAGAAGCCATACAGCGCGCCGTCGAAGAGATCAACATGGACATCGACAGGCTCGACGCACTCCTGAATCTGCAGAATTACAGGCTGGCCTATTGGCGCACGGGCGACCAGGAGCTTGGTTACCGTCGCTTCTTCGATGTGAATACCTTGATCCGGGTTCGCGTTGAACGCCCGCACGTCTTTCAAGCAACGCACTGCCGGATCATTGAGTGGCTGCGCAATGGGGTGCTCGACGGCGTTCGCGTCGACCATCCTGACGGGTTACGGGATCCCGCACAATACTTTGAACGATTGCGCGCCAGCGCGCCAGATGCGTGGATTCTGGCGGAGAAGATTCTTGGGCCCGAGGAATCACTGCGCCCGACATGGCCGATCGCGGGTACCACCGGTTACGACTTTCTGAACGTATGCAATGGGCTATTGGTATACGACGAAGGGCTTTCCGAACTGAGCTCGATGTACAAAACTTTCACCGGCCAGACGGAGAGTTTTGAATCGCTCGTCCACGCGAGGAAGCTTGCCGTGGAGCATGAGTCGTTAGGCAGCGATGTGAACCGGTTGGCTCAACTCTTTGTCGAGATCTGCGAAAACAATCGCGACCGTCGCGATTACACACGCGCTGAAATCCGCCGCGCGATACGTGAAGTGGCAGCATGTTACTCGGTGTACAGATCCTATGTTGTCCCGGGTCGGGACGAAGTTACCGACGAAGATCGAGCGGAAGTAAGGAATGCCGTCGCTTCCGCGAAGACGCAACGGTCCGACATTGATGCCGGGCTCTTAGACTTTATCGGCAGTATTTTGTCATTGCAGTCCCGGGGCGGTCTGGAAACGGAGTTTCTTCTTCGCTTTCAACAATTCACCTCTCCAGTAATGGCTAAAGGCGTAGAAGATACGGCATTCTATTGCTTCAATCGAATGGTTGGATTGAATGAGGTCGGTGGAGCACCCAATGAAAAGGGCGTCACTATCGACCAATTTCATGACTATTGCGCCAGGATGCAGACACAGCATCCGCTTACGATGACCGCGCTTTCCACCCATGACACAAAACGCTCCGACGATGTACGTGCTCGGCTCGCAGTGCTGTCGGAGATTCCCTCGCAGTGGCGGACAACGCTTCATCGCTGGTCGCGCATAAACCGCTCTTTCAAGACGAAAGGCTTTCCCGACCACAACACTGAGTGGTTTCTTTATCAAACGCTCATAGGCGCATGGCCCATTTCAAAGGACAGGGCTGTGATGTACATGGAGAAAGCTGTACGCGAGGCAAAGCAGCAAACCAGCTGGACACAGCAGAACAAGGAGTTTGAAGACGCACTGAAGGCATTCATTGAACGGCTCTTCGAATCAGCGGAATTCCTCTCGGAGCTTGAGCGTTTTGTTGCGCAGGTTCTGCTGCCTGGGCGAATAAACAGCCTCACGCAGACACTGCTTAAATGCACGGCTCCAGGGGTTCCAGACACCTACCAGGGCAGTGAACTGTGGGACTTGCGGCTTGTGGACCCAGACAATCGCGGCCCAGTCGATTTCGAGATCAGACGAGCGTTGCTAGCTGAACTGAAGGCTGGCTTGCGGGTTGATGAAATCATGAAGCGGATGGACAGCGGACTGCCAAAAATGTGGCTTGTTCGTCAGGCGCTGCAACTTCGCCGAGAGCAACCTCATTGGTTCGATGAGAAAGCATCCTATGTCCCGTTGCAAACCAACGGTGGCAAATCGATGCATGTTATCGCGTTTCTCCGCTGTGACTCCGTTGCCGCGATTGCTCCACGCTGGAATGTGAAACTTGGCGGCGGATTGGGAAGCACGACGGTCGAGCTTCCAGCCGGCCGTTGGAAGAACCTACTTACAGGCGAAGCGGCGATTGGTGGAGGAACGCGAGTGCAGAGCTTACTGCAACGCTTCCCCGTTGCTCTTTTGGTAAGGGAGTAAGTATGCATCGGTTTAAGATTTGGGCTCCGCTTGCGACACGCCTATCCGTCAGTGTGCAGGGTGTCCCTCACAGGATGGATGGGCCGGATCACTATGGCTGGTGGTGGCTTGACGTCGAAGATGCAACCCCGGGCACAGACTACGGTTTCCTTATCAATGATGATCCGATGTGTTATCCCGATCCGCGTTCCCAATGGCAGCCTAACGGTGTGCACAAAACCTCTCGCCTCTATGATCAAGCCGTGTTTGGCTGGACCGACACGCGCTTTGAATCGATTCCACTGACAAGCGGCATTATTTATGAAATGCACATCGGCACCTTCACCCCGGAGGGTACGTTCGATGGGGCGATTACACGTCTGGATCACCTGGTTGAGCTTGGTATCACACACGTGGAGTTGATGCCTGTGGCGGCATTTGAGGGTGAGTACGGCTGGGGCTATGACGGTGTTGCTTTATTCGCCGTGCACGAGGCCTACGGCGGCCCAGATGGTCTCAAGCGCTTTGTGAATGCGGCACATGAAAAGGGTCTGGCTGTCCTTGTTGACGTGGTCTACAACCACTTTGGACCATCAGGAAACTACAGCGGTAAGTTCGGCCCCTATGTGATCGATTCGCATCACACGCCGTGGGGCGGAGCGGTGAATCTTGAAGACGCGGGCTCACACCAGGTTCGCCGGTTTCTCGTAGATAACGCACTTATGTGGCTGCGTGATTATCATATCGACGGGTTGCGTCTTGACGCCGTGCATGCATTTGTCGACCGGTCAGCAATCCATTTTCTTGAGCAGCTTGCCATCGAGGTCGAAGCGCTCGAAGCGAGTCTCGCGCGTCGACTGGTGCTGATTGCCGAGAGCGACTTGAACGATCCGCGCGTGGTGACTCCGCGGGAAGCAGGCGGCTTTGGCATGGATGCGCAATGGAGCGACGATTTCCATCATGCGCTTTTCACTGTTCTCTGCCCCGGCGAAAGGCGAGGCTACTATGAGGACTTTGGCTCGCTTGGGCAACTTGCGAAGGCTTTCACTGCGACCTTTGTGTACGACGGCATCTACTCCCGATATCGCAATCGCATCCATGGCCGGCCTTCAGGTTCTCTGTCGCAGCATCGTTTCCTGGGCTACATTCAGAACCACGATCAGATTGGGAATCGTGCAGAGGGTGATCGGATTAGTCACATCGCTGGATTGGATCGTGCGAAAATCGCAGCGGTCCTGGTATTGTTGAGCCCCTTTGTTCCATTGATTTTTGAGGGAGAAGAATGGGGCGCGTCATCTCCGTTTCAATACTTCGCCAATCACCAGGATCATGAACTGGCCCGAGCTGTTTCTGAAGGTAGAAAAGAGGAATTCTCCGCGTTCGGATGGGATTCCGCGTCGATCCCTGATCCGGAGTCTCCTGCGACGTTCCAAGCCTCGAAGTTGAGATGGAATGAACTTCCTGCGCCCGCACACAGCGAGATGCTCGGGTGGTATCGCGAACTCATTCGACTGCGCCGCATCAACTCATGCCTGAATGACTCGAAGCCGGGAAATACCATTGTCACATTCGACGAGCAGGAGAGTTGGATTCGGATTCAGCGTGGAACGATCGTCATAATTTGCAATCTCGGAGCGTCCGAACGTGCGTTTGTTGCCCCGCCCGAATCGAAGCTCCTCCTCGCTTCTCGCTCTATGCTCAAAGAGATTGGCGGCGAAGTCGCGTTACCGCCCGACACAATCGCTGTGTTCAAAGGCCCAGCTCTCGGCGTCTCAGCAATCTTAGGAATGGGAATCTTCGCTTCATGAGTTCCATTGCAGCCATCTCTCGAATGTTCCAGGGAACCAGCATCAATCGCCGGATATTTCGCGCTGCCGCTGCGGTGACGGCTGTCGGCATCGTGGTGAAAGGAGTAGCAACATTCAAGGAGTTCGTAGTTGCCGGCGTGTTTGGCCGCAGCGACGCCATGGATGCTTTTCTTACTGCATTCCTGATCCCAAATGTGTTGATCAACCTTATATCCGAGTCGATGAATCAGGCGCTGGTGCCGACGCTGGTGCGAGTGCAGGAACATGAAGGTCGCGATCAAGCTCAGGAATTGCTTTCGAGCTCGATGCTCTGGATCTTTCTGTTTCTCGGCATTGCGTCGTGCGGAGTGGCCGTGAGTGCTCGTGCATATTTCCCGCTGTTGGCGTCGAACTTTCCGGCGGCAAAGCTGGAGCTTTCCATACATCTCTTTTACGCGCTGCTCCCCATTGTGTTGATCACAGGAATCGCGACTAACTGCACTGCCGTGCTGAATACCTTTGACCGTTTCGCTCTGCCAGCGCTGGCACCGGTGGTGACGCCAATTGCAATTGTTTTGGGCGCATTATTGCTAGTTGGCCGTTTGGGAATTTGGTCGTTGGTCTGTGCGAGCGTGGCCGGGGCTCTCATTCATTGTGGGCTCGTGGTGTGGATGATGGAATCCCATGGCTACGGGTTCAGGCTCCGATGGCATGGGATGACGCCAGCTATGCGCGAAGTCGCGCGGCAGTACGGACCGGTTCTGCTGGGCGGTGTGCTCACTTCGGGGGGCCTGCTGGTTGACCAGGCGATGGCTGCGACCTTCCCAACGGGTAGCGTTGCGGCCCTGGCCTATGCCAATCGCTTTGTTACTGTTTTTCTGCTGGTGCTGGCTGGCGCAGTATCTACCTCAGTCACACCCTACTTCTCGCAAATGATCGCTCAGCAGAACTGGGCTGGCTGCAGGCACACTCTTCGCACGTGGTTCAGGATCACGGCATTGGTTTCTGTACCGGTAACATTGCTCATGATAGCCGGTTCCCGTTTTCTCATCCGCGTTACGTTTCAACACGGAGCCTTCGGCCCATCTGATACGAATGCGGTTGCCCCTGTGCTGGCAATGTATGCGATTCAGATTCCATTCGTTGTTTGTAGCCGGGTCTTCTACCGATTTCTAATCGCCATGCGAAGAACGGATGTCATCCTTTACCTGGGCATTGTCAACCTGGTGCTGGACATCGTACTCAACCTGATCCTGATGCGGTTATTCGGTATCGCCGGAATCGCTTTGGCAACATCGCTCTGGACTGCAAGCACGCTGTTCTTCCTGTGGTATTGGACTTGGAAAGTGCTGGCTCGGCAAGAATCTGAGGTCCTCTGATCCGAACTGTTCGCTGGCAGTTACATCCAGACCTATCAGACGGCGGTGCGGTGACAAAATGCGGCGTCTGCGCCTCACAAACAGCTCACCTATGTGGCCGTATTAGGATGCTTTTCATTGGTGGCGGGCGAGGGCTCGCAAGCCCCACGATAGCGCTTGCCCCACCAGCTGGGAAACGATCTACTCAGGGCATATCGCAGCACCGACTTTGGAAAACCGCAGAGATTTTGCCAGGCCGCCGCAATGCGGATGGGAAGAAATGTTCGATCCTCGGCTGGATCGCCACTGCGTGATTGGAGAATGCCAAGCCCATGCTGGACCCGAATCCTGCAGAACTGATACTCGGAGGGATGCTCTGCCAGAAAGTCTTCGACTGCTGTCAGGACCCCGTTTCGTGGGCCGCCTTCGTGAATCGCGTTACAGAGGTGCGGGTTTCCGCCCCCGGTTTCAGCCAGCGCACTCTGTCCGCGCAGAACGCCTTTGCGCTCGAACGGAAGACGGTACTCCGCGGGGATGGTTTCGGGTTGGTAATACAAATCACGCCGTCCATAGGGCCAATCGACATCATGCAAAAAGATCATGCCTCCGGGGCGGAGCAGTCCGCGCTGACAGATCAGGTTGAGTTCGTTGAAAACTGTGTACCAATTGTGGTCTCCATCTATAAGGATGCAATCGTAAAAGCCTGCCATCTTCGGAAGTGCTTCGAGGCTAATGTCCTGGAGGACTGTAACTCGCCGGTCATCCGCGTACTTGGCAAGCAGGTCGGCGTCGAGGCCCGGGTCGACAATCGTATAAGAGACATTCGGAAGCCGCAGTATCTGATCGGCACTGCTGCCTGTCAGTCCTCCAATCTCGCAAAATATCTTCCATCCGCGTTTTTGCACGATCGGAACGATAGAATTTCTGACGAAAACCGTCAAGTCTTTCACGAATTGGTCCATGCGATTCTCCCGGGTGGCTTGATGCCTTGGTTTTGTTCAACGGCGCCAATCCACTTAGCGCCAACCATCTAATGGAGTCGGACGATTTCTAGATCCTATCTCCTCAGCGGTGAAACGGGTGGAGCACTGAATAGAAAAACAAAGACGAAATTAGCTCGACCCGCTTTCGCACCATGAGCCAGGCAGGGAGAATCTCAGAGAGATTCTCCGCGTGCCGGCGATAGAAGAGCAATGGTTCGCTGATGTAACCAACGCCAGTACGGGTCAATGCACATCGTGCACCGATCCACGCGTCATGCAGGAATAAAAAATTCCCAGGGAATGGCAGGATCTTCTGCGTAAGGGACGATCGGAACGCCATCGCGGAACCTTGAAATCGATTGGCGATCAGGTTGGGAATCAGTCTTGAGTCAAATGGCCAACGCTTTAAACGCTTGTCTGTCGCGAAGCAAGTTCCATCCTCGTTAATCAAAGCGACGTTGGTCACGACCAGGGCCAACTCCTTATTATCTGCGAACGCTTCCAACGTGCGAGAAACCCGGTTGGGAGCCCAAATGTCGTCTTGATCGCTGAGGAAGAGAACATCCCCAGTCGCGTTTCGCACTGCGTCTTCAAAGGACGCGACCACACCTTGATTGGCTGCATGCTGAATCAGAATTAATCTTGAATCGTTAAAGTTGGAAACGATGTCGACAGTGCCGTCCGCAGACGCATCGTCAACGATGATCACTTCATCGTAATTACTGAGCTGAATCAGGATCGATTGCAATTGTTGGGCCAGGTACTTTTCGCCGTTATACGTGGCCATGCAGACAGAAACTTTTGGGCGAAAGCCACGCGACGGGGCTTGATCGTCGATCCGCATTTCAGGAAAGCGGCGAACCAACTGTTGTTGCCAATCGTGCCGGCGCCATTTTCGGGAGCGAAACAGGCGGACGAACAATGCCCGCGAGGTCTCGCGACGAAACTCCTGCTGATCCTTGTTCAGAAGATGCTTCACGTATCGTCCGACCAGCCGGATGGTGCGCTCCAGACCAGCCAACCTATTCATTTCCATATCCCAGAGTGCGGTTTCGGTGGAAAGGAGTTCGCGGTACCTCTCCGGCAGCATTCGCCTCTGTTTGTCGAGCATCGAAAAGTTGTGACTGAGTTGCAAGTCCCCGGCAACCATAACTTGTTTTCCGTGCTTTGCCAATTGGCAGAAGAGCCTTGTGTCGCTATAGTCCAGCCAGAAGCGGGGGTCGTAACCGCCCGCTTGCCTTAGCGCGCTCACGCGCATGACAGAACCAGAATTGAACGCGAATACTTTATCGCTCGGAATACCGGTGAAGCCTATTGGATACCAGGCAGGGAATGCACCGAGCCGAAAACAGAGCGGAGAGAGCGTCTTTCCGTCGCCGATAAGCTGCGGGACAATGGCGGCGACTTTGATCGTCGAACGGAGTGATTCCGCAATCTCCGCCACTCTTGCAAGAAAACTCTCCGGCAAATCGCTGTCCTGGTCGAGAGTAATCATCCAATCGAATCCCTCTGTTAGAGCAAGGTCGATGGCGCGATTGTAAGCAGCAGCGAGTCCGAGATTACGTGGAGCTTTCTCATACCGGACCCACGAAGGTAGCGCGTATGGAAGCGGCACTGTGGGGCAATTATCGATGAGAAGCAGATTGAGTTGAGATTGAACTGGATTGAAATATTCCGCGGAAGCCAAGAGAGTTTGGTAACTCAGCGAATCCTGTGGCATGAGTCTATGCAGCACAATCACCGCGAGAAATCGAGTTACTCGTTTACCCTGTGTAGTTTGGGGCGGCGTCAGAGTCTGAACGCATTCGGACCTCGAACTTTCCTTGATAGATGGGTCTGCCAAGGAGCGGATCATGCTGTAAGAGTCCTTTCAGCACTGGCTGTCGGCTTGCGGAACGCAAATGCGTAAACCTCTGTCAAGCGCATTACGATGACCAAGATAAGAGTTGAGAGAGGGCTGAAGAGGTCAAAAAAGAATATGAACATGATGCCCGCAAGAAGCACAGAAAACACCAGCGGCGAGGTCATTCTTCGACCGGCCATAAAATGGCCGGAAGCTATCCCGATGAGGACATTGATGAAAGCAACGCCTGCGAAGGAGAAGTCCATGAAATAAGTGGCGAGATAAGTGTGCGCTCCGTCGATGATCCTGGCATCGCTCCTGATAAATGTCTGATGAGGATCGTCAGGAACCAGGAATACGGGCAAGACGGGATAGAGGCTTGTAAGGGAAAGCCGCTGGTGATGATATTCACGCGCGATCCAGCTCATGTCGGATATGGGAATGGAGAAGTAAGATGCCGCCCACAGGAACGGCATGGGAGCGTCGCGATAGTCCGGCTTGATTTGCAGGAACTCCATGAAGACATCCTTCGACGTTCTGTTGTTGCCGAGAAGATTTGCCAACATAAGAGCGCACAGAACCGCTATGGCGGCGACTATGTAGAGGTTTCTGATTTTCACGCGTGAAGTGATTGCGAAGAGAATGATGATTTGAAACGCAGCGAACATCAGGTTGAGACGAGTGAGATACAGCCCCATTACGATGGCTGAGATTCCACCAAAGAAGAACTTGAAACAGTAAGAAGGGTCGAGCGAGGCGTTGACCAGGATTGCGACGAGAAACGGAAAGAGTATCTGCTTTAGCTTTCCATACTCGAGATAGTCTTTGGTGTCGAACGAGAAAAAGCTGAATGCTGGCGGCAGTCCTGCGATTTTCAAGTTGATTAAGACGATCAACAATGCGACGAGAAGGAAAGCTAAGTTAAGAACCCGAAGCCTTCTTATGTCCAGTGGGATATCTTCGTGGACTTGAGGCGAGCGGATTCGCCCAGTATTGAGAAGGAGGATCAGAAGATATCCTGCTGCCATGGAGAGCAGAGAGAGCGCAAACAAGCCGAGCGGGGTCCCCAGAGTTGGATAGCTGGACTCAGAGACATGGATGGAAAGTGTCGCGAGCATCACGATCCATACGAAACAGAACAGCTTGACAGGATGACAGAAGAAGGGGAGCGCCGCTGCGCTGCGCACAGAAAGCCATCGGACCCGAAGGTTATAAGTCGCTCGATTGAGTGTCATGATGGCGTTCTCATTGGTTGCAATCAAGACCTCAACTTTAGCCCTTCCTCAAGCACGAGGATCCGTTCACGGATACCTGGCCGCTGGAGAGCACGCTGACGCGCGTTGAGGAATACAAGGAGCAATACGGTAAGAAAGAATCCGAGTATCGCGCCGCCCAGTGAGATGAATCCCAACTTTGGGAAGGTTTTCTTATCCGGCGCCACTGCCCTGTCAACCACTTGCACGAGGGGCCCTTCCCGAGCTTCGTCCACTCGGGCAGCCTCATATTGCTTCATAAGGAGCTCATAGAGAGCCTCCTGCAACTTTGCTTCGCGATACCTGCGAACATATTCCAATTCGATATCGGGAACCGCAGCGGTAGGCACCTGAATATCGCCGCCGCCCGCGTTTTGCTTGCGTTCGAACTGCTCAAGTTGCGCACGCATTCCTGCTATCTGCTCATCGACATGTGCTACGTCAGGGTTCTCGCTGGTCTCGTAGGACCTGAGCACTCCGGCCTCCACCTCGCTTGCCGCAATCTGCGCACGCAGCGATGCCAGCGCATTGATTTCGGCTCTCGCTTGAGTGTCAGGTTGCAGCAGTCCCGATTTTTTCTGCATTTCATTTAATGCAAACTCGGCCTGGGCGAGGTCGGTCTTTGTCTTATCGATTTGCTGTTCGAAGACGAGTCTTCTTCGCGCCGCTTCCGTGATGGCGAGTTGGGATGTAAGCAATTGCAGGCGATCGCCATACTCGTTGGCGATCTGCGCAGCGCGACCGGGGTTTCTATCCTCGACAGATATGGTAAGCACGCCGTCTTTACTGGTTGAAATCGAACTTCTCGACTCTAGTTTCCGGCGCGCATCGGAAAAGCGCTTTGAGCGATAGACGCTTTGGAGATTGAATTTGACGAGGATGTCGTCTTCAACAAAACGGCTCTTCAGCAATGTCACATAGAGATCGCCGGAGGGTTTTACACCGAGACCGGCCGCAGCAGCTGAACCAAGCAGGCCAGATCCGCCGGCCTGGCTGAGCAATGCGGAAGCCAGCGATGTTTGCTGCTGAGGAGCCAGCATTGTAGCTGTCGCAGTGTACTCGTTCGGCACACAAAGAAAAATGAGAAACGCCACTGCAGCGCACCCCATAGTCCCAATTGCGAGAAACCGCTTACGACGTGAGATTACAATGAGGAACTCCAGCCAGGGAAGTTCAACCTCGCTGGTCCGGTCGGGGCCCACTATTGGTTCTTCCAGATCAATCATGGAATCTCGATACCAGCTTATGCGGGTGATTGCCCAGGTGGCTATGGACGCCCGATGAACGTAGCTTCTCCAAAGCTCTCGCGAACTGTTGCAAGTGCCTTTCGGCGGACGCAGCACTCATCTTGCCGTACTTATAGGCCACAAGTTTCGCAGCAGTGCGAGTTAATGCGATTGGCCACAGGTACGGAGCCCTGCGTGCGAGGTACTTCAGCTCGCTGCGAACGAAACGAAAACCTTCGCCACCAGTGCCTCCGAAAGTTTGCTCCAACCAGGGTTCCGATGCGTGCATCCAGCCGATTTCGAAATAGCGATGAAACTCCTGAGCCAGAGAAAGCGCATGGGAGTGGAAGACCGGTGCGTCAGCGGCGTAGGCCACTTTGCTGCCGGCGAGCAGCATTCGCGCAACTGTCTGAGTGTCCTCCCCAAACTGAGCCTCGACCGGGAACCCGCCGACCCGCATGAGAGCCGTGCGCCTGTATGCACCGAATGCATCGGAGAAGAAAATTGTTTTGAAGCCAACAACAGGCGCGTCGCCAAGTGACCGGGAAGCCGATTTGTCCGGGTAGTTGAAAAAGCGTGCGTGGGCTGTAATTGGATCTGCGCCTTGGCGCGGCAACTGCCTTCCGTACGCGGCTGAGATGTGCGGATCGTCAAAGCGCGTGAGGAGCCGAAAGACGGAGTCTTGTTTCGCAAGAACAGCATCCTGTGTCATGTAAAGAAGGAAGTCCACTTTACCAGCCATCTCAGCTGCCAACTGACGGGCGCCTCCATGGCGAAAGTCGCTTCTCTCGATGCGGACTACACGTGCACCGCTTGCCCGGACCAGTTCTTCCGTGCCGTCTGTTGATGCAGAGTCGACCACGATTACTTCTTCAGGATGAATTGTCTGGGCCTGAAGAGCGGCCCAGAATTCGGGCCAATGCTGTCGCGCGTTCATTGTTGGAATACAAAGTGTGAACCTCATAACATTCTCCAAAAAGTTATTGGCGCAGAACTTCGACCGCAGCTGCTCCGATGGCCAGTTGCGAGAAGATCTGCGTCCAATCGAGCAGGCCGCGCAGCGCAGTCAGGCGCAAGGTTTTTTCCGGCACAACAAGGGTGTCTCCCGGATATAGGGGCAATTTGTTGAAATCATCGTCCCAGTAGTTGTGGTTCAATGAGGCACGGCTTACCACCGACCCATCCGCGCGAATGATGAAGATGTGTTTATGATCGGCATTCCGGTCCATCCCGCCGGCAAGTTGCAGGTATTTGAGCGTGACTCCGCCTGGATGGTAAACAAAGGAGCTCTGGTCATAGACTGAGCCGACGATGTTGACGGTGGCCGGCATAGATGGAACCGTGAAGCGGTCTCCATCTTCCAGAGGGATTGCTGGAATGACATCAATTCCCGAACTCCTGGGCCTAAGCTCCAAGACGATGCGTCCTGTGGCACGGAGCTGCCGCAGATGCGCCACCATTTCCTGTTCGGTGCTACGGGCCGCCGCAGCACTGGCGACGTCTTGCGCTGACGAAGTGGCCGAGGAGATCAATGCCAGAGTGCCACGCTCAATCTCCATCTCGGCATTGCGCGCATACTCTTCGATACGTTGCTGCTGCAGTTTTCGCGTGGATTCACGAGTGAATTCCGAACCATAAAGATATGCGTTAGATGTCAATCCGCCGGCACGCACGACAAGGTCGCGGAGAGTCTCTCCAGGACGGACGCTGTAGATTCCAGCATGCACAAACTCTCCCTCGAGGTGCACATATTTCGTCTGTAGCGCGAGGGGTACGCGGATATCCGCCTGGGAGAATATGGTGACCGTATCTCCTGCCTCCACTGCAAGGTTCTGAGTCTCGTCGTGCTCCAGCACCAGCTTTCCCAGATCGAAGGGAATCAGAGACGTCTTCAACGTTTGCGGATCGAGACGCTCGATAACTGCATATTGCCAATTGATGGCGGGAGCGGACTGGCGAACGTCATGTTGCACGCGTGGCATCTCAGCGTCAGCGTTCTCCTGCCGCGAGGAACCCTGGTAGTGTGTGGCGTTGCCTGCGTTCTGTCGATCGAGCTGGGTCGAGGCGGGAGCCAGACCCATTGGGGTCGCATCTTTGTCATCTTTGTCAGTTGCAGCGTCGTCGCCGGTCTTGCTCCGTTCGAGAAGAGGCAGAATGTCGACTGGAGTCGAAGGCTGACGGCTCATCTCTAGACCATCGACAGACTGAAAATCGTTCACGGGCAGTCCCAACTGGCTGCGCTTCCACCAATAGTCCCTGCTCACGAGCGAATCCCGATCGGGAATCAAGTCACTTAGGCGCATCCCTTGATGCCAGCTGAAACGGCCTGGATCGGCCACGTTTCCGCGCAGCGTCACCGTCATTTGATAAGCGGGAAGAATGGAGTGGATACGCAGGATATCGCCGTCCGCCAGCACGGTGCCGAGGCCTTTGGCATCGAGGTCAAATTCAGTGGCCTGGCGAATTTGACGGTCTCCGATGCGTTCGAGTGAGATTTTGCCCCCGGACGCAATCGCAGAGGTTTTCCCTGCCGCATTGATCAAATCACCGGCTGTTTCTCCTGGGCGCAGCTCATAGATTGCTGGATCACGAATGCTTCCGAGAATTGCCACCTGTGCGCCGGCAGGTGGTATGTAAATAACATCGCCCGGTAACAGCTGTACGTCTTTGGACTTATCGCCATCGATCAACAGAGCATACAAGTCGAAATCGGCGATGGTCTGGCCTCCGCGCCTGAGTTGAATGTTGCGCATCGATCCATCGGGTGATGGACCACTACTCGCGAAGAGCGCGTCCACCAGCGTACTTAGCGAACTCACTGTAAAGACTCCGGGGTTTCGCGCCTGTCCAGACACGTAGACTTGAATCGAACGAATGCGTCCGAGATCGACTGAGAGATCGAACTTGCGATAGAGGCGGCCCACAGCGTTGCGCAGATGATCGTCCAATGCTGAATACGGAAGTCCAGCAACGTGGATCGCTCCAACCCGCGGCAGATAGATATTGCCGGATCGATCGACGCGCATGTTGGAGGTGAAATTGATCTCGCCCCAGATCCGTATCCGCAACTCGTCTTCTGGACCGACGATGTAGGTGGGCATCGCCGGTGCCAGATCGATCGGCGCAAATGTTGAGGGAACGTTGCGGAAATAACGTGCTCCATAAACCGGCAGAATTTGACCGGTGGTGGCAGCGACGAACTTTTGGAATTCGGTTAACGGCTCTGGAGGCAATTTTGCCTCCGGTCTTTTGGGGCCGTATCTCGGTTGGCTACTCAGGCTGGCATCGTCTGCCATTGCACTTCGGCCCAAGCTGTCTGAATTCGGTTCCTCGCGCCACTCACCGTTTGCTGCCTGCGGTGGTGCATCAAAGCCCGACTGAGAAGTTGGCGCACCCCCGGCGTTTCCAATGGAGGTGCGATCCATTTGGCACGTGGGATCCCCAGGGGACGAGCAAGGATAATTGGAATTTGACTGGCTGGAGAATGGATCGGCACTGGACAAGTTCTGTGAGTGTGCGGGGTTTGCACCTGCCAGCAGAAGCAAGGCTGCCGTTGTTGGTGATAACGTTCCCTGGAAGGCAAACACAATCAACGAAGCAACTAGAGCAGAGCGTACAGATGCGGGATTAGAACTCAGCGCTCGCGACTTGCATGAAACAACGCTCTGGGTAACACAATCGACTTTCTTCTTGCACATTTCGTCACCATGCTCCAACCCTGCACAAGACGGCAGGAATCGTTCGAAGAAGGATTTGAATATCCGAAATGATGTTCCAATGCCGAACGTAGATCGCATCCAGTCTTGCCCGCTCGGCATAATCAACAGTGCAACGTCCAGAAACCTGCCATAATCCCGAGAGCCCGGGTTTGGCCATCAGGTAGAAACGCAACTGCTCACCGTACCTTGGCGCTTCATCGCTTACGATGGGCCGCGGTCCAACCAGAGACATTTCACCTGCAAGGATGTTGAACACCTGCGGAGTTTCGTCCAGGCTCCATTGGCGAAGGAACCGACCAAGCCTGGTGACGCGGGGATCATTGCGAGTCTTGTACACGCGGCTATGAAGTGAACTGCCGGCTTTGGTTTCGTACACCCGGAATCCGCGAAGAGCGGAATCGCAATACATGGTTCGAAACTTCCAGATACGAAATGGATTGCCATTACGTCCGATGCGCTCCTCTCGATAGAAGAGCGGTCCGCCGGACGAGAGAAGAATTGCGGCAGCGATCATCAATCCAGGAACCGCGAAAACGCAGATCATGCCCACTGAACCGGCCAGGTCAAGAAATCGTTTGGCGTACCTGTATTGCCACGAGAAAACTCTCTCTCGATTGGTTACAAGGTAAGGCCAATTCAGGTAACTCTCCGGCAATCGTTCGGCCAAACTGGTCTCGGACAGTCGTGCAGCAGAGGTGCGGGGAAGGGGCATTTCAACGCTCCGGTATGAAAGAAATCAGTTTCCGGTTCATGACATTCCCAGGCTCGCGACCTTACGATCGTTCGCGGACCGAAACGAGACGATATTCGCTGACCAACAGCGCAGTCGTGATCAGTGGTGACCCAGAGCAACGAGACATCCAGCAAACGGAATAGGCTTCGGACGGTACCTTGCACGAATCTGCAACAGGGAACCTTCGAGTCGAAACGAGTTAGTGGCAGCCAACGTGCGCATGGACCCTTCGACGCTCATTAATTGCCAAAGTTTGTACTGCCGAGGTGACTTGACGGTGAAATTTGACATCCAATATTCGAGGTGAAATGGTCAGGCACCATGAAGGTTTCTCATATTAAGCAACCGCTAGGATTCGTTGGAGATGAACGGTGGGAGGTGGTCCATCGCATCTTGGAGAGCAGGCACTTCGTGTCTTGTGCACGACTGCGCGATTTTCTTGTTCACGTGACTGCTTGCGCACTCATGGGAACTCCGGAAGAAGTCAACGAGCAGCAGATAGGTATTCGGGTCTTTCAACGGAGGCCTGGCTTTAATACAAGCGAAGACAGCATCGTCCGGAGCCAGGCAAGGCTGTTGCGAATGAAACTATCAGCTTATTTCGCTTCTGAGGGAGTTACCGAAACGATCAGGATCGAGATCCCGAAAGGAAGCTACCTGCCCGTGTTTTCTCATGGGACGGCCTGCCGAGATGGCTCGTTGCCGAGTGGCAACATGCCAGTCTGGAATCCCGGTGGCAGAGGAGAGAATGGAGGACCGATGCTCGGCCCTCGTCTATTGACGCGGTGCCGAAGCGTGAACGATGCAGTTGGATTCTCTCGCGTGGGGACGGATCCATCCTTCAGCACGAAGCAAACGAATGGAGCCAGTACCCTGGATGTTTTTTGGGGACCCATGTTGAACGGACCCCGCCCGATGGTCATCTACAGTAATGAGCCGTTTGTCGGAAGCCATGAAGAGGGGTTGCGTTATGCGAGAACGAGCACCGAAAGCGCATCCGGCTGTCCAGTTTTCGATCACCTCACAGGTGTTGGTGAGGTTCAGTCCATCTTTCATATCACCAGGATTTTTGAACGACGCGGAGCAGATTTCGCATTAAAGCGCGGGGGACTGGTCCCGTGGGATGAAGCCAGGCAAACCAGCCTGATACTGATCGGTTCCGCGACGGAGAATCCGGCGCTTCGAGTTCTTCCGTCGACAGAGCATTTTCAAATAGCTCCGGGCGATGATGCCATCACGAATCTTAAGCCGTTGCCGGGAGAACCCAAAATATATTGCCGTTCTAAGCATCCAATCACGCGCGACTACGCAATCATTTCATTCGGAATTGGATTGCTGCCATCTCGCAATGTGCTAGTGTTTGCGGGACTGACGACGCTCGGCACGCAAGCTGCAGTGGAATTTGCCTGTACCCCGGAGACTGTCTCCTCTCTGATGCAGGAAGTTGTGAAGAACGGCATCGTCCGTCCCTTCGCTGCAGTCCTTGAAGTCAACATCACTGATGGAGTTCCGCTGCGGAGTCAAATCGTTGCCATTCGCGTTTCTTCGTAGCCTCTTGAGCGATAGGCCGGAGGCGGGATGGCACGCGTTAAAGCGTGCTCCCAGTTCGAAGGATCGACCATCAGCCAGTTTCCTTATCAGGGTGAAAACAGAACTTCTTAGTCCCAGATGAGCGCCGGGGAAGGAATTGCCATTTTGGCGCGATTCAGCGATACTAACTTTGGGCCGAACGGGAGAGTTTGCGTTGCGCTGCCTCCTTGCTCATGATCAGTTTCCTATCGAATTGCCGGCTATCAGTTTCTTAGTGACTATTTGAGGTTAAAGGCGCTATCGTCTAGGGGTTAGGACGTGAGATTCTCAATCTTAAAACACGGGTTCGATTCCCGTTAGCGCTACCAATAATCCTTCCGAAGAAGTCCCAAAACATCCACAAAACGATCTAAATCCATATATTCCTTCACAAAGTCGTCCGAGAAGGTCCGGTCGCGTTTTTGACCGACCGGGGCATCTGGGGGAACCTCTTGGGGAATCTGGGGGAATTGCCCCCAGAGTAGTTCCCCAACCCTTCCCAGGAGGTGCCCCATGCCTCTGACCGAGCAGAAGATTCGGAGCTTCCGGCCGGAGCCAGGAAAAAAAGCAGCGGCTGTTTGACGGGCGCGGCCTTTACCTCGAAATCTCCCCTACCGGTGGGACCTACTGGAGGTGGAAGTTCCACTACGGGGGAAAGGAAAGACGCCTGGCAGTCGGGGTCTACCCAGACATTAAATTGAAGGATGCGCGTCAGCTCTGCGACGAAGCCCGCAAGCTTTTGAGCACCGGCGTGGACCCCGTCCTCCAGCGCAAGAAGGACAGGCTGATACAGGTGGAGCGTTCCGGGGAAACCTTTGAGAAGATCGGCCGAGAATGGTATGCCAAGCAGGCCGAGGTCTGGGTACCGGAACATGCATCGCGCATTCTGAGTAGGCTGGAGCGAGATATTTTTCCGTTCCTTGGCGACCACCCGATCACCGAGATAAAGGCTCCTGAATTGGTCGCCGTCTTTCGCCGTATGGAGGCACGAGGAGTCCGGGAGACGGTTCATCGCGCCAGGCAAGATTGTGAAGCGATATTCAACTTCGCCATCTCCGCCGGGAAGTGCGAAAACAATCCGGCGGTGAATGTGACCAAGGCGCTCGCGCCGAAACCGGAGCCAGTCAATTTTGCCGCAGTTACCGAGCCGGATAAGCTGGGGGAACTGCTGCGGAAAATTGACAGCTTCCGAGGGACCTTCACGGTTTTCTGCGCGATGCGTCTCGCGCCTTACCTCCCTGTGCGGCCTGGCGAATTGCGGAAAGCGAAATGGAAAGAAATCAATTTCGAAAAGGCCGAGTGGGGATTCGTTGCGAGCAAGACGCGCCCGCAGCTAATCGTTCCGCTCTCCCGTCAAGTCATCGCGATTCTCCGCAAACTCCACCAAGTCACTGGATCAAGTCCATATGTGTTCCCCAGTGCGCGTAGCGACAAACGGCCAATGTCAGAGAATGCCGTGTTGTATGCGCTTCGATCGCTGGGAATTCCCAAGGAGACAATGACCGGGCACGGTTTCCGCGCAACGTTCCGAACCATCGGAGACGAAGTTCTGAGACTCCGGGTCGATCTCATTGAACATCAGCTCGCCCACAAGGTGAAAGATTCGAATGGGCGTGCTTACAACAGAACTGCGTTCCTGGCAGATCGGAAGCTTCTTATGCAGGAGTGGAGCGATTACTTGGACCACCTAAGAGGAGGCGCTAGTGGGGAACTGATCGAATTTCAGAGGCGAGCGTAGTCGTTTACCGATACGCAACATTCGCGACCGTGGCGTGGCGGGAGGACACGGTCGCGATTTATTTTGTGAGATGGATTTCGATCCATTCTTAACGCCGGGACGAGGACGAATGTGACCAACCGATCGTCCCGACTTGCCGAGAGTCCTGTATCCGCTCCGAAATCCACTGATCGACCTCGGACTTAAGCCATCCTACGGTGCGTCGACAGAGCAGAATGGACGAAGGAAAGCTCTTCTGCTGCATCAGCTCGTAGAGAGTCGACTTAGAGAGGCCCGTAAGCGCTTTGACCTTTGGAAGTCTTAAGAATGTCTGCTCACCGATGACGATCATGTCTTGCTTCTGACGCTCTCCTGCGGATTTCCGCCGAGATCCCTTTCTCGCAATGATTTCACGCAAAGAAGGTGCTGACGACTGCGCGCTTCTCCCAATGTTAGGTGGGATAGAGATCAATCTGATTCTGGTCGAAATGCCCGCCATATTTCACCTCGATGTTGGATGAGAGAGTTCGCACGGTTTCATTGGAAGACCGCAAGGCTTTCGAATCTCATGAAGGTCATGAACGGTGAGTTTCGGGTTTCGCACTCCTCGTCATCGCATTGCGGCATGATCTCCAATGGCGTCGGTACTGAATCTCCACATTTGGCCGAAATCACCGCACTTCTTGAGATTCGCTTCTGTCTGGTTCGAAGCCTCGGAGTCGGCCCGCCAGTACTCGCATAGGTTTAGCTCAGCTCCGAAACTCGGTCAAATTGAAGGTGGCTTTCTATGTAAAAAGGATCCATGAAAGCGGAGAAGCCCTTTTCTGGTTCTTTGCTCAGTGGAGGCTTCTCCCATCCGTCCGAGTAACTTTGCTTCTCCAAATTTGACCAAGATTAGGTTCCATTGCAAGATGCAAAACGTTGTACACCACTGCATTGCGGTGAAATTCTCCAACGGAGGAAATATGGCGACCATATTCAAGAAGGAAGACGCTGAAACCTGCTGCGGATGCGACTCGAAAGATCCTTTGTTCCGACTAATTTCGCTTCAATTAGCGCCAAACAATGCAAGAAACCTGGTTCCGGAATGTACTGCCACGCTGCTTTGCCTGGATTGTCTGAAGCTTGGATTGGATGATTTTCATAAGAGCCTGGATCAAATCCAGAAGCCTATTGAGGAATGGGAATCATCGGAAGAGCGCTTTTTATCCCGTGAGTATGGAATAGTGGTTGTCCCCCTAAAACTCACCTACAGCGAGTCCCAGCTTCTGATCGAAGAACTTGGGACGGATGGACTGGAGCGATTCTGAAAATCAGAAACAGCAATGAGAGGGAGGTGCAATAACTGAAAACACACCACACAAAACTTTGTAATATGGCTTCTAACTGAGAGCATTCGGCTGTTAACCGAAGGGTTGTAGGTTCGAGTCCTACCGCGTCCACCATTTAGATTCAAAAATTCACACCGCTTAAGACGGCATGGAACGTACGTATGATCCGCGCAGACAGCAGGGCGTCTCGGTATTCCGCGAAGAACAACGTAACTTCTCTGAGAGCGACCGCATCCAGTTCATCGCGCCAGCCAACGATCTCAAAGTGGCTAACCGTGAACTAGGCACGATCGGGAGCATCGATGAAGACGGGCGGCTGAATTTGAAGTTGGACAGTGGCCGCGCAATCGAACTCGATCCGACGCGGCACATGAATCTCGATTATGGCTATGCCGTCACTAGCCATTCCAGGCAGGGCCAGACCGCAGACCGTGTACTGATCAACGTGGACACCGAACTGGGTGCAAAAGACCTGCTCAACAGCCGCATGGCCTATGTCGCCGTCTCACGCGGCGCGCGTGACGCGCAGATTTTGACGAACAACACTCCGGCGCTGGGACAAGGACTCAGCCGCGAAGTGTCCCACGCATCAGCGATTCAACAGGCCCAGGTGTCACATGGCACCGAGCAGCAGTCTGTCCACGCCAACGAGGTCGGACAGGGGTTTCGTATGGGCATGCAATTCCAAATCCAAGATGGCATTCCCCGATAGCAGCAGCGTAGCCGAGGCCCGGCCGACGTCAAGGCCGCGCTTCGCGCGCCGCGTTCGCGGTCGAGAGCCTTGACCCCGGCCTCCCAGCCTCGGCTTATCATTCAACTATCCGGGGAATGTCAGTGTTTCCCATTCCCGACCCAAAACGGCGTCGACTTTGCGCCGGCATCAACGGATAATGCATGGAAGAGGCGGTTGCCGTGACAGTTCAGCTCGACCTCATCAGGGACGATACGCTTTGCACAGCGATACGAAGGGCGTTTGATGATTACGATTGAACTGGCTGAGGATGCTGCCGATGCTGGCGCAGTCACTTCGTAATCGGAACCGTCAGATGCCGGCTCCTTGGTCTAGCAGGAGCGACATCGCCCGATCATCGTCAAATAAGCGAATGTATTGCGGCCAGACGAAGACCTTGTCCCCTGGGACCAGTGCTAGTTGCTCAAATTGCTTCCTGCTCAGCTCTGCGGCCACCGACCTACCGCTCCCGGCAATACTCAGTTCCAGACGAATCTGTGGACCCGCTGCATGAACGCGTAGAACACTGGCCACGACGGCCCTCCTGTCAGCTGGAAGATTGCGCGATAGCTCCAGCTCGTGCGGACGAACAAATCCGATTGCAGAATCAATTGATCTCTCCGTGCTCCCTGCACGCTCCTCGAACGAGAGTTCCGCCAGTAGACGGCCGTGGAAGAGATTGACATTCCCCAAGAAGTTATAGACGAACGGGGAGGCCGGGTTGTTATAGATGGATTCAGGCGTTCCTGTTTGTTCCAGCTTACCTAGATTAAGAATCGCAACGCGATCGGCAACCTCGAGCGCCTCTTCCTGATCGTGCGTCACAAGAACCGTGGTCACGTGCAAATCATCATGAATGCGACGGAGCCAATCGCGCAGTTCCTTGCGCACCTTTGCATCCAACGCACTGAATGGTTCGTCAAGCAAGAGAACCTTTGGTTTGACAGCTAGAGCGCGCGCCAATGCCACGCGCTGCCTCTGTCCCCCGGACAGTTGCTCCGGGTACATCTCCGCGAATGAATCAAGTTGCACCAGATGGAGCAATTCCCTCACTCGCTCCCGGATAATCGACCGAGATGGCCTCAACAACCTTGATTGAACGCGGAGCCCAAACGCGACGTTTTCGAAGATCGTCATGTGACGGAAGAGTGCGTAATGCTGGAAGACAAATCCGATCCCGCGTCGCGATGCGCTATGCCGGGTCGACTCCTCTCCATGAAGTAGAATCGACCCTTCGTCGGACGACTCGAGACCCGCAATAATCCGCAGCAGCGTTGTCTTTCCCGATCCAGACGGTCCTAGAAGCGCGACTAATTCGCCACTTCCGATTGTCAGACTGACGTCGGCAAGCGCAGTAAAGGAGCCGTACCGTTTGCTAATATGTTCGATCTGGATGCTCATGATTTGGCTTCTTCCTTTTCATTTCCTCGACGAAGTCCGGTAGTCACTTCAAGAGCCTTCTTGATCCCCAATGTGACGACCGCGGCCAGGGTCAAAAGCGATGCTGCCGCGAACGCAGCGGTAAAGTTGTATTCGTTGTAGAGCATCTCCACCTGCAGGGGAAGGGTGGTAGTCTTGCCGCGAATGTGGCCGGAGACCACCGAGACAGCTCCAAACTCTCCTATGGAGCGCGAAGCTGCCAGGATGGTTCCATACAGAAGCGCCCATTTGATGTTGGGCAGCGTCACGCGCCAGAAAACATTCCAACCATTTGCGCCTAGAACAACAGCGGCAACCTCTTCGTCGCTGCCCTGGGCCTGCATGAAGGGGATAAGTTCCCTGGCGACGAACGGGAATGTGACAAAGACCGTAGCCAGAACGATTCCGGGGACAGCGAAAATCACATGCAGGTTATGCTCTGACAGCCATGGACCGAGCCATCCATGCAGCCCGAAGACTTCCACATACATCATTCCTGCAACCACCGGAGAGACGGAGAGCGGAATGTCAATGAACGTAATCAACAGGCTCTTGCCATGAAACTCAAAGCGAGTAATCGCCCAGCTTGCGGCGAGGCCAAAAACAAGATTAAGGGGCACCGCGATGCTCGCGACCAGCCCGGTGAGGCGCAGCGCAGACAGCACGTAAGCCTGGCAAATTGAGTCGCGATACAACTTCCAACCTTGAGACAGAGCCTGCGTGAATACAACTGCGACTGGCAGGATCAGAAACCCAAGGAGAAAAAGGAGCGACAACAGAATCAATGTCACGCGGCCAACCTGCTGCGCACGCGAAGGGTGGAGCAGCGAGGAGGATGAGACTGGGCGATGGCCGGTCATGTGCGATTTCCCTCGCGTCTTTGCCCCCACCACTGCAGAAGATTCACCAGCAGCATGATAGAGAAGGACAAAGCAAGCATCGCACCGGCGATCGCGGCGGCTCCTGAGTAGTCGTACTCTTCCAGCTTGGTTACAATCAACAGCGTTGTAATCTCGGTCTTCATCGGCATGTTGCCTGCGATGAAGATCACCGAGCCGTATTCGCCTGCCGCTCGGGCAAACGCCAGCGCGGTTCCCGTCAACAGAGCGGGAAATGCCACCGGAGCGATGACCCGCGTAAAACGCTGCCACACATTTGCGCCAAGGCTTGCCGCGGCCTCTTCCATCGCCGGGTCCAGGTCCTCGAGCACCGGCTGTACACTGCGCACGACAAAAGGGAAGCCCACAAAGGACATCGCCAAAACGATGCCGACCGGAGTGAAAGCCACATGGATTCCGTGAGGCTCAAGGTAGCGTCCAATCCATCCTTGCTCAGTGTAGAGCGCGGTCAGAGAAATTCCAGCAACTGCGGTGGGCAACGCAAAGGGCAGATCCACAAGGGCATCGACCACCCGCTTGCCGGGAAAATCGTACCGCGCCAGCACCCAGGCCAACAGCATTCCGAAGACTGCAGAGAGCAATGCCGCCACACCTGCTGAACCTAGAGTGACGCGATACGATGCCAAGACCCGCGGAGCAGTCACCGTGTGCAAAAATCCCATGAAACCTTGCCGGGATGCGTGCAGAAGAATGGCGGCCAGGGGGATCAATACGATCGCTGTCAGATAGATCATGGTGAACGTGAAACTCAGCCGGAACCCGGGAAGCGGCGAACTTCGCGTCACGAACCTCCACGATTTGTTCGCCCGCTTCACCGGGGATGCAGATGTCCTATTTCCCATAAATCTGATCGAATGTGCCGCCATCGCTGAAGTGCTTGGCCTGCGCGTTCTGCCAGCCGCCACACCCCTCTAACACGGTGAAGGTGTTGACCTTGGGAAAGACATTCGCATACTTGTCCGCAACCGCCTTCAGGCGGGGTCGATAAAAGTACTTTGCTGCCAGGTCCTGCGCTTCGGGCGAATACAGATACTCGAGATAGGCGTGCGCTACCTTCTCCGTGCCATGTTGGTGAGCCACCTTGTCCACCACCGCAACCGGAGGTTCGGCAAGAATTGTGGCGGACGGAATCACGATCTCAAACTTGTCGGAGCCAAACTCCTTCAAAGCAAGAAGCGCTTCGTTTTCCCATGCGATGAGAACATCCCCTACTCCACGCTGCACAAAGGTGGTGGTGGAGCCTCTGGCACCCGAGTCCAGTACCGGCACATTGCCGTACAGCTTCTTCATGAAATCCCTCGCGCTTTGCTCATTATTGCCGGACTTGCGCAGTGCGTATCCCCAAGCCGCGAGATAGTTCCACCGGGCTCCTCCCGAGGTCTTCGGATTCGGTGTGATCACTTTAACGCCCGGACGGATAAGATCGTCCCAATCGCGAATATGAAGAGGGTTCCCCTTGCGCACCAGCAACACGATCGTCGACGTGTAAGGAGTACTGTTATTCGGGAGCTTTGATTGCCAATCCTTTTCCAGTAATCCATTCTGCGCAATTGCATCGATGTCGTAGGCCAGCGCAAGCGTAACGACATCCGCTTCCAGTCCTTCGATTACCGCCCGCGCCTGCTTACCAGATCCGCCGTGCGATTGATTGATAACTACATCCTGGCCGGTTGTGGCCTTCCAGTGTTGCGCAAATAGCCGGTTATACTCCTCATAGAACTCCCGGGTGGGATCGTAGGATACGTTGAGCAGCTGCGTCTGCGCATTCAGCGCGATGGCTGTACCTAGCAGCAGAACGGCGACGGTCACTGGTTTGGCCAACTTGCGATATAGATGTTTCACTTGCTGCTCCCTGAGCGTTTTTTGAATTTGTGCCCCTGGCATTTGTCGCTCTGTCGCCAGCGCTTGTTGGTTGGTGGATTGCGGTCAGTGAAGACTGACGCAAGTTGTTCGCCTGAAATAAAAATCCCACCGCGCCTTGTGGCGGGTGGGTTGCAGGGATTCGAGACTCTTTATTCGGAATCTAGCCCGCGACACCTCCCCGCACACTGCAGCAAAGACAGCGGCAGCAAATACACATTGCGGGCGTGATGAATACGGTCATACGATTCCTAGGTTGAATCCCACACTTCGGCGTGATCTATTAAGTGTAGGCTAAGGCCTGAACCGCGGGGTGTCAAGGCAGACACTCATTGAGAACTACTTCCCGATAGAGCTGCAATACGAGATAAGTGCTCGCGCCGCGGTTCGCCAAGGCCTGCTTCCACAATCTGATTCGCACACGCTTTGCTGGATTACAGCAGATCGCCCAGTGGGGGAAAGGTGGCGAGCAGGCTCAATAGAAGCAGTGTGAAAGCAATGATGTTGATGCGCTTCAGGGAAAGGTCACGACCGCGCCAGCGCCACTCGAGAGCGGCCCACACGACAAACCAGACGAGAATGGCTAAAGTGCTTACGCCAGAAAGGGCTCCCGTGGGCTTGTAAATGGACAACAGGTTCTTCGCTGTTGCCGATTGATCGGCAACGATCGTGAAAAGCGCGAGGGCAAGCGAGCCGATGCCAGCCGAGAGAATGGCGGCCGCTGCGGAACCATTGGGTAGAGCAGGGATGTTGCCCTGGGAAATCGCAGTCTCTGAACTCACAGCTATTCTCCTTGAACCAGACGAATGGTTTGGCCGCCGTCGACGGGTGCGTTCTTGTCGAGCATCGCTCCGAAGAAGCCGGCAACGCCAGCGGCAAAGAGTGAAGTCCCGACGAATCCATAAAGCGCGGATCGCAAAGCCGGAGAATGCTTGAGATCGCGAGCATATTTGATCGCGATGAAGGCGGCCATGGTGATTGCTATCGGCACAAGCCACGCAACGTGCTCTTTCCACTCCATTCCGATCAGGTGCCACTGTCGTGTCGCGGGTTTCGACAGTAGAAGTGAGCGCGGAAAGGCAGCAAGATTAGCGACGCCAGTTGGGGGCGCAGCCCGATACCAGGGATAGATGATATAGGTTCCTGAGAGAACGGTGAGCCATGCCAAGGCGGCCATAACGGTCAGATAAATGCCGAGAACGCGATCGCCTCCAGGTGTGGAGTGCGCATTCGTTGTGGAGCGCAAAGAGAGCAGGACAATGGATCCGGAGCAAGCAAGCAGATAGAGCGCTCCGAAGCCCATGCCATGGACAAGAGTCCAGAGACTGCGAGTGGTGATTTCCATAAGACGGGACCTCGGTCGAAATATGAAGGAAGGGAACGTGCATGGGGAGTGCGCGGTCTATTTATCAAGCGGCGGCGCCCGATGCTTTGAGCGCCGCCAAGGATGGTTAGAAGGTGATCTTTGCCGCGAACTGAATCTGGCGCGCGGTTCGTTGAAATGTCAAGTCAGAACCCGCCCCGGAGATGCTTCCAATGGCGGCTGTACCAGCGGTAGCGGCCGGATTGTTGAACTGCGGCGTGTTGGCGAGGTTGAAGGCCTCCGCACGCAGTTGAAGGACCTTCGATTCGGTCAGGTGAGTATCCTTGAAGATCGAGAAATCCACATACTTTGTGCCCGGACCCTCAAGACTATTGCGGCCAGAGTTTCCATACGTGAAAGAGTTAGAGGCAGGAACCGCGAAGGCCGCGGTGTTGAACCACGGATGGGCCGCAGTGAGGCCACGCTGGCCTTTGGGTAGCGATCCGTTGCCGTAGCCGGGAAGCAGTATTGCGCGGGACGACAGGCCATCGCCCAATGCGAGAGTTGAGCCCACGGAAAAGGGCGTGCCATCGTAAAACTGTCCAATGGCGTTCAACTGCCACCCACGCTCCAGCGGTCCCAGC
>Ga0187847_10000164_pt1 | contig 78580 bp, 72 predicted proteins | sample June2016WEW_4_10_FD_132458 | JGI IMG/M metagenome (GOLD analysis project Ga0187847, IMG submission 132458) | Peatland microbial communities from SPRUCE experiment site at the Marcell Experimental Forest, Minnesota, USA - June2016WEW_4_10 | ecosystem: Environmental > Terrestrial > Soil >...
AGCATCGTGCGCGCCATGCGGCTGGTAATCCGCCATGCGCGGGAGATGGAAATGTGCTTGATCTTCACCGGGCTGGAGCCCTGCGCTGAGCACACGTACTGGTGCGGTCCAAAGTTCGCCATCAGGTTCGGCTTCACGGGAAGAATATCGACACCCTCGCTGCTGAAAAATCTGATACTGCTTAAAAAACTGATCCTGCCTAAAGGAAAGAACAATTATATTGGAACCCATCCACCGCGCCCAAACGGCTAAGCCGCCCATCTGCGCGGAAATCGTTTCTCTCCCGCCATCACCCTGCCGCCTTCGGACTCGGGCCGGTCCCTACCAACACCCCAGAGACTAAGACCCGTCACTGAGGTCCCCGGTTAGCACCTCGGCGACCAAGACCTGTCACCGGGAACGCCGGTTACCACCCCGGCGACGAAGACCCATCGCAAGGGACTCTGGTAATTTGAACCTATTTCACAGTCTAACGGACGCAGGTGGGTTATGGCGTCCCCCAATGCCGCCAGGCAGCGGAACGCCCCCAAAATAAATGCGAACCGGAGCGCTGAGGGCGCGATTGCTGCGGAAAAGAGCCGGGTTGTGAGCCGGTGCGGCGTTCGCTTGTATTCATCGTTTCCGGAGCGAGTCGCCCTTTTCGGGATTTATTGGCAAATGTTTCCCATTTGCTATGCTGTGGCTGCTCGCTGCGGTATGATTTTCCATATCCGGCTTGCAATGAAGCCTTAAATGTATGAATGGAACAGGCCGGGCCAAGGGAACCAACGATTGGAGGTAGCGGTGCGCCGAGCACTTCCCATGATCCTGATCCGTGTGATTGTGGGTCTGACGTTTGTGATAGAAGGCAGCCTGAAGTTTCTGCGTCCCGAAGAGTTGGGTGCGGGGCGCTTCGTAGCGATCGGCCTGCCTTTTGCTCATCTGCTATCGCTGCTGGTGGGCGGCGTGGAGATCGTCGGCGGCGCCGCAATCCTGCTGAACCTCTACGCCGGCGACGCCGCGCTGTTGCTGCTGGTGGTCATCGCTACGGCTCTTGTTACTACCAAAATACCTATACTGCTTGGCAGACCGCTTGGTCCGTTCGCTTTGGCCAAGCTGAGCCATTACGGTTGGCTGAGCTTTTTTCACGAGGCGCGGGTGGATCTGTCCATGTTGTTTGGCCTGGCGGCCATCGCGATCGATTCCGGGCTAAGGTTGGGCCGCAAAAGACGCTGGTACCAGAGCGGGGGCTAGGGTCAGCCAGCCATTAATCGAACCGATATGCGCTTATAGCCGCACCCATCGGTTCATCAGTAAAAATGCGGGTCCCCTGTGCGCCTTCACCGGCCCCCGCAACCACCATCAACGGAATCAAATGTTCCTCTCGGGGATGAGCGTAGGCGGCAAATGGAGCGCTGCGCCAGCCGGTCAACAAAGCGTCGCGCTCCGCCGTGGGCGACTCGACGGCACGGGTCAACCAGTCGTCGAATGCCTTGGCGCGCTCCGAGGTCTCCGGCTGAAAGTAGCCGCGCAGGTTGTGAAAGCTCATACCGCTACCAATAATGAGCACGCCCTCGTCGCGCAATGGAGCGAGCGCACGGCCGGCCGCCAGGTGGAGAGTTGGATCGAGAGAAGCTGCGAGCGAGAGCGAGACCACTGGAATTCCCGCCTCAGGAAAAACCACCTTAAGCGGCACAAAGACACCGTGGTCAAAGCCGCGATTGGCGCTGAGCGCAGACGGGAGACCTGCCTTAGAGAGCAGATCGCTAACGCGCTCGGCGAGCTTCGGTGAGCCGGGAGCCGGCCAAGTGAGGCGGTAGGTTTGCTCGGGAAATCCAGAATAGTCGAAGATCAGTTCTGGCTGCGCGGCGGCGCTGGCGGCAAAAGCAGGCTCCTCCCAATGGCCGCTGACGACCAGAATGGCCTTGGGCGGTTCGGGGAGCGTGGCGGCGAGCCCTTCAAGGAAGTGCTGGGTCTTCTGCCATGTGTCCGCTGGACCCCAGGTCCAGTCCATGAAGAAGCAAGGACCACCGCCGTGGGGAAGGAAGATTGCGGGCTGGCTTTGGGGATTGGCGGGCATGGGCTGGACCTCCGAAAAAGATAGTTGTTCAAACAACTATCTGATTGGATGCTCCGGCCCTGCCCGCGATTCAAGCTTCTCGCTACTGCTCGACCGGTGCGGCCAGATAGTAAGCATAGATCAGCATAGCCACGCCGATGAGGCCGGGAATCAGACCGCAAAGGGCCACCTTAACGCTGACGAGTGCCCCGAGAAAGATCAACAGCCCGATGCCCACGCCAACGTTGATGACGCCGCCGATCTTTATGCCTTCGCGAGCTTTGATCCGCTTCAGGCGCTCCTCTTCCCGGAGCAAGTCGATTGCGGCCTTGGCGCCCTCGCCCGACGACTCGGTGATTCGGCGAAGGGTCTCCGACTTGTAATAGGCTTCGCGTTCCTTTTGGCGGGTACCGAACCAAACGGCGAAGACTAAAAACGTAAACATCGACACGAAAAGCACGATTGGAATAAACACTGCGATCTGTTCTGTACCCATGATTTCCTCCTAGCCGGGGTTTTTTCCCCATGCGGCAAGTAGGACAGACAGTTCGCTCATCCGGTTGCATAATTTCAAAAACATAGTGTGTTGCGAGAAAATGCAACCAGAACAGGAGAAAGCCGGTCTTACTTGCCGCAGAGGATTCGATCCACGATGAACGCCACAACCAGCGCCGAAGAAGATTTGACCGCCGTGGAACAGGTGCTGGGCGGCGACATGGAGGCCTTTGAGGGGATTGTCCGGCGCTGGCAGGGTCCGCTGATTAACATGGCGTGGCGCTATTGCCGCGATCGAAGCCGCGCCGAAGAGATGGCTCAGGAAGCATTCATTCGAACATGGCGCGGGCTGAGCCACTGGCGGCGCGAGTCGAGCTTTTCAACCTGGCTGTTTGCGCTGGCCGCGAATGTTTATCGTTCCGAGCTGAAGCGCTTTCCTACGGAGACACTGCCGCTGGACAGCGTGCACGAACCCTCCGGCCCGGCTTCACAGCTGCGCCAACTGGAAGAACGGCGGCAGCAGGAAGCGCTGCGTCGCGCCGTGCTGGCCTTGCCGTTGCGTTATCGCGAGCCGGTGATTCTGTACTATTTTCATGAGATGGATCTGGCTGCTGCGGCAGCGACCATGAGCTTGCCGGAAGGAACGATGAAGGCGCGGCTCTCAAGGGCGCGGGCTCTGCTGCGACAGCGCTTTCCGCATCTCGAGGAAGAAGCTGCCGTGATGGAACTGACAGCTTTCAGCCCAGGAAAGGAGGCCGCAAATTGAATCGAACTAAAACAATTCGCAGCGAACAGAATGGCGCAGACGCCAACCAGAACGCGAAGATGGAGGCGGAGATCGGCCTCATTCTAGCCACGGAAGAGAAGCTGATTCCTTCTTCAGGCTTTCTTGCCTCTGTGATGGAGCGAGTCAGGCAAGATAACGCGCCGCCTCCGCCGATTCCCTTCCCATGGACCTGGGCCGTTGCAGGGATTTTGCTGATAGGCGGAGTCTTCGGATGGGGTGCATTCGAGATTTTCCGCCCTGGTGGGCTTGCGGTCAGTCTTCCAACGTTAAGCTCAGTCGCTTTCACTTTGCCGCAAATTCCGGCGCTCTTTGTTGGCCCTGTCAAAGAAGTTGGATGGGTTGCGCTGGCTGGGGGCGTTTCGCTGCTTTGCTGGCTGTTTTCGCGCACACTGGCAGGCAGTGATGGGCTGCTGTAACATGCAACACAGCTGAAGTCTTCGCAGGAGGTGACAGGCGTGGCCGGTCCCTTCAACCTCGAACGCTTTGTGAGAGCGCAGGCCGATGTTTTTCCGCAGGTGTTGGCGGAACTCTGCGCGGGAGAAAAGCGCAGCCACTGGATCTGGTTCATCTTTCCGCAGATGAAGGGGCTGGGGCGCAGCTCACTGGCGGAGTTTTACGGCATTGGCTCGCTGGCGGAAGCCCAGGCCTATGCGCGGCATCCGGTGCTCGGGCCGCGGCTGGCGCAGTGTACGCAACTCGTGAATCAGGTTGAAGGGCGGAGCATACGCGAGATTCTCGGCTACCCCGACGATCTGAAATTTCGTTCATCGATGACGCTCTTTGCGCACGCTGCGGGAGAAAGCGCCGAGTTTGATACCGCGCTAACAAAATACTTCGACGGCGAGAGCGATCCGCTGACGGCGGCGATGCTGCGGTAGGGATGGTTGCATAGGTCCGGACAACCAAAGGGAAAATGCCCTTCAAGGAGCTCTGCCTAAAAAGTTGCAAAAACGGCTTTCATGCCCAAAAACTATACGTCCCTCCCCTAGATCGAGTGCATTTGGGTCAGCAGACCGCTGAATGAAGGCACAAAAAACATCGCTAAAAAAGTAATTTCTAGTTAGCCGGTGATACGTAGTGAACTAATCCCAGACTTCCTGCCCCATTCGACAGTTGCGGTTTCGCAGTAAAGGAGCGCTGATTCGTCTTCGGCTTCGAATCGTGAATCCCAGACATTCAAAATTCATCCAACCGCTGTCAGGGGGATATTCGCGTGACCGCGCAAGACATACAGCAGAGCTGGGAAGCGTACACAAATGCTTGGGCTGACATTGACCCAACGAAACGAGAACAACTTGTGAAGATGAGCGTCTCAGATGACATTGATTTTTCGAACCCGTTGATCGCCGGTCGTGGCAAAGCAGAACTCATAGAAGCGATGACGCAATTTCAGAAGCAGTTCCCTGGAGCGCACTTCGAGCTGAAGACATGCATCATTCACCACGATCAACTGCTGTCAGGGTGGACGCTCTATGGAGAGGACGGCTCAGCGTTGCTGGCGGGCCACAACTACGCTCGAGCCAATGCTGAGGGCAAGTTGGTTTACATGTCTGGATTTTTCGCAGCATAGTGCGAGAAAGGGTTTCTGATTGCTTCCGGTCGGTTGGTCGAGAAGCCGTAAGTTAACATATAGGCACTCCGCAATGAGAGGCCGCACTTTGGCCAATTCCAGGAATCCGAGACCTTGCCCAAAAACTCTTTGTCTTGCTCAAAAAGTCACAGATTTAGGCAAAGCCCCTCAGGAGCTAAAGCGCGCGTTGATTCTGCCGGCTCTATACGGGGGTTGAAACCCCCGACTCCCTCTGGATGCGAGATTCCCTTGGCCTATGATGTCGCGCCCTGGCACAAGGCCGATTTATGCAGCCAGTTCTAATTTAAGCGACCGCGTGCTTCGCTCCAAACTGGCGCAGCTTGGCGAGGGTTGCGGCTGCCTGGCCGGAGTCGATGGCCTCGGCGCCGAGACGGACGCCTTCCTTAAGATCGCCAGCCAAACCCGCAGCCACGAGAGTTGCAGCGGCGTTGAGCAGCACAATGTCGCGCCGTGCGCCGGGGATGCCAGTGAGCACGTTGTAGAGCAAGGCGGAGTTGAGCTTCACATCGCCGCCAGTGAACTGATCGAGCGTGGAGCGGGGCAGGCCGGCCATCTCCGGCGTGACGCGGGCAGCCTTCAGGGTACACTCGCCCGTTTCCGATTCTTCGACACGCGCCACGATAGACTCGCCGGTGGTGGTCAACTCGTCGATGCCATCCGTACCATGCACGACGAAGGCTCGTCTGGCTCCGAGCGCAGCCAGCGTGCGGCCCACCAAAAGGACGCGGCTGGGAGCGAGCACGCCGATCACCTGAGCGCGCGCGCCGGCCGGGTTGGTCAGCGGGCCGCAGAGGTTAAGAATGGTTCGGAAGCCCAGCGCGCGACGGAGTGGTCCCAGTGCCTTCATGGCCGGATGATAGAGCGGCGCGAAGAGAAATATAAAGCCAGTCTCGCGCAGACACTCGACGGCCAGCTCCGGACCTAGCGCGATGGGTACGCCGAGGGCCTCGAGCACGTCCGCCGCGCCGCAGAGCGAGGTGACGGCGCGATTGCCATGCTTGGCGACTTTGGCTCCGGCGGCGGCGGCGACCAGAGCCGCGCCACAGGAGATATTGAAGGTCAGCGGTCCACCGCCGCCGGTGCCGACCACATCCACCAGCTCGTCGCGCTCGGCGTCCGTGAAGGGCAACGGCGTAACGCGCTTGCGCATGACCTCGACAAAGCCGGCCAGCTCCGGCGCTTGTTCGCCACGTGTTGCCAGCACGGTGAGCAGCGCCGCGGTCTCCACCTCCGGCACATCGCCGGAGAGGATTTCTTCGAGGACGTGGGCTGCCTGTTCGCGGGTCAGCGCCGCGCCATCCTCGGCCAGCGGCTTCAAAAGCTGTTTCAACGATTCCATATCCTTCTATGGTAACGGGCAAAGCGGTGAGGCGCGTTGCAAACACTTGAGCGCTCATCGCCGTTTGCGGGTTATTTGGCGGTCAGGATAGTATTTGTGTACCGCTGGCACGGTATCGGCTTCCCGGAACCCTCCGAGAGCGGCTCCGAATTCCCTAGACAGCGAACAGGGCGGTTCCTACCAATATGAAGATTCACGAGTATCAGGCAAAGGAAATCCTGGCGAAATACGGCGTAGCCGTGCCCAGGGGCGAAGTGGCCAATAACCTCGAAGAAGCCTCGACAATAGCCCGCAAACTGTTTGCGGAGGGCGCGCCGGGCGTGGTCGTCAAGGCGCAGATTCATGCCGGAGGGCGCGGCAAGGGCGGCGGTGTTAAGGTGGCGCACACGCGCGGAGAGGCCGAGCTTTATGCCAAGAACATTCTCGGCATGACGCTGGTGACGCACCAGACCGGCCCGCAGGGGCAAAAAGTGCAGCGGTTGCTGATTGAGGAGACTGCGGCAATCGACCGCGAACTTTATCTGGGCATTGTGCTGGACCGGACAACGGGCAAGCTGGTGTTCATGGCCTCGCAGGCTGGCGGCATGGAGATTGAAGTGGTGGCCGCGAAAACTCCCGAGGCAATTTTCAAGGAGAGCATCGATCCTGCCATAGGACTGGGCGCATGGCAGGCACGGAAGCTGGCCTTTGCGCTGGGCCTCAAGGCCGCGCAGATCAACACGGCGGTCGTCTTTTTTCAAAGCTTGTACAAAGCTTTCATCGAGACTGACGCCTCGCTGGTGGAGATCAATCCTTTCATCACGACAAAGGACGACAAGCTCTTCGCGCTGGACGCGAAGATTACCTTCGACGACAACGCGATCTTTCGCCACCCCGAGATCAAGGTGCTGCGCGACACGGCCGAAGAAGACCCGCTGGAAGTGGAAGCCAGCAAGTACGCGCTCAATTACATCAAACTGGACGGCTCGATTGCCTGCATGGTCAACGGCGCGGGCCTGGCTATGGCGACGATGGACATTATTCAGTATGCCGGCGGCAGCCCCGCGAATTTTCTTGATGTGGGCGGCGGCGCAACTCAGGAGCAGATCGAGCACGCCTTCGAAATCCTGCTCTCCGACGCGAATGTGAAGGCTATTCTCATCAACATCTTTGGCGGCATTCTGCGCGTGGATCGCCTGGCTACAGGTGTGGTGGCCGCGGCGCGCAACTTGAAGATCAGTATTCCGATTGTGTTGCGATTGGAAGGGACGAATGTAGAGGAAGGCCGAAAGATTCTCAAGGCTTCAGGGCTCAATTTTCAGGTGGGCGCAACAATGAAAGAAGCAGCGGAGTTAGTTGTGAGAGCAGCTTCTAGCTGCTAGCCTCTAGCTCTTCAGCGCAAGGAAAGGACAATGATTGAGGTCGAACTTTTGAATTCCCTGTTAGACGGTTTTCAGACTGTCGAGTGGCCGATAAGCCCTGGAGTCCTGCGCAACTCGCCAGAGTGGTACGTGTACGTCTTTATTCTGTCTTTGGGAAGCGGGCAGTTTCCCTTTTATGCTGGGCAAACGAAGCGATTGGCTGCGCGAATGGGCGACTACGAGTCCGCACAATTCGCGGCTTCCACAGATTTCAGGGTAGGCGAGGCGATCAGGTTTTTCGCTCAAGAAAGACAATGCGGCATTCAGGTCCGATTCAAGCAAAGCGACCACGGTCTTCAAGATGAATACCTCATCATTCGCGAACTTCAACTCTCAGGCTTTCACATGCTAAACAGCCTTCTTGCATACGATTATAGGCAAGCAAGCAAAGAAGCCGAGCGGGAAGTCATTCAACGATTCTGTCGCATGATTCTGCGGCAGGCCGAGAGAGGGTAACCTTGGGCGAATTCGTAGCGAATGTCTCTTAGGAAGTGAAGAGGGAACAAGAATGGCGCAAGACTACCACGAACTTGTTGTTTGGCAGAGGGCGATCGAGTTGACTGTTTGCGTCTACAAGCTGACTCGAACTTTCCCAAAAGAAGAGCTTTATGGACTGATTTCACAGATGAGAAGAGCGAGCGTATCCGTTGCAAGCAATATCGCCGAAGGACGCGGAAGGATTACTCCAGGGGAGTTCCGTCAGTTTCTCGGGCTCGCACAAGGTTCAACTTACGAACTTCAAACCCAGCTTTTGGTTGCCAGAAAACTTGGAATTGGAAGCGATGATGCCCTCACCGAGGCGGATTCGCTCAGCGATGAAGTATCCAAAATGCTTGGATCGTTCATCAAGACTCTAAGAGCACCGGAACGGAAAGCTAGGAGCTAGGAGCTAGAAGCTAATGGCTGTACTTGTCAACAAAGAAACTCGACTGATTGTTCAGGGAATTACGGGCAAGGAAGGTACTTTCCACGCCATGAGCTGCGCGGAGTACGGCACCAAAGTTGTCGGCGGCGTAACTCCCGGCAAGGGCGGCACGACGCATGAAGGCTGGCCGGTGTTCAACACTGTGTCGGACGCCGTAGAGAAGACCGGCGCCAATGTGACGATGATTTTTGTTCCGCCGCCGTTTGCCGCCGATGCGATTCTCGAAGCGGAAGACGCGGGGGTCCCGCTGATTGTCTGCATTACCGAGGGCATTCCCACGCTGGACATGATCAAGGTGTGGGCGAAGCTCAAGAGCTCGAAGTCGCGGTTGCTCGGTCCCAACTGCCCCGGCGTTATCTCACCCGGCAAGGCGAAAGTCGGCATCATGCCGGGCCGCATTCATAAAGAAGGCTCGATCGGAATTGTCTCCCGCTCCGGGACCTTGACGTATGAGGCTGTGTATCAGTTGACGCAGCGCGGCATCGGCCAATCGACGGGCATCGGCATCGGCGGCGACCCGATCATCGGCACCACACATATCGATGCGCTGCGCATGTTCAACGACGATCCCGAGACAGAAGCAATCATTATGATTGGCGAGATTGGCGGCTCGGCCGAAGAAGGGGCGGCGGAGTTCGTCAGGCAGCACGTGAAAAAACCCGTGGTGGGCTTTATCGCCGGACAGACCGCGCCTCCGGGCCGACGCATGGGCCACGCGGGCGCGATTATCAGCGGCGGGCAAGGCACAGCAGCCGACAAGATGAAGGCCATGACCACGGCGGGGATTCACGTTGTTGTTTCGCCGGCCGAGATAGGCGCCACGCTGGCGCGTGTGATTGGTAAAAGCTAGCATTTAGTGCAAAGGCCCGCCGGAGTGGCGGGCCTTCGCCGTTTTTACGGGTTCGGCGTCACCACACGCGGCACGGCTTGGGGTTTACCATCGCCGCCGTTTTCCGGCAACTGAAGCTTTTGGCGAACTCCGGAAGATCCTGCAGCACGGTGTTGGTGCGGTACTCGTCGGGCGCGTGGGGATCGGATTGCGCCTGAGTTCTCAACTGTTCGGGCCGCGTCTGCGTACACCACTGCTGCGCATAGGCAATCCAGAATCGCTGGTCCGGTGTGTAGCCGTCCTCCGTGGCGCTCATGTCGAGATGCGCGACCGTTGCCTTGTCAAGCCACGCTTCCCATGCCAGCCACAGACCGCCCAGATCGGCCAGATTCTCGCCGAGCGTAAGCTTGCCATTGAGGTGAACGCCAGGAACCGCTTCAATGGCGTCGTACTGGCGGACCATGCACTCGGTGCGCTCGGTAAACTTCTCCTCGTCGATTTTGGTCCACCAGTTGAGCAAGTTTCCGTCCTTGTCGAATTGGCGGCCCTCGTCGTCAAAGCCGTGGGTCAGCTCGTGGCCGATGGTCGAGCCCATGTCGCCGTAGTTAACCGCGTCGTCCTCTTTACCGCTGAAGAACGGCGGTTGCAAATATCCGGCGGGAAAGTTAACGTTGTTCATCTGCGGATCGTAGTAGGCGTTCACAGTAGGCGGTGTCATCTGCCACTCGCCCTTGTCCACCGGCTTGCCTATCTTGGCCAGATCGCGCGCGACATCGAACTCGTGAGCTCGCATCTGATTGCCCAAGGCGTCGCCGCGCACAATTGCAAGCGTGGAGTAGTCGCGCCATTTGTCCGGGTAGCCGATCTTGTTCATCACAGAGTGCAGCTTTTCTTTGGCTTTGATTTTGGTGGCGGCGCTCATCCAGTCCAGCCCGTCGAGGTCCTTGTCCATGGCCTGCTCGATAGACAGCGTCATCTCCAGGGTGCGCTGCTTTTCGGCCGGGGGGAAGTAACGCGCCACGTATACCTGACCCAGCGCTTCGCCCAGCTCCTCATCCACGCGGGCGGTGCAACGCTTCCAGCGTTCCTGTTGCTTCTCAGCACCGTTAAGCGTATGCGAGTAGAAGTTCCAGTTCTCCTGGTCGAAGCTCTCCGGCAGACTGGTTCCCGCATAGGCGTGGAGCAGGTGCCAGCGCAGATAAGTTCTTATCTGGTCGGTGGGAGTGTCGGATAGGAGCGCGTTGAACTCCGCAAAGAACTTCGGCTCCATGTCATTCGCTTTGCCGGAGACTGGAGCGTGCGCAGCGGCCACATATTCAGCGAGAGAAAAGTGCGACAGCTCCTTTGAGAAAGTGGCCACATCCGTTGGATGATTCAGGTTCTGCGGGTCGCGCTGCTCGGTGATGGTGAGCGAGGCTTTGGCCAGGCGCGTTTCGATTGCAAGTACCGTTTTGGCGTCCTGAGCGGCCTGCGCCTCCTGCTCGCCGGCAAGTGCAAAAATTCGCTTCACGTGGGCGACGTACTGCTGGCGCGTCTCTACGGATTTAGCATCAGTGCGCGTGTAGTAATCACGCTCTGGCAGGCCGAGCCCGCTAGCGCCATAGAAGCTGATCACGGAGCTTGAGTCAGCGTAGTCCTGGCTTGATCCAAGGGTAAAGAATGCGTTCACTCCGATGGTGTGCAGGTGGGCAAGCAGCGCAGGCAAATCTGCGGTTGCTTTCAACGCGGCAATTCTGTCCAACTCCGGCTGGAGCGGCGCAAGGCCAAGCTTGTTGACCGCTGCTGTGTCCATGCAACTGGCGTACTCATCGCCGATTTTTTGCTCGTTTGGGCTGCGCGTGGGAGCGGGCGCGGCGGACTCTTCGAGAATCTGTCTGAGGTGCAGCCGATTCAACTCGGCCAACTCGGTAAAGCGGCCATAGGAGGTTTGGTCGGCGGGCAGAGGATTGCGCTTGAACCATCCGTTGCAACTGTAGCGATAGAAGTTTTCGCAGGGGTCGATGGTTTTGTCGATCAGGGAGGGATCGAAGACGCGCAATTCTGACGCGGCAGGGACGGAAGCGCCAGTCGGCGCACTCTGGCAAAAAGCGGGCGCAACCATCAGAACGCCAACAAAAACGGCAGGCAAAAGGAGCGGGAAGCGATAAGGTGAAACAGCGCGTTGGAACATGCCGACACTCTAGCAGATTCGGGGCTGTGGACGGCAGCCGGTCTCATCTCGACGGCTATTACAATAGAGAGGCAGACAAAATTCCCCATCAGGAGTAAGACGCCGTGGCGCAACGCACATTCAGCATCGTCAAGCCGGACGCGGTCCGCAAAGGTTTTACCGGAGCCATTCTGGCCGAGATTGAGCGAGCCGGATTTCAGATAGTGGCCATCAAGAAACAAGCCATTTCAAAAGAGCAGGCCAAGGGATTTTATGCCGTTCATGCGGGCAAGCCGTTCTTCGAGGGCCTTTGCGAGTTTATGTCTTCGGGGCCGCTGGTCTTGATGGTATTGGAAAAGGAAAATGCCATTGCTGACTGGCGCAAGCTGATGGGCGCGACCAACCCGGCTAACGCGGAAGAGGGGACAATTCGCAAGAAGTATGCCGGATCGATGTCTGAGAATGCCGTACACGGCTCGGACGGCGAAGAGACCGCGGCGTTTGAGATTGGGTATTGGTTTGCGGGATATGAGCTGATTTAACTGCTTAGTTTGGGGTACGTTCGTGATTTGTGGTTTCCCACCTATTTCGCAAAGAACGCGAAATGGATGGGGCACGGCGCAATCTTGCTCGATTCGCGTTACGATGAAAACCGTGGAAGAGACATCCTCGAAACACAGCGCAGCTGGGGAGCAATGAAACCTCGTACAGTGATGATCGTCGCAGCCATTGTTGGGAGCATATTGCCGTTCCGACCCTTCTTTTTCGGCAGCACCAATGAACTGGCGACCGAGACGATTGATCTCATCATCTCCCCTGCCTATGTTCTGGGACGCTTACTTCCGCCCTCGGGAGATGTTGGTTCAAGCGCATTCTTCGCCGTCGTGATTCTCACGAACGCGATACTGTACGGATCGGTCGCCCGATATATCTATGTAGGATTGCTTCACTCGAACCAGAGGTAATTTGCAGAGCGTGCGTCCGAGATTTGTGTTTTTAAAATGCCAGCTATTTGGCGACGTTCGGGGCCGTGGGTTGGGCAGCCAGCGCCTTCAGGTCGGCGATGAGCGAACCGATCGAATCCGCCAAAGCCTGGTCGCGGCCTTTTTGCATATGCGCTATCGAAGTCTTCTCGCTGATGGTCCACAGTACTACGTTTGTCTTCGGGTCTCTCAGCACCAGATCGAGTTGCGGTGCACTGGAGGAGGAGCAGCCGGATTCTTTTGAGCCGCTAACTCCCGTAGTTGGATCGGCAAAACTGACTTCGATGACGAGATCGGCATCCGCTGGAGCGGCTACAAGTTGGTATTGTCCAGAGCGCTTGATGGCCGCGTAAAGCTGATTGTAGAGTTGAGCCGGCCCTCCACTCCAAAGTCTCGGATCCAATTCTCCTCCCGCGTTGGAGATGAAGGCCTTCTTTGCTGTGAGAATTTGAGAGGGCAGCGGGGCGGCGGGAGCCACGCTTGCCGTCTGCGCGAGCAGGGCGGAAGATGCGGGCAGCATTATTGCAATTCCAAGAGATGCTGCAACTAACTTTACTTTCAGCATGATTTCTTCCTCTTTCTATCCTCTTTGAACACGAGATGGACGGATTCCACTCGGAAATAATACGCCCCCAGTTATCCATCCCCGAACAGATCATCGATCTTCTGGCGCAGAGAGGCGACTTCCTGGCGCAGTTCCGCGACCGTCGCTTCCAACTGCGCGATGCGCTGGGCGTGGTTTGCGTCCTGGTCTGAATTTGTCCCTGCCTCGCGGATTGTTCCGGCCTCGCGGGGCGCGAATGTGGGCCCGACTGCAGAAATAGCGGCGATTGATTCGACGCCGCCGGAGAGCAAGTGCGCGTAGCGGGATTCCTTGGTTCCCAACTGGCGCGGCAGGACGGCGGCCAGCGGCGGCTCGCGCTCCATCAGCTTTTGCAGCGCGGCGAGGACTTCGCCGATCTCTTCGAAGCGATGGAGGCGTTCAGTACGGCCGCGCAACTCGCCCGGAGTTTGCGGGCCGCGCAGGAGAAGCACGCAGACGAGCGCCGTTTCGGCGCGGCTGAAGTTGAAGGCCTCGCCCAGCCAGTGCTCGTACTTGGTGACGCGTCCGTCAGCGGCGCGCGCGCGGCCGGCCAGATGCAGGTCTTCGAGGCCATGAAGCGCCTGACGCACAGCTTCTTCGTCGAGATTCATCACCGGCTCGCGATTGGAGCGCTGGTTGCAGGCGTTGATGAGCGCGTTGAGGGAAAGCGGGTAGTACTCAGGGGTGGTCACTTCCTTTTCAATGAGCGCGCCCAGGACGCGGGTTTCGGCGGGGGAAAGGACAATCGGCGGCATAGGACTATTTTGCCATTGATCGACGGCGCACCCGGGACACGGCATTCATCTGGAGAAAAGAAGCCCCGCTCAAGCTGGGCTTGAACGGGGCTTCGTTTACGCAACCGGGCTTTACTTCTTCCGCTGGATTTGGCCCTGAATGGTTTTGGGATTGCCTCCGGACCTTTTGACAGCGCGTTTGGCAGCAATGGCGTGCATCTCTTTGCCGATGTGGGTTTGATTAATGCCGAGCTGCAGGGCAAGGTTGATGACGTTACTTGTTCCCCAGTAGAGAGCCAGGCCTGAAGCCGCGTGCAGCAGGAAGAAGCCCATCATTAGCGGCATCATGATGACCATCATGCGGCGCTGATTGGCCTCCATACCCGGCGAGGGAGTAATTATCTGGACAAGGGCCATGGAGAGAATGATGAGGATGGGCAGAATGTACCTGGGGTCGGGCGCGGAGAGGTCAGTGAGCCAGAACCAGTGGGCCTGGCGCAGTTCGACTGCGTTGTACAAGACGCGATAGTAGGCGTAGAAGAGCGGAAGCTGCGGCAGCATAGGCAGGCAGCTGCCGTACATATTGACGCCCTCCACCTTGTATAGCTCCATCATCTCGGTGTTCATATTGGCGCGCTTGGGGTCGGTCGCCTTGAGATGGGCGTAACGCTGCTTGATGGCTTCGACCTTGGGCTGAACACGCATCATTTTCAGCGAAGATTTCAGCGCCATAAAGCGGAAAGGAATCATAATCACCGTAAAGATAGTGGTGAAGATGATGATGGCCCAGCCCCAGTTATCCCCGCCATTGCCAAGCAGATTCCTGAGGCTGTGAAGCGCCAGGTAGAGCGGCTTGGCAATGATTCCCAGCCAGCTGCCATATTGAATGAGCGGTTCGAGCGCTGGTCCGGTAGGTTTGCCGTCCGGTCCAGTGGAGTGGATGGTCTTAAGCAGGTCAGTTTCTTTGGGTCCGGCGAAGAAGCGCAAGCGGGTGAAGCCGCTGGTGTCTCCCATGGCCAGCCCGAGTACGTCGGCTGGCTTCTTCTGGCTGTTGGGGTCGCTGGAATCGCCGGGCAATTGGATGGAGCTGTGCAGCGTGACCACGGACGTGCGCGCGGGCGCATCGGGCAGAAAAGCTGCTGCAAAGTAGAGATCAGTAATAGCGGCGAAGTCGTAAGGCTGGTCAAGCGTGGAGCCACCGCTGACTTTCTTGGCGTCAATCGCGTCATCTTTGCTGCCAAGGGACCAGACAAACTTGCCGCTGGCGAATTGGATAGGTTCGGTTTGGTCGCCGAGCCCAGCGGGCCACGCCAGAAGAGCACGCACCGGCACGCCATTGCGCTTGACCTGGACCTCGGCCGTAACCACGTAGCTCGCATCGAAGCGAAAGGTCTTGACCACGTCAAGGCCATTGGCGGCATAGTGAAAGGTCACCGAGCCGGGAGCCTCAAGCAGCCCTGCGGAGGCGGAAGCGCCGGAGACGGAGACCTGGTAAAGGGCCGAGTTCAACTGCTTTGTCAGCTCCGGCTCATAGGTGTAAAGGCTGAGCGGCAGTCCGGCGTCGGCGGTTTTTGGATTGACCAGATCGAGCTGCTGGCCGCCGGGATCGGGGTGGTCCTTGTACTGCTTACCCCTCAGAATCCAATGCGTCACCTGCGCGCCCTGGTTGGTGAAGACAATCTTGAGATTGTCGTTCTCAACCGTTGTTTCAGACACGGAGGAAGCGGCGATAACCGGAGTGACAACCGTGGGAGCCGGCGCTTGCTTGGCGGCCAACTGCGCCGGTGCTGTCTGGCCCGGGGCCGCGGCCGGCGGCGCAGACTGTTGCGGGTTCTGGGCCTGACTCTGAGTTTGGGCGGGAGCGGGCGTGGCCGGCTGCTTGGGCTTGGAAAAATACTGGAAGGCGAGAAGGACAATGAGAGCCAGGAAAGTGACATACATCAAGCCGCGCATATCTCCGCCGCTGCCGCCGCCGTCGCCGCCCTGCCCCTGAAGATTGGGATTGCGAATTTCTGCCAATGGAGTACGTCCTATCGTTTAGAGCGGAACCAGAGTTACTGTGCTCCGTTGAGTTTGATGCGGGTCGCCGCTCCCTGTTGGTCGCGTCGACTTGATCGCTGCGGTTTCGAAATACATCGACTTTGGTTCCGCTGTCGGGCGCGCCGTCAGGCCGCCGCTGTTTCTATGGTAATGGTTCGTTGTGCAAATGGCGTGAAATCGGCGCCGGAGGCACCTGATCAAGACCGCCGCGAGCGAAGGGGTTGCAGCGCAGGAGCCGCCAGGATGCGAGCAGCACGCCGCGCAAGGGTCCGTGGATGGCAATCGCGGTGGAAGCATACTCAGAGCACGTGGGAACATAACGGCAGCCGCCCGGCTTGAGCGAGTGGATGGCCGGAGAGAGCCAGCGGCGATAGAAATCGAGCATCGAGAGCATGGCGCGGGTGACCACCTGCGGTGGGGCTAGTTCCGTATCGCGCGGGCTGGTATCGTGTCGCTCTGCCTCAGATTCAATGTGAGTCATTGAGCCACCTGCGCTGGGGCCATGCGCGCAGCCTCTGTCTTTGCCTGCTGAAGGATACGCACAATCTCCGCCTCAAGTTTCGCGAATTCGATGGTGAGCACAAAGCGGCGGGGATGGAGGATCAGGTCGCAAGCCGGGGGCAGCAGGTCGATGTGGCGGCGCAGGGCCTCTTTCATGCGGCGCTTGATGCGGTTGCGCTCATGAGCTTTGCCGACGACCTTGCCGGCGGTGAGGCCGACGCGCGGGCCAGCCGGAGGTTCGGCTCCGGGAAAGGCGGGGATCTGCGGGGCCAGGAACCAGCTCATGGATGCGGACTGGCGCTTACGGCTAGCCGCATAGGCGCGCTGATAGTCAGCATGCTTGCATAAACGCGCTCCAACAAGCGACTGCCTGGGAGAGCGGCGCTGGTCAGTGTGGGGAATGGTGGTCATGGCAACTGCGCGGAAGGAGTTGGCCGGAATAGCATTGACCTGCGACCCGTTCCGGATCCAGCAACTGGTTTGGGCAACTGGCGAGGGTTAGTCGCGGAAGCCTGCGCTGACGGACACGCGCTTGCGGCCGATTGCACGGCGGCGGCTGAGAACGGCTGCGCCGGCCTTGGTCTTCATGCGCGCGCGGAAGCCGTGGGTTTTCACGCGCTTGCGGCGATTCGGTTGAAATGTGCGCTTGGGCATGAAAATGCGCTCCTGTTTCCTAAAGAAAATCTGCGCCTTGACGGCAAGTTCTAAGTATAGCGCAGGATGGGCCAGGAATCCAGTGAAGCCTCACCGAAGGCCAAATCGGCACGCAATCGCATCCGATTCGCAAAATGAGGGGTGCAGATTTTTCTGCTTTGCAGCTCTACGCTGAAGAAGAGAGCGGCGAGAATGGGTCGTCCGTGACCGTGTACCAGCAAGGAAGACCTTCCGAGTCAGCCGTTGTAAGGGAGTAATCGGCATGGTTACGTCAAACACTCTAGTAACATAAGCCGCTAGTTTCACCAGCGGTGGTGCAACTGGCGAAGACGACACAAAACTTATGTGAAAGATTGATTGCAGCGAGGCTAAGATGTGCTAATCTTGGGACCGTTATAGGTAGTTTCCCGCGTCCCACGGAACAAGTCTCAACAGGTTCCGAAACTAATTTCCGGAGCCTATCAGCGGCAGATTCGGATGCAAGGCCTCAGGCCATGCACCAGGAGAGCTGTTGCCCAAGATTGATGGATGAACCAGCCTGTCCATGAACAGGCAGCAGAAGTAAGGATCGGTACGATGGCATTTTCAGTTTCGCCGGCGACGGCGCTCAATCCCTGGCTTCAGATTCTCGCGGCTTTAGAGATGAAGGTGATCCGCCAGTCCTTTGAGACATGGCTAAAGCCTTCACGATACAGCCACGTTGTGAATCGCACGCTTTATGTGCGAGTGCCCTCGCCTCAGTTCCAAAACCTGGGAGAACGATACGGCGACCTGATTCAGGAGGCCATCGAGCAGCAGGGTCTTGAGCTTGACGACGTCTGCTTCGTGACCGCCGAGGAGGATCCGTCGGTTCCGCCGCAGCGCAAGGACGGCGGCTTCGGGCCAGTTCCTGCACATGCGCCCACGGCCCCGGCGCAGCCGCAGCGCACGCCGGAGCAGGCGCGCTTCGACTGGTCTACCGCGGCGCAACTGAACCAGCGCTATACATTCGATGCCTTCGTTATCGGCAACGGCAACCAGTTTGCCCGCGCCGCTTCGCTGGCAGTGGCCGAACGGCCCTCGAAGGCCTACAATCCGCTGTTCCTTTACGGCGGTGTGGGTATGGGCAAGACGCACTTGATGCATGCCATTGGCCACGAGGTGAAGCGCCGCCAGCCGACCGCCAGCATCTGCTACGTCTCAGCGGAAAAGTTTACCAACGAGATGATCACCTCGCTGCGCAACGACCGCATGACGAGCTTCCGCGACCGTTTCCGTTCAGTGGATGTGCTGCTGATTGACGACATCCAGTTCATCGCGCAGAAGGAGCGGACGCAGGAGGAATTCTTCCACACCTTCAACGCGCTGCACGAGAGCATGAAGCAGATTGTGATTGCCTCGGACCGTCCGCCTAAAGAACTGGCGGAGATTGAGGACCGCCTTCGCTCGCGCTTCGAGTGGGGCTTGATTGCCGACATTCAACCGCCGGACCTGGAGACTAAGGTCGCCATCCTCCAGAAAAAAGCCGAGTCCGAGCAGGTGCAGTTGCCCACCGATGTGGCGCTCTTTGTGGCCTCGAATGTGCGCACCAACGTGCGCGAGCTTGAGGGCGCCATGACGCGGCTGATCGCATGGTGCCAGATGAACCACATGGAGATCACGCTGGCATCGACCCAGCAGTGCCTGAAGCAATTCATTGACATGCAGGTGCGCAAGATCACCATTGAGTCCATTCAGCGCGCCGTCAGCGAGAATTTCGGCATGAGAGTGGTTGACTTGAAGCAGAAGAACAACTCGCGCAACGTGGTGGTGCCGCGGCAGATTGCCATGTATCTGGCCAAACAGATGACCGAGGCGAGTTTGCCGGAGATTGGCCGCCAGTTCGGCAACAAGCACCACACCACGGTGATGCACTCGATTGCCAAAATCGACGAGCAGCGCCGCGCGGACAAGGATCTGCACCGCACGCTGAACAAGCTGCAGGAGCAGTTGAACGCGTAACCACCTGCGGTGGGGCCGACTGCTTTCGGCTCGTCCGCAAGAGAAATGATGCGACAACCAGAAGCCTATGCCTCGATTGGTGGTGTGGGCTTTTGTGCTTCTAGTTAAAACTGCGTCAGGCTCAGGACATTTTTGTCAGGGTCGTGGAACCAGGCGACGCGGGCTCCGCCGGGTGCGGTCCAAATGGCGTGCGGGTCGTCGTCGTTCATGCCTGGATAGCGCAGGAAGACGACACCGGCTGCGGTGAGTTGGTCGACAGTGCGCTCGATGGATTCCACTTCCCAGCCAAGTACGGTGTGCGGCGCAGGGTGGTGCTCGCCTACAGGGGTCACCCGCAGCATGGTTCCGTTGGCATCGAAGACGAGAGCAAAGGGTTTCTCGTCCTCCACCAGGCGCAGTCCCAGCACATTTTCATAGAAGTCGCGCGCCTTCACCAGATCGGTTACGGGCGCAAAAGCTATCACATTGCTCTCGCCCAAAATGGATTCCTGGACCATACGGCACCTCCTCGGGGAATTTCTCAATGCGTTCCAGCTATTTTGTACTCTCGCTGGCCATCAGTTGCACAAACATTTTTTGAAACCGCGGCATGTCGAGGTCCACCTGCGCGTGGACGAGGCGCACGCCGGTTGCTGGCTTCAACTTTTCGTTCCATGTGAGGGTGTCGCCGTAGCTGGGCCCGTGGCTCAGGTCTGTGTCCATGTAAATAAGCTTTTCGCGCGTGATGAGAGTCGGGTCGAGCCAGGCGCAGGCGGCCAGTTCATCCCACAGGAAGTAGCGGCGCTGGCTCCATGCGGCGATATAGCGCGCGGTGGGCGAGGGGGATTTGGCGATTTCATCGAGCATCTGTTGAGTAAAGGGCGCCTTGATGGAGACATCGACGGTGGTCACGTCTATGCGCGGCCAGTCGGCGTGCAACACGATGTGCGCGGCTTCGGGGTCGAACCAGAGGTTGAACTCGTGGCGCGGGTTGGAGGCGAACTCCGGGTCGTCGCTCTGCGGACTGAGGCTGCCGCCCATCAGCACAATGCCTTTTGTGAGCGCTGCGAACTCCGGGTCGATGGAGATGGCGAGGGCAATGTTTGTGAGCGGGCCTGCGGCATAAATGGTGACTTGATGAGGATGAGCGTGCACTTGGCGGATGAGGAAGTGGGCGGCGTCTTCGTCGAGGGGCTTGATGGAGGGCTGACCCTCGGGCATGGGCGGAATTTCGTACGGCGCGTGCGCCTGGGATTTCACCTGTGGGGCTGGGGTCACGCCGGGAGTCTGCTCCACGAACAGGCTTTGTCCCCATGCGCCAAGCCACTCGAATTTGCCGTCGAGCGCGGACGTCAGGCGGGTCTCCTCTTGCGTGCGAATCAGCGGAAAGACCGCGCCTCTGGCCACGGGAATATTGGCGTGTCCGGTCAGCTCCAACATGCGCAGGGTGTGCAGAGTCTCCTCGTCGCGCCATTGATCGCCGGTGACGATGGTGATGCCCAGGACCTCGACATTAGGAGCCTGAAGCAGAGCCAGCATGGACATCTGATCTGTGCCGCCGGGGCCAGCGCCGTCCTGGTCGATGAGCACCAGGCGCTTTTGCGCGGGACACAAGGTTGCGGTGAGAGCGAGAAGAAGCAGAAGGGTCTTCGTTTTCATGGATAGCTATTGTGGCATACCGGCGAGGCTGCGCCAAGCTGGTCATCAGGGCACAGCAGTTTCGACTAAAAAGTGTGAGTTCAAAAAACGCATCTGCGCTAGCGCCGCGGGCGGCCACGATCTCCAAAGCTTCGACTGCGGTCTCCAGAGCTTCGTCCGCGATCGCCAGAACTTCGCCCTCGATCACCGAAGCCGCGCGGCCTGACGGGCGGAGCAACGGGCAGATCGGTTTTGCCCGCAGGATAAACCGCAAGAAAGCGGTCCTGGCCTTCGCCGTTGCTGGCTGTCTCCACGCCCTCGATTCCGCGGAATGCCATGTGTAGAAGGCGGCGCTCGCGGCTGTTCATGGGCGGAAATGCATAAGGGATACCCGACCGGAGCACCTTTTCCGCGGCGGTCTCGGCGGTCATGCGCAGCTCCTGAGCGCGCAGAGCCTTGAAGTTGGCGGCGTCAAAGCTTATTAGATAGCCTTCATGCTGGTCGACGCGCAGGATCTGCGCAGCGAGGGTTTCGAGAGCCAACAGCAGCTCGCCGTTGTGCTGAGTGACCAGCGCCACGTCGGGTCCGCCCAGCTCGACGCACAGGGCGGGAGCCTGTCCTTCGGGGTCGGGCGTGCCGTCGCCGGCACTGATGCGGTACTTGAGGCGCATGCCGCCCAGCTTATTGAGGGTGGCGAGGAATCCGGCGACTTTTTGAGCGGCCTGCTGCAGGTCATCGATAGGCATAACAATCCAGTATCGCAGAGCCGGGCCGGGGACGGGCGGGGAAATCGCATTGAAGCGGGCAGGAGTGCGTGGGCCAGGGGTTTAATGCCTCGCTCTGCCGACGGTTTGCTTGGTGCGCACGACTGGAGTGATACCTTGAGCCTGTATGTCTCGGATTTCGGGCAAGACCATTTTAGGGAGCATTTCAATAGCCAGAATGCGCAGATTCATCCAACTGCTTCTGCTGCTTGCGCCGCTCGCGGGCGCTGCGACGGCACATGCACAAGGCGGACCTCCCTTTATTACCGACGACCCCGGAACGCCGGGCAACCGGCACTGGGAGATCAATTTTGGATGGATTGCGGACCACAACCCCGGATCGGCCTATTACCAGTTGCCCGACATCGACATGAACTACGGGTGGGGCGACCGGATTCAGCTCAAGTACGAATTGCCCCTGGCCGCGGCGACGGACCAAAACAACACTACGCGAGCCGGGCTTGGCGAGTCGCTCGTGGGTGTGAAGTGGCGCTACTTCGAGCATCACGCCTCGGGCGAGTCGAAGTCCGACGAGAACATGACCTTCTCGCTGGGCACTTATCCACAGGCGTCGATTAACAACCCCACCAGCGCTGTGCGCCGGGGAATTGTCGAGAACGGGCCGCAGTATTATCTGCCGGTGGAGTTCACGGCCAAGCTCGGGCCCCTCGACTTTAACGGTGAGGTGGGCCGATGGTTCGGCAACAAGCTGACGCCCAGTCGCTGGGGGCGCGGACTGATTGCCGGCCACGAGTTCAACGAGCGGACGGAACTCTACACCGAGATTTACGACCTGCAGGACGCCAACCGCATTGGCACTGTGCCCAAGCAGCGCGAGTTGACGCTGGATGTGGGTGGCCGGCAAACGCTGGATCGCAGCGGACATCTGCGCTTGCTGTTCATGGGCGGGCGCGGCATACAGGCGGTGACGCGGCAGAATAGCGAGCCGAACTGGATTGCCTATGTGGGCATACAAATATTATTGGGGCCGAAAGAGCCCTCGAAGGGCGGCGCGCGATAGGAGGCGGCTGGGAGTACAGATTCAGGGCGGTTCTGCGAGAGACTTCGCGGGTTAGCTTCCGCTGTAACCCACAAACCACCCTGAACAGGCTTTTACCAATTATTGGACCAGTCGCAGAGCTGTTCTTAGTGCTTGCCCTTGCCCCCGGCTACGTGGCCGTGCCCATCACGAACTTCATTTCCCTTGAAGTGGGAAACCTTATCGACACGATTCGCCGGTGCGGGTTTCTCACCACGTTGTGGCTTTGGGCCAGCGTAGCCGTGATCAGGATGGAAACGGTTATTTACGTGGCCCCGGAAGTTTTCAGGACCGTGAAACCACGGGCCGGTGCCGATGAAGATACCGCCCGAAAACCATTCCGAGCCGTAGTAGCCGTAGGGAGCACAGTCATACGGAGCGACGTCATAGTAGCCGTAGGGGCAATCGGGCGCAACTCCAATCTCCACAGCAACCTGAGCCGTTGCCTTCGGAGCGGTTACCAGCATGAAGCATCCGGCGACGGCCGCCAGCACGACAAGCTTGAATCCAGTCATAAATCCTCCTCACAATTGCGGGGCCTTCATCAAGCGCCCCGGCTATTCAACGTAGCGACTTGGATCATCATCGTCTGTACAAAATGGACCATCTGTAACGCGCGCAATATCGGGGCAGCTCATAGGCAGGATTCATCTGCACGCTTTCAGGATTGCTGAAGATCTTGAAGCTGTTCCGCGAATGTTGCGCACTCCTGCCTCGCCGCACCGAACCCTGGTGGTGTATCTTGCAATTCGTATGGACTACACCGCGAGCAACGCCCCGCGTCCCGCGCCCGAGGCTGAGGAAGTTTACCGGCGCTGGATTCAGTTTCTCGATGAAGAGTTCACGCGCCACCAGGCTCCGGAGCGGCGCGCGGAGATTGTGCGCGACCAGCTTTACCAGCTCTACCTGGGCCGCCCGCACGGCACCAAGCTCAACCTGACGCTCACGTCCGAGTTGCCGGGCAATGTGCTGTCGCTCTCCCTGGACCCTGAGAATGTGACTCTGGAGGCGGAACACTTTGGCGACGCGGACCCGGAACAGTTTGCCAAGCGCAAGCCGCTGCTATGGTTCTGGAAGATGTTTGATCGCTCGCCCATCGGAATCAACCACTGGTTGGGGCTGCGTTTCCGCTCGATGCTGGGCCGCCATCTTTTCGCGCGCATCGGCGCGGGGGTCAAAATTGATCACGGTGTGGAGCTGACCTTTGGCTACAACCTGACCATCGAAGAAGGCGCCACGATCCGGCACGATGCCCTGCTGAACGACCGCGGCGGCATCACCATCGGCAAGGGCGCGATCATCGGCTCGTTTGCCCGCATCTATTCGCACAGCCATGCAGCACACAATTATGGCGAGGTGATGCTGGTGCCTACCGTCATCGGCCCCGGGGCCAGAATCGCGAGCCACACCATTGTGCTGGCCGGCCAGCACGTTGCCGCCGGTGAGCTGGTGGGCAGCTTCCCGGCGGAACGAGGCTGATTGAACAGGGAATAGGGAATAGAACCCTGGACCAGTTGGCGGTGCCTCTGCTATTGCGCCGGAGCGGTTCCTCAGTGCACCACAAACCGTTCCAAATAATTGTGCAATAGCTGGCGATGCTGATTACGATAGGTGTCGTAATCCTTCGCGATGCCGTTGTCGGCGCCGCTGATCAGAATCCAGCAATCCAACATTCCGGCGTTTTTCAACTCAACCAGGTTGCGCAGGCTCTCGTCCAGATTCTCTGGCTTGATCCTTTTGCCTTTCATGGTCTCGGCCACAGCACTCAACGCAACGTCTTCTTCCATCAACGAATGCCGGTACTCCTTCTCGTCTGGGAAGTTCTTCTTGAACTCATCGCCCCGATAGCCGGCGCGAATCAGCGAGTACATCATCCACGCGGAAGCTCCCGGATGCTGCTTGTCATCTGTCGCCTGGGCGTCAAGGGTTATGTTGATGTTGCCCGGCTTCTTCGCGTCCACCAGGGGAGCAGCCGGTCGGTCTATCTTCGGCGCGAGAATCGTCGCCTTCTCAATATCCGCCCATTGTCGCAGACCCTGCCATGCGAATTTGCTATATGGCTCAGCCACGATGGCGTCGATAAACTTTTCCTTGGCAAGGGCAGGATCGCCGCCCAGCTTGAGAATCGCATCGCCCCAATAGCGATACGCCGTCTCGCGGTTCGGATCAATCTCAATTGCCCGCACAAACCACGGGGCCGCGGTAGCCAGGTCCTGCTGCACGTAGGCTGTGTCACCGGCATAGAGCGGGGCTTCGTAGAGATGCGGGTCGGCCTCGGCGGCGGCTGTGTACTTGGCCATAGCCGTAGGGAAGTCTCCCGCCGTGTAGGCTTTCTCGGCCTCGGCCAGCAGAGCTTTGCCAGGGCTGACGATGCCGGAATAGAGCGGCTGGTCAGGATCGAGATTGGCCATCTGGCGTATAAACTCGGCCTTGTCGCCCAACTCGATGGCGCGTTTGGCAGCCTCCCGCTGCCGGATTCGCACCGCCTTTATCTCTGCGGGGTCGGTCAATTGGACGGCCTCAGCGCCGAGGCAATCAGCCAGTCGCTCGGCGTAAAGCTGCTCGTTGGGATACGCCTTGGCCAAATCCTCATAGAGCGGCAAGGCATCAGGCCGCTTGCCAGCCTTGAAAAGATCATTCGCCCTGGCTGCTTCATCGTTCTGGGCAAAGCCGGCTACCGCCAGGCTCAGAACTACCAGGCTAAGACTCACTCCTGCCGTCCATCTTCGCATGGTCGATCCCCTTTCTTGCGGTAGCACCTACCCCTTGACTCGTTAGACCGCGCCCGCCCGCGCTATCTTCCCGCGCCGTGGCGAGAACCTGCACGCCCCTCCATGCTAACCTGAGTTCTCAGTTTGTGGAGAGTTCGTTTGCAACAGCCCGACCTAATCAAAGCGGTATTCGAGTTCGTTCTGCTTATCTTTTCGCTCAGCGTGCATGAGTGCGCCCACGCCTGGACGGCCTCGCGGCTGGGCGATCAGACCGCCCGCATGTTGGGGCGCGTAACGCTCAACCCCATGGTTCACGTAGACCCCATCGGCACGTTGCTGTTCCCAGCGCTGATGATCTTCGGGCCACTTTTTGGATTCAGCATGTTTGGCGGGATGCTGGTGGGTTGGGCCAAGCCCACCCCGGTGAATACGCGCAACTTGCACAAGATCGTCCGCGACGACAACCTCGTTACCCTGGCCGGCCCCGCGTCGAACCTGCTCATTGTGCTGGTTGCCGTTGCAGTAATGATGGTGACGGCCATCGTGATTCCCAACGGACGACAGGTTGTTCTCGGCTCCTTCATTGCCACGCTCAGCCCGATGGCGGACTTCACTCCGCACCCGCTGGTGCTGCTCTGCACGCTGGCGATTTTGATCAATCTGTCGCTCTGCATCTTCAACCTGCTACCGATACCGCCGCTCGACGGCAGCCGGCTGATGCGCAATATGCTGCCGTATAACGCCGTGCAGGCCTACGACCGGATCCCTCTCTGGGTGAGCTATTTGTTGATGATCTTTGTAGGCGGAACGATTATCAGGGCTTTCGTCGTCCCCGCAATCGGAATGGTGGTCTGGGGATTGATGCACGTATAGACCGCGCAGGTTTCCAATTGACTCTGCAATTGACCGCTACAATGGAATGAGCCGTTTTCTCGGATTTCTCGGGAGGCGGCGACATTCTCCTGGCATCACCCCAAAATCGGAATCTGGATCGATCAATAAAATGGCAGAAATCGCAACATCCTCTTCCCGTCCGCGCGTTTTGAGCGGCATGCGCCCCACCGGCAAGCTGCACCTGGGCAACTACATGGGCGCGCTGGCCAACTGGGTCAAGCTCCAAGACTCTGCCCAGTATGAGTCGTACTTCTTCATCGCCGATCTGCATGCGCTGACGACCGACTACGCCGACACGTCGGGCATCGCGCCCAATACGCTGGAAGTGGCGCTGGATTTTCTGGCCGCCGGACTTGACCCGAAGAAATGCACCATCTTCGTGCAGAGCCGGGTTAAGCAGCACTATGAATTGCCGCTGCTGCTGGGGATGATTACGCCGCTGGGCTGGCTGGAGCGTGTGCCAAGCTACAAAGAGATGCAGGAAAACCTCGCCAACAAGGACCTGACCAACTATGGGTTCCTGGGCTATCCGGTGCTGATGGCGTCTGACATTTTGCTTTACCAGGCTGACTTTGTGCCTGTGGGGCAGGACCAGCAGGCGCACGTGGAATTGACACGCGAAATAGCGCGGCGGTTCAACCAGTTCTACAAGCTGGGTGACCGGGAAGTTCTTCCCGAGCCGAAGGTGCTGCTGACGCCTTCGCCGAAGCTGCCGGGCACCGATGGCCGCAAGATGTCGAAGAGCTACGGGAACACCATTCAACTGACTGACTCGGAGCCGGTGGTGCGCCAGAAGCTGAAGACCATGGTGACCGATCCGGCGCGCGTTCGCCGCACCGACGCGGGCGACCCGGACAAGTGCCCGGTGGGCGACCTGCACAAGGTCTTCTCCACGCCTGAGACAATGGCGAAGGTGTATGACGGCTGCCGCTCGGCGGGAATCGGCTGCATCGAATGCAAAGGCTGGGCGGCCGACGGACTGGTGAAGGTTTTGCAGCCGATTCAGGAGCGTCGAGCCAGTTTTTCCGCGACACAGGTGAAGGAAATCCTTGATGATGGTTCCCGTCGGGCCAGCGCCCGTGCCGAAGAGACGATGCGGCAGGTGCGCGCGGCCATGCAGATGACCCTGACCAGCGACACAGGTCAGTAGGCAATTGATGCAAGTGCTTGAAAAGACAATTCCGTGGTGGCGCAAGGCGCTCAATTTTGCGCTGGGAGGCATTCGCTCCGGATTTGGCCTTTTCCAGCGGCCAGCAAGGTTAGAGACGGTTGCCGTGCCGATGTTTTCAGGCGGCTACAAAGAAAAGCCGGAAGAAGAGAGAACTTTGACTAAGGCGTTCCCCAAAATCGAAATGGACGCGCCGGCGACTCCGGCAGAGGCTGGGGCGAACCTCGGCCCGATTGACGCGCCCAAACATGAGCCTGAAAGGGTTAAGGGAGAAGCCGGAGGGACAAGAGGAGTTTCCGAAGACACCCCCTCCGGTGCTAAAGCCCAAGTCGATTCTGTTGGTGTTACGCGAGGGTTGCCCCCCCCGCCTCCCTCCGAGACGAGTTTTTCCGCTGCCAGCGAGCCTGAGGACGCCGTTGAAGCCGAGACAACCCGCGAGGTACTGGTCGAACCTGAGCCGGAAACAGCCCTGCTCCCGGCAACAGAGTCTAATGTTGTGACCGAGGCCGAGCCAGCTACAATCCCTGCCGTCGAGGTTTTGAATGAGCCCGCGCCGGTGCCGGTTGAGGAGGTAGAGTCCGAAGAGGACGTCGAACCCGTGGACGAGCCGGAGACGGAGAAGTCTATAAATGCCGAGGTTGTGACCGAGACTGTTCCTGAACCGGTTGAGGAGGCAGAGCATGCGGAAGAGGCTATGCTGGGGCTGCTCCAAGAAGCCGAGCCTGTCGTCGAGCCGGAAACGAATGACAACCAGGAAACGGTGGATGGGAACCCCTCCGAGCCATTCAAAGAGCCTGACAGTGTGGCCGAAACCGAGCTGAAAGCTGCCGCCGAGCCTGAGACGAGCACCGCGCCCGCCCCTGTTTCCACCATCGAACAGGCTGCTCCCGCGGCCGAGCCAGAGCTCGACCCGGTTTCTGAGCCGATTTCAGCGCCTGAGCCGGCCGTAGAGGTCAGTCCAGAGAAGGAAACTGCTCACATTCCTATGTCGCAAATTGCCACCGAGCCAGAGCGCGCCCCTGAGCCAATCGTCGAGCAGATCCCAGCCGCCGATGAAGCGCTACCGCTGGTGCTCACCGCCGAGTCTGACGCCAAGGAAAAGGCCGACGCGAAGGCGGATGAGAAGGCTGCAGCCAAACTTATGGCACAGCAGAAAAAACGGGACGAAAGCTCCGAGCAATCCCCTTTCTCTGTTTTTGTGGGCCAGGTTTACGATGGGCCGCTTGATCTGCTGTTGGACCTTATCCGCAAGCAGGACATCGACATCTACGACATTCCCATCGCGCGGATCACGGCGCAATTTCTGGCCTATGTGAACCAGCTGAAAGCCGGCGACGTGGACGTGGCCGGCGAATTTATCTACACGGCTTCGTTGCTGATCCACATCAAGAGCAAGATGCTGCTGCCGCGTGCCCCCTCCGGTCCTGAAGACGTGGCGGAAGATCCGCGCCGTGAGCTGGTAGAGCGGCTGCTGGAGCATGAGCGCTTTAAGAACGCCGCCCAAATGCTGCAACAGAAGCAGATGCTAGAGGCCGCCACGTGGTCCAATCCCGGCGTGCGCGAGTTCAAAGGCGATGAGGGCGCCGAGCCTGAGATTGCCGCCGATACCGTGGATCTGGTGCGAATTTTCAGGGATATTTTGGAGCGCGCCCGCAACCGGCCCGTCCTCGACGTCGAGGAGGACTCCGTGACCGTGGGCCAGATGATTCAGTTTCTAGCTCGCCGGCTCACCATGGAAGACAAGCCGGTGGCTCTGCGCCGCCTGTTAAGCCACACGCGCAGCGAGCGGGCGCTGATTGCCATGTTTCTGGCGTTGCTGGAGATGGTCCGCTTGCAGGCGATTTTGCTTCGCCAGGACCGCCAATTCAGCGAGATCTTCATCAAGAAGCACACCGGCTTCGACACCGTGATGAACGAAGGTCTGGGCAACGCGCGCGACGACTGGCGGTAGAACCGAGTGCAGTTCGGCTCATTGATGGATTAAAATTTTCGCCGCTATGCGAGACGGCACGAATGCGGCAGCCGGTGATGGGACCGGGACGAGTTCAAGTCGAATAAAAAGCGAAAATCGATCAAGATCGCCGCAGCCAGATTTGGGTTGAACTCCAAGAAAAGGCCAAGGATGACCCCGAGTTGGCGGAGCAGTTGGACGCTGCGAGGAACGTGGTTGCAACGAACAGCGAGGTACTCAACTGGCTCGCGGATTGCTGACATAACGGCTCCGCAATTTCCACCATTTCCGCTCCATCTCCAAGCCGAGCCATGCCCCTCACCGTGTAAAATTGTTTCAGACAGGTAAATTCCCTCACCTGGCAACGCAAACAATCGTGCGAAACTGCGGTTGTTGGGGTTTTATGGACGCCAATTTATCCGGCTCTGCAGTCTTCCGCCACAATCCATCTCCTTTGTATTTGCTTTTTAGTGCTCTTCAGTTACGACCATGGAGGGCCATGCCCGTCGGGAATTTCTGCCGCCGCGTTGGTAAATTCTGATGGCTCAAGTGGCTGCCGTAACGGAAGTTCTCCCGTCAAAGGGATCGCTGCTTGATCACAAATTGAGCGTGCGGCCCAGCCGTGCGGGCATTGCCGTGTTTTTGGCGGCGCTCGCCGGCGGGCTGTGCTACATCGCATTTCACGTCGCCAAAGATATGGAGACGGTTACCGTAGCCAGCATTTGGCCGTATATGCTTCTGGCCCTGGCTCTGCTGATTGCGCTCGGCTTCGAGTTCGTCAACGGCTTTCACGATACAGCCAACGCCGTGGCCACGGTTATTTATACCCACTCGTTGGAACCCAATATTGCGGTGGTTCTGTCGGGCCTCTTCAATCTGGCGGGAGTGCTGGCTTCTACGGGAACGGTGGCCTTCGCGGTTCTCACGCTTCTGCCGGTAGATCTGATTCTTCAGGTCAGCTCGGGAGCCGGCTTCGCCATGGTTTTTGCGCTGCTGGTTGCCGCCATTCTGTGGAACCTGGGCACATGGTGGCTGGGGCTGCCGGCATCGAGCTCACACACCATGGTCGGCTCAATTATTGGCGTGGGCATCGCCAACCAGTTGCTCCGCGTACACACCGGCACTTCGGGCGTGGATTGGGAGCAGGCCATCAAGGTTCTCAAGGCGCTGCTGATTTCGCCGCTTGTTGGTTTCTTCTGTGCCGGAATTCTGTTGCTTATCTTTAAAGGTTTGACAGATACGGATCGCGCCAGAAACCTGGCCCTCCTCTATAGAGCGAATTATCTGAAGCCCATCTCGGCGCTGTTCGCTGTAGCGCGGGCGGGCATTATCCTGACGATCCTGTTGAACTTGTTTGCGTGGCTTTCAGGCGCATTCTTTCCCACGATGTGGCTCTTTGTTCGCGGCATCGAGACATGGAAACATTCTCTTGGGCTGGTCCTGATTGTGCTCGCGACAGGCATAGTTGCCCACATAGCGCTGGCGCTATTTTCCCAATTCGTTCTGGATAATGGCCGCGTTCTCTTTGAAGCTCCCAAGGGCGAGAAGCCACCACCGTGGCCCATTCGCGCGCTGATGGTGCTCACGTGCAGCGGCGTCAGCTTTTTCCATGGATCGAATGACGGACAGAAGGGCATGGGCCTGATCATGCTCATTCTCATCGGCACCGTCCCTACTGTTTATGCGCTTAACCACGCCGTCACCGCTGACGGCATGCGGGATTTCATCTTCGCCTCCGAGCAGGCTGTAAGCGTGCTGGACCGGCACGCTGACCGAAGCGTTGTTCTCCACACAGAAGCTCGCGCTGAGGTCACCGACTACATCCGCACGCAGCAGCTTCGGCCGGAGACGATTCTGGCGCTTCGAGAACTGGTGACGGATGTGAACCGCGAAGTGAGCGTCTACAAAACATTCAAAGCTGTTCCGGCGCAAGACCAGACCAACATCCGCAACGATATGTACCTGGCCAGCGAAGCTATTCGACTGATGGCTAAGAACCACAATCCGTCCTTTACCGCACAAGAGAGCGCCGCGCTCGCGAATTACAAGAGCAAGGTGGACAAGGCCATCAAGTTTATCCCCGACTGGGTCAAGGTCGCCGTGGCTCTGGCTCTTGGGCTGGGCACGATGGTCGGCTGGCGTCGCGTGGTGGTGACGGTAGGCGAAAAGATCGGCAAGGAACACCTGACTTATGCGCAGGGCGCGGTCGCTGGGCTGGTGACCATGGGCACGATTTTTGCCGCCGACAACTTCGGCCTGCCGGTTTCAACAACGCACATTCTCAGTTCCGGCGTGGCCGGCACCATGGCTGCTAACGGCAGCGGCCTGCACTTATCGACGATTCGCAACATCGCCGCGGTTTGGGTGTTCACGCTGCCGGCCGCTGCGCTGCTCGCCGGCTTACTCTTTTGGCTCTTCCGCGCAATCTCCTAGAGCGCGCAAACTGCCTACTTCTTCTTAACCTTCATCAATTCGACAGCTTTCTCGGCGATATGTTCGGCGCTGACTTCCAGCTCCTTGATCAACTCCCAGGGCGCGCCCGAATCGCCGAAGCGATCCTTTACGCCGATGGCTCCAGTGATCAGCGGCTTGACGTAGAGCTGTTTGCTTTCAGTGAGGATGCCGCTGACGCGCCATGCCAAAGCGCCGATCTGATGCTCTTCTGCGGTGACCACGACGCCGGTTTCGAAAGCAGCGCGAATGATGGCTTTTTTGTCGATGGGCTTGAGCGTGTGCAGGTTGAGAACGCGCGTCTCGTAGCCGTAGTCGCTCTTCAGGATGCGGGCGGCGCGCATGGCCTCGGGAACCATCGGTCCACAGGCGATGATGCTCAGATCCTCCGACTCATTCTTGTAATCGTCAGCCAGAGAGGTCTCGAAGGCGTCGATGAAGTCAGCGGTCTCCTTGCGCAGACGAATCACGTTTGCCTTGCCAAAGACAAAGGGCGTCTTTTCATCCGTGACAATGGGCGTGGCTTCGCGCGCGAGGCGGAGATATTTGGGGCCAACATGCTTCAGTAGTAAATGTGTCGTTGCCTTGCGCGCTTCGACGATATCGCAGGGCACTACGACGGTCATGTTGGGCAGGCCCATCATGGCGAAGAGATCTTCCAGGGCCTGATGAGTGGCGCCGTCTGGTCCCACTGAAACGCCCGCGTGCGCGCCGGCAATCAGCACGTTGAAATTTCCATAGCAAACGGAAACGCGAATCTGGTCCAGGTTACGCGCCGCGGAAAACGTGGCGTAGGAGCCGATCACCGGCAGCTTGCCTTCCCTGGCAAATCCAACGGCCGCGGCGGTGGCCGACTGCTCGGCGATTCCGAGGCTCATCCACCGCTTCTTGCGCTCAGGCTTGCCGGCGTAGAAATCACTGATAGTGATAGAGCCTGAGATGTCCAGTCCGAGGCAAACGATGCGTTCATCATCGCCGTTTTCCGCCAGCGACTGGCCGAATCCTTTGCGGGTGGGCTCCATCTTGACGTGCATGGCGTCGCCTGAGTTCCACCAGAAGTCGCGGGAGAATTTAGGCATTTTGGCTTCCAGCTCAAGGTCGATATCCGCTTGATAACTTTTTGCCTTGTTGAGCAACATCTCGACCGGAATGCGCTCGGTCAACCCCAGTTCCTTCAGCGACGCGTCCAGTTCCTCGAGATTCGGCGTCCTGCCGTGCCAGCCTGCAACGTTTTCCATAAAGCTGACGCCCTTGCCCTTGACTGTGTCGGCAAGGATGACCACTGGCCTTCCCACCACCGCGCGGGCCTTCGTGAAGGTCTCGACCAGTTGACCCATGTCGTGACCGTCAACGTGCATCACCTCCCAGCCAAAGGCGGCGTACTTCTCGTCCAGCGGCTGGACTTCCATCACGTCCTTTACCCAGCCGTCAATTTGCAGGCGGTTGGTGTCAATGACAGCGATGAGGTTGTCTAGATGGAAGTGTCCAGCTTCCATGGCGGCTTCCCAAACCTGACCCTCCTGCTGTTCGCCGTCGCCCATGAGACAGAAGATCTTGTGCTTTTTCTCGTCGAGCCTTGCGGACAGAGCCATGCCTACGGCGACGCTCAAGCCCTGGCCGAGCGAACCAGAAGAGACCTCGACGCCGGGCAATTTGGTCCAATGCGGGTGCCCCTGAAAGCGCGAGTGGAGCTTGCGCAGCGTGACCACGTCGTTGATATCGCAAAAGCCGGCGAAACCTAAGCCGACATAGAGAGCTGGAGCCTTGTGGCCTGCAGACCAGATGATGCGGTCGCGGTCAGCCCAGTTGGGATTTTTGGGATCGTGCTGGGCAACATGGAGGTAAAGCGCGGCGGTAATGTCCATGATGGAGAGCGTGCCGCCGGAGTGCCCCGAACCGGCCGCGCAGAGCGTCACCAGATCATAGCCGCGCATCATGTTGGCGGCGTCCTTGAGCTGTTCAATTGAATAATCGCGGATTACTTTTCCTGTGGCTGAATCCTTGAGGGCCATAGCTTGCTCCTATGCGCGGAAATCATGTACGCGCGATGCGATCCAAAAGTTGAGAACAACTGACCAGAAGAATCCCACCCAGAATCACCCCAACGATGAAGGCCGGTCGTCGGGGTGATTCAGGGTGGGGCGCTTTGGGAGAGAGTTAAAGATTCTGCCTTGTCCACTTGTCGATGCGTTCGAGGGCCAGTTGCAGATTTTCCAGCGAATTGGCCACACTGAAGCGCAGGTAGCCTTCGCCAAATTGGCCAAAGGACGTGCCCGAAAGCCCCGCTACTCCCGCTTGCTCCAGCAGCGCATCGGCCAGAGGTTTGGACTTCCATCCTGTCTTCGTAATATTCGCGAAGACGTAAAAGGCGCCCTTGGGTTGGCGGCAACTGAAGCCTTTGATCTTGTTCAAGCCGGCAACGAAAGCTTCACTGCGGCGCTTGAATTCGGCGCACATGTGCTCGACCGCGCTTTGATCTCCGGTAAGCGCCTCGATGCCAGCCACCTGGGTAAAGCTGGCAGTGCAGGAGTTGGAGTTGGTCATCAGGCGGGTGATATGCGTGGCGAGATCCGGGCGCATGACGCCGTAGCCCATACGCCAACCTGTCATGGCGTAGGTCTTGGAGAAGCCATCGAGAATGATGGTGCGCTCCTGCATCCCGGGCACGGCCGCGATGGAGAAGTGCTCGCCTTCAAAGAGCAGGCGGCTGTATATTTCATCCGAAAGCACAAGGATATTGTGGTCGCCGATGATTTTGGCTACCTGCTCGATGTCTTTGCGCGGCATGACGCCGCCGGTGGGATTCTGCGGAGAATTGAGAATGATGAGCTTGGTGCGATCGGTGATCAGCGCGGGCAACTCGTTTACATCCAGCGTAAAATCGCGCTCCTCGCGCAGTTGGATGGGTACGGCCTTGCCTCCCATGTAATTGATCATCGACTCGTAGATCGGGAAACCTGGATTGGGATAGATGACCTCATCGCCTTCATCGATCATCGCCATGATGGCGTAAAACATGATGGGCTTTCCGCCCGGGACGACCACCACTTCATCGGGCGTGACCGTGATGCCGCGCGTGCGGCTGATGTAGCGGGCGATGGCCTGGCGCAGAGCAGGCAGGCCGGCGGAGGGACCATAGTGGGTCCAACCCTTGTGCAGCGCATCCACGGCCGCTTCCACCACGTTGGATGGCGTATCGAAATCTGGTTCTCCGATTTCCAGGTGAATGATGCTCTTGCCCTGGGCTTCGAGCGCCTTGGCCTTGTTCAGAACTTCAAAAGCAGTTTCGGTGCCCAGCCGCGCCATGCGACCGGCGAGACGCAATTCGTATTGAATAGATGTTGGCATAATGATTGACGCTCCTGTAAGCCGGTGTGGCCGGCAAAATCGCGTCCATGTGGATCAAGCGGTATTCCAGATGGCCGAGTTGTGAAGCTAGATTTCGCTATAGTGGAATCTACTTGAGGCGCACAACAGATAGGAATACGATTTATGTGATACTTGAGTGTATCTTCCGAATTCTATTAGGTCACAGATGCCAGAAACCTTAGAAATTACCAAGCTCCTCGACCCGATCGGATGGCACATTCTGGCCGAACTCCAGGAGGATGCGCGAATCCACTTTTCTGAGCTGGGCCGACGGGTTGGCCTCTCGACGCCGGCCGTCATCGAGCGTGTCCACCGCATGGAAGAAGCGGGACTCATTACCGGGTACCGTGTTGAGATAGACCGCCAGAAAGTTGGACTGCCGGTCAGCGCCTTTATTCGCGTCCGCGTCATCGGCGACGCTATTTCTCGCGTTATTGCCGTTGCCCGCGAGATGCCGGAAGTCTATGAATGTCACCACATCGCCGGAGAGGACACGTTCCTGCTCAAAGTCTGCGTGCCCACCTCCGAGGCTTTGGAGAATACCATCAAACAGCTCATGCCCTACGTCACGACCACCACAATGCTGGTCTTATCCTCGCCGATTACCCGGCGGACTATCGAGCCATTGGAGTAAGCTGCATTGCCCCCGCTTTGATTCTGTTCATCTTGCTCCGGTTGCGCAGGGAGCTTGAAGCCACGTAGTGTTGACGCATGCCTGAAGTTACCGCACCAACCGATCTGACGAATCTCGACCTTGAATCCATGGCCGCCGATGTGGTGGCGCAGGCCATGAAAGCAGGCGCAAGCGACGCCGAGGCCGCGGCGCGCGAGGGCGACGAATTCAGCGTAAACGTGCGCATGGGCCAGGTGGAGACGCTGAAGGAGTCCGGCTCGCGCGGGCTCGGTGTGCGAGTCTTTCTTGGCAAGCGCTCGGCCTCGACCTCGACCAGCGACCTGACCGCGGAAGGGATTCGCCAACTGGTGGACGGCGCGATGGCGCTGGTCAAAGTGACGGAAGAGGACGCGTTTAGCGGGCTGCCGGAGACGGCGGAGTTCGGCGCTCTCTCAAGCGATCTCCATCTCTACGACGAAGACGTTTACTCGCTGCCGGGCCCCGAGAGGATTGAGTGGGCGCGGCGGGCGGAAGCGGCTGCGCTTGAGGCCGATGCGCGCATCACCAACTCCGATGGCGGCAGCTTTGACGCGGCCACCGGGCGCAAGGCGCTGGCCAATTCGCGCGGTTTTGTTGGCGGCTACCGTTCGAGCTATGCGGGGGTTTCGGCGGCGCCGCTGGCTCAGGATGCGAACGGCGCCATGCAGCGCGATGGCTGGTGGTCAAGCGCGCGGCGGTTGGCGGATTTGGATTCGCCTGAGGCGATTGGCAAGGAGGCGGCGCGGCGCGCGCTTCGCCGGTTGGGGGCGCGCCGGGTTCCCACACAGCGGGTTCCGATTGTCTTTGCGCCGGAGGTGGCGCGTTCGCTCATCGGGTCAATCTTTGAGGCGGCTTCGGGCGACTCGATCTGGCGCGGGGCGTCGTTTCTGGCCGGAAAACTGGGCGAGCAGATTGCCGCGCCGTGCCTGACGATCATCGACGACAATACGATGTTGCTGCCGACGGGTATGGGCGGCTTCGGAACTTCGCCGTTTGACGGTGAAGGGCTGCCCTCGCGCCGCACAGTGGTGGTAGAGGCAGGCGTGCTGCGCAATTACCTGCTCAACACTTACACGGCGCGAAAGCTGGGCATGGAATCCACGCACAACGCTTCGCGGGGATTGGCCGGTGCGCCGGGAATCGGCTGCGGCAACCTTTATCTGGAGCCGGGAACGCTGACGGCGGAGCAGATCATCGCCGATGTTCCAGCCGGGCTTTATGTGACGGCCCTGATCGGATTTGGCGTTAACGTGGTCACAGGCGACTACTCACGCGGCGCGACGGGTTTGTGGATCGAGAATGGCGTGCTGACTCATGCCGTGGAAGAGGTGACCATCGCGGGGAATCTGGCCGAGATGCTGCGCAATGTGACCGCAATCGGCAACGATCTGGAGTTTCGCGGCTCAGTGGCCTCGCCTACGCTGCGGATTGATGGAATGACGATTGCTGGAAGCTAGCAAGTTAGCCGCGCTTCGAGCGTGTTAGCGGAGTTTGAGTGGGATGGGGAGTTCGAGGCAGAGTTCCGAGATTGTTATGGAGCGGATCGCGTTCGACCCGGCTGACTCAAAGGCCGCTCTGGCGCAACTGCCGACGAGCGCCGCGGTCTTCGCGCTTTATGGCGCGGAGACTCATGCGGAGCCTTACATCGGCCGCACGCCGAATCTGCGCGGACGGCTCGAACGGTTGTTGCAGCCGTCGGCCAAGCATCCGCGTCGGTTGCAGTTGGCCGGGCGTGTGCGGCAGATTCGCTGGCGGCTGACCGGCTCGGAGTTCGAATCGCTTCTCGTACAGTTTGAACTGCTGGAAAAAGTCCACGGCACGAAGTGCCTGGAACGGATGCACCTGCGGCATCCGGCGTTTATCCGCTTCCTTGGCAGCAACGCCTACCCGCGCATCGTGGTCACACATCGCCCCAGTCAGCGCGAGGCGGATTGGGCATATGGGCCGTTTCAATCGCGCGCTGCGGCCGAGCGCTATGCCGAGGAGGCGCTCAAGCTGTTTTTGCTGCGCCGCTGCACGGAGGATCTCGACCCCAATCCAAACCATCCCGGCTGTGTCTACTCCGAGATGAAGATGTGTCTCGCACCCTGCTACAAGGGCTGCACCGACGAGCGCTATGGGGAGGAGGCTGCGGCAGTGGAGCGGTTTTTGGCCACGCGCGGCGAGAGCAAGCTGGTCACGCTTCGCACCGAGCGCGACGAAGCCTCGGCAGGACTGGAATTCGAGACCGCCGCGGCGCTTCACGCGCAGGTCGCTCGCGTGGAGAGCGTCAGGGCGCTGGCTCCCGAGCTGGTTCGTCCGCTTTCGCAGCTTCGGGCGGTGGTTCTGCAAGCCTCGGCAAGTCCCGGCGAGGTTGCCGTTTTCCTTTATGAGAATGGCCGGCTCAGCGGGCCTGCGGAATTTTCGACCCTGGGCATGAGAATCCAGAACGAGCAGTCCGGCTCGACTTCGCTCTTTGCGCATCCCATGGCGATTGAGGCGATTCCGGAAGAAACAGGCCAGGAAGCTGAGCCGGACGAGAAGATTTCTTCCGGGGCTAAAGCCCCAGCGGATTCTGCTGACCTTATGCGGGGGTTGAAACCCCCGCCTCCCTCCGTTTCAGGTTCTTCCGCAGTTTGTAATACGGCTAGTTTGGAAGTTCAGGCCCCTGAGGCTGAAGTGCCGATGAAACTCGCTCGCGGCACGCTGGAATCTCGCATGGAAGCCGCACTTGCCGCGCTGCTTGAACTGTCCGAGACTCCATCGCCAACCCTCCGCCAAGGTCATCTGGCGTTGCTGAAGCGCTGGTATTACCGCTCCGAGGCAAAGCGTACCGGTGAAATCCTCTTTCCGGATGCCGAAGGCAACTGGCCGGTGAAGGCGCTGCTGCGAGGCGTGGGGCGAGTTGCCGCAAAGATGCTGGGAGCCCGGAGCCACGCAGAGTAATCTGATCGAAGACGCCATCTCATGCCCGCCTCCGAGACCATTCGCTCGATGCTCGCCGCTGGCCGCCATCCTCTCTCGGTAGGCCGCGCTCGAGAGGTGGCCGCGCTCATTCTTGCGCATCCGAAAAAGATGTCCAAGCTAGTCGAGTACCTTTGGGACGAGGATCCAGGCGTGGCCAACCGCGCCGCCGATGCGCTGGAAAGGGCTTCCTGCCGCCAGCCTTCGCTGGCTGCGCCCTGGAAGGATTCCCTGCTTGGCCTACTGGCTGAAACGGAGCAAAACAAACTCCGCTGGAATCTCGCGCTTATCGTCCCCCGGCTTACACTTACAGCCTCTGAATGCCGGAGGGCTGCTTCAATCTTGCGGACCTACCTTGAAGACAAAAGCTCAATCGTCAAGACCTGTGCCATGCAGGGCCTTGCCGAGCTTACCTGTCAGGACTCGTCTTTGCTCCCTGAAGTTCTTGACCTGCTCCGCATCCTCACCCGATCGGGAACCCCGGCCATGCGGGCACGGGGCCGAGTCCTGCTGAGGAAGCTGGAAGCTCCCGATCCAAGCGTGGCTAGATTCCGGAAAACCGCACTAGCCAAGTCACACTGAACGACGCGTGCGGCTGATACACTGACCCTGCAAGGAGAAGCATCCAAAAAATCATGGTTGAGCTGCTGCCATCGATACTTTCGGCGGATTTCGCCCACTTGGCGGACCAGGTTGCCGCGGCCGAGCGAGGCGGCGGCACGGTGATCCATGTTGACGTGATGGACGGCCATTTTGTGCCCAACATTACGATTGGGCCGCCGGTGGTGGCAAGCCTGCGCAAGGTGACAAAGCTGCCGCTCGATTGTCATTTGATGATCGAGAACCCGGACGAGTTTATCCCGGCCTTTGCCGAGGCCGGTGCGAATTGGGTGAGCGTTCACTACGAGGCCTGCCGGCATCTGCACCGCTCGCTGGAGCTGATTGCCGGCCATGGCATGAAGCCGGGGGTGGTGGTGAATCCGGCTACCGGCGTTGAACTGCTTCACGAGATTTTGCCCATGGTTCACCACGTGCTGGTGATGAGCGTGAATCCGGGGTTTGGCGGGCAGAGATTCATTGAATTCTCGCTGGACAAGATCCGGCGGCTGGCCCAGTTGCGCCAGGAACTGGGGCTGGCATTTAGAATTGAAGTGGACGGCGGCGTGGCTCACGACACGGTGGCCCGCATCGTCCAAGCAGGAGCGGACCTTCTGGTAGCCGGCAACGCCGTTTTCGGCGCTGGGCAACCGGAGGCCGATGCACGCGCACTGCTGGCTGCGGCCCGTAAGGCTGCGGGCGAATAGCCGGGCAAGATTCTGAGATTATTGGGGATTTGGCTTGCGGCCTGTCGACAATCCGCGGCCGCAATGAGGTGGTATGAACCGGTTGACAACGAAGTTTGCCGCGGTGGTTCTGGCGGTTCTGGTGCTGGGCACGGTTTCGGTCCAAGCCAAGGAAAAGAAGCCCAAACACAAGAAGCACGAGGATCTCAGCGTTAACCCGCTGGCCGGCGTGAATTCCAAGCAGCCCGACAAGGAACTCTTCGACAAGGCGATGATCGCCATGAAGAAGGGCCGCTTCGATGTGGCGCGGCTTGACCTGCAGACCATGCTGAACACCTACCCCGACTCCGAATACCGGATGCGCGCCAAGCTGGCGGTGGGCGACAGTTGGTTCAAGGAAGGCGGCACCGCGGCCCTGACCCAGGCCGAGGCCGAGTACAAGGATTTCATCACCTTCTTCCCCAATGCTCCGGAAGCCGCCGAAGCGCAGATGAAGGTTGCCGACATCTATTACCAGCAGATGGAGAAGCCGGACCGCGACTATACCAACGCGCAGCGCGCCGAGCAGGAATACCGGGCGATGATCAATATGTTCCCTGATTCGACGCTGGTGCCCCGCGCCAAACAGAAACTGCGCGACGTGCAGGAGGTTCTGGCCGAGCGCGAGACCGAGATCGGCCTTTATTACGACAGCCGGGAAAACTTTGCGGCCGCCATCGCACGCCTCGACACCGTGGTGGATACCTACCCGCTGTACTCCAAGAGCGACCAGGCTTTGTTGGGAATCGGAGATGCCTATGCAGGCGAGGCCCACGCAGTTCAGATTGCGCCACATCTTCCCGGCGCAATCAGGGAGCGGCTGCGCGCGGTCTACCAGGACCGGGCCGCCGAGGCTTACACCAAGGTGGTCACGCGCTATCCCATGGCTCCCCACGTAGAAGATGCACGCGACCGGTTGGTGGCTATGAATCGCCCCGTTCCCGAGCCTACCCAGGAAGCGATTGCAGAGAACGATGCTGAAGAGCGCAGCCGTCAACCCCTGCGCTTTACCGACAAGACCTTCGACATCATCAAGCACGGACCAGCAGTGGTTCAAGCAGTGCATGTGGGCGAGCCCAGCCTTGAAGACCCCAAGCGCACTCTCGCGCCTGATGTGACCAAGCAGAACATTGCGTTCTTCAATGACGCCGTCAATGCCGGCAAGCCTGCTGCTGCAGCCGGCGCGGTTACACCCACCGGCGTCAATGAACCGCCGCGCAGCGATCAGCCCTCGCAGGCGCCTTTGCAACTTGAGGCGCCGGCAGGCGGCACAGGCGTTGGCGTTCAGGTGGTGAGTGCGCCCGCTGCTGACCCCAACGCCGTCGTCAAGTCTGTTGGCCCCGCGAACGTCGCCATACCCGCTGCCGAAAAGCCGGCTGAAGCTCCCGATCAGGTCAACGACGTCAACAAGGGCACTACACCGGCTCAGTCGGCTATTACTAATGGCAAACAAAAGAAGCCGAAGGCCGATCTGAACGACGAATCGTCGAGCAAGAAGAAAAAGAAGAAGGGCATCTCCAAGCTGAACCCGTTCTAAACGGACCGCAAACTTTCGAACAAGAAGGGCCGCTTTCCATCCGGATGCGGCCCTTTTTCTGCGGCTTTGACGGCTTGCCTGGAATCAGTTCTGATTTGAACATTAGCCTTGGCAGAGGTGCCGTTGGAGCAAGGATTAGTTGGTGACTTCCGGATGGGCGATGATCGAGACGCGATCCGGATAGCTTGGTGCAAGTGGATCAGATGGGAGACGATCGTTTTTCAGCTTCAATAGGCTGGCGGGAGTCCGATCTGCCGGATGATGGACCGATAGCGTCCATCTGCATGGAGGAAGTCATAAGCGGGATCGGATTGGATCCAGAGCAGGAGCGGCGAGTGCTCGCGGAGGCCTTGCTCGAGCAGCTCCATGGTCCTTTCCCGGTCGCCGAGCTGGGCATAAAGAAGCGCCAATTCGACAGGCGATACATAGGTTGAGGAAGGCACGCGATTCAAATCATTGATCTGGCCACGAACCACTGCCCTGTAACCACCCCGCTCAAAGTCGCGCTGAGCACGCGTGGCAGACGCTACTTCACCGCGCAGCGAGAGCAGTTTCTCCAACTCCTGAACGCTCTCCTTATGCATCCCTTTACATCTGTATGTCTCAGAAAGAATCCAATGCAGATCGGCATTGCCCGGAGCCGATTCCAGGCGCTGGCGAGCGTCAGTCAATGCAGCGTCGTACTGGCGCGCGAGCAGGTAGGAATAGGCCAATGCAAACGGCCGGTCGAAGGGGTTAAGTTCCATCGCTTTCTTTTGCACTTCGATGGCTTCCTGTTGACGGCCGAGTGCGGCATAAATCTTGGCGCGAAAGTGCCAGGCCTCGTCGAACTTAGGATCGAGCGCGATGGCGCGTTTGCATTCCTGGTCCGCGCGCGTCCAGTCCCAGCGAGCGATCAAATAGGCCCCGCACAGAGAAAGATGGGCGTCTGCGGATGAGTCGTCAAGCTGGACAGCCTTAAGAGCGGCGGCCTCTTCAGGCTCAAGCGACTTGGTGGGGTCGAGGAGGCCATCAACCGCACCCGCGCCATAGTACTCCGATAAACCGCTCCAGCCAGGAGCATAATCCAGCTGAAGCGCAACAGCTTTCTTGAAGTATTCGCCGGCCTCGTCATTCTTGCTTGCAAACCAGAGATACCTGCCATGCAAATAGTCGTCGTGGGCCTCGGGATTGACGTAGCGCGCCGTGGACGGCTGCGCCACAGAACTGTTGAGGAGTTTAGCAATAGCCAGCGCGGCTTCACCGGGAAGCGATACGATGTCGTTCGCGTTACCGTCGTAGCTTTCGGCCCAGATGTGGGTGTCGGTGTCGGCACGAATAAGTTGGAGAGTCATGTGCACGGTGCCGCCGGAGCGGGAGACCGAACCTTCGACGATTCCATCGACGTTGAGTGCGCGTGCGATCTCGGGCAACGGTTTGTGGACTCCTTTGTATTGCATCACCGAGGTGCGAGAGGTGATGCGAAGTGTGGAGTTCTTGGCCAGCATGGTGATGAGCTCGTCGGTCATGCCGTCGGCGAAGTACTCCTGTCCGGGATCGCCGAAGAGATTGTCGAGCGGGAGCACGGCGAGGGATCCGATTGCGGGCCTCGCGCTCCTATGAAGCGACCGATCCACCAGCGATCGGGGACCGAGTGCGACGGCAAGAAGAAGGATGGCGAGTGCGGTCAACGCTCCGACGACGAGCCAGAACAACCGGCGCGTGCTCTGAGATTGTTTTGTAGGCTGGGTGGTTGTCGAATCCGGAGGCTCGACAGCTGGAATGGCACCCAGAGCTCGAATTTCGGGAACAGCGCTCTCGATGACGAGAGGCGCAATAAACCGGTAGCCCTGACCGCTCACTGTTTGTACGAATCGGGGCTGCTCCTTGTCTTCTCCGAGCACCTGGCGGATCTTTCGGATCGCGGTGTTGATGCCGTGTTCGGTGTCTACGAATACGTCGCTTTCCCAAAGGCACTTTGCGATTTCTTCTCGGGTGACAATTTGACCCCTTTTCGTCGCGAGCAGGATTAGAAGCTCCAATGGCTGCCGCTCCAGCTTCAGTCTGCGACCTCTCCGGCACAATTCGAATTGGCCACAGTCCAGCCTGAAGTCGCCGAATTGGAAAATGGCAGCAGTCACCCGCCCCCCTTTGCTTTTGAAGTATAGACCGCGCGCGACTGGGACACTGATTATGCGCTTCCTTTCATATACTTGCACCTTTACCTTTCTTCACCATCGAAATTCACCTCTGTTCATTGCGCCTGAAGTGCCATATATGTTTTTCTCGGTAGCAGCCGGCGATCCCCGGCCGAGGAGGAGAAACACATGAAGACAGCTTTCCAACGGTTCCTGCTGACTTGCATTGCACTGGTACTCGCGTTCACGCTTATGCCGCATGCCTTTGCACAATGCGGCGGCCTTCGCTTGCCGCTTGTTCGCCCCGCCGCCTGGCATCCGCAATACGGACATGCGCGGTTGCTGCGTGCTGCCCTGGCTGCGCCTGCTGATCAGGATGATGGGGACGGTGACGCTCTACGGATCGTGGGCTTCTGGCACGTGAAGTTTACGTCCAAGGACAGTGGCGGAGGAATACCCGACGGCGCTGAAGTGGACGCTGGATACTCGCAGTGGCACAGCGATGGTACTGAGCTTATGAACTCGGGTTCACACGCACCGATAACCGGCAATTTCTGCATGGGTGTATGGACCATGGTGGGGCCGCGCAAGTACCAACTGAACCACTTTGCGATTGCCTGGGATGACACAGGAAGCAGCCTCGTTGGCCCTGTGCGCATTCAGGAACTCATAACCCTGGCCCCGAACGGACAGAGCTTTTCCGGCACGTTCGCGATCGATCCATACGTCGAGTCCCCCACTCCAAACGAGCCTCTCACTCCAACGATTCACATCCAGGGAAACATTGCTGGATCCAGAATCAACGTGAATACGCCCGCAACGAGCATCTTTTGAGGTTGTGGTCGGCAAAAATGAGCCTTTGCTCCGAGCAAGAACTGCCCGGAGTGAAGGCCTTTCTTTATCAGAAGTTCCCGAGTGATGGCCCACCTGCAAATAACCATGCGGTTGGCCTGTGAGGCCGACATAATTCGGCCTGATTCCACCTCCCGTCGAACAAACGAAGTTCGTCTGCTCATATAATCTTGGTTTGGACACTCAATCCAATCGCACCTCCACAAAGACGCATGCGCTTTTTGTCGCCACCGGCATTCTGCTCAGCCGTCTGGTCGGGCTGGTGCGCGATCGCATCTTTGCGCACTACTTCGGCAACTCAGATGCCGCGGACGCTTTTCGCGCCGCGTTTCGCATCCCGAATTTTCTGCAAAATCTCTTCGGCGAGGGCGTGCTTTCCGCGTCCTTCATCCCGGTGTATGCGCGGCTGAATGCGGAGGAGCGTCATGAAGAGGCCTCTCAACTAGCCGAGGCCATCTTTGCGCTCTTGTTTTTCATCACCACATTGCTGACGGTCGTGGGCATCTTTGCCACGCCATGGCTAATCGATCTGATTGCGCCGGGATTTCACGACGACAAGCGGGAACTGACCATACGGCTGGTGCAGATTCTGTTTCCCGGCGCGGCGATGCTGGTGCTGTCGGCATGGTGCCTGGGGATTCTGAATAGCCATCGCAGGTTCCTGCTTTCTTACACTGCCCCCGTCGTATGGAACTTCGCCATGATTGCGGCGCTGGTGTGGGGCGGGCGCGGGCATACTCAGCCACGGCTCGCAATACTGGTGGCGATCGGCTCGGTAGTGGGCAGCGGGCTGCAGTTTTTGGTGCAGCTACCCACAGTGATGCGCTTTCTGTGGCCGCTGCGGCTGAGGCTGGCCGGGGCCGGCGAACACGTGCGCACAGTGAGCATGAATTTCTTCCCGGTCTTTTTGAGCCGCGGAGTGGTGCAGATCAGCGCTTACATCGATGCGTGGCTCGGCAGCTTTCTGGGAACTGGCGCGGTCTCCGCGCTGGGATATGCGCAGACGCTCTACACGCTTCCAGTGAGCTTGTTCGGGATGGCGGTGTCGGCAGCCGAGTTGCCCGCGATGTCGAGCGTGGTGGGCACGCAGGCTGAGGTTGCGGCAGCGCTACGGCAGCGGTTGACGCAGGGGATTCAGCAGATTGCGTATTTTGTGATTCCGTCGGCGGTCGGCTTCGTAGTGCTTGGCGACGTGATTGTGGCGCTCATTTACCGCTCCGGCGCGTTTCAGCATAAGGACGTTCTGTTTGTGTGGGGAGTGCTGGCGGGGTCAGCGGTGGGGTTGCTGGCTTCGACCATGGGACGGCTCTATTCGTCAGCCTTTTACGCGTTGCGCGATACGCGTACTCCGCTGAGATTCGCGGTGATTCGCGTAGTGCTTACGCTGGGCCTGGGATACCTTGCCGCGCTTCCGCTGCCTCGGCTGCTGGGGCTTGACCAGCGCTGGGGCGCGGCGGGGTTGACTGCCTCTGCCGGTGTTGCAGGCTGGGTGGAGTTCATGCTGTTGCGGCGCGGGCTGCAGAGGGTCGTTGGCGCAGTGCCTTCCGGCTGGTCGCGGATTGCGCGGCTTTGGGCGGTTGCGATCTTTGCGGCGGTGGCTTGCTACGGTCTCAAAATGGCGTTGCCTTTCGATCGGCCGCTTCTCGTCGGTCCTTGCGTTCTGATTCCGTACGCGGCCTTGTATTTTGGCATTACGCAATGGATGGGAATTGCGAGCATGGGCGCAGTGGGGCGTCTGTTCACACGCCGCCGATAAGTCATGGTTCTTTCCGCCGATCAGGCCAACATAAGTCGGTCGGATGACCAAAGAATCACTGGTTAGCCGATGCTTTGCTGCGGACCCATTGCGGTCCACAGCGGGACTAAGCTTCAATCACTACTACTCTGCTTCGTCTTGATCATCTTGCGCATTTGCCAATATACCGACAAGCGAGTTGGCCAGTTCCTTTCGTTCGCCCCTCTCCTCCACCTTTGTCTTAATGTATTTTCCAGCAAGGCTGAGGCCCGGTACACCCGCTACTAGCGGCGCTAGGTGCGGTATGAGAAACGCGCCCACCGTAAGCCAACTACCACCAGCCAAGTTTCTGTATGACCGCCGATATTTCTCATCGAGCCTCTTTGCTTCGCTACGGTAATCGTTCAGGAGACCTCCAATGCCCGTGGTTACCTCCGCTGCAATCCGGTCTATATTTTCGAAATCCGCATCGCGAAGAATCGAGGTCGATTCGGCTAAACGCTTGCGAAAGTGTTCGTTCTCATTGTTGAGCCGCATCTCCACAAGTGCGTCGATTGATGCATTCGACAGCCATTCAAACTGTTGAGTTGCTAAGGCGTCGATCGATGCCCGCGTAGCGACGGAGATTGTCGATCCTCTCTCAAGAGAATCACTGCAGGCCCTTGCACTTAATTTGAAATAGTAGGCTTGCTGATCCACCGATAGAAGAGGTTGTGCCCTCATCGCAATAGAATTGTCAATCAAGTGAAATTGAGGTTCGAGCCTCTCCAGCAAGGCGTTGCAGACTATTTGCGCGTCCGAGAGGCGGCTCAAATCGGACATGTAAGCGGGAGTGCGCCATTGTCCGATTTCGCTGACGTAACGTCGCAGGGCGTCGCCGAGAGGCTCCCCAATTGGGCCTCCAGGTGCAACCAGCAGTTGCTTGGCGCTCACAGCATCCAGGAATTCTTCTGGGTGTGCGGTCGCAAACGCTGCTGCATCCTCAATACAAGTCAGTGGGAGATTGAGGAGGATGCCCAGCGTCCCCCCAACGAATTCTGTGAGTTTTTCCCGGCTTGTTTGGTCGTGTTGCTGAAGAAACCTGTCGAAGCTGGGAAATACGGCTACCGGCGGGATGCCAAGATCCGCGTCGACAAGAGGCTTAAGCCGGAGAATAAAGAACATCTCCTCCAGAATTCGAACCGTGTGGAATCTTTCCTCTGGCCGTGCCACTTCGATCAAAGCGAAAACGGGGTCCGGTATCAAAACTGTGTCTGTGTAGAGAATCATTCTCTTGGTAGCGGCAAATTGGGTCTTCCTGAAGTGAGCGCCACCGCCCATAATCGCCTTGATCCCACCCAAACCCGCAGCGTGATGATAAGACTCTACAGTTTTGTAAATCTTGTTGAGTTCAGGTTCTGCCCACTCGAACGCTTTTTGCACTGCAGTCGCTCTCGTACCCAGAGTTCGCACTTTCTCTTCAAATCGATTTAAGGGAGCGAACTTTTTGGGGCTCGTTCCAGTCGCGCGTTCGAAGAACTCTTCAAGGACCGCGAAGAGATTCCGCTGGTAGGCAATTAGTTCCTTCATGACAGATTAAAGATACCGCAAGTCCCTTTCGAAATGGACAGCCGACGGAGAGAATAGTAGGCACCTCTCGTTGCACGGCAGGTCCGGTTTAACCTTTAGCTAGGAGCAAATGGTTATGGAATCAGAAAAGATTCTCGGGATCGACATCCACGACGCAGTCATGGGTTTGAAGCGGGCAGTAGGGATGAAAAGGCTGGTGCTCAGATCGCCCATGACAATTCGAGCGCTGGACCGCGTCCGACTCGGTGCGGACGGAAGAGTAGACCCGTCAACTGTCGGCTCGGAAGTTCGTGCCACGGCCCGCGCCTATATCGCCTCACATCCCGACGATTGGGCCGTTCGCTGAAGGCATAAGAAGAGATGATGCTCGCTACTTTCCATCCTCGGCAGTCCGCAGATGGCGTGCGAGCGACCACTTCAGTTCGTCGATGCCCTGGCCGGTGACCGCGGAGATGGCGTGGAACTCCAGCTTGCGGCGCTTGATGTGGGTTGTTAGCTTCTTGAGTTTCTCGGGGTTGGCGCTGTCGATCTTGGTGGCGCAGACAATCATGGTTTTGCCGGCCAGCGGATGGATGGGCTGGGCAGGCTCCTCGGCGCCGTCGGAGAAAGGATCGCTCTCGCTTTTTGTCACTTTGCTTGTAAAGCCGGCCAACTCCTTGTTGATGATCTTGAAGTCTTCCACGGGATCGGGACGGTCGCTCGAGTCGGAGACGTCGACCAGATGAACGAGCAAACGGGTGCGCTCGATGTGGCGGAGAAACTGGACGCCAAGACCGTGGCCGAGGTGCGCGCCTTCGATGAGGCCGGGCATGTCGGCGACGACAAAGGACTCCAGATCCGGCTCCTCGCCGACGGTGACCACGCCGAGGTTGGGTTCGAGAGTGGTGAAAGGGTAGTCGGCGATCTTGGGCCGCGCGGCTGAGATTCGCGAGATGAGCGTAGATTTGCCGGCGTTGGGGTAGCCGACCAGGCCAACATCGGCCAGCAGCTTCAGTTCCAGGCGATAGAGGCGCTCTTCGCCGGGCCGGCCGAGTTCATGTTCGCGCGGGGCCTGGTGAACGCTGGTGGCGAAGTGCTGGTTGCCTCGTCCGCCGCGTCCGCCCTTGGCGATGATGACGCGCTCGTCAGGCTCTTCGAAGTCGTGGATCAATTCGCCGGTCACCTGGTCGTAAAGCGATGTGCCGACGGGGACTTGCAGGACGACGTCATGGCCGTCCAGGCCGGAACAGTTGGAGCCCAGGCCGTGTTCGCCGCGCTGGCCCTTGTGTTCCGGGTTATAGCGGAAATGAATCAGAGTGTTATGGCGCTGTGAGCTGACCATAACGACATCGCCGCCGTGGCCGCCATCGCCACCCGAGGGCCCGCCGCGCGGCACGAACTTCTCGCGCCGGAAAGCCATGCAGCCGTTGCCGCCGTCGCCGGCCTTGACGCGAATTTTTGCTTCATCAATGAACATGAGAACACCAGGGGATAGGGAATAGCCACCCCAGCGAAGCTAAATCGCTCGCTGTGGGCCCGGCAGGGAATAGGGGATAGAAAACAGGGAACCGCGTTCCTTTGCAGACTGTAGAGGCTAAACCTGAAGTCCCTTATTTCCAGTTTACTGGAAAGGGCATAGAATCGCTTGAAACGAAATTATTGAGGGAACGGGCGCCGCCAATGCCGGGAGGTTTCAATCTCGCGATGGCCGGAGGTTCGTACCCCATCCGGACCCGCCGCAAGAGCCGGCCGGAGTTGCAGTGTAGATAAATTCCTCCCATGATCTGCCGCGAGCAAGGGGCTCGATGGCACGGGTTGTGCGCAGTTGGACAAAGACGCTGGCGGTTGCCGCGCTGCTGATGGGCGCGGTAGTGGCGTGTCTTGCCCAATCGGCCCGAACTCAACGGGTTGAAGGCGGCGCGGAGCAAGGAATATTGCCCGGCTCGTTGAGCGGTAAACTGACCGACCTGCACTCGAATCCTCTGGAAGGCATTTCTGTTGTGGCACGGAATCAGGCCACCGGCGCAGAGACGCGCACAATCACAACAAAAAATGGGAGCTACCGCTTCGTTGGGCTGGAGCCGGGCGAGTACACGCTGGAAGCCGAGAGCCTGCAACTAGGACGCGGCCATTTGGAAGGTATTGTGGTGGATGCCGGCTACGAGGCGCAGGTGCAGGCTGCGATGGAGTTGGAACCGCATTCACGTGAGGCCATTCTGGCGGCGTTGCGCAAGAGAAGTGAGCCGGGGCCTGAGCAGGAAACTTTGCCGGTGAAAGAAGCTTCCCTGGCTACAGAGCCGCTTCTGTTGCTTCCCGTCAGAGCGCGGAGACTGGCTGATCTGCCAGGGTATGGGCCGAAAACAGAGACTCCCGCTTTCAGCGCTTCGATTACTTCAGAGCCCTTGTGGACGCTCAAGTTGGCGGGACAAAGCAGGGAGAATTCCGCGCCATCGACGGTTAACGCTTCAGCGCATGTTGGTTTGAATAGTTCCCAGGTCCCCAAGTGCGAGGGACCTGGGGCACCCGCTGGCATCAATGGTTCCCAGGTCTCAGAAGCGAGACCTGGGCCACCCGTGCTGAGTTCGACTATCCCGGCTTCATCCATTCCTGTGCGGGCAGCCTCACAGCCGAGCAGTCCCGCCGCTCCGGAGTCAGCCACAAAGATGAGCGCGGCCGAGTTGCAGGCGCTACCGGTGAGCGGGCGGCGCTGGCAGGATTTCGTGCTGGACAATACACCCACATCCACGACCCCGGCGGCAGGTCAGGGTCAAATCTCTCTGCGAGGCGCAAGTGGGCCGGCCAAAGTCGCGGTAGATGGAGTTGGCCGTGGGTTGGCCTTTGGTCCGACCGGCGGATCAGGGCAAGGCTCGTCAGGTCCGGGAGCGCTGGGGCAGAACGGAGACGGACCGGCAGGAATGGCGCAGCCCGGGACTGGAGGCCATGGACTTGTGGTGAGCGAGGCGGCGATACGCGCGGTGGAGACGGAGGCCGGCAACGTGGAGGCCGTGGCAGACAGGGCGGCGGGCGGGCGCGTGAACGTGGAAACCCAGAGTGGCGCCAATGAGATGCATGGCCAGGGATTTCTCTTTGATCGCCAGAGCGCATGGGGCGCGCAGAATCCCTTTACTCAATGGGTAAAGGAGACGGTGCCGGCCACCGAGATTTCGGTCCCTGTTTTCACGCCGGAGTCTTACACTCCTCCGGACCGGGAAACGGTCTGGGGCATCGGCCTGGGCAGCCGGATTCGCCGCGACAAGCTCTTCTGGTTTGCGGCTCTCGACAGCTATAACCGCGACGATCCAGGGTTGGCGACAGTGAAGATTCCGTCCGTATTTTTTGCCCAGCCCACAGACGACCAGATGCAGTTGCTGAGTGCAAGGCTGGGGTTGAGCAGCGCGAATCCTGTGGCCACGGGGCTGGCGGCCTACTCGGGGCTATTGGAAACACTCGATGGGCTGCTTGGGCCCGCTCCGCGCACCGCGACGCAGTGGACCGGCTTCGGGCGACTCGATTGGCAGGCGGCCGAGCGGCATCGCTTCACGCTGGAAGGTATCAGCGCACGATGGAACGCGCCGGGCGGAGGGCTGACCAGGGTCTCAGAAGCCTATGGCAACCATAGCTTTGGGTCAAGCACGGCAAGCGAGGAATGGCTGCTGGGCCGCTGGGAGGCATTCCTGACACCCAACCTGTTGGCTGTGACGCAGGCTTCGGCCGGACGCGCCATTCAGGAAGCAAGGGCTGAGACGCCTTCAACTTATGAGCAAAGCTTTCTTGCCGGGAATGGCTGGGGGCAGTTACCGCAGATTGTGGTGGATTCGAGCTACGGCTTCACCATCGGCAACCCGTCACGCTTCGGCCAGGGCAGCTATCCCGACGAGCACCTCTATCACGGGCAGGAATCGGTGGACTGGGTACGCGGCAAATTACTGGTGAAGTCCGGATTCGAGATGAGCCACAATGCAGATGCGACGAGCCTGCTGCGCAACCAGACCGGAACCTACTACTACGCCAACGTAGAGAACTTCGCATCCGATGCGCTGGCCTTCGGCAAGTTTGGACTGACAGACGCGCTGAACCCCTTTTACCAGCAAAACTGCGACGAGACAGGCAAGGTTTGGCGCGATTCGAGCGGCAATCTGCGTGGGCTGGGCAACTTGCCTTGTTACTCCTACTACTCGCAAACCATAGGCCCCTCCAACTGGCGTCTGACCACCAATGACTGGGCCGGGTTCGCAACCGCACAGTGGCAGGCGGGCAAGTTGGTGGTTGTCTCGGGAGGTTTGCGTTGGGAACGGGAGCAGTTGCCGCCGCCGCTGGCTACGCTGAATAATCCTGGCCTCCCGGGGACTGAGAAACTGCCCGACCTGGGCAACAACTGGGGTCCAAGGGTGAGTTTGGCCGTGGGCAGCGGTAAAAAACACTGGCCAGTACTGCGGTTGGGCTACGGAATGTACTTTGGTCGCACTGAGAATCTAGCGGCTGAGACGTTACTGACCCAGACCGGCTCCTTGAACGGAGACCTGAACTTCTTCATGCGGCCCACCGACAACTTGAACGCTGGCGGTGCGCCGCCGTTTCCATACGTGTTGCGGCCGCCAGGCCCTGCGAGCGTGGTCAAGCCGGGGGCTGTGGAGTCTGCGCCAAACCTCCGCAATCCGGAGATTCACCAGGGCGTGGTGGCTGTGGAAGAGACACTGCCCGCCCATGTAGAGTTGACCGCCAGCGCGGTAGTGAGCCTGGGCCGCCGTCTGCCAATTTCCATTGACACAAATCTCGACCTGCCGACGCCAACACAAACCATCACCTACAACGTGTGCGACCAGACTCCTACGGGCCTCAACAATGGCGTGTGCGGCAACACCGGTCAGGGCCCTATCAAAGCCGCCCAGATTACGGTTCCCTTCTACGCTTCCTGGCCTGGGGAATCCGGGGTCGCGGGGCGCGCCAACCCCAATTACCAGCAGATTACCGAGATCATGAGCCGGGCCAACTCGACATACGAGGCGGCGGTGCTCAAAGTGGAGCGCTATAGCCGCCGCGGGCTCAGCCTGCACGCCCATTACATCTACGCGCATGCCATGGACTGGAACCCCAACGAGAGCGCGCAGGCTGCGGGAAACGACGTGCTGGACCCGGCCAACTTCAGCCAGGAGTACGGTACCAGCAATTTGGACATGCGCCACTCAGCCGGCGCAATGGTGATCTATGAAGCGCCGTGGAAGCTGAGCGGGCGAGCCGGTAAGTTAGGCAACGGTTGGATGCTGTCGGGCGTCGGGCAGTTTCGCAGCGGATTGCCATACACAATGCGCACCAGCGGCTCTCTGCCGGAAGAGTTCGACGCAAACAGCGGCGCCGCCATCACAGGACTGGGGCCGGGAATGAACGGGTCGGGCGGCGACAATCGGGTCTACGGCCTCGGCAGCGACGGTCACTCTTACGATATTGGCCGCAACACTTACCGCTATTCGGCCACTTGGAAGGCCGATTTGCGGCTGGGCAGGCGCTTCGACCTGGGGAAGATGCGGCAGTTGGAGCTGCTGGCCGAGAGCTTCAACCTTTTCAACCACCAGAACGTGACCGAGCTGGAGACAACTGGCTATACCATCCAGTCCGGCAGCCCGCCAACAACGCTTGGCACGCCGGGCACGCCGCCGACACTGAGCTTCCTCACCGGCCTCAAGGTAAACCCGACCAGCGGCCTCAGCTCAGCAGCGTTCGGCCAGCCTTTGAACGTCAACGCGACCAACTTCTATCGCGAGCGGCAGATCCAGTTTGGTTTGAGGCTCCGGTTCTAAGGTGAGCAGTCTCTAGTTGCTCGCGGGCGGCGCTGTCGGTTCGGCAGGCGCAGCGGCAGGCGCGGCGGCAGGTGCGCCTGCCGGTTGCTGCTTGGCCATGTTGCGAATGTAGAGAATGAGACCCTTTACCTCTTCGTCCTTTGCGCGGCCATCCGGCTCAGGCGGCATCTTGTCGTTGCCGGTGCGGATGATTTTGATCAGATCCGCATCCGACATGGCGGCCAGCGACTTTGGATCGGTCCAATCCTTGAGCGTTAATTGCATATCCTTGGCAAGATCCGTCTTGCCATCGCCGTTTTCTCCGTGGCAGAGTGCGCAGTCCACGGTATAAATCTCTTTCGCGCGCGCCTGCGCCTTCTCTGAGCCGGCCCTGGATGAACTTTTCTGACCGGATGCACGAGCCGGAGTCGAATCCTGCGGCGTGGGCCCAGGGGTGGATGAAGCGGTAATTCCAAATAATACAACCGCAGAAGCAAACAATAACGGCTTCAACATAACAGCCTCCTCAGTTGCGAATGCCGGTTCACGGCATCCTGCAACCGAATCTTTTCTCGCACGAATTATAAGCCAATTGGCCTTGCTTAAGCCCGGTAGATGGGACAGGTCCGATTGAAGGGAAGGCGGTTGGTGGACTTTTTGCAGGATTCATGCGGCTAAGACTCAGTTTACTTCAAGGCAGCTGACGCCAGCCGCATTCGAGGTCCGGGGTAGTGGTTTTGCCGTCGAGGCGGAAGCACGAAGCGCCATTGATGTCCGTCGAGAAGGTGCGGACCCCAGCCGCTTCGAGCGCCTGCAGCACCTCCATGCGCGGATGTCCGTACCGGTTACGGAGGCCGCAGGAGATGACGGCCCATTGCGGCGCCACGCGGGCCAGAAACTCAGGCCGCGTGGATGTGATGCTGCCGTGATGACCCACTTTGAGCAGTGTGCTGGCCAACCCGGGTTCGGCCAGCATGGCCTGCTCAATAGGAGCCTCGGCGTCGCCCTCCAGCATCACTGAGGTTGCACCGTAGGCCACGCGCATCACCAGCGAGTCGTTGTTGGTAGGCTCAGGTCCGGGTTGATAGTCGCGAAAGGGCGCCAGAACTGTTACGTGGGCTGGGCCGAAGGAAAGTGCGTCTCCGGCGCGCAGTGAAACGACGCGCACATGGAGGCTGGCGGCCTCGTCGAGCAGCGCGTTATAGGCGCCGAAGCGGGGATTGTTGCCCACCCAGAACTGGTCGGGATGGAAGTTGCGCAGAACGGCGGGCAGGCCTCCCATGTGGTCGGAGTGCGCGTGTGTGAGGGCTACCGCGTCGAGGTGACGGATGCCGCGCGACCACAGGACCTCAGAGACGACGTCCTCGCCGATGTCGTAATCCTGCGGAGCCTGATGCGGGCCGCCGCCGAAGCCTCCGCCATCGACGAGCAGGGTTTTGCCGTCGGGCGCGATCAACAGCAGGGAATCCCCCTGGCCTACGTCGATGGCCTCCATCAGCAATGCGTCGTGTGGGTGATCGACCGGGCGAGGCAAAACAGCGATCACGGCTGCCAATAGCAACACGGCCCAGACGGCGCGGCGCGCCCCGCGGAGTCCTGTGGATGCAGCCATGCTGGCCAGCGCGACGGCCGCAGCAAGCAGTGCGCAGAAGACGAGCGATTGCCAGAGCAACGGCGCGGGAATGCGGAAGTCGCCCCAGGCCATCGAGCCGAACAGATGCACCAGCCCAATGCCGATGTGCAGAAAGAAAGCCACGATCATGGCTGGCAGCAGAGCGACAGAGGGCCACACCGCGAGCGCCAGCAAAGTAACCAGCGCGGCAGGCATCAGCAATGCCAGCAGCGGCAGGATGAAAATATTCACTGGCAAAGCAAATACGGTAATGCGATGGAAGTAAAGCGCCATGGGCAAGGCCATTGCCAGTTCCACCACACAGGAGATGACCAAAAGCTCGAAAGCGCGAAGCAAAAAGCGAACCGTCATGGGGAAAATGCGCCAGGCGACGGACTCAGCCAATCGACCCTGAACAGTTGCCAGAAATGCTTCGGTGGTTATGCTCGTTGCGTCCTCGAACACTTCAAGCTGTCGATGCGGCTCGGCAACGCTCTCAGCCGGTTTGGGAGCTTTAGAAATGGTGCGAACTGGGCTAATGGCTGGTTGCAAAGCGGCGGCGATTATGCGGAGAATCACGCGAAATTGAGCCAGACGCGGTGGCAACTTTACATCCAGTGCGATGAGGCGCAAGTCGCGCGTTGCAGTCAGGTAAGGATGCACCGTGCTCTGGAGTAGCGGAGCGGCCACCCCGCCGATGGCCACGACGGCCAGCAGCGTCATCTGGAAGCTCGCGTCGAAGAGACTGCGCGGGCTGAAGGCTAGCAGGCACAGCGCGGCGAATCCGATGGTGTTCATCACGTTGCGTTCGCGGTAAAGGAGCCGGCCCAGCAGATAGAGAGTGACCATCCAGAGTGAGCGCTGAACGGGCGTGGCAAAGCCTGTGAAGAGCGCGTAAGCGAAAGAAGCCAGAATCGTAATGAATGTGGCCGGAACACGCGGCAGGCGAAGGCGGCGCGCAGCCCAGAAGATGCACCCGGCCACGATGGCCAGATGAAAGCCGGAGACCACCAGCATGTGAAAGGAGCCGGTGCGCTCAAAGCCCACCCGGAGCGAATGAGTGAGGTAGGTGCGGTCGCCGGTGACCATAGCCGCCACCATGACGGCGTCGTCTTGCGAAAGGCGCAACGAAGCGGGCAACTGGCGCATGGCGGCAGGCAAGGCCAGCAGGCGGGCGCTCGATGCGTGCTGCAGTCCGGTGAGACGGCAGCCAAGAAACATGCTGCTGGACGGACCGAGGCGGTCAACGCGGTCAATTCCCACCGTAGCCGTGGAGGTGATGCCCTGATCGAGCAGGAAATCCTGGCGGCTCCAGACGCCGGGATCGCGATAGATTTCGGGGGTCAGCAGTCGGACCACGGCGCGGATGCGTTCGCCGCACTTGAAGGGCTGCTGACCGGCTGCGCTTTCCGGCCAGTGAACCGTCAGGCGCACGCCGCCTTCAACCGGCGTTTGCGCGTCGCTGGTATCGGTGACCACCTCCATGCTGGAAACGCGCAGGTCAATTCGCTGCGAGGGCCGCTGCTGGGGTTCAACGGCTTCTCCATGGTCGTCTTGGTTAATCAAATTCTGTTCGGCTTCGCCGCGTACCGGCCCGGCATCGACAATCGTGCCTTCCACAGTGCGAAGCAGGCCGTCAGAGAGCGCGGTCAGAGCTGGCGCTGGCGCTGGATGCTGCTCCATCTCCGCGCACCATGCGCCCAACAGAAGCCACAGCACAGCCATCGGTAGCCAGATGATGCGTTGGGCGCGCAAAGCCGCCACAATGCAGAGCACAGCCACCAGCGCCAGCGCCACTATCAGCTGGCTAGGCCGCAGCCAGAGCGCCTCTGTGATCGCAATCCCCGCAGCGAATATCCAGGCTGCATGAAAGAGCGGCACGAAGCCCGAATCAGGACTCTGTCCAGCGTCGAGGCCGGCGGATGTGGGACCGGCAATGGATTGCCCGGAGTTGGGGGAGTCGGATTCCATCGTGCTTGAAAAATTGGAAAGGTGTTCTGGCCCTACAGCGGTTCTCCGATTGCAATTGCCTGAAACCACGACTGCTGAGTGGATTTTTCCTCAAGAAAAATCCACCTGGCACAAAGACAACAATGGCGCGTTAATTGGAGAACCGCTTTCAAGGCTATCAGGCGCGGCGCAAATGGACCACTGTTTCCAGATGAAAGGTCTGCGGAAAGAGGTCGGCGAGGGTGATGGATTCAATTTGGTAGCCCGAGCCGGTGAGTGCGCGAAGGTCGCGGGCCAGTGTGGCGGGGTCGCAGGAGACGTAAGTCACGTCGGGCGCGGCGATCTCTGCAAGCAGCGCGCAGGTCTCCGCGCCGAGGCCGGTGCGCGGCGGGTCTACCACGATGAAATCGGGCTTCTCGCTCATGCGGTTGCGGAGCAGAAAGGCGAGAGTTTCCGCTTTGACCGCAGTTCCGGTTGTGCCGCGAAGATTTTCGTCGAGTGCAGCCGTCGCGGACGGTGCCGACTCGACCGCAACCACGCGAGCGAAATTGGCCGCGAGTTGTCGCGCAAAGAGGCCGACGCCGGAAAACAAATCCCAAGCGAGCTTGCCGCTGTGGCCGGCGGTAACCTTCTCGACGAGCGCGTTCACCAGCCAGCGGTTGATTTGGAAAAACGCGCCATGGTCCACGCGATAGTCGAAGCCAGCGGCTTGGTAGATAAGTGAGCCCGCGCCCCAATGCGCCAGCGTGCGCTGCTCCTGGTTTGTATCAGCGCGGCCCTCGACGGCCAACTCCGCGCCGTTGAGCGACGGAATTCGCTCGTGGAGAGCTTCCGCGAATTCGTCAAAGCGAATCTTCGATAGGCTTGCGGTAAAGACAGTGGCCAGCAGCGCCGTTTCAGCGGGATTGCAAAAAAGCGCAAGCTCGGTGGGCCGGAGGGCTGGGGCAAACTCGCGCGCAACCTCCGCAACGGCGAGTGCAGCTTCAACCAGCAGCGGCGCAGCGATGGGGCACTCGCGGATTGGGACGACGTCGTGAGACCGTCGGCCGCGGTAGCCCAGGTTGCCCTCCGCATCGAAAGCCAGACGAATGCGATTGCGATAATGCCACGGCTCGCCAGCCAAAACGGCGATCTCCGCGGGCACGGCCACGCCGCCGCGCTCCAGAGTTTCGCGCAGAATGGCCCGTTTGAAGGTCAGTTGGGTTGCATAGTCCGTGTGCTGGTAGTGGCAACCACCGCAAGCGCCAAAGTGCGGGCAAGTGGGCATGACGCGCTCTGGCGCTGCACGGACAATCTCCTCGGCCTCGGCTGTTGCGTAACCGGGCTTGCTCTGCGCGATGCGTACGCGCGCCTGCTCACCGGGCAATGTGAGCGGCACAAAAACGGCTTTACCTTCGACGCGGGCCAGAAAAGCGCCACCATAGATCGGCTTTTCGATTTCGACGAGTTGCGCTTTGGAGGGATGCAAGGGGTTTGCCCCCCGCACAACGCCGACGGAACCAGCGCTGGCTCTTACCTTTGCGGGATGCTTAGCTGACTTATTGCGCGCAGCCGAATGCCTCTTCGCGGCCTGTTTGGCCCGTCGCTGCGCAGCGGTTTGTTTCTTCGGCATCTTCATTGTTGGCTCATGTAGAAGAGGCTGAGTCGCGGGAGGCTGTAATGCACCAGCAATTGTTTCTGAACAAACTGCCGTTCCACCTGGCGCAGTTGCACGGCTCCCATGCGGCTCCGATAGGGCGCAAGCTCGCGCGCGGCGTGCTCTTTCAAGCCGACGAGCAACTCTTCCGGCGCGGCTGCGGTCAAGGCGGCAAAAAGCTTCTCTTCGAGAACGGTGAGAGTGCGTTCGAGGGCTTCCAAGTCTTGAGCCGCAGCGTCTTCATCTGTCGCTGCGAGCACTTCTGCGGCCAGTTCGCGCAGGCGAGCGGCGGTTGCGGCACAGGCTTCGGGAGCCACCGTAGCGGCATCAAGTGCGGTTGCGGCAGCTTCAAGATGCGTGGCCACACGCTCCTGCTCGAATCCCGATTCGCGTTCAGCGGCGGTTGCGGCGGGAGCTGTTCCGGCGGAGGCCTCGCGCATTTCCTCGGCTGCCATCATCACCGCCTGAGAGCACCAGGCCAGGCCGTTGATGCGCCGCATCCGTGCGCGCTTTTGCCGCGCTTCATATTTATCAAATGCAGCATCAATGCCGCGCAGCACAGCCTCCAGCGGAATTCCCGCCTCGCGCCACGTCTCGATCAACGCCCAATCGAGCGTCGAGAGCAACAGAAGCGCCCCGCGCCGCTGTTGGAAGCGCTCTTCGATCTCCGTAAAGTAGTTGAAATAGTTCAGCACGAAAGTGGACCTTTAGCTTCAATTCTTCGCTGGAGGAAATTCAAATGGAGGAGACAATAAGATCGTAGCCTTCTTCCAATCGTTCGTAGATACTGCATTCGGCCAAGCCTCAAAGCCAATCTGCAGGGATTCTCCGGTATGTACGTCAAAAAAATTTGTGCCAAACACGAATAAGAAGGACATCTCAGTATCGGGATTAATTGTCGTAAGATGCCAAAACTGATTATCCTCGGCATTGGGTTTTCCATCACCCCATTTGCCGATCAAATGACTTTCATTCATCCGCTTTACTCTTGCCAAACAGAAATAATTTTCATTTGTGTCGATCGCTGCGCAATTTGGAATCACTAGCAATTCTTTGCCTGAGCGGATCGTGACTCGCACCTCAACGATCCTTTCTGGATGGTATCTTGGACTCTGATGAACACTTATTACCTCTACTTGGATTCGCGCAGCTTGCAGCCGAGGGGAATCTTGTGCGAACCCAGCCCCACTGAGATTAGAGAACGAAAGGAGCACCCCGAGAATCGAGGCGGTCGTCATGCTTCGAGTATTTGATCTCGTGGCGCTCATTTCGAATCACCCCATCTGGAGCTTCGGATCCCCAGCTACAGCAGAGTTACTTCGCTTTGCCGCGTGGCTTGGCTATGCGATTGCGCTCATAGATAATCAGCAGGCCATCAAGCGTCAGCATGTCGTCGATCTCGGCGATGTAGCGCGAGTCCTCGGAGATTTGCCGCGCCAGGCCGCCTGTGGCGATGACCCGCGGCTTCGCGCCCAGTTCTGCCACCATGCGCTCCAGAATGCCGTCCACGAGGCCAATGTAGCCGTAATAGAGGCCGGATTGCAGGTGTGTGACGGTGTTGGTGCCGATGACTTTGGCAGGGCGTCTGATGTCGATGCGGCCCAGGCGCGCGGCGTGCGAGAAAAGCGCATCGGCGCTGATGCCCAGGCCCGGCGCGATGGCTCCGCCCAGGTACTCGCCTTTGGCCGAGATCACGTCAAAAGTCGTCGCCGTGCCGAAGTCCACCACCACACACGGCCCGCCGTAGCGCTCGAAGGCGGCGATGGCGTTCACCAGCCGGTCCGCGCCCAGCTCCGTGGGATTATCCACCAGCAGCGGCATTCCAGTTTTGATGCCCGGCTCAACGAAGAATGGCTCGACATGGAAGTAAGTTTCGCAGACGTGGCGCAGCGTTCCTTCCACCGGAGGCACTACCGAAGAGATGATAATGTGATGCACCTGGCTTGGAGCCAAACCGTTCATTTCGAAGAGATTGACAAAGAGCACGCCATACTCGTCGGCTGTCTGGGAGCGGTGCGTGGTGACGCGCCAATGCGCGGCCAACTCAGGCTTATCGCCCTCGAGCTTATAGAGCCCCAGCACCGTATTTGTGTTGCCGACATCGATTGCAAGCAGCATGGTTTTACTATACTTCCCAAGAAATCTGCGTGCTTCACCCTCGCCGCGTCTCAAGTTTTTGCGGCTAGGGTGGGAAACCTTGAATCTCAACCGGCCGTCCGGATGCCGCCGGTCTGCACCGTGACCAACCCGTCTGCGGTGCTCACCAGCAAAAATCCGTGCTCGTCCAGCCCGGCTGTCACTCCCACACATGCCTGGGGGCCATGCACCTCAACCCTCCGGCCGCGAATCCACGACGAAGCCTGCTCGACGCGCGCGGGAATCGTAACGCCCGCTGCCGCATCGGCCAACCCGAGCGCCTCACGCTCCAGCGATTTTAGCAGGGCGACGAGTAAATGCTGTCGCGAAACTCTGCGTCGAGCTTCCAAATCTAGCGACGTGGCGAGCGTGGCCAAATCGGAATCAAAACCTTCCTGATGAACGTTGATACCGATGCCCACCACGGCGAAATCAACCGCACCGCCGGAAATCTTCGATTCAACCAGAATGCCGCCGGTTTTGCGTGGACCAATCAGCAAATCGTTGGGCCAACGCAGATCAATAGTCACACCCGCGACGGCGCGAATAGCTTCGGCCGCGGCCAATCCGGCGGCCAGCGGAAGCAGCGGCAGTCGCAGGGCGGGAATCGGCGGCCTCAGCAGCAGGCTCACATAGAGCCCTTCGCCCGCAGCCGAGTGCCAAGCGTGATCGCCGCGGCCACGGCCGGCTCGCTGCTCATCGGCAAAGTAGACTGAGCCATGCGGAGCGGCACGGCGCGCGCCCTGCAGAGCGTCGGAGTTGGTGGAGTCAGTGGCTGGAGAAAAATGCAGTTTGCCCGCAAAGACGGTCCCGGCAAGCTCGGCCTCCAGCCCGGGCAGATCGTACAAGTCCAGCGATGCTCCGCTCACGGTTAGGCCGTCTCCGCGTGAATACGCATGGAGATGTCGGCGGCCTTGGCGGAGTGAGTCAGCGCGCCCACGCTGATGAAGTCCACACCCGTCTCGGCATAGGCGCGAATATTTTCAAGCACGATGCCGCCCGAGGCTTCGGTGGGAATCCAGCGAGCCTCTTGCTCGTTCTTGGGTTGCCCCTGGGTTACGCGCCGGATGCGCTCCACCGACCGCTTCACCTCTTCGGGCGTCATGTTGTCCAACAGAATCGCTTCCGCCCCGTATTCGAGAGCTTCTTCCAGCTCCTTCGCGTTGCGCACTTCGACCTGCACGCGCTGGCCCTTCTTGCGCTTTTCCAAAGCTCGAGTCAGCACTGCGGGCAGCCCACCGCCCAGCGAGATGTGGTTGTTCTTGATGAGAATGCTGCTGGCCAGGTCGAGACGGTGATTGGTTCCTCCGCCGCACAGCACGGCGTACTTTTCCAGATCACGAAGGCCGGGCACGGTCTTGCGCGTGTCAAGCACGTGCGCGTGCGTGCCCTGAATAGCATCGACGAATTTGCGCGTCATCGTGGCGATGCCGCTCAGGTGCTGCAACAGGTTCAGAATCACGCGCTCGCAACTGAGCAGCGTGCGGGCATTGTGGCGTATGACGGCCAGCACCTGGTCTTCGTGCACGCGCACGCCGTCAAACATCTCCGGATGGCTGACGACTTCAAAGCGGGTTTGCGCGGGCGGACGCCGGTCGAGGCGCGCAAAAATCTCGAGAAAGCGCGGCACAGCGCCCAGGCCGGAGACCACCATCTCCTGACGCGCCACAATCGATGCCGTGGCCAGCAGGTTGGCGTCGATAGTGAGGTTGGTGGTGGCGTCAGCGGCAGCCTTGTCTTCCAACAAGGCCCGCTCAAGCAATGCGTCAATGCGGCTGTTCTTCCAATCCATAATTCCTCATTCGCACGGCCAGGGATTAGCCTTGCAGTTTCTGGCGCGAGAGAAAGTTATAAAGCACTTCCTTGACGTTGTCATCAACTGCGCCTGGGATGGAGAAATAATGATTTCCATCGCTCCTGTAGATTTCGAGCGAGCGCTTCGACTGTCCGCCGGAGATTTGTTGCCAGAAAGCAGCTTTCCCTGTCCGGCCTTTATCTGTATAGGCCAGCTCTCCCATGTCTTTGTACCAGAGAAGCGACATTACATTGCGGGCGTCGCGCACCAGAATCCCGCGACTCGTCAGGAGAAAGAAATGAGAATAGTTGGCGTGCGATCGAGCACCGTTGAGGTCGATGATAGCGAGCGGCGTGTCGGTCTTGGCCAGGTGGCGCTCGATAATCTCCTTTACTTCCGCGGTAAATTCCGACGCGGCAAGACAGCCGGGCGCGCCGCCAAACGAGATAGCCGGTGCGGAGTCATACGACCTGGACGGCTCAGCTTCAAAGGACTTGGACGGCGTGGCGTCCCATGGATCACTAACAACGCTTGGCTGTCGAACAACGACGCTTTCCGCCGGAGATTCCGCACCAAGCGCGTTGTGTTCCTTAAGTTCGCGGAAGGCGATTTGAATCTGCTTGAAGTGCTCCTCCGCGTCCGCACGCAAGCTGGCGTAATTCTCATAGAGGTCGGGATGCCATTGCTTGACGGATTCGCGATAGGCTTCTTCAATGGCGGATTCTTCGGGAATACCGAAGGCGATGCCTAGTGTCCGATAATGCTGCCGGCATTTTGCACATTCACAGGACATAGCTATTTTTCCTCGTTCAGATTATCCAGTGCGGCGCGAGCTTTTTCCAATAGCAGGCGCGTCTCAGATTCCTGCTTCTTCAACCCTTCAACCACATTTGCCGGAGCCTTGGCCAGAAAGCCTTCGTTGCTTAATTGGCGCTCGGCGGCGGCAATGCCTTTTTCATACTTGGCAATGTCTTTTGTCAAACGCTCGCGCTCGGCGGGAATGTCGATCTGGGCTTCATAGTCGATTGCGATATCGAAGTTTGCCTCGGAGCGTGTCTTCCCGAACGTTAACGGCTCCAACCTCACAACCTTAACTTTGGCAAGCTGGCGAAAAATATCTCCATGATGAGTTACTACATGAAATGCGTAATTTCCGCGCATAGGATCGGAATGAAACTGCCCCGTGACGAATTCCTTCTCGGGCACTCCACTATCTTTTCGCAATGCACGGAAAGCAGAAATAACTGATTGAAGAACCGTCATTTCAAAGACAATTTCAAAGGCACTACGATCGTAGGCAATTTGTGCGCTTATTGTCTTTGCGTCCCAAGTGTAGCGGCCCTTCGGATACCTCGTCAGCGCAATCGACTTGGTTGGCGGATTGCCGTCATAGAGCGCGTGCCAAATCTCTTCCGTCAAGAACGGCATGAAAGGCGAAAGCAGCCGCAGAGATGCCTCGAACACCGAGACCAGCGTGGTGAGCGCAGCCTTTCTACCTGCTGACTTGCCGGCTTGCTCGCTTGCCGACTCGCTCTCCGGTCCATCCATCGGAAAGTCGAGGCGCAGCTTGACGATTTCTAGATACCAATCGCAGAAGCTGCCCCAGAAGAATTGGTAAATCGCATTGGCCGCGTCGTCGTAACGGTAATTTTCCAGTGACTGATTGACCTTGGCCGCGGTTGCGTGCAGTTCGGCTACAATCCAGCGGGCTTCGAGCGGTGCGGCCTGCTCGGCTTCCGGCATTTTTCCCGGTGCTGCGGGGTCAACAACGATCCCGATCTCGGCGGCGCGGTCCACATTCATGAAGAGGAAACGCGCGGCGTTCCAGATCTTGTTGGCGAAGGCGCGGTAGCCTTCGGTGCGGGCTACGTTGAAAGCGATGTCGGTGCCGGGCGAGGCCATCGAGGCCAGCGTGAAGCGCACCGCGTCCGTTCCATAAGTTTTGACGATCTCGATGGGGTCGAGGACGTTGCCCTTGGTCTTGGACATCTTTTCACGGTTGGCGTCGCGCACCAGGGCGTGAATGTAAACCTCTCGGAATGGAACTGAATCTCCGAGCGTGCGCTTGGAGCCATCGGGCATCGGAACATCTTCGGCAAACCAGCAGCCGAGCATGATCATGCGCGCGACCCAGAAGAAGAGAATGTCGAAGCCGGTAACGAGAAGGCTCGTCGGATAAAAGGCGTCGAAGTCGGCGCGATTTTCCGCAGTGATGTTAGGCCAGCCGAAGACGGAAACCGGCAACAGGCCTGAGGAGAACCATGTGTCGAGAACGTCGGTTTCCTGCGTGATCTTCTCCGAGCCGCAATGCCCGCACGCGGTGGGATCGACGCGGGCAACGGTGATCTTGTGGCAGTCGGCGCAGTGCCATGCGGGGATGCGATGACCCCACCAGAGCTGGCGCGAGATGCACCAGTCGTGAATGCTTTCCATCCACTCGAAGTAGGTCTTCTCGTACATTTCCGGTGTAAAGCGGATGTGCTTTTGCCGGACAGCTTCTTTCGCCTTTTCGGCCAGCGGCTGAATCTTTACAAACCACTGTGTGGAAAGGCGCGGCTCAACGACCGTCTTGCAGCGGTCGCAGTGGCCCACGTTGTTGACGTGGTCCTTGATGCCAACTAAAAGACCTTGCTCTTCAAGGTCTGCGACCATGCGCTTGCGCGCAACATAGCGGTCGAGTCCGGCATATGCGCCGCCTTCGGCGTTGATGTGGCCCTTGTCATCCATCACGTTGATAGAAGGCAGATGATGGCGTTCGCCCATAGCGAAGTCGTTGGGATCGTGCGCGGGAGTGACCTTCACTGCGCCGGTGCCAAAGTCGCGGCTGACCCACTCGTCGAGAATGACAGGGATCTCGCGGCCAACCAGCGGCAAGCGAAGTTTCTTGCCGTGCAGATGCGGGTAGCGCTCGTCCTCAGGATGAATGGCAACGGCCACATCGCCGAGCATGGTCTCGGGGCGCGTGGTCGCCACAGAGAGAAACTCGCCGGTATCTTCACCATCGGCGCCTATAACCGGATAGCGAATCTCCCATAAGTGGCCCTTTTGTTCCTCATGGACAACTTCCAGATCGCTGATGGCGGTTTGGCAGCGCGGGCACCAGTTGACGATGTACGCGCCGCGATAGATGAGTCCCTGCTCATGCAGGCGGACGAAGGCCTCGCGCACGGCAACCGATAGATTTTCGTCCATCGTGAAGTATTCACGCTGCCAGTCAACCGATGCGCCCAGGCGCTTCATCTGGTCGAGGATGGCGCCGCCGGTTTGGCGCTTCCATTCCCAAACGCGCTCGACAAAGGCTTCGCGGCCAAGCTGCTGGCGGGTCTTGCCCTCAGAAACCAGTTGGCGCTCGACCATCATCTGTGTGGCGATTCCCGCGTGGTCGGTGCCAGGCAGCCACAAGGCACGGCGGCCCGTCATGCGGCGCCAACGGACGAGAATGTCCATCTCCGTCTGGTTGAGCATGTGGCCCATGTGCAGCCGGCCGGTAACGTTGGGCGGCGGCAGCAGGATAGTAAAGGGCTCACCTTGGTCGGCAGCTTTGGGCGTGGGTTGCGCGAAAAGTTTCTCGCGTACCCAGTATTCGGCCCAATGATCTTCAATGGCGGCGGGGTCGTACGCTTTAGGCAGGTCGTGGGGCATATTTCTCTTAAGCGAGCCCCCGAGGGTCTACGCAAAACCCTCATGCTGAGTGGGTTTCGAGCGAGGGGACTACCCCCTAACTTTAGCAGATGTGGGTATCTGCATCCTTGCATCGCGTGCCGCATCCAAGCGATCATGGAATATCGACTTCTGGGAGGCTCCGGCCTCAAAGTTCCCGCACTCAGTTTTGGCACCGGGACATTTGGCGGTGGCAATGAGTTCTTCAAAGCATGGGGCTCAACCGATGTGGAGGAAGCGCGGCGTCTGATCGACATCTGCCTGGAGGCTGGCGTCAACCTCTTCGATACGGCTGACATTTACTCCGACGGTCGCTCGGAGGAAGTGCTGGGCAAGGCTCTGGAGGGCAAACACGATCGGGCGCTTATTTCCACCAAGACGACGTTTCGTCTGGGTGACGGGCCAAACGATGTGGGCTCCTCTCGCTACCATCTGCGTCGCGCGCTCGAAGCCAGCCTGCGCCGGCTGGGCACTGATTATGTAGACATTTACCACCTGCACGGCTTCGATGCGCTCACACCCATCGAAGAGGTGCAGGATACGCTGAACACTTTTGTGCGCGAGGGCAAGGTGCGCTACATCGCGGCCTCCAACTTCTCCGGCTGGCACCTGATGAAGTCGCTGGCCGTAGCAGAGCGCTACGGCTGGACACGGTTTGTCGCGCACCAGGTTTACTACTCGCTGATCGGACGCGAGTACGAATGGGAGCTGATGCCGCTGGGATTGGACCAGAAGGTCGGCGCCCTGGTGTGGAGTCCGCTGGGTTGGGGCCGTCTGACGGGCAGAATTCGCCGCGGCCAGCCGCTGCCGGAGGTGAGCCGGTTGCACAAGACCGCTGATATGGGGCCGCAGGTGAGCGACGAATGCCTTTATAAGGTGGTGGATGCGCTGGATGCGGTAGCTGCCGAAACGGGCAAGACCGTTCCCCAGGTGGCGCTGAACTGGCTGTTGCAGAGGCCAACGGTTTCGTCGGTCATCGTCGGCGCGCGAACCGAGGAACAGTTGCGGCAAAATCTGGGAGCGGTGGGCTGGAATCTGACCGCCGACCAGGTGGCCGCGCTGGATAAGGCGAGCGAGCAGCCGGCGGTCTATCCCTACTGGCACCAGCGGCAGTTTACTGAGCGGAATCCGCTGCCGGTGTGATGAAGGCAGGGACCAGGGACGAGGGACTAGGAACCGCGGACTGCGGATACGGCCTTTGCATTGGGAAACGCGGTGATGTGATTGCGGGGAGAGGCTAGCAGTTCGTTGATGGTGATTTGGCGTTGCTCAAGCGCCAGGGCTAGAACTTCTCCGGCGACTCTTGCATCCTCAAGCGCATCGTGTGCGCGATACTCGATTCCGAAGCTTCGGGCCAGCGTGGGCAGCTTGTGATTGGGCAGGTTGGGCCATGCGAAGCGAGACAGCCAGCAGGTGTCGATCCATTTGCTATAGGCGACGGTCTGGATTCCAGCTCTTACACATGCGCCGGAGAGCGCTGAGCGGTCGAAGGCTGTGTGGCTGGCCACAGCCGCGCCTGTCAGCAGTGAGTTCACCTTCGAGGACACTTCGCTCCAGCAAGGAGCATTCGCGACCGTCCACGGCCCGATTCCGTGCAGAGCGATGTTGAATTCAAGAAAGTAGTCGTCGGGGTTGACCAGGCTCTCCCAGCCATCCACCATCTTCCCCCCAGCGAAAGACGCTATCCCGATCTGGCAGATGCTGTGCGTGAACTGGTTCGCCGTTTCCACGTCCACGACAAAATAATCAATATTCATCTCTGCGGCCCGGCTTCGGCGCTCACTTCGCTGTTGAGGTAAATCTCCGTGTAATCGAGGTAGTTCTGGGCGTATTGGAGGATGAGTGCGCGGTCTTTGTTGCCGAGTTCGCGGCGGAGCTTGGCGGGAACGCCGGCCCAGAGCGTGCGCGGCGGAACGACTGTTCCCTCTGGAACCACGGCTCCGGCGGCGATGATGGAGCCTTCGCCGATGCGGCAGCCGTTGAGGATGACGCTGCCGATGCCGACAAGGACAGCGTCTTCAACCACACAGCCGTGAACGGTGGCGTTGTGGCCGATAGTGACCCAGTCGCCCACGATTACCGGATAGAGGTTGCGCTGGCCGTGAAGGACCGCGCAGTCCTGCACGTTGGAGTTGTCGCCGACACGGATGAAGTGCACGTCGCCGCGCAGAACCGCGTTCATCCACACTGAAGAGTGCTCGCCGAGGGTCACGTCCCCGATGAGCTGCGCGGAGGGGTCAATGTAGCAACTGGCGGCGATCTGGGGTAACCGCCCCTGGTAGCTGCGGATCATTTTTTGTGGGCCTCCCGGTCAAGTTTAAGGCATGGTGCGATCCATGGCCGCCAAACTGCCAGGGCCGAAAAGTTGTCCCAAATCGTGATATGGAGGGATTGGCAGGGCAATTCCAAGTCCATTTTGTCCGATTTTGAGAGAATTTCCATGGATTGAGAGCCTGCGATTCACCATTTGTTTACTGTTTCCCGTATCATAAGAGATGCCATTTGGCGGGTTTGGAGGTGGGATTTTTTGGCAGAGGTTCGAGTACAAGAAGGCGAACCGCTCGAAAATGCGCTGCGCCGGTTCAAACGGAAGGTACAGCAGGAGGACATCATCAAGGAAGTCAAGCGTCACTCCTACTACCTGAAGCCCGGTGAAAAGAAACGTGTTAAGGCGGCTTTAGCGCGCAAGCGGAATCGCAAAAAGGCTCGTAAAGAGCAGGACTAGTTGGAGTACAATCGTGGCGTGCGCCGCTCCGGCGACCCCCGCATTTAGACGAGGGCAGTAAGCTTGAGACCCTTGGCAAGGCCGGGACGGCGTGTCGCGATCTTATTGCGTTGATGCTCCACGTGCAGTTGCACGCGGATTTTCTCCAGGTCTTCCCCGGTTTGGCGGACAGACATGAATTTTATTTGCCGCTGTACTTGTTGCGGCCCGGGCCCTCGTTGTGAACGAAGAACGAAGACAGGGAAACGGGACCGGCAAGTTGTTCGGGGTCATGGCCGATTTCAATAAATCTCCCTGTTTTGGGGAAGCCGGCCATGGAATTCAGCGATAGAGTTTTGAAGTGCAGCGACTGCGGTTCCGAATTTGTGTTTACCGCAGGCGAGCAGCTATTCTTCCACGACAAACAATTCAAGAACGAGCCCAAGCACTGCAAGCAGTGCAAGGCGAAGCGCGTCCGCGGAGGATCGAGGGTGCGCCCGGAGACCCGTACCAACTGCTCGCAGTGCGGTGCGGAGACCACGGTTCCCTTCAAGCCGACCCAAGGCAGGCCGGTACTGTGTCGTTCCTGCTTTCAGCAGGCCCAGGGGAAGCCCAAACCGGCGTCTGAGAGTGCTGCCGAGCCGATGGTTATGTCAGAGCCGAGCTGAAAAGTACGTCTCCCTTGAATCCTGAGGGGAATCCAGCGGCGCGGACCAGCGTGGCCAATTGCGCCCAGTGACGCTGGCTGTGGAAGAGCGCATGGGCCGCAATCTTGCGCCGTGAAAAGGCTGGCGCATCCGGTGGCAGCCAGGGCATGTCCAACTTTATCGTCTCATTCCAGTTTAGGGCCTCGTCGCCCATGAGCGCACGGTAAATCGCGACTGCCTTCAGGTGCAAGTCGAAGAGTGCATCCAACGGGCCGGCAGGAGCATCTTCCTTTTTCAGCTCAGGCAGCCCGGCGAGGCGCTGGCCCCAGCGCAGTTCCACTCCCCAGACATGTCCGACAAAATCCTGAACATTCGCAGCCCCGCCAATTCCGCAGGGCAATTTCAATAGCTCAGGGTTGGCGTCCAAGTGCGCTTTCCAAAAATTCGAAGCCTCTTTGTTCCAGGTCAGGAGCTCTTCCAGTGTGATGGCAGCTGTCATGGTGTTCTCCTCAGAGCGCGATGACCGATATCGCGCCGGTAGTATATTCCGTCAAAGTGAATCAGCGCCATGGCTCCATAAGCGCGCGCCAGGGCATCTTCCAGCGAGGGCGCTGCGGCGGTAACACCCAGCACGCGGCCTCCTGCGGTGAGCAACTTGCCGTCCTGTTGAGACGAGCCTGAATGAAAGACCTGAACCCCCGGAACCCGTGCGGCGTCTTCGAGGCCCGTGATAGGAAAGCCGGTCTTGTAGCTGCCCGGATAGCCCGATGAGCTGGCCACGACGCAGGCCGAGGCGCCCGGGCTCCAGCGCAGTTCAGTTTGCTCCAGCGTGCCATCGACGCATGCTTCCAGAGCATCCACCAGGTCGCTCTCAAGCCGCATCAGAATGGCTTGCGTCTCCGGATCTCCAAAGCGGGCGTTGAACTCCAGCACCTGGGGACCTCGGGCTGTCATCATCAACCCGCAATAGAGCACGCCGACGAAGGGAGCGTCTTCACTGGCCATGCCGTAGATGGTGGGCACGGCGATGTGGTGCAGAATCCATTCGGTCATCCCGGCGTCGAGCATGGCATCAGTGGAGTAGACGCCCATTCCGCCGGTGTTGGGGCCGGTGTCGCCCTCGCCAATGCGCTTGTGGTCCTGGGCTGGGGCGAGCGGAACAACATGCTTGCCGTCGCTGAGGCAGAGAAAACTGATTTCGTCGCCTTCGAGGAACTCCTCGATGAGGATGTGCTGCTCGGCCTCGCCCAGCAGTTTGCCGCTCAGTAAATCCTGGGCGGCTTCGACGGCGGTGTGGCGCGACGGGCAAATGATGACGCCCTTGCCGGCATGGAGTCCGTCAGCCTTGACCACGATGGGCGGATGAAAGAGTTCGACGGCCTTTTCCAACTCGGCCAGGTTCGCGCAGACCGCATAGCGGCCTGTAGGGATGTTGTGCCGCTGCAGGAATCGCTTGGCGAAACCCTTGCTCGTTTCCAGCATCGCCGCAGTGCGCGTAGGCCCGAAGACGCGCAGGCCTCGTTCCTGAAGCGCGTCCACAATGCCCAGCGAGAGCGGCAGCTCCGGCCCAACGATGATCAACTCCGGCTGCTCGTCCTCGGCCAGACGAACCATTGCGGCCACGTCTTTCAGATCCACCGGAACGCACCGCGCAATTTGTGCGATGCCGCCGTTGCCCGGCGCGCAGACAACTTCCGTCACTCGCGGACTGCGCTTCACCGCCCATGCCAGCGCGTGCTCGCGCCCCCCCGAACCCAAAATCAACACTTTCATGGTTGCGTCCCCGCTCTTTCTTGTGGTTCAAGTCCCGAAAGGTTATCTGAGCAAACCGGGAGTGGGAAGTCAAACGCGGGAAGTGGAAAGCGGCAATGCAGCGGCTCCCCTATACTGATGCGTGGTGCGCCAACGTACTCGGACGCACGAACCAGCAGGAGAGCCGCACCGTGGTCGAACGCCGCATCAAACCGTACTATCAGGAGGTTGCCGAGAAAGCCGCGCGGGCCGTCGAGTTGCGGCGATACCGGCGCAACCAGGTCTTCGGGTTGGTGATGGTGGCCCTGGCTGTTTTGATTGTGGGTCTGTTGCGAACCAATCCCAAGTGGATTTTTCCGCCGGGCTGGTGGCGTCCGTGAGTACTGTCCCTGCAAAAACTGACCCACTCGTCGTGCTGCTCCTCGGTCCCACGGGCAGCGGCAAGACGGCGCTTTCCCTCGAATTGGGCGAGCGCTTTGGCGGCGAGATTGTCAGTTGCGACTCGGTGGCCGTCTATCGCGGCATGGACCTGGGCACGGCTAAACCAACAAAAGAAGAGCGGGCACGGCTGCCGCATCACCTGATCGATGTGGCCGATCTGAACCAGCCTTTCACCGCTGGCGAATACAGCCGGCAAGCGCGTGCGGCTTTGCACGAGATTGCAGGCCGGGGCCATCTGCCTATCGTGACCGGCGGAACAGGGCTTTACTTGCGCGCGCTGACGGAGGGCCTATTTGCCGGGCCGGAGCGGCAGCAGGAATTGCGTGCACGCCTCCAACGCAGCCGCGAAAAGCACGGAGAAGGTTGGCTGCATCGCCTGCTTGTGCGCCTCGATCCGGCTTCTGCCGCGCGCATTCACGCCAACGATGCCGCCAAGCTGATTCGTGCCATTGAGGTCTGCCTGGCGGCGCGCAAACCGCTCTCGCAGGTGATGGCGCGCGACCCGCTCAGCGGCTTTCGGCTGCTGCGCATCGGCCTTAACCCGCCACGCCAAGAGCTTTATGCCCGCCTTAACCATCGTGCGTCAGAAATGTTTGCGGCGGGATTGGTAGACGAGACGCGCGGCCTGCTCGACCGCTTCGGGACGGTGAAGGCGCTCGACTCACTCGGCTACCGGCAGGCTATGGCCGTGCTGGCAGGAACTTTGAGCGCCGAGGCTGCGATAGAAGCCGCCCAGCAGGGTCATCGCAACTACGCCAAGCGGCAAATGACCTGGTTCCGCCGCGAGCCGGACGTGCATTGGGTGGTGGGCCTCGGCGATGAGCCGGAGGTGCTGCGCGCGGCAAACGAACTGGTGAAAATGAACCTGTGAGAACCCGCTCCCATATAGGCAGCTGCGAAGTCGCCCCTAAGCGCATCTATTAAACTGGACGATGGAATGAGGCGCTGCAGAAAGACGGCGCGCCGCAGAATGGAGTTCCCCTTGGCTGAAGCAACAGCGGCAGAAACAATTTACGATGTGGCGATTATTGGCGGCGGGCCGGCCGGTTACACGGCGGCGATTCGCGGCGCGGAGTACGGGCTGAAAGTCGCGCTGATCGAGCAGTCTGACAAGCTGGGCGGAACCTGCCTGCACGTGGGCTGCATCCCCACCAAGGCTCTGCTCTTCAACGCCGAGATCTGGGACCACATGCAGCACGCCGCTGAATTTGGCATTGGGGGCATCGGCACGCCCACGCTCGACTGGGCCGCGGTGCTCAAGCGCAAGGACGCCATCATCAGCAAGCACACCAAGGGCCTGGACTTCCTGATGAAGAAGCACAAGATTGCGCGCATTCAGGGCTACGGCCGGCTGACCGGCCCGGCGAGCGACGGCGTACACACGGTTGAAGTCACGTCGGCGAGCGGAGAAGTCAGCCCGGTGAAGGCGAAAAACGTGATTCTGGCCACCGGCTCCGAAGCCAAGATGCTGCCGGGTCTGAAAGCGGACGACCGCATTCTGACCAACATTGAAATCCTCGCCATGGACCAGGTTCCCAAGTCGCTCATCGTCATTGGCGCGGGCGCTGTGGGCATGGAGTTCGGCTCGCTCTTCCGCACCTTCGGCTCTGAAGTCACTATCCTCGAATTTTTGCCGCGCGTGGTTCCGGTCGAGGACGAAGAAATATCAAAGGAGATTACGCGGCTCTTCAAAAAGCGCGGCATCGACGTGAATACCGGCGCCAAGGTCGAAAAAGTCGAAAAGACCGAATCCGGAGTGAAGGTCAGCTTCACAGACGCCAACGGCAAGCCGCAAGTGAAAGAGGCCGAGAAGGTTCTGGTGGCCGTGGGCCGCGCCGGGCTAACCGCCAACATCGGCGTGGAGAAAACAAAGATCGAACTCGATCGCGGGCTGGTGAAGGTCAATGACGCGCAGGAGACGGCAGAGCCGGGCGTCTTTGCCATCGGAGACATTGTTGCCGGGCTTCCGCAACTGGCGCACGTGGGCGCAATGAGCGGCATGATCGCCGTGGCAAAGATTGCCGACCGCAAGTTCCGCCCCGTGCGGCGCGACCGAATCCCCGGCTGCACCTATACAGAGCCGCAGATCGGGTCAGCTGGCTTGACGGAAGCGCAGGCCAAAGAAAAAAGCTATGAAGTGAAGGTGGGTAAATTTCCCTTCGCCGGTAACTCAAAAGCTACCATCCTTGGCAGCCATGACGGCTTTGTGAAGGTCGTCGCGGATGCAAAATACGGCGAGATTCTCGGCGTCCACATCCTCGGCCCGCAAGCCACGGAGCTTGTCGCCGAGGCGGTCGCGGTGATGGAGTTGGAAGGCACGGTGGAGGAAATGATGTTCACCATCCACGCACACCCCACGCTGGCCGAATCCCTGCTCGACGCCTACGGCGCCGTCGAGGGCATGGCGATCAACGCGTAGTACGCTGCATAAGAGAGCCAGCCCTGTAATCGAGCTTGCTTTCTTGTGCACTATGCAATTCGCAAGCTGCTGCTATAACTCCGTTGATTGACCTTCCACCAGCGCCTTTGCTTTGGCGATAAAATCGGCCAGCGGCATGGAGCCCTGGTCGCCTTTGCCGCGGGTGCGGACGCTGACCGCGCCGGCTTCCTGCTCCTTGTCACCGAAGACAAGAATGTAGGGCGTCTTCTGGTTGGCAAAGTCGCGGATCTTGCCGTTCATCTTTTCGTTGCGGTCGTCCACTTCAACACGGAAGCCCGCAGTCTTGAGTTCAGCTTCGACCTTCTTCGCGTATTCGTGATGCCGCTCGCTGATAGGAACCAAGCCCACCTGCACAGGCGCAAGCCACAGCGGGAAGGCTCCGGCGTAGTGCTCGATGAGCACGCCGAAAAAGCGCTCGACGGAGCCGAACAGGGCGCGGTGGATCATGACGGGCTGATGACGCTCTCCGTCTTCGCCGACATACTCCAGCTCGAAGCGGGCGGGGAGATTGAAGTCGACTTGAACCGTGCAGAGTTGCCAGAGACGGCCGAGGGCATCGACAAGTTTAATGTCTATCTTGGGGCCGTAGAACGCGGCTTCGCCCGGGATGGTCTTGTAATCAATCCCCATGCGGCTGAGAGCGTGTTGCAAGCCGCCATTCGCAAGAGCCCAATTCTCATCCGAGCCGGTGTAGTGGGCGCGGTCATTGGGGTCCCAGGTAGATAACTCCACCTTGAACTCGTTGAAGCCGAAAGTCGTCAGCACCGCTTTGGCAAACTCGATGCAGGCGACGACCTCATCCTCGATCTGGCCGGGAGTGCAGAAAATGTGCGCATCGTCCTGCGTAAAGCCGCGCACGCGCAACAATCCGTGCATGGTTCCCGAGCGCTCATAGCGATAAACATTCCCTAACTCGGCCAGACGGACGGGTAAGTCGCGGTAACTCTTCGGCGAGTTTTTATAGATGAGAATGTGGCCGGGGCAATTCATCGGTTTCAGCCGATACTCGGCGTCATCCAGCTCCATCGGCGTATACATATTTTCGGAGTAGTAGCCCTCATGGCCGCTGACCTTCCACAACTCGCGGCGCATCACATGCGGAGTGAAGACCATGGAGTAGCCGCGCCGCAAACATTCGTTGCGCATCCAGTCTTCCATGATCTTGCGGACGATGCCGCCTTTGGGATGCCAGAAGATAAGTCCCGCGCCGGCCAGTTCCTGAATGCTGAAAAGGTCCAATTGCTTGCCCAGCAGGCGATGGTCGCGCTTGGCTGCTTCTTCCAGACGAGCAAAGTGCGCATCCATCTCTTTCTGCGAGAAGAAAGCGGTTCCATAGACGCGCTGAAGCTGCGGATTCTTTTCGTCGCCCAGCCAATATGCGCCTGCGAGACTCGTAATCTTGACGGCTTTGACGCGGCCGGTCGACGGAACGTGTGGCCCGCGGCAAAAGTCTACGAACTTGCCGTTGCGATAGAAGCTGACTTGAGAGCCTGGTTCGGTGAACTTAGTCACGAAGTGTGTCTTCATGAAGTCGCCGTCGCGGTTGAACTCCGCCAGCGCCTGCTCACGGGGTTCCTGTTCGCGGACAAACTTGTCATCACGGGCCACCACTTCAGCCATCTTGGCCTCGATAAGCACCAAGTCCTCCGGCGTGAAGGGCTTTGAGCGATGGAAATCGTAAAAGAAGCCAGCGTCGGTCGCTGGTCCGTGGCCAAGCTTGGTCTCGGGAAACAGTTCGAGCACGGCGGTGGCCAGCACGTGCGCGGCGGAGTGGCGCACCACCTTGAGCGCCTCAGGGTCCGTCTCCTTAACCAATTCGAGCTTCGTGTCCGCGGTGAGCGGTGTGGTCAGGTCAACCAGCCGAGGGGCAGCCGCGTCCTCGGCGCTATACATGGCGGCCTCAGAGGCGTGTTCGTCAGCGGCGGCAAGCTGTTTTGCGCCGCCGAGCGGTGTCAGTCGCGCCACCACGGAGGCCGCAGCCAGCCGCGGCGAGATGTCGTTGGCGATATCAAGGGGCGTGGTGCCGGCGGGCACTTCGCGAATGGATCCGTCGGGCAGATGTACGGCGATGGTCTGTGCGTTCATGGGTGAATGAGTCCTGAGGTTTCCGGCCGCGGTTTGTTTTGTTTAGCGGCAACACTCCAGAATATACCGAAGAGCGCCAGAACCGCTTGCCCACTGAAGCAGTCGACTCCCATCCAAAGCCATGGAACGCGCCGAATCCCGTTTCTTGGATGCACAGTTCCAGCTTCTGAACTGAGTAGTTTCAGGCTAGGTCCCTACTGCGCCCCCTTCTCCTCGTGATACTTAATCTCGGTGTTGATAGCCCAGATATTGTCTTTGGCGGTTACTCCGTTGACGATATTCTCTACGGCGGTCATGGCGGTCAGCATGGAGTGGTCCTGGTTGTTGTACTTGTGCATGCCGTTGCGGCCCACCAGGAAAAGATTCTCGAAGCGGTCAAGGTAACTGCGGATGACATCGAAGCGGTCATAGCTTCCGAAATAGGCGGGATAAGTTTTGGGAACGCGGACAACATGGGCATCTTCAACGTCTTCTGCCTTGAGAATGCCGATTTTTGAGATTTCCGCAATGGCGAATCTGGCCATCTCGTCGTCTGAGAGCTTCCAAAGCGGGTCTGTATCGTTGCAAAAGTATTCAAGGCCGATCCAAACTTTATCCGGGGACGCGACCAGCCACGGGCTCCAGTTATTGAAAATCTGCAGCCGCCCGACAACCACATCCGGTTCCTGAAAATAAATCCAGTTGTCCTTAAGCAACGAGCCGTCCTTTTCAGTGACGGCCAGCCTGGAGGCAAGCAATCCGACCGTAATAAAGTCGCGATACATCAGGCCCTCGCTGACTTCCGTCACTTCGGCGGGGACGCACTCAGGCGCAGTCGCCGAGATGGCACGAATCAGATCGCGGACGGGCATGGTCGAAAAGAAATAGTCGCCCGAAAATGCCTTTTGCTCACCGGTCTGGTTAACACCCTCGACGGAAACGACGCGGTTGCCCTCCACGCGTATTTTGTCTACTTGGATGTCGAAGTGAATCTCGCCTCCGGTGTCGCGAACCAAATCAGCCGCATGCTCCCAAAGCTGGCCGGGGCCGAATTTGGGATAAAGAAACTTTTCGATCAGCGAGGTTTCAGTCTTCCTCTGGGCGATGTCGCCAGGCTTCTTCGGGCTGAATGTCTTCCTGAGGAAGTGCACCACCACGCCTTTAAGCGAGAGCCCTTTGATGCGCTGCGCTCCCCATTCCGCGCTGATCTCGTTGCAAGGCACGCCCCAGACCTTTTCCGTATACGACTTGAAAAACGTCAGGTAGAGCTGCCGGCCGAAGCGATTGATAATGAAATCTTCCAGGGTGCGTTCCTCGCGTTGGGGAAGCAGGGCCGAACGCATATAACTGATGCCGCAACGAACGGTGCGGGCAAGACCCATGTTCCTGAATGTCGCCGCGGTGAGGCTGATGGGATAGTCGAAGAAGCGGCGCAGATAATAGATGCGGCTCTTGCGCTGCCGGACCAGCATAACCAAATCGTCTGTTTGAGGATCATGCGCCTGGGCAATTGCGGGAATATCTCGTTGCTGATTTTGGTAGCGGAGCTGGCCCTCTTCGTCTGCGCCGGTTTCGACGGGCATCATCTCCAGCCACCAGCGCATCACGCGGTCCGACTTGGAAAAGAAGCGGTGACCGCCAATGTCCATGCGGTTGCCCTTGTAGCGGACAGTGCGCGATATGCCGCCCACCTCCCGGCTGGCCTCGATCACGATGGGCTTGATGCTGGAATGCCGCTGGAGTTCGATCGCGGCCGTCAGTCCTGCCGGACCCGCCCCGATAATGATCGCCGTCTGCTCGGCCACATTCTTACTCATTTGCATTGAATAACTTACTGGTGAAGGAAGTGCACGATGCGTCTATTACGCGCCCACACACAAAAATGCCCTCGCGCTTGACGCGTGGCTCCCGCTCGCCCTCTGCCATCAACTATAGCGGTTTTCCAATTGCTGTACCCCGAAAGCACATCGGCTGAGTGGCTTTTTCCTTAAGAAAGGGCGACTCAGCAGAATGTTTGCAGGGGCATGTGAATTGAAGAACCGCTCTAATGCATCCCGCGCAACATCGCCCGAGCCGGACCGCGCAGATAATAGAAGGGCCGGGATCTCTCCCAGCCCTCGCACTGCCTGCTAAACTCTTCCGGGATTGGGCCTGCTTACTTAGAGCGGCTGCACGTCGGCAGCCTGCCATCCCTTGGGCCCTTTTACCACGTTGAATTGCACGGCTTGACCTTCCTGCAAGCTCTTGAAACCGCTGGAGCTAATTGCAGAG